>JGI24158J21664_10002433_pt1 | contig 22549 bp, 10 predicted proteins | sample Ectturendosymbi3_FD_21664 | JGI IMG/M metagenome (IMG submission 21664)
TGTTTTAAACTTAGGAACAGTTGTGACAGTTTCGAATAAAAGGATTTTTGTTGATTACATCTTTAGTTTATTTTGCATAATAAATATTGCAATTGTCAATTCTTTCAAAAGCCTGATCTTCAGACAATGATGAACACATAATATAAAATGTTTTTCTGGCATCAGTGAACAGGCGCTAAGTTCCTTACAAGCAGTCAGTAATTGAATTAGGCGGTCGGAGTGGTCATGCTGACATTTTTTAAATTAACTGAAAATAAAACGTGATAATAGCAAGCTGGCAAGCGCCAAGTTATAATTTAGTTTCAAACAAACTGCTGAAAAATATGAAATACATCTTACTGAGGTTTTCCATGACGACTTAAAACAATTATCGGAACAAAATAAGGATTGAATTTCACTGGTGTTTTGAAAATACTTTACACTTGTTAGCTATTATACCAATAAAACAACATTTCACCTGGAAAGCAAAGTAAAGCAAAAAGTCAAACATTACATGATGCATCGTTAGTTGTGATCACACAGATCCAAACCAAACTAAAAGCTTTGCGCTATTCTTACGCTACAAAAACACCGGCAGCGTCTTATCCCTGTGCCGGCAAAGGTGGAAACTGTATTGCACTGCAAGACGGATGGTCGCCAAACATAAAACGTTGGAAAATAAATACTGCTCAAAACATAAAAAATACTCACAAACGTACCTGGTTCGCAACGTGGCGCTTGATTACTCCACGTTCCATCTATTTGACATGTTGTATCAGACGCCCCCACCAAGACAAAATTTTCGTTGCACGAAAACATCAATGTTTCGCCGACATTATGTGGCGATGAAGTATCACCAAGTACTGAACCATCTGTGGGGCCAGCGGGATTTGGGCATGCTGAACATTAGATATTAATATGAGAATTATTTACAATCTGATGTTAAAGTTTTTAATTTGCCACTAAATCACACCAACGTTCAATGTAAGCCCGTTTAGCACAAACAACTCTTTGATAAACGGAGCAAAGTGAATTTAAATGAAGTTGTATTTTCTGAAGCAATCCCAAGTTAAGATTAGTGGTCTCATTTTTGTTGACAAAAAATGAATTTAATGCGCCATTCAAATGCCCATTGAAGCTGAACTTACAATTAAAAAAACGTGATTTATGCAATTCAAAATCACACTATCCTACTGTTTTGTATCCATAAACAGTCTCAAGAACAGAAAAAATTAAGCTATAATAAAGTGTCTCCGTAAATTCATCCATGCGGTTTTGTTCATCTCCAAAGAGGAAAAACTTGAAATAGGCTGCTCTTTCTGTTTTGGGAACTGTTACAACGCATTTATAGCCGATACCAAAGGTATTTTGTTAGAGAGAAACTTCTTTTATGATATTTGAATGGCCATATACTGTATTATGATATTTATTGGAATTTCCAAACACTTCTGGTGTGAATCTCCAGTTTGGTCCACGTAGTAAGACTAGCAGCTTGATACTTTCTTCAAGTTGTTGCATTAAAGCAGGGCTTGGCAAACTTTTCGAATTACCAGGCCACTTCAGGGGGTAAAGAGCGTACATTAGGTCAGAAGAAGCAAAATTTCCAAAAACGGTTCGTTTTATTTTATTGCTTGATTCAGACACCAAGTTCATTGAGGACATGCAGGATTGGCATATTAGCTGCGTAACGCAGTTTGCGAGAGAAAAATGTACAGAATTAGAACATTGTTTTGCAGAACATTCAAGATTTCGAGGTAACCTCACGGGACAATGTTAAACATCCAAACGCTATTACTCAATTGCCCTTAAGGCTTGGCTGAACATTTGTACATATATCAGTGCACTTCATTTGCAACTTACATACGAATTAGACCCACGGCAAAGGCCAGTTGGGATACAAATGCCCTCTAATTCACATTCAGAATCGAAAACTGTGAAAACCGCAATCTCAGTCGCAAAACAAATGGTTGGCGTAGTGGGCAAAAAGATGAGGTGAATACAATAACCAGACAGCATCAAAGCTCTCAGCCATACATCAGTTTACTTTATTAAATAATAGAGTAGTTCATTGAGAAATTTGATGTTGCATTTTCTTGGAGATATATGCAGTACTAGGTTCCAGTGATGAGTTCAAACACAGAATGTCATTGAAACACTGCCCCAGATACTTATGCACAATTTACGGGATATAAGTTGTTCTATTTCATGATGTATAATGTGAAAGATTGCTATGATATCGAAATTTTTTCTTTCCCGTTTTGAAAGAGCGACGGAAACCATCAACAATGCGGAGTGGAATTACCGACAACAAGGGTAAAAATGCGCCCAGACTTGAATCTGCCTATCTGAATTTCCAGACTATGACCGCATAACATGTTGACTAATTCTACCGCGTTATTGCGAACTAGTATTGATGGAGCAGACAGACGCACGTTGGAAAGGTTTTCTGCGCGGAAGAAAAAATCTGTTTACTTGCAGCAAAGCGTAAGATCAACATTATCAACTTGACGGCAACATTTGCAAACGTGAGCAAATACCTCCATCAAAACAAACACATGACAGACTTACCACGCACTTAATCGGTACGTGCCAAAATGAATCTAAGCTCCCAACAGTGGAAGGTGCCAGAATACGCAGCACCACTAATGACCACGTGACACAAACCTAACTGCGGCCGCCCGCGCACAAAATCCGCAGACATCTTTCTGAGTCGTTGTAATATGCAGTAATGGAGTCATTGTGCAGTAAAGTAATATTGTAAGGTTGAGAAAGAAACAGAATCTCGGTATTGTACAAACACAGAACTGCAAGTGCAACGAAACATGCGCAAAAGCAGTAACAGAATGGCAAATGACGTGTTCCCTGTGCGTTTTCGAGGAATCAGGTTACTTGGTTCTGCTTTTACGACTTAACGATGATTCAGAGATGCGCACATCTCTTTTTCAATAACTAGTCTCCACAAAGACGAAAAAGTTGAATCAATCAGAAATTTTTTTTATATAGGATACCGTTTTTCGTAACCCTGCGCATCCTCTATTCTGGAATCTGCAAGCAATATTTTAAGGTGAGCCGGTGAAGTGAAAGTGGAATTGAGTGAGCTTTTACTCAACGTGAGCAAACATTTATTCAAAGCAAGTTTTGCAGCTAGCCAGGATCTTCCAAACGCCATTTTTGAAGAAATCTAGCTGTATTCATGGATCTAGCTCTATTCATGTTTTCAGATATGTTTGAATAACGTCTGATAAAACGACAAAAGACTTTTTTTCGTGTTGGTTGCATTACTGTATCAAAAATTGTTTGATTGTTTGTTTTACTCCTCAATAACTGCTATGAGTCATGTTTGCTGATAGAAATATTTGCAATGAAGAAGAAATATCGCTCTGCTTGGATGGACACATTTTAAGTAGCACAAAAGCAGTCAAGTAGTCGACTGCGCCATCGATAAGACATGAAACGTCAGCTAAGCCATAACCTTCAGTGCACGTAGTTCCAGTAATCGGTGGTGGACACACACACTCGAATTCGTTGATCTTGTTGACGCAAGTACCCCCGTTCTCGCATGGGTTGCTCAAACACTCGTCGGTGTCTGTCGGGAAAAAACCACGCATTTGAGTAACTCGACTTTGTTAAAGACTTCTCAGTGACAAGACGATTTTTCCTACCCTTGCATTTTGGTGGGTTGGTGAATCCAGGGGGACATTTATTCCTCAGCTTGGTAACTAGAAAATAAAACCAAAGAGGTGGCGGATGCAAAATTCAGTATTGCATGAAACGAGTTATTTGAGTTTTTTAACTGCTTTGGAAAAATGCAGAAGTTTTAATATTTGGTAAAGAAGAATTCACATAAAATTCGTAATTGATGAAAGTTTATGATAAGTAAAAGTGATAATGAAAAAATAAGACAGTTAAAACACTTTAACGAATTTGAACCTTACTGTGGAAGACAGAGAGAAAGCACACATTTGTAACAGGATTCCAGCAACAAGAAGCGCGGTGGCATGTCGATCTGCAGTGAACAGAACAAAAAATCATTGAAGTGTATAGAAAGCGAAAACTTTCTCTGGCAGCTTCTGCAAACGCACAAAACAAATTTCGCGATAAAACATCAGACTTCTTGTTGGTTCTGCCCTAAGAAATGTATTTTTTGCACCAACATTTTTCGCATATGATACCAAATTGGGAAACCTAAGAGATACGCATTTATACCACACATTTTGTAAAAATCTAGTTTCTGCAATTAGTTTACTCAGTATTTTGATTTGAAATGTCACTTCAAGTGATATTAGAGGTATTTCACTTGAATACGGTTTTTCACGCATCTGTATTAATTGCTCTTGCTTGACCAATGTTGCAAAATGTGGACATCCAGCTTTTTGCCAAGATGTTTGCTTTCAGCTCACAATTGCTATATCGGGATTCACAACCAAGCGAAACTACACAAGAGAGCTGTACAACAAAAATGCCCCAATTGACTCGCACAAGCCCTCTCTGAACTGCAGTATGTTCTAGCATACACTCATTTTTGAAACACTCCTTCTTTGCTTTTTCATGTGTTCTGAGCTATTAATTCACTAGGCGTCAAACTTTTTGCAGAGCGTCTTGTTTACTGCGTTTAGTATGCGGGGGCAGGAACGTACCGAACTTAGATAGCGCCCGGGGCAAGAAACAAGTTTGGCGACCCATGTTCGAGCCTAAGGTCTTTTGAAAGTAAATTTACCGTAATGAAAAAATTACTTGCGACATTGTTGGGTTTTTTCGGCGCCCCTCCAGTGATAAACACACAAATATAACATTCACACGAGTGTAGGAGATTAATTTTAAAAAACTGACAAAGGGCACTTGCCAATATACCTCAATTCCTTGTCACACTCAGCAAAACCACGCAACACATGAAGAACATACAAAAACAGTATTCACATGAAGTATTGCGCACCAAACATTGCATTTTAAAACTCGTTTTTCACGTGCATTCGTGAAAATGGAAACGACACAAGCCGAGTGCATCACAAACCAAGGAGCGCCTGAACTGCAGTAGTTAAGACAAGGTAACGCAGGGTTTATTAATTCTGCGCATTTATGTGAACCTATGCCAAGAACAAATCCTGGCGCTTTTGAGGAAATATTCATTGCCATATCTCCGAATTGGTGAATGCCAACGGCGTAGCCTACCTAACGTTTGTGTTCGTAGATTTTCTTGCACTCTCGGAGAAGTTCTTAGTAATGGTGTGTTACGCAATAAAAGCTATCATTCTACAATACTAATTTCTTTTAGTGTCGTTACCGCAGAGTAATTATCAGTAGTTGCTTCGCAGCACGGCAAAAACCGGCAGTTCGCAATTTTCTGAAGAAATAAATCGCCAGTTGCACACGCCGTACTACCGTTAATTTTAAGTGATACAAACAGTCTTTCCTTGAGCTGAAACCACTCGTGTGTTATGAGCAGTCACTTATGAGTAGCTCTGCTTTGAACTGGTCTGTTATGAATTAGTCTGTATGAACGTGGTCTGTCACGAACGTGGTCTGTTATCAGGGCTGGCTTTAGCGGATGCGAGAGACTAAGTTCATCCAATTATGAGGCCCCTTCTTCCATTATTACTAAGGCAAAATGGAAAAGCGTTAATCGATTTGCGCAAAGCCGAAAATGACAACATGGACTGTCTCAAAGTGCGCTCAATAAAACATTTCTAAATCCTTGTTAGATTGCACCGTGATCACTGCGTTTTTGCTGCCTTCGACGCAAAATCGTTCAATGACACAAAATTGTGGAAATCGTGCTTGGTTGACGGGAACAGGATTTTTAATTTCCACAGGTTGAACAACGGAAATTGTCACGGTTAAATATTTGACTAAAGATAAATCCTTTGAATTTTATAAGGTTCACATTTATTTTTTCTAATCTGTGCTCAACAGTAGCATAGTAGCATCCAAGATATAACAATTTCCTTAAAGCAAAACACACTGTTCATATGTGTGGCGGCAGGGCCGCAACCAGTTGATATTTTCGGGGGGGCAAAATGATGTAACTTGTTGCTGCACCTAACAAATACATAGGTTTGTGAAAATTTCGGGGGCAATTGCCCGATTGACCCCCCTCTGTTTGCGGGCCCGAGTGGCGGCATAAAGGCGAGGAAGACCACGTGCAGAAGGTAGTGAGGACCACGTTGCAACTCGTTTACCACGACTGTGCAAATCTCGCACACATGCCTTAATCATGAGCAAAAGTTGATACTTCTTGCAAAATACGTCAAGTAAAATGCACCAAATGATTGCAATTGTTAGATTTGCGATTCGCGCCTTTGTTACTTTTTCAGACTGCTGAGAATCGAACGCAACAAAACCGTCGCGCGAAAGCATATTTGGTAAAACTACCCTTATGCTGCCACTATTGAAATACGTATTAAGAAATTAAAAGCTGCAATTATCGAATCTAGTAAGACTGAGCATTGCACAGTAAACAGCGAAAAAGTTTTTTTCCTGGCTTTCTTCATGGAAAAATCATCTAGGAATTCATTAAAACTTGTTTGTCAAACTTGTTACTTTCAATGCACAGAATGCTCAGTGCGGACATCTTCTCCTGGGACAATTGTGACCTTTATTTGATTTTAATTTTATGACTCTTGCAAAACACCTTTCTCCTGGGCAGTTAGTGACCATCAAGCTAAGAAATATGCAGGGTTCCAGAGTCTCAAGGAATCGGAGGTTTTTGGGCGGAGTCGGAGTCGAATTCCCGAGAACACCAGGAGTCGGAGTCGTAATATTTATCCGACTCCGGAATTCCAGCTGCACATCAAGCACGAACGACCACAAGTTCTTTCGCCAGATTCACACTTTATCAGTCGGTACGATTCAGCAATACAACCAACGGAGCTATGAGTATACGACACAATAGCCTACATGCGGCTTGACAAACGGGTCACATTGACATTCATGGAAACCTGTCAGAAGCACTGGTGCCACGCCTAATCATTTTTCACTCGATCCAGTGATTTTAGGCTAACCTAGTCATCTAGTGCTTTTCCATTGCAATCTAGTGATTTTGCAAGGTAAGTGTTTGAAGAAGATCAATTGTCTTTTTTTGAAGTTTTCAGCCCATTTTTCAGAAAATCAATTAATTAAGTGAATAGATTTGCACCAACAGAACAAACAAGCTTTTCTACTCTGTTTCTTAGTATTTTCACTTCTGTTGCTGCAATGTTGCCTATGACCTCCACCTTCATACTTTCGCAGGAACAGTGCAGTAGATATATACTCATTAAATATTACATTGATTGATCTAAAAGTTGTGAATGGGTCTGTTACGAACAGGTCTGTTGTGAATGGATCTGTTAAGAACAAAACTATTATGAACGGATCTGTTATNAACGGGTCTGTNATGAACGTGGTCTGTTATGAACGGGTCTGTTATGAACGTGGTCTGTTATGAACTGCTCTGTTGATCAACGGGCTGTAATGAGCTGGTCTGTTATGAATGGTTTGTTGTGAGTGTGGTCTGTTATGAACGTGGTGGGTTATGAACGTGGTCTGTTATCAACGGGTCTGTTATCAACGCGTCTGTAATGAACTTGTCTGTTATGAATGGTCTGTTATGAACGTGGTCTGTTATGATGTGGTCTGATCCACGGGTCTGTTGTGAACTGGTCTATTATGAATGGTGTGTTATGAACTTGTCTGTTATGAACGTGTCTGCTTCGAGTGATTTGCTTTGAACTGGTCTGTTTTGAAAGGGAATCGTTGCAATTGTGGACTGTCACAATACTGTAATAATGGGCCTGTAACAACGTTTACCAAATACAGTCGGTAGGCAATTTTGCAAAAAGTCGAAAAGGTCGATCATCACATGCTGACATTTCTTTTAGCTGTGAGAGTGCGCTGAAAATTGATCTGGCCTGAGGCGCACGGACGACTTACTCTGGGCCTGTTCTTAAGATTTTCTACTTAATTCAAACTTAGCCAACCTTCAATCGGAAAACGCAAGCTCAGGTTAACACAATCATCTTTTTCACAACATGTCTACTGAAAGTGAGTAAACATTGGATCTTTCGATGAATTTAACTGTATTTTGTGCAGATTAGAACTGGACTTCTCAGGATGGTTGATAAAAAACTTTCATATTTTTTTCGTACAACAAATCATGACATCCGCTTCTTGTGATCATTGTATGAATTAAATTAGAGATGCCTAGAAAGTTACATCAGGCAGGAAAGCAGGACAAAAAACGATTCTTTCGCAAAAGCAAAATATTTTTGAACGCTTTTTCATTTTGTAAAAAAAATTGCAGCACCTGATGGCACAAACTGCGATGAACCTGGGGGTTTTGCCTCCCAGCATCAAAATATTTGTAGCGTTAAATTCTAATCAAAACAGCCACGGGGCTTGCCAGAGGATGAACAATTTGCTTGTCAATGCAGATCGCACTTATATCCACGAAAACAAACTACCCGGTTTCCTCAAGCCCATTTGCTCCGAGAGACTGAAAACGTGTAAGGTGATACGTTTATTGCTTTGCTACATTCTTCGGGATGCACAACATGAACTGTCTATGACGCTTTCGGTGGCGCCACATAGCGATGCTTTTCACCGCATGTGTTTTTTGTTTCTTTCATGTTGTGCTTTAACACGAACTTTTTTGTGATGTTCAAATTATCGCATGGCGTCACTTCAGTCTTTCATTTCACTTGACATATCAGCAATTTAGCATTGATTTATGCCAGCAATAGGGATGGTTGGGTAATTGACACACAAGGTATTCTGCCAACACTTTGTGTCCACAGACTACCTTTCTGAAGGAATGATCTCCTTTATTTAGATCAGTGGTTCTTAACCTTTTATCCACCACGCCCCCCTTTAGAAATTTTCCTTTGTTTCACGCCCCCTGACATTAAATAAGTTGTAAAAACAAATGCACTTTTTGATAAATTTATTTAATTTGTTAATTTTCAGGTTTTGTAGTACAAGCCCGTAAATAAGGAGAACCAGGGGCAAAACCCCTGGAAAAATTTTTGTCCATCCTGGAAAAATGCGTTCATAGTTTAAAACTATTGGACATAGTTTGAAAAATTTGGCCCCTCTCAAAGATCCCTTCGTTCCCGTGGTGTTCCAAGATGGTTACAAGCTTGTTGTAGCAGACACGAAGTCCATAGAGTACAAACACACACAGTCTGCACAATGAAGATTAATAAAAACAGACACAACAGAACGATTATTAGCGAGTTTGGAGGTGGAACAACAGGGTTACAAACACTTTCTTAACATTATTGTGTGCTAACCCGTAACACAACACTTGGTGCATTGGTACAACACCACGTCCAGAGCAGGACACTGAGTCCAACCCTGGTCAAGGCCAAGTGAAGTACGAAAGTATTGTGTCATGCACTCGCCCTCAAACAAACACTGTAACGTCCGAGCACTCAGTCGCAAAGTAAAATGCGGATGTAGTGTTCAAAGAATAAGGGCGAATATAAACAATCTGACTGCATGAAAGCGCGCAACCACAGGTTGTTAGACTATCTGCATCGTTCAAAAAAGAGGCACGTATTTTTTCACAATAAGGCGTCAAAGGTAGGAATGATGCATTGAACCTGATGACTGCTAACACTCGCTCGCCGCGGCAGGCTGTATAGAGCCCTGCACCCAAAATTATAGGCCACTGATTACTTGACAAATTTTGGCCAATATTTGGTGCAACATCATTTTGCAGCATTAGATGGAAAACGCTTTCTTTTTAGAGAGATTTCGCAAGTACTTACAGATATGCATGTTCCAGCTCTAGCCCGCATGCTTAATGTGTTGCAGTTGCTTGTTTTAGTCTTGTGTGAACTTTTGCAAATTCTTTGTTTGTTTTAGTCACTCGGCATAGCTTTGCAACCGCACACTTCTTTGCAGAGTGAATACAGATTACTCCAACTAATTGTATATCGGTTAAACGCTATAACCGCGTTTTTGCATAAGATTCCATAAATCTCAGTCCCAAACCATTCATACGTGAAAAGCATAATACGGTTAATCGCACCAACCGGGTACTCCACTAGAAATGTTATTTTATTTGTAGCCTTAACCACTTACTCCGTGCCACTTAGTGTGAGTGAAAGACACGGTTCCGAGATTAAGCAGCTTACGGTCGCCATTTGGATGGTCATACAAAGGCTTGTAACTAGGGGGGCGCAGGGGACGAAGTCCCCCCTTGAAAAATTTTGTCCCACTGGAAAAATGTATTGGACATGGTTTTGGGCTCCTCTGCTCTCAGAAAACTCTCCGCCCCTCCTGGTGCCCCAAGCACGTTACGGGCCTGGCCAGAAAGCAAAGTTATTATCTTTCTTTGGCTGAGAAGTCGACATCGTATGGTGGCTTATAGCTGCCAATGCCGCATTTAAAAACTTAAACTCACATTCATCAAGAATGTGGCTCAAATGCAGTTCAATTGTCATTAATATACTTCGTCACATCACAGAAGAACACGACGAGAGTACTGTAGAAAATTAGTATCATGCAGGTGTACGGCCACATTGCAGAAAGTTCGTCGAATTACAGAAAACCTTAGCTGTATTCCATGCCGCATGAATTTGTGCAAAGTGTACGCATTCATGTCCATCTGGAATTAGTACAGCCGCTCTGCGATGCAGCCGGCTACGTTGAAATTACATGCGCACCATGCTGTTCTCAAATTCGAGAACGGCACAGATGTTATTGTTAGAGCGGCTTGGCATGCCGACTGAATAGACGCTTAGTCGCGTCCANGAATATTTGTATACAGGCTTGAACTCGGCCTGCANAATTTCAAGAAACGTCACCCCGACATCCATCTCTGCCGGAACTAAACCAAATAACATGTAGCGGCGAAAAATTAGCACTGGCACAACGTTTGGAAGGGACACATTCCCGTTCAAAATTTTCCATATTGTGGAGCATGTAATGGCTAGCGCCCCTCTGGAAATTTCTTGACGCCCCCCTGGGACGGCGCGCCTCCCCGGTTAAGAACCACTGATTTGGATATCTATGGATATCAAACAACGTAAAAACTCTGAAGTATCAAACTAATATGAAAAGGCAGTTTCACGAGATGTTTCTACACCTGCATCTATCCAGTTTTCATGTGACAAAGATTGAAAATCAACGTTCAATTATACTAATTGTCAGGTATCTTATTAATGACTGAAGGTCAAACTAGTGTTTCAATGGTTAGCTTATTATGACTTTGTTTAGAACCCATGGTTCTTACAGATGTATATTTGATAAGCAGCGTCTATTTTGCCTCATGAGGCAAAAAAGCACTGCTAGAGCTATTTTGCCATTAGCTCTGCACGATCGGTTAAAGTGGTCATATGACACGTCCGAAATGCATGACAAGGTGAAACGCTTGACCTACTTATTTGACCATGTGGTCAGTCTGACATGTGTGGACAAGTGTTGTCATAATTTTAGTGCTGCAAAGCTGTGGGTGGCATCTTGTTAGCGTTGCGTGAAGTGTAGGGCAAACCATAACCCTAAACGCTAACGTGTTGTCTCTTCCTTTGTTGTACTTGTAACGTGACCACTCCAACTGATCGTTTCTATTACCACAAAATAGGCCCGGCAGAGATTTTGCCTCATGAAGCAATATGGAGAGAACCTTTTTGTTATAAGTTACTTGGAAGAATTCGAAGTGTTAACAGGAGACGGATTTGATGTTTTCAAATTTTTCGGGCAGAGGCAGGAGTCTAAACTAATCAGCAGTGATGACCTTGTGAAATTTCACGAGCATGTATGTTTACAATAAATACGTTTCTACAAAATCTTGAAATTTTGTGTTGGCAGAATCGCAACTCTATAAGAGCTCAAGCGTTAGCCATCAGTTTATTATTATTATCTGCCATTTGTTTGGAAGTGTTGACATTTTGGAAGATAATAACACTTATGATTTCGTACATCCTGACTTTCTGACTCGGTGCGTCGACGAAAAGTGCTGTTTATACTTGCTTCTGAGCAGTACATCACTGACATAGTCATTCGCAGTACTCTGGAGGTTTGATATTGTCTGGACATGATTTCACGCTGCTGCTGTGCACAACTTTAGCTGAAACTATTTGATTGTAATTTGCCAAAGCCAGTGGTTTTCAACCTGGGGATCGCGATCACAAAGGAGCCCCCAACGGGTCGTGAACCATTATTGGAGGGAATGCGAGTAGATACTTTATGTGCATAGCTGTATTATATTACCTTCATTCGAGTTTTAATTAGGGTCGTTGGGTTATAGTAGGTTGCTACAATGGGTCGAGGTACAAAAAAGTTTGAAAACCACTGGCCTACACAACGCAAGTCTTAATTTTGGAACGCTGTGACTTTGTTGTTCAACCATTCCAAAGCAAAATAAAAACGTTATCGATTCGATTAACCTGTAAAAACACTAGCAACTGTATATTTTTTTAATTTACTTGAAAAGGAATTAGGTGACAGTTTTTAAGCACAGTGCAAGTTTTATGAAAAAGTATAAAATATTGCACTTAAAAATTATCTTATATACATGGGCTGCTTTAAACAAAATTTGGTGAGCCTAATTGATAAACAGGATTTCAAATTTATAGTGCAACATTTCTGATACCAAGATCCATTGCTTGATGGACTTAAGCCGGTATCAAATTTTAAAAATTGCAAGAACTGCCAGTAAAAAAGATTGCATTATTTGTTATGATTTGAAGTCTGCTTTCATTGGATAAGATCTGTTTACATAACATGTTGACAGCCTGATAGTGACTGTATGCATGCGAGGTCTCCATTCAAGGATTCAAGTGAATGTAATACCACAAACCTGATCGTAAAAAACAATAGCAATTACCTAGAAACAGGTCCGCGAAAACATGGAATATTTCTGTAGAAAAAGTTGCATCTTTGAACGAGACTGCTCCCAGGAAATCCAGGTTCTCCTCCCACTTGTAAAAAATCTACAAAAGTAGTTTTCATCAAAGCAAATTTCATGTTAAGGTCAAATAAATCAAATAATTTTGGTCAGTAGTAGGAACTGAGAGTCTTCCGTTCATTGCAAAAACGCAGAACTTTACAGATAACGCTTTAAGTGCATGCGAATAATACAAGCTTTGCAAATTCTTTTCCTATCACTTCACTTTGTCAGCTTATATCTTCACCAAATGCTGGATGAACGTTCGTTCTGTGGCTCACATGTGCAAAATATCTTTTCGCAGTATTCAAATAATTTCGTGAACGGTTTAAAGAAGACGTCTTGCTGTCATTGATAGAATAAGAATTTTGGAAAAATACCAGCGTTTACTGATACTCAAACACAAATTTACTGATATTAAGAAATTTTCGAGAAAACTAGAAAATATTTGGCGTAAATGTTAGCTGAACTTGAACGTACTTCCCAATCGTGGATCCCCCAATGCAGGTGGATAAGTTGGATTGAAGTCGAATATAGAAAGGAAATTACCTGAAAAACGGGAACAGCCATGAAACAAATGAATAGTGAACCAAAAATGATATGTAAAGAAAATAATGTGACGATGTACAAACGTATGGAATAAAATGATACGGCTCAAAGATTTTTATTGATATCTTTTCTATTTTCCGATGTTGCTTTATCAAAATGAACACAATGAGAAAAAAGACAGTTTTTGCAATGCAAAGTTTGAAACGTAATTGATTCAGGTTTTAAATTCACATAAAAGTAATTAAAGCAAAATTTCTTGCCTATTGCAGTGTGTTAAATGATTTGGGTTCTACAACACAATAACCTTGCATGCTGTTGTATATCGGAAAGGATGTTTTGAACTTTTTGGTAAAATTGCCTTGTTGGAAAATTTCTTAGAAAAACACCCAGTTTTATTCGTTGCAGGATTGCGATAATATACACGCTTAAATGTTTTTACGATCACGTTTACTTATTTACTCGTTTTGTTTCTTTTTAATCACAGGAAATGTTGAATACGAATTTATTTTCAATTCTGTTGCATGTACGTTTGTAGAGAGTTCACGTCACGAAAACTGAGTTGATTGCCAAAATTTGTTGTAGATGTTTATACATATTCACTCGCAGAGCAATGCGATTACCCAACGGAAGTTCACTACTCTTTCATCATAAAATGTCAATGTTTATGAGCTGCCCTATAATACTGCAGAATGCTTTACAAATGATATCAAACCGTCTTGTTGAAACGTCAGAAAAACATAAACAGGTATTTCAATTCTTCTTGTTTGAGTCAGTTTTTCATTTTAATCACTGCTAGGCCGCACTAGATCTCAGGACTGGTGTTGAGCAGCCATTCAATTGTCTCACCGTCCAGAACCGTCAGCCCGTGCAGTCCATGAGGAGGTTGATAGGTTGAACATCGGAGGACAACAAGGTCGACGTATTGTTCTTCTGCGCCACACACACGCGTCGCAGAGGGGGCCATGCCGCATTTGTACAAGCAGGTATTTCAATGTAAGTTTGAGTAGACTTTTCGTCATTTTAAGATGTGTCATGCAGTATACAATAAAGATTCCGAAAGCAAGTGCTGCATTGATCTGCTGATGGTTTTCAACGTTAGAGCTGTTGTTCACGTTTGCTAATTAAGTAGCCTTTCGGAGCCCTGAAAAACTTTGCTGTGTAACAATTCTACGTCCGGTCTTGAAAAGACACAAGGTTGCGCCTAGAAGTCCAACACTGCACTTTTTGTCCTCTGCACGCTACTAAAAATGTTCTCCCGTCTGTTGAAAAAGCATGGTGGAAGGATTCTCAATGGCCCCAGTAAGCTGAAAGTGATTGGCAGCTGAGCCAGGGTTTAACATGTGCTTGTACGCTTAATGGTTAAAAACCTATAGATGGCTGCTCTAACATTGAGTTTTTGCTTATCTCTGGTTTACGCGCTGCGAGTGCCGCAAGTTTTGTTAAAAGAGAAGTGTTCGTTGAATAAATCAGTACAAACAACTGCCCTGGTACACTTCATACTCGATACTCGACAAAGTAAAACGCACAAGTGCAACTGCTTCCTCTTAATCGTTGTCTACATTTCTACAAGGTCTCCATGAAAAAACAAGTTCGTAGCAGATCCCGTATCTGATAAAAGACTAAGTCTATGTAACAGGTATTTATCTCTTGATCAATTTTATGCAGATGACAAATGACTGATGACTTCGGGCGAAAGTGCTTCATCTTTAGATGAATCACAACATGACCCGTTGCTCGCTGCTTTCCTAGTGGAGACCTTATAAAAAAGATTTAAGAAAACTGTTTCAGCTGGATGTTCATCGAACTTTCACAAAAAATGAATGAAAGATTTTGATATAATTCAAGATTTTAAGCAAAATGCATCAACTCTATGTAGCATGCCTTTGCCAACAGTTGGCAAATGCATTTTGAAGTGTATTGTTCATAGGATTAAAAAAGGTTCATTCTTCACATGAGACACTAATTGTTTCAAGACAAACTTCTTTTTCGATTAAAGTTTGAGCGATTCTGTATTTCCACTGTATTGAATTCAATTTCTGTTCTTAACCCTGCTGAGGTAACCTCTAAACACAAACACCGCTGTTGTCCTTGCCCAAAATGGTCACATTATGTTGACTCGTTCACACTGGACTAACTGACAGGTTTAGACGCGCGCGCGGATTTATGTACAACTTTGCAAGTCTTCTCAAGCTCATCCGATCAGAAAAAAAACAAGGTGTTGATTTTGGAAAATTTTTTACATGATGAAGAACTAAAGCAATTTTCCCAACAAATTGTGAGAAGTGCTCTTAAGAAATGAGCGAAAAAGTAAAGAAAAATTAAAAAATTCCGCCAGTAGACGTCATTGGTGGTAAGTTTAAGGTTTAAACAGAATCTCATTTCAAACTTGTGGTTCTATCTGCAATAAAAGTAAATTAGGTTGAGACATGAATTTTTTATATTTTCATTGCAATTTTCTGCCACATGAATCAACCTTGCCCAAAATGGGCAAATGCTTTACGACAATTGTTGTGCAATCAGATTGATCGTGGCACTGCTATTTATTTTTATGTCTCACATACGCCCATTCCCGTCGCCACAGAGGGAGTTTGGTGGGCTAAGGCCCCCAAAAAATGAACCAAGCCCCCAAAAATTGAAATATGCACACTATAAATTAGCTGAGATTTGTCAATGTGTACAATATCGAAGCATTAACAAGGAAACCAAAAGCTCAATCTTGCCATAATGTGGGGTTATTTTCACCTGAACTCACACTACTCATAATGTGAGCTGATTTTCACCCGAACTCACAATCAACCTTAACGTCGGGTGATTTTTACCTAGAGTCCAGGTGGCCACCACTCCTGTCTGGGTGGAAATCACCCGGGATTAGTACTCCAAGGGTGTGAGTAATTATTTGCAGGAAACTTGAAAGTGATCAATGCAGACAAGTGCTCCCCATCGTTGGCAGTTGGCACGTGAACCTTGTTTTGTTCTGTTTTGATGGTGGACAGGTTCCACAGCGTTGTCTGGTCTCAGAGTTGATGTCCTCAATAAAACGTTTTGGCCTTTTACCGCAAGTGCACGCACAACAAGGAGCAAGCCTTTTTTGACTAAACCACAGTTCCAGAAAATTCAATTAGGTACAAAGAAGCACAAGGTTCATCATGTCCTCAATAAAATGCTTTGACCTTGCACCACAAGTGCACACGGTGCATGCCCTTTCTGACTCCAATGTCTTTCCTCTGACGGAGAAGGCGTCATACATTCCGCTGCCTGTTTCTCAATGAAAACCACGAGCTGAGTAGGAGCCATTCGCGCCAAACTGATTTGTGTCGTAAGGGCTTGCACTCGCGTGATCTACTCCCGTGCTGGCTTCGGTCAAAGGTTGCCGGTGTGGCTTACTGGTGAACCTACATGCACCAAGTCCTTTTGCCCAAATTGGTCAAGGTTACCTCAGGACGGATTTTTGTTAAGGAATTTTGTTACACCTCAGGTAACCACGGGTAAATTTGGGCAAATTTTTGTTCCCCATCGAAAACTACAAAACTTGTGCAGATTTCGATAGGACTGCACGAAAGAGAGTCCAAAAAAAATGCAGCTACTGAAAGAACCAGCTTTCTACATGAACGTTAACTAATTTTTAACTAAAGTAGAACAACCATTTGCCCAAATTGGCCAGAGTTAACCTGAGCAGAGTTAAAAGTGTTCATACGTGTGAGGCTTAGCCAACTTGCTCAAGATTGCTTCAACCAAAAGCGACAAAATATATATAGCCTAAGTGAGCTACGCCTGGTTTTAGAATTGTGAGGCGAATACTTAAAAAATAATAAAAGGGCTGCAAAATAAGAAAGAATCTGAAACGTAAATCCCTAAAAGCTTGACAACATATGAAATGAGACACTTATACTACGCGAAACAAACTTCGTGAAACGAGAAACTACTTTGTGAAGTAAAACAAGCAATTATATTTTTATTACAGACAATATAGTTTGAAATGGTCAGCAATGCATCACACGGCAATTTTGTCCAATTTTGCAGCAAATATTTGCTGTGAAGTAGTAACACTTCAAATCCTTTGTATTCGTTTTCTAGAAAGCTTTCCATATTTATGATTTAGGTTTCAGATAGTGTGTCTTCCCTCAAAATAGCGATTCACTTTCAAAAGCACCCCAGTACCTCCTTATTGTGACTTTTCGTTTCAGCGCTGCCCTACACCGCCTAAGGGGAATTTAACGTAAGTTGACAATGCATCCGAGAACTGGTGTGCACCCTAAAGAATGTTCCAAACAATCATCGTATCGCCTAACACGTTCAGACGCTCTGAAGAAAATTATATAGCGGTGCCAGTCCGTGATAGTCTCGCAATGCAAAGGCGATCTGCACAGACAAGCAAATTGTTCATCCTCTTGAAATGAAATGCTACAAGTATTTGATGCCGGGAGGCAAAACGCGCGGGTGCTTCACAGCTTGCAATATCAGGCTCACAAAGTTGTTTGACGAAATAAAATTGTTTTTGATTGTTCTGACTTGGTGAAAAAAACTTTTTCTTGTCTAAACTTTCTTCACATCGCTATTTTATTTCACACAGCACGCACAAAGACCGGAAACAAAGATTTGTTGCTTTCTGAAGATTATAAATTTTGTTCATATATAAAACATTGCAGAAAACAGTTTCAAATCGAGACCAAACACAGTTACACATAGATATACTGTTCACGTACTTTCATGGGATACGCTGTAAAAAATATTGTGTGAACATTTGCTTTCAAATTGAAACTTAGCTTCGCTTGCTTTAACAAAAACTTAGTAATGCTTTTGAATCTACAACGGAAATCGATTCCTGTCACAGAAATATCGGTCAAGATGGTGTGTACGTTTGTCACCAAAGTGCATTTCATTAAGGATTGTTGACGTTTGGATAAGATTTTTTCAGCAAAAATTATCTGTTGCTGTAAAAACAGTTTTTAATGGTGAAGCTAAAACAGTTATGGCCAATATGTTCCAAATAATTTGATCAAGTTGGCGATCGTTAATTTTTTCCGAAATGCACCAAATGTCGAAAGAGTAGCTGATTTGGACGCTTTGCTATGTGCATGTATATATGAAATGTACAAATCTTGTCCATGGAAATGGAATTTGTTCCATGGAAGCGATGGAACAGGAGGCTTAATTGGTCCAATTCCCCATTGTACGTAATTTTAACGTCATATAGCAGGAATATTCTGAAGATGAATTCTAATATTACATACCCACAGCACAGTAGGTACTTGACGTAGAAGCTCAATGCCATGGCGTAGTGATGAAGGGCAACCGAAAACAACTTTTTTTTCTGTTGCTCTTCATCACTACGCCATGGCATTGAGCTTATTTTTTAATTGACAACTGCAGAGGCTAGTCGCAGGCATACATGTGATATAACTTTCTTGTGTTACTAATTTCGTGGAAATGCCATGGGATAAAACAGTCACAAGTTCCCATAAAATGGCACATAAAAGTATCTCATGAGCAAACCTGGAAATTCAAGGCTGTAGTTTCGACACAATTCAAGTCTTTGTTTTTCATTGTCATTTACGTTAAAACTACTGCTAGACATATAAGTTTCAATACCTCTGGGGTCGAGAGGTGGCGGCAGTCCTTCTCCAGGCGGTACATTTCCTGCACCTTGTGGAATAACTACAATAAAATATGAAACATATCAGAATGATACCAAAAAGGAAAATACTCCCTTCTGGTGATGGTTGACAGTATGCCTAGTTCAGTTTTCAACTAAATTTCAAAGGCATAAAACACACATATTAACCTGATTCCCTCAGTAGCTGATTTTTTGAAGCATTCTGTCGAGCATTACTCTCAAAATATGCACAAGTTTTGTGTTTTCTGATAAGGGGGCGGGGTTACTGCCAAGATCGTAATGGGTGCCTCACGTGTGATAACAAAGCTGTGCTGTTGCACAACAGCTGGTCTCCAAAGCCGTTTCAACATAAATAAATCTGGCATTTTGATGGATGAACAAGCTTCATAACTGCGACCCGCAAGGGAATTCGCTAATAAGACAATCTGAGTCGAAGCGGGTGGTTCATAGTTAACCGCGGTTGCACCTGTAAAAAGAATTTTGTCATATTGTCTGGAGTGATCATGCGTGCCTCCCACATTTGTGGAGGGTAATTATGTTGGTTTTTGAAAAACAAATGTAAATATTTCGAAATACAACAAGTTTGTTTTTTTCGGGTAAGATGAGCTTGAAAAAATTTGCTGAGTTGTTGAAAAATACGTCTGCTCTCCTAAAACGTCAGTGGTAAATTTAGCCGTTGTCACCCATATATTCAGTTATTTCAGTGTTACCTGAGCGGGGTTCAAACGTTTTGATGAAAATAAAAGAAAAACGTGATACACGTAGGTTGTTTATATTGCAGTCTATCCAGGCGCGGATTTAGCATTAGGCTGAAAAGGCTTAAGCCTAGGGTCCCCGATTTCGGGGGGCCCCAAAATTTTGAGAGTAAGGACAATTTCCAGCATTTCTGTAAGCATTATATTTGTATTTTTGTCTTACTTCAACGCACGTTTTTTACTATGCCACTAACAAAAGATCTCTATAGAAGAATGAGCGCGAAGGATGGGGGTGAATGACGATGAACATTCTATTTTTCTGGCTTTGCAAATTGGTTACTGTCACGTATAATGCGTGGAATGAAATGCCTGAATCCACTTTCCAGATTACACGGGCCAGTGAGGTACTCAATAAATATGTAATGGGATTGTGGTCTATTTGAATAAGGACTGACGATGCGTAATTTTACGTGAAATCGATTTCCTATTACAGGACAGAAAAGGATACGGATTAACAAAAACTTTGCTGATTTCTCGTGTTTCATATTCAAATTTGGGGAGTTTTAGTTTGGTTTGGAGGGTTAAGCTCTGAATTTTGGGTCCCCTGTGACAACGTAGGCCCCCAGTTTGGGGGTATGAAGGGCGGTTTACACGGCTATGGTTCCTGATATCGAGGGAATTCAGAATAAAATGATATGTTTATGAATCGGAACAACTTGTTCAGTGAATGTAGCAAGCACGTGTAGTGCTGATTTGTATGACATCAGTCGTCGCAAACCTTCAAGAGTGCCCCCCAATTTCAAGTAGCCTAGGGCCCCAAAAATTCGCCCCTGAGTCTATCACACGCTTGTGGTTGTTTTTGTTTCTAATTCTAATTGGAAAAATCACTTCAAAATTTAAAAAATGTGAGAGGGTACGTTAATGAGGTAACGTTAAAACTTTTAACAAAAATCTTGCCAAAAAGGTCACTTACCTTTTCTGTAGCAACTAGCAACCGGATTTCCTGGAAGTGACTCAAAACAGCAACCTCTGTCAAACATGAATGTCAACATTGATAAAATAGTTTAAGTTCGCTAAATATTTTAGCTAAAAACAACGCTAAAATTTACACTTTAGCTTAGAAAACGTCGCAGAATCTTTTTTGCTTACCCACTGAGACTCCCGTATTTGGGGCAAGGCAAAATTTACGTGAGTTACAAATGTTTTTTCGTACCACGTGAGTAAACGTCTGGCCTCTTAAGTTCTTTGACTTGTTTTTTGCATTGAGCAGTACGTTGAACCAGGCACGTGGTATAATCAAGCGACATTGCCATCTCATACCAAGTAGTTCTTATATCGAGGGCAATCGAATTAGTTTTCTATCATGGTCGAAAGTAGTGGAAATTGCCTACCTGGAAGTAATTTCTGGCAAGACTGCTTTCTGTAGAGTCTACAACGTATGCCCCGGTCGCATTCGTTGACGGGTACGACAGCTGTTCAAAACGATGACTGAGACACTTGCATTTACGTTTGAGTAATTCGAATAGTACACACTGTTTTTTTTTTCCTGAAACATTTCGGTCATTTTTTGCTGAGACATTTTAGTCACTGAAACATTTACGGTAGTTTGTTTCACAGTATTGAAGCTCGTCATAACAGCGTTTTTTAGCCTGTATTTTCAAATTTCTGACCGAAATGCTTTACTTTTGTCGGTCATTTCAAAAACATTTCGGTCTATGACCAAAAAATTACCGAAAAAGAACGGAGTACATATAAAGTTTTAATCAAGAAGCTCAGACGATGCATGTCAGTTGAAATGGAGTCCTACGAATTGCAATGCCTCGGCTTAGCAAGTGCTTGATTTGCACATTTACAATCCTGCCAACGACTGTACATTTACATTTCACCAACTTGTGTACAAAATCTTAAACCTGGAAACTTGTAAGGTCTGCAAAGTTAGAATAACTACGTGGTTTCAAATAAGTCTTAAAAAATAGTAATAATTACATGCTTACAAATTTTCACAGATCAGTCTTGTTTGTGAAGCGACGACATTACCGCAGGGTACTCGTTGAGGTAAAGAAACGCTGCATGCGGTTTGACTGCAAACAGTTCGCAGCAGAGTCAAGGTAAAACTTGCAAAAATAATTTTATTCATCCTCGCATCAGATCACCTGCTGCGAATGTTTTCCTTTGTTTAAAAAAATACTGCGTTAATTGCATAAAAAATGAAGCTCGTACATGATGACCATACATCGTCTCGTTCAAAAACGTTTTCACCAAGCTGCGGAGGTAACCCGCTTTTCAAAAGAATGACATCAGCATACGCTTTACTATTTCTCAAATATTATTCAAAAAATTCGTAAAAAATCAAATTATTTCATCACAATCATATACAGCAGGGGTGTGCAACCTTTTGTACAGGAGGGCCAGATCCCAACAACTGGTTGAAACCGCGGGCCACGCTTTTAATTAACATGCACGTAGTTACAAGCACAATTAGTAGTTACAAGCACAAAATCAATAACAGTTTCTTTCGTTATTGGTCTTGTGACTTTATTAGGGGTTATCTCCTTGCAGAAATATAAGTTAAGACGCAGGAATTTCTAAAGAAAACTGCAATTTAAATTTATTGTCACACCCACTTTAAACGAATTCAGTGAGAAATTTGCAGCTGGCTCTTTTTCCCGACNACTTTTTCCAAATTTGCTTCAATGGAAGTGCTAGCAATTCGAAGTCCATTTTCCAAGTGTTCGTCTGTCAAAACCGATCGATAGGGGGATTTCATGACGCCCATTTTGGAAAAAAATTGTTCGCACAAATACGTCGAGCCAAAAAGTGCCATTTTTGAAGCTATGAATTTTT
>JGI24158J21664_10002434_pt1 | contig 22549 bp, 18 predicted proteins | sample Ectturendosymbi3_FD_21664 | JGI IMG/M metagenome (IMG submission 21664)
ACCGCCATTGTTGCGTCAGCGTCATAATACCAACCTACTAGAAATTCTAACCGGAACGCCGTACCGTCAATAATTCTTTTACCGGAACGGCGTTCCGACTTACTTTCACCTCTGCCTGCAGGACACGCCATTGATATGACTTGCGAGGACCTTAGGCAAGATCCATTCCAGCGACCACACCTACATTACAAAGATCCCTAATCTACACGGACCCGTAGCCAGATTGTAAGGCTTTGTGGGGCAAAATACATGTTCAGGGGAACGATTTTTGTTTTTACTNCATGTTTAAAACAAATTTTTCTGGACACAACAGAATTTGGGGGGTANTGCCCCCGTGGCTACATTAGAAAAGTTTATTATATCAATGCAATTTATACCAAATCGCGACATGACTTACCTAGCAATACTATATATGCAAGGGCGTCGGAAGAATTTTTCCAGGGGGGAGGTAGTAGGGCTTTTCCCAAAATTTTTTCCAGGGGGGGGCCAAAAGTGGTGAAATTTGGTTTTTTCCTCTCGTAATTAAAAAAAACTTTTTTTGCTAATAATTTCAAAATCCAGGGGGGTCAAGGCCCCCCTGCCCCCCTTCCGACGCCCATGTATATATGCAAAATTGAAATTAATATGAGAAAAATTAATCCTGAAAGTGCCGTACCTCTATCTTCTCGTAAACAGCGTGAACGTGAATTTCATTTACTTTCATCATCTTTTATTGGTGTACGTTCGTCACTTTCTGAACCACGTCGTTATATTTTTGTCCGTTTTAGCGCCCCCTTAGGCCCAGCGCCACCTAGTTCACCTAATGGTAGCGCCGGCCCTGACAGAGATATGAAGGCTTTGTTAGCATACGCAGCTTTTATCAGTTTTGCATAGTAAAAATATCAACTTCACTGACATGATGATATCCGCTGTGTTATTTCGACTACACGAAAAGGACAGCACAATGATTTTTGATAACGTATGAGAATTTCTTGTGAAACAAAGAATTTGTCACAAAGAGAAAATAGCGATATTAGTTTTGAACAAGCTTGAGAAACTTCTTCAAAGTGTGAACCTGTTGTTGAAAAATATCCCGAGACTCTAAAATCTGGCTTGGCTGGCGAAGAAAGATGCCTATGAGAGCGGGCAGTTTGGACATGGGCGATTAGTCTCTTACGCTGAGAGCCCTGGTGAAGCAGTATGGCATAAAAACAGGTTAATTGCAGTTACACTAAGGCCATGAAATATGTTCTTTTCAAGCGTTTGTGAGGTTGAACCTAATCCCTACGGGGCGTGAATCAGGTTTATCAAAAAACCTTCAGCCCTTCACATACGATGCCGTAGTCGGTTTGACCCCAACTTCCTAATTATTGGGTGTAACAGAAATTACTGATAGTAGCTCATTAGGCAATAGACTGACTTCCAGCTACCACAGTACAGACAAGGCTTCTGCTTCACGGTAACATTAGCTAATGGCGCAGCAAATACGCGCACAATTGAGGAATTTTTAGTTAAGTGAATCACCGTCGTAATCACGCATTAGGTCCTCGCAAAAAAGTAAATCACGCAACAATCCTCGAAGTATTTGTAAATGTCATGTTCCCGAAGAGTTGATATTTCGGAAGAACGAAGATATTCCATTCAGAAGCGCATTAGCTTCCTCACGAGGTTGACGATCACCGCCATCTTTCGCCTTGCTTTGAAACAGTCAAGTACTGCAGTAGGACCAAAAATACAAGTAGGGAAAACACATACTTCGCGGGTTTGCATAGAAGGCAGTCCATAGTAATTAGAAACGCTGTATATTCTGCAAACTTTAGGGTGTGGGGGTAAAACCACACACCCCCATCCCGACCACTACGCATTGACGACTCGTGCTGATATCTTACCACTGTAAAACCTTTCTGAACAAAACCCTTTATTATTCCCTTCGTGATTAAGTTTACGAGACTTTGAAGAGAAGCTGATTACATTAAATTGTTTAATTGTTCTGTTATATCTGATACAGTACGACCGACTGGTGTTTATCACAATGCATTTCATAACTTTCGCGACTCGCGCCTGGGAATGCTTTGTGCACTTCACATCCACACAGCCCATGGTTCAGGAACACTGGAGTACAATTTATTGAAATTATATTTTTTCAAATCAAGCACACGTGCGACAGCCACACCTCGCTGGTGTGGCCAGGATCAAAGAAACATCGCACCACACAACAATTGACGAAATCGTGGACGCGACGCGAAGCACACTTAATGTATACAAAGCAAATTACTGATCAACGGCAAAGATTGTAGAGACGTTTTCACAGCACTATACAATATGCGATGTGTTTCAAAAACAAACAAAGGATATTTTGTACAAAACCCAAGTTTTGCTCGGTACGCTGCGATTTTCTTCATGGCACCAGAGAACAATTCCCAAAGAATTTGTACCGACATATTTTTGTAAAGACTGAGGTAAAACCGAATATCTATTTGAACTTATATTTTGCTCCCTAGTCTACACAGATGATTTTAATAAATATTTACATCACGTGACACGTAAAATGCAGGCAGTCAAAAACGACAGAATTGACGCATTCCTTCCAATTCGAGCGTACGCTCTATCGTGTACAGGATGGAAAAAAACCTAAGGGTTTCCAACAAACTTCTGATCTAGGATTATGGCGGTTTGATGGATCCCAGCAGTCCCGACATAGACGCGCAAATAACACTGAACATCGATATGCTGGTAAAGGTCAGGACCAACACATCGCATTACAACCAAGAGTTCTGTAGCACAGTTTTTGTTGCATTCAAAAAAATTGGGCCCTAAACAAAACAGATCACAAGGAGAGCATATGTAATTTACAAGAACACAAAATGAAAATAAAGAAAAATGTAGATTTTGATGTAAGAAGATGCCAAAGAATCGCACGAAAAAACAACAGTTTTAGGGCCACCGCCCGTCCAGAAAAGCTCCTTCACAATGAGGGGTTCACACGGCGGAACACAAAAGAACAGTCAGCGTGACAAGAAAACAAACAAGCCGTGCATCCGCCAAGGTCGTGTGGTAACATTTGTCTTCGGTGCGCGAGTTCACACTTGTATCTTTTTGTTTTCACTTTGTCTTTTTTGGACATGCTGCACCGGTGTGACCGGCTGGGATCAGAGTCGCTGTTTCAGTCATAAGCAATGACGGGCGCGACTGAAATATTTTCACGATTGCAAAAGCTCGGTCGGCAGGAAAGCCAATTTTACCCGCAAAGACGATCAATGTTCCCTCTAATGAGTGCAACTGCGCAGTACCACCAGACCCTTTGCGCAGTGAAATCTCATTCTCGCGCACTTGCAACATTCCATATTTAATGTCGTACATACAGTATATCGCACAGACCTTTTACCGCTTGAAACGCTTCAGTGGTTGTGTGTCTTAATGGTTGCGCAATCGCATGCTCACTAAAATATACTTTTGCTCAGTGTAAATTTTCTTAAAGGGAACACCGGACACGACAAAAAAATTTCATGAAGAAGCGAAATCGCAACAGCTTCAACGTCAGCATGCAACGGTCCTGCGCAGGATTCAAATCACATCGGTCTCGTAAACAGCGGTGTCGTCCGAGTAATGCGCCATGATTCGGAGAAGAGGTCGCAACTGCAGCCACCATTGCTGCTGAGGAATCCGGTGCCTGAGCAAAGAGAGCAAGGTAGGAATTTTGACAGCGTGGCTTGTACGACAGACAGATGGGTTTCCTCCGCAGATCAACAATAAGACAGAACTGGCTGCTACATGTCCGCACGCTATCACTTACTTGAAGTCAGTTTCTTCTTTCAGGCTATTGACTGGCTGGAACAGCATCTGTCTTCGCCTCATGCCGAGCAAAACAACGGAATCGGGTTCGATGCAGTTCACAGTTCCTGCGCAATTAAAACAAACCGATTCAAGTTAAACGGACGCGAAAAAGTAACTGAAGGAGAAATAACGTGCACTTTATGAAGTGACGTAACACTAAAGAAGTTCAAGTTTAGTTTTATCCCGAAGTTTTCTTCAAATTTCTTCAAATTTTGTTAAATTTGCCCAAGTTTATTTCTTGATGTCGCTCCTATTCAGTCAGTCCGCATCTTCTCTAAACCTGGTGAAAATCATAACAAAAAAAGCACTCGAGCCGATTAAATACAGAACTGCGATTTTAAAACAGCGGGGTTTTCAATTAAATAGGCACTGAAAACAAGTAACTTGACAAGCACATACAAAAGCAACTTGCTCGCCTACTGCAAGTTAATTTAAACCAGCACCAGCGTGAATCACGCGTTAATACAAATTTAACTAATTGAACTTCTTTACAAAAACTGTTAGCTCACCGTCAGTTGCATTTTTATCAATCTGTTCCATGATCCAAAACGCGGCTTTTGCCGCGCATTTCGTCGCATAGTTTCGGTCAAACGGCGAAGGCACTCCCCCCTTCAAACCGCACCGCGTTAGGTTTATGCGAGGAAAAGCACAGCAGGTGTCGTCAGTCAAGCAATCAAATGCAATTGAACAGTAAACGAGTTTTGCCACTTACGCCACACACATGCTCACGAGAGCGCCACCAAGCCAAACAGTCTGCGCCCGAGTTTGCGCCCATGCATCACCACTGCACATAGTTCGAGACTAACCACGCAAAAACATAACACTAATGCGATTTTCAAGCGTAAAAGTGTCCCCCTCACCTGTTGCATGTGACCGAGCACGTTCACGCGACAGTCAAACACGTTCTTCCCTTCTTCAGAGTAAAGTCGATGAATGAAGTCGGTGTTGTAGTTGCCGTTCGCTTTCTCGTTTCGCAAGACCAGACCACGCTGAATGCGGCCTNTCATTTTGTTCCTCAAGTGAGATATGTTCCTCTATGCAATAAAATTCACGGTATCGTCGTCAAGTTGACGTAAAAGTGTCGGCTATGATACAAATATGGTGTAAGAAACAACACGAGGAGCCAAGATAACAAAAAATTACTTGTTAGAGTTATCGAAAGCAGTATTAGACTCATTTAAAACGCAAAAATTGTTCGAAACGATGCTCGGGCGTTGATCCTTACCTATCAAGGTCTTGTGGCGGCCTGGAGGTGGCGCCACATGAAAATAAATGGTCACCGCTAGACGGTGCCCATGAGTAACAAGTCACTGTGATAGTCACCACAAGCGAATTATCGTAGTTCACTTGTCCCTATATAATGATAGTGCAACCCAGTAGTAGTAGAGTGAAGTCATTGACGGAGCTCTATTGCTGCTGGTTGCTTTCCTGTTAGTTAATGCCCTGAATTGCCATCTTTCTCTTGTGCTTGTCTCAGTAGTTCAACGCGATGCAGTCAACTGCAATCGAAAAGCTTCGCCTGAGGAAGAGTTTTCGATACAGCGCCTTAGCTTCAACGCTACGTGCGAAATGTTTTCTTAAAAGTATTGCTTTGCTCGTGCCTTAAGCAAATTTAAAGTAAAACACTTGCAACATGTTGGACCTCAATGTACAAGACCAAGGCAATCAATTCGTGGTGTGGATGTTGGAGACCCCTGCAGCTGGGGCCTGAACATTTAAATCAAAACAAAAACCGTTATTTTGAAAGTTCGATTATTTTCCTGTTTTATAGTCAACTTCATCCTAAAGAGCTTTAGTATTTACACACATTGATATTGCCATCTTGACGACTTAGAAAAATTTCTTTGTTTATGATTCATAGAGCTGTACTTTTGCTGCAACAAATGAGCCAATGAGCTTCATAACACAAATAGCGCAAAACCACGTGTCCTCGCGATATGTTACCACAGGTCAAACTTCCTGTTTTGATCACTTCACCGTTCAAAACCAAAATGATGCCAGTTAAAAAGTACGACGATTTGAAGACAGACTAACTGCAGACCGTTATTTATTCGATGCAAACGTTATTAGAAACGAGGATAATTTACATAGCAAGTGTTTTTCAGGTTCTGCAAACCTGCTACGCACGCAGGCTCGCCGGAAAGTTTTACGTCACGGATCATTCGTCAAGGGCTGTTTCCTCACGTCACAAAAGCTTTTGTTGTGGCTTGCACAAGTTCATAGCGTTCAAAACAACATTCTGAAGCCCTCCCTGCACAGATTAGTTTGCACAATTGCATTAATTTTAGGAATGACGGATTAACAGAGTCCAGTAAATTATCACACATTGTGATCGTGTGCCACAATATTGCCAAGAGAGCTCAGTTTCTGAATGAGCTACGAAGTTCACCACCAACAGCCATCATCGATTAACACGACGCACGTCCCGGGGAAGGAAAATATTATTTTAACAATAACAAAACCTGAAAAGTAGGCTCAGGCTGACGAAATGGTTTTGCAATTTGCTGCATGTTTTCAAAAATGTCTAAGAGATTGAACTGGACTGCGCTTTTCAACAGCGTTTCAAAGCATACAAAATGCACCATTGCTTTCCGTTGCAACCCCTTCGACAATTTGAAAAAAGAATTATACGTTACCAATATTACTGTCAGTGCTTCGCAACCATCTTAGTCCCGTACACCACTTTTATTTTCAAAAAAGTCGTACTACGCGTCACAAGTAACTTCAAAGAAGGGGCCCACTTCAAAAATGTCTCGGCTAAATATCCTGCAAAAATATTCCCGTGCATCTCACGTTGAGAGAAAGATGATCTATATACAGTTACGTACAAAAAATCAGAAATCGCACTAATTTCATTTACAATCTTGGTATACCATTTCGCAGCGGCATACCCTGGTGAATGATACGGTGCACACGTTGGTGCACCGTGTACCCGGTTGAATATCACTGCGTGTACGCAACCGCTCTCACGTGCCTGGGCTAAACCGCAAAACAGCGGGATTGCAATCTATACAAAAAAGCGATAACAACCTTATTTTCAAGCTATAACGCTGTGAACAGAGCTTTCTATTCAGCCGCAGTCTGGATAAGAGCAACGGGAGTTGGCAACACAACACTAAAGACAAAGCAGAGCACTTATGCGAGCGTAAATAAGCCTATGTTGCCAAGCATGACTCTTTCAAAAACTACAGCGCTCAAGATTGTATGACTGAAAACTAACGCTTTTTTAGAATGAAAATTGTCAAAAAAGCGTATATCCAAGAACCCTAGCTTGTTTCATCAGTCGTGCGAAAGCAATGTCGTGCACCAACCAAACCACTGTCTTTATGAAGGTGATAATCGTGAGGGTATTGATTAAACACAGGAAAGCATGGAAAAGTAGAGGGAAATAGTTGGTCTCGCAAGACAAATTTTTAAACAAATTGTATCGCCACTTCAGGTGCACTTTTAAGGCCGGTTTACACGAGGCATAGTGAAGCAAAGTCAGGCGAAAATCCTTGTTACTTTTTGAAAACGAGGCCTGACTAAGCTCAAGCCGCAGATTTTCACGGCGCCCAGCTACAATTTGCAGCGTTCCCGCAACGGCGCACAAGACAAGCGTACGTCTACAGTTAACCGAGTGGAAACGCGCGGTGCTTTACGCTTGAATAACGCAGTCACTTCAGGACTTTCACTGTCTTTTTCAAAGGCTGCATGAGCTTCACCTGCAAATCCCTGATGGTAAACGGCTCTTCGAAAATGTAAGCCGCATCTGCTCCGCCAGCCAACCCAGACATGGTTGCCAAGTAACCGCAATAGCCGCCCATTGTCTCGAGAACAAAGGTGCGACGTTTCGTACCGCTGGCTGACATCTTGATGCGGTCGCATGTCTGCAAGCACAAATAATGTTAAGCAATGAATGAAACTAAGAAGGTCTTCGACATATGGAAAGGAATCATCAAAAGATACACAGCAAGTTACACCACCACTGGTCAAATCTTCAAGGAATTCAGAACACTTTTTTAAAGAACGCATCAAGGCTCTCACAAATGCAATTCCAAAAATCCATAAATCTGTGGTGGTGCAGCATAAAATCGCAGCGCCCTGACAAATGTTGAAAATAGAACCAAACATTATTAGCAAAATAAACCGAAATGATTCATTTTACACATTTTCAAACTTTTCCGAAAATCCCTAAAAAGGGTCAAAAGTTCTAATCTAGGGACAAAATCCCTGAAAGTGAGAGCATTGAAGCGCATATACACATAATGGCACACCCGAATGAAGCCTTGGCGGACGCATGCAACCCAGTTTCCCACGGGGTGAAGATGGCCATGAAGATGACAGATGCGCATGAAAGCATGCAAGTTTAGGATATGGGTCCAACAACAACGCCAAAAATAGTCCGCATTGGCATCTGCGACTGAACCATTCGGAGACAAGGCTGGAATCAGAAAGACACCAGCACTGACAAGCTTTAGGTGTTAGGGAGACTTTAAGTGAAATCCCTTGCTTGGCATAAACTTTCGTTCTTCTTTATTTTATTTATCTTTGCCTGGATTTCATTCGCTCGAAATCACCGACAGCGCGATTTACTAGGCCTGATCCGTACGTACAAGAAGGCAACTAGCCTCATGACAATGCCTTGCTACACAACGGAACAGCATGGACCGTTGTTTTGGAGTATTAGGACGAAGAGCGAGATACCCGACTTTCAAACTGGATATAGGGCACGAATTTAGGTGTTCGTGCGGAAGTGTATTTTCGTTTATTGGCGCTTCACGAGGAGGATCTGTTATCCCCACCCCCCTAAAATCAGACAACTAGAAAGACTTGTGCCCGAAATGAAGGTGCAGAGACAGCTTAAATATCTGTGCACTCATCAATGCTGCACGGTCGTTTTCAGGTAATACCTAAAATCCATCTCAAACCGACCGTGTTTGCAAAGGCATCATTTACCTGAGCAATGCCAGATGGAACTACTACGCGCACAACACGTTACGATGACTCATCCGCTGACAACTAAACACACAACGCTGCCATGCACCTCGCAAACAGCGTTCAGGGCAGTGTCGCATCCGATCGACATGTCGGTTCCTGGCACGTTGTTAGAAATCGTTGCTGCGAGTAACACTACCGGAATACACAGTTCCTTGTAGTCTTTCCGCGACTCTTGCAGTTCAATAGCGCCCTCGTATGCCTGCGAAGTTAAGACTGACAGGAAGCCAGGTATTTGCAAAGTCACTGGGGAGGCACAAAATCGAAAAGCATCCTTGCAAAACACAAGGGTGAAAAAACATCGATATTGAAGCAAGCAGTGCTTGCAGGACGAGATATGCATTGAGCCTGACTTGAAATCAACGTCACCGCAACGTTAACGACGCAGGTATTTGCTTTACTAACGTATCACATTTGCTTTACTTACTAACCAGTTTATGCAAAAAGTGTGCGTTGTTGTTTTTGCCGATTAAGTAAATAGAAAGCCTATGTTTAACTTTAACATCATCACCATCTCAAAACATCTGTGTACTTTCGATAAAGCCTATATCGCCGATCCCGCACTAATCTAGAACTATAACCTGGAGCACATAATTATATATTTAAAGACTAGAGAAGCCTTGTCCAAAAACCAAAATTGACCAGCTTTCACTTGCGAACCGAATACTCTACATACTGTAAGTGGTTCTCACATGAGGGCAAGGGTGCTCCAAGGGGTACACAAATTTTATAAGTTTCTTCAAAATACATGTTTTTTTCAAAATGTGCTAATCTCACAATACGAGAGCAATCCTAATAAACTTTGACCCTGATATGGAATTATTTCCATTGTTACACATACTGCGACAAAAACAAGAGGTAGAACGAAACCACCTTTCAAAAAATTTGCACCAAATGGAACCTGACTGGAGCAAGAATCAAACGAGAAGCTGTCGCAACAGCTTAGGTCGACTACGCGTCCCAGATGACATTTGAGCGTGACGATCACCAGCAGGCTGTCGCGCGCAGCACTTATGCGCCGCGCACACACTTGAAGGTCATGCCTGGCGCTGTGAACAGACAGCTGACGCATGCACATGTTCTGCTGCTGGTCATGCGGTCCGTGCCGTTGTAGCGATTAACCTCGACAATGGCGTTCAGAGCCGTCGCGCAGCCAACGCTCAAGTCGCTTCCCGGCACGTTGTTGGAAATCGTACAAGGGATACAGACAAGTGGGATGCGAAAAGCGTCGTACGAGGCGCGGTGGGATTCCAGTTCCAAAGCACCCAAGAAGGCCTGTGAAATCGGGAACGGTCGGTGGTGACACAACCAACTGTTTTCCCGCTCCTTCAAACCCCCTCGAGAAGTACATTGGTCACTTTCGGTTCATGTTTCAGACATGCGTCTCAGCAGAACAGCGGTTGACGAGGGACGCTCAGCGACAGAAACCTGCTGACTTGGCATAACACGCACAGTCGCACACACCTGAACAACACTATTCATTCGGTCTGGGACACCATCACAGGCACACAGTAGATACCTCGAAGCCGCCCACGCAGATGATGCCGTGGATGTTTCTCTTGCGAATCTCTTCAGCAATTGCAGTCAGGCCGGCTTGAGACGGTAGCGTTCTAAACAAACGTGCATGTCCCCTAGTATTCAGACCAGACTGAAGAACAATCAAAACGCTTTTCCTGCACCTACGTTCGATTAATCCCTTCCAACCAACTTCCTTTGGGACGTAACTCATGACGTGATGCCAACTACAGGGAAGTACAGCAGAATATTCTTAGGAAGTTACGCCATCGAACGTCAATAGAACGCACCAGGTTCAAGGAAGATTCGAGAAAGTCATGTTCTCGCACGACCCGGCAAAACTCACTTTGCAATCATACGAGTTTAATTGGTCGCCACCAGGTATTTGCATTGATGCTGATGGAAGTAGCAAGGAATATGCAGGGTTCCTAGGCAATTTTGAATATAAATTTCCAAACATTTTCCAGACTTATCCGATTTAACATACCCAAGTCAAATACAGGCACTACAATAGTTAACACAATGAAAAGAAATTAACAGTCTTGAATAAAATATTGTGAAAATGCATGTCAAAAGATCAAGTCCGGAAAATTATCTTCTTTTTCACTACTGACAGACCAAAAATATTTTTTGAAACTTTTTTCCATACTTTTCCTGACTCCCTAAGAACCCTGAGCATGCTTCCGATTGCGCTGCACCACAATCCTGGTTCAAGGTTCAACAGCCAGCAACGTCGTTAAACTTTAAGCCCGTGTTGAACCTTGAAGACCAGTAGACAAGTAAGTCAGTAATACAACGTCAAACGCGTCGCAACTTCAGTTTACGACTAGCCCATCGAAATTTGAAATACCTTTTTGTTCCTAGCTTTGAACCGCCAGTGGACTCCCAGTGGACAACGCTGTTCCAGGTGAACTTTTCAATCTTCATAAAATGTTAACACGTTACAGATTTTTGGCAAACAGTCAAACGAGCTGTATCATATTTAACAAGCGGGGTTCTCTTTTGCTCCAGAGCTAGACGACTGTGTTACACGAGCAAACATGCATTTGCAACGCCCTACAACAGTCTGCAAGCAAATTAAAACGTTCCTAACCACTTTGCTAGAAATTATGAAACTAAAACAAGGTTAGTCACAAGGCAACATAAAACATACCATGCCACTAGCCAGGCCTTCGTATCCATTGTAGACTGCGTAAGTGTTGTAGCCGTGAAAGAGACAGGTGCGCACAGCTGATCTGACAGCGGCATTCATTCCAGCAGCAGGTGCGCCGACGTTCATCACAGCAACGTTAAAAGGCTTCTGCACAGTGTAATGACAAGTGAGCGACAGCCTGGCATCACTTGGATCACATACAACCGACGCGAAAAGATGCAACCAATCGAGTTGAAAATCGGGACGACCTCTCGTCAAATGCGTTTTGACTGCACAAACAAGCTCGACAAGCGGTAACCGATCGATTGTTCAATAAATAGAGGCATACGAAAGCAACAACACAAGCGATTTCGGCTGGTTTTGTAGCTATCGTAAAGATGCGGCGTGAAACGAAATCGCCCCAGGAAATCACGGAACTTCACTCACAAAAAAGGATGGGTCGAATTGCGACTTCGACATCGCTCCCAGCTTCTTGTAGATGTCCAAATTGCCTTGAAATGTTCTGAAAGAGCAATGCAAATGTAAGAAATGATAAATGATTTAAAGGAGCTAATTTCCTGAAACACCGACAACCAAGGTTCACTCAGATGTAAAACTGTCCAGTAAGATGTTTAAACTAAACTGCTATCTTACAAATCACTGATTCGATCCCATATCACCATTGCTATCGCAAGGATCGACCACAACAACGAAAATGTTTGGAATACGTCACCATACTTTCTCTATACTATGCACACCTGTTCTTTTCAATCCTACAAAAGTCACGTAAGAGGCTTTTATAACTTGAAACCTTATAGCTTCTATTCCCACCTGCCGCGCAATTCCGCCGCTTTGTCGAATTCCAAAGTGTCCATCGCTTTTTGCACTTCTTGTGTCTACAAAAACTTGGAGGATCACTGGTTGTGCACAGCCACTAAAGCGGATACTGGTTTTGTGGTTTATAGGACCAGACGCACGAGCTCTGAGAACCTTGAATGTGCGGTAACAAGACAAGCAAAACCTTCGAACAGTTACTTATCAAGGTGGGGTTGTTAAAAGCTTGTGGAATCCAACACATGTATCTGACTTACCAGCGAACCCATGGGCAACAAAAACTTCTAGTACACTACATGTTGCCTATTGAATCGACAGGGTCGCTTGAAAACAAGCAGTCAATAACAGTTAAATCATACTAAGCATGTGAATGCGACATGAGAGAACAGACCAACGAACCTTCCGTACACATTCCATCAACGGAACGCGCACAGCTTGATTTCCATCCAACGACACGACGTAGGCAGGCGTTTCAGGAGTAGCTTCGAGCAGACAAAGAACAGCTTCTGCGCCCATTCGCGTGCCCAGGATCCGATCGAACGCACTTGGCGATCCTCCGCGCTGTACGTGACCTGAAGCACGCCACTGATCATCCATTGCAGGTCGCAGACCAAGCGATCTGAACGCGTTATCGATCAACACATTCCGTGACCAGACAGAGTTGGTCAAGACTGCGCGACGAGCTGATGTAATCACCTTTTCGAGGATTTTCAAGTCATTCTTTTAAAAAACTTGTGTGCGACAGACCAGCGCATTGTCTGTGATGTTGATGTTGACTCGCTTACTTTGGAACCCTCGCTTGATCTAACGGGAGTAAGGTTGTTCGTTGTCCGCAAAACTTTTGCGATGCGTTTGAAGTCTACGGTGCCCAGTGTCAGTCACCCCACGTAGAGAACTGCTTATCGCGTATCAACGCACGCGATAAACAAGGCAACGCTGTACGCACTGAAGGTTAATGGCGCAGCTCTGGAGATAAACGATTTTGGCAACTTACCAACTTGCACTTCCAAATTCAAACTGGCGACAGTGACAAATGCTGACTTTCATAAACGAATGGTCCAGGAACTTGCAAACTATGTTCTTCATAATAAGGCTAAAACGCTATGACAGGAACAACGAATGATCGAAAAAGGAAATTCAAGAATTTGATTGTTTGCCACTTTCGTGCATTATTACAACAGAAAACCATCAATCCAGATCAAAATAACTCCATGAAAGCATGGCGCACGATTTGGATATCTGATGGGTGCGAAGTTGCGGATGCAACCAATAAAGTCAACGTGCAAGCACATTACCGCACTATTTTGGGAATTCTATGGCACCACGTTGCGTTTCTGTGTAATGTTATACAAGCTTTGGGTGATTAGTGGTTGGACTCTGTAACAGCGTGAAAAATCAATAGTGCCACAAAACCAATATAAAAGAGCATTGCCATTAAGGTATTGGTTTGTCCGAGAGTGAGTGTCTCAAGGACCTAGCCAATGGGAAACGACCAAGTTAGGTTAAATTTCTGGACTTCATTGTCTTGGTTGTAGGTTTCTGGTAATTTGTATAAATAACTGCGCGACTTAAAACAATGCTTTATTCGACAGCATCATACATGAGCAGGAATGAGGGGCTTGCGATTTGTATTATAGGCTGTACGTGGTCACCGGGCAGCGCTTCAGTCACAAGTCCGAGACGATATGCTGGTTATAGAGCAGGGGTCACTAACATGGTGCCCGCGGCCTTTTCTGATGATAGTATCAAACATGACCAGTGTCTTCACATAGATAATTACGATTAATTTTATTGATGATGGCATGATTAAAGATAAACCGAGAAAAATTTTTATTTCAGAAAGAGAAATGTATATCAACCTGGTAGCCCTTTGCATTAATCGGTACCCAAAAAGTAGCTCCCAGTTTCAAAAACGGTTGGTGGCCCCTGTTATAGAGCATTCTTACGACGAGCGGGAAAGAGTAACGCCGTTGCGTAATGTGAAATCGCCTAAATAGGAAACGTAGCACACCATGCAACAACAGCGATCAAATCCGTGTTATTTTCTCAAAAATAAAATTACGAGAATTGTTTATTAGATCTGGCTATTGCATTTGTGCAATGTATTGTTATTCTGACCGGATAATGACGGTTGGGAAAAGTAAAATGCAATTGAATCTGTGAAGTTGTTGCGGTTTAATCAGATGATTGATTCATTAAATCAAAGCATATCATTTTGCGAGATAATTAACGTTTATAAAATCAACTTTCAATGACACCGCTGCGGCAGGTCAGCTCGCAAGCCACATCAAACGAAAACGAACATTGAAAATAGGTGGAAATCTGCTTTGAGAGCCTGCTTTTGCGATAGCAAAAAAATGTAACGAAAATCGACTACAGTACAGCAACATAAACAAGATACGAAGCCTGACCTAAAACAGTAATCCTAGTGTCGATATCAAGCCTTGTGCAGATCGCATCTTTTACTTGCTGAGACGTAATTGGATTGCCGTGACAATCGATTGCTCCTTCCGAGACGATGATAACGTTCAAACGGTTTCCCCACAACCTTGCCTGTCATGGAACACGACACAAGCAACTTAGTAGCCCGAACATAAGTTTAAAACACAGTGAAAAGCATGGTTTCCCGAGCATGTATTTTCGATAACTTCGCAATTACAGGGGAGCGTTAACGCTCCACCCTTGCAATGCAATTCACGAAAGAAAAGCCTTTAAGTGTAATATCCGCGCGTTAAATGCCTGTTGTGTTGGTATACCATGCCGTATTTATTCGATTCTTAGCCGCGTTTGGGTAGAAGCCGTACAAAAATGATCATAAGTAACGTAAGCCACACTTGAATATAAACCGCATCGCTAAACATTTTGCAAACATGAACAAGACTCAACTGGTGTGAAACTATTTAACAGCACGTTAGGAGCAACAGATCCAATGGTGCAGTAACACTACACACCATTACTATGTCAACAGGTGTCTTACGTACTTCAAGCTCCTGAAGTGCAAAACATCATGGCTTGTTGCACAGCAGCCCAGCAGTAAGCATGGCTGTTGCGGAAAGGTGAAAATATAAGCCGCGGCTTATGATCCGAACTAATACGGTAATCGCGTACTTCCAGAACAAAACTCACCATATCATTTCAAGAACTCGACAATCTTAAATACCAACGAAATTTCACACCATATCTTTCTTTTAAGCATGAACAAACCCATTTCAAAACAAATTTAGCACTGATTTTAATACTAATTACACTAATACTGTAGTTTTACAGCCTGAAACCCCTGCGGAACCGAACCCGGAGACGCTGCCAAAACGATACATTTGCAAATTTTACATTCTAGCCACTCGGCCCCACTATAACTCACGTTGTTCAGGCGAATGCACATTTTTTCTTGCCAATCATCACCGGGAGGATGTTCGGGAATCAGTATCCAATCCGCTCCGCAAGCCAGACCAGTCACAAGCGCAAGGTAACCACAGTGGCGGCCCATGACCTGCACAAATGTCGGAGTGCAATTCGTAATTTCGCGAGAATTACTCATGGTTGTATCGAAGGGTCGTGGGCTTTACTTCCCATTTGTCGTCGCACAAAGCGCCAACAGTCGAGCAAAGCGTATGCTGCTATGGCACACGGCGCAAGGCCTGGTTTGCTGTCTAAGAACAAAGGTGTATGACCATATTGACGACCGCAGCGTAAAACGTAAGCCAGAGTGACACCTTGAGCTGTGAGACATGATATGCGCCTTACTTCAAGAACGAAAGCTCGCTGGTGGCTGACTGCTGTGGTTGAAATGGCGTCAACGCACTCGACAATCCTGTGCAGAGCACTGTCGGCGCCAATAGTCATGTCGGTTCCACAAAAATCATTATCGATGGATCCAACCTGGAAAACATAACTAAGATTGCGGCGGATTCTTAATTTTCAATAACAGACTGCACAGAAAGGAAGTCACGACTGCAGACTACGTTGCCTACCTCACTGTTGGGGAAACGGTATTGTTGACAAACATTTATGTCCCAAAAACCTCGTCAGCCAAGTACAAACGCGGAAATGAAACAACCTTAAAAACTTTTGTCAGAGAATAACTTTTTGCAAACATTTTTGCTCAGGTGAGTCCATTATCTTTGTGTATGTCATAATCCTGGGCTATTAACGTAATTATTTCGGACATGTTTTGTTTATTTTCAAAATTCATGCGAAAGGTTAGTATCACAAAGGTACTGTAAAAATAAACTTAAGGGAATAACTTATTTGTATCACGACTTTAGGGACCCTTTAACACTGAAGATTCGTATGGGAGGTGCTTCAATGATGCGAGTCTTCAATGCAACTTGTAGTGAATGCACCATGAAGTTACAAAAGCTATTGGACACATTTCTAATTAGCATCAGAGCATTGCATACTGCGTACTACTAACATCAAAACAACGCTTATACCGACGAGTTACCACATCCTGTTTATCTCACTTGAACTTACTAGGCCAACAACGTTCAAATAACTGTGCTGAAGTCTCTCGTCTTGTGAGATTTGACCATTACTTAACAACTCATCCAACAGACCCGACCATTCTTCACGAAACAAATTAGCTCCAGTCAAACTTCCGTCCCCACCTACACCAAAGCAATAAAAACACGCCAGTTATTTTTTGCAAACGCAAAACAACGCTGTTTCCATATTTGTGGTTTCATTAGTGAAACATAGAACATCGAGCAAGCAGGTTACTCAATTATTTTACAAATAGTTTTCACAAGTTAGACACCATTGTTTCTTTTTTATTATGGTGCTACAGTGGAACTAATGAAGTAACGGTTTTCTCATCAAATAACAGTTGTCAGGCGCTTAATCATTGGAGTTTTTTTAGATTCGATTTTTATTTGCCCAAAATACAGGATGCATTATAATTGCTCTGAAAAGAAAAACAACTAACATTGTTGCCATCATTAATGGCTTCATAAAATACATAAGGCACATTTCACATTCCCTTACTATTTCACGTAATTTGAATAGAAAAGGTTTTCATAGTCAATACAGCATGTTCTTGCTGGCCTCCTGAAACCAACGAAGGCCCTACATTTTGTTTGTCATTTGCAGTATTATTGATAAAACATGGTTATTGTATGTAACTTTGACATATGGCAGCTGCTGCATGCACACAAACGCTAAAAATTTACTGTGCTCATCGTGCTGAGAATTCTGCATGCTTTCAATGAAGCATTGCTTCAAAGGCCACAGCCTAGGCATTGACTTCGCCTNGTTGATCAAACATGTAAAAGGGATCTTCGACTGTGTTTAAGTTTTCGAAGCGCNTGAAGGACTGACAGGCTCTTTAAAGCAGGTTGAAACAAGCCTGAACTACACGAGTTCACTGTAGCAATGTCTTCTGCATACAATTCCTGTNTTGAACCTAGTAGATGAATAAAAGAATGCCAAATGACTTTTAAAATTTTTAACTACCTACATGGCAACATTGNTTTTACGTTTCGTAGCAGTTTTCCCCTCCTTTAGGTTTGAAAATCCACTGATGACCAGATACAGAACATTGAAGCTCGTGGAGGACAACAGCTGCTGCAAAATTACCACAACCACACCAACATCAGAAAAGTGGAAATAATCCAAATCAGCAGTTCCTAGACCCCGGGAGGCCCAAAACAGGATTTTCAGGGGTCTGAATGTGATTTGAGGGTTAGAGTTTGTATGTTGTTGCATGTAATTTTTTTGTTAAAAGAACTGAGAACATGAAATCTTGCAAGTGCTATTACTCAAATCCATGATGGGGTAAGCAAAGAATCGATCAGCAAATTTTTAACAGCAAATTGATTTCATGTAAAATAATGCATCCTCAGTCCTGAAATTTGCAAGCAAAGCTTGCAGGTGAAAATTTGAAAGGCCATAGTAACAGCAGAGAAAACAAACAATCTTAAGACCAAAATGAATACATCATAACACAAGCTCAGAAATTGGAACATCTTAAATAACTGATTGACATCAAGAACACCAGCTATGACAAAAAAACTGTGACTTATAAAATTGAAAAGACGTTTACTCAAATAAATGCTATCACTGAAACATCTAACTGGTTGATGCCAATGTTTATACACTTTTCCACCTTTTAATCTAACTTGTGGTCAGAATGTTTACAGCAGAAGCCCACAGTTCGGTTTTGCCTACCACTAGCAAGAGGAACAGTTTTGCACTTGGTAGAAAATGCTTGGAGAAAAGCATTGTCCACCAAGCAGCTGTGAACTACAGATTATAAATAAAATATTGTAATCTCACGGTGAGAACTTTCAACGACAAACACAATCAGCACATACACAGCTTCAGAAATAAAGGTTGCAAGGATCAGACAAGACTTTCATAATTGATTTCAGAGAGGGTAAAACAAGGAAACTGACTACAGCTTTGAATGGTCTATTTGCATTAACACGTTCACTGCCAGTGTACGAATGTATCATACTTCGAAAACAGGCATCAAGCCGCTATTTTCGCACCACTTTGCAACTCCATAACATGCCAGTTGATTGCGCTAAAGAGCTGTTCACACCCGCAAAAGACTTGGCAAGTCTTCTAGTTTGCAAGGAAAAAATTTAAGTTTTGGGTTTCAGTTTTTTTGTGGGTGACGTCATAAGTGGGGTAGGTTTAGGCCTTTTTGGCCGAAGTTTTTGGGGCCTGGGCCACAACCACAAAAGGGGAGTATTTAACTCAGGTTTTCATTGGAAACTAGGCTAAAATCGTGAGTCTTTTCAGCCTATGATTTCTGTAAAAATCCTTTTGGGTCATTTTTATCCAAATTTAGCTTTCATGGACAGATTTAGGTTTTATGGAGCTCCTGCTCCAGCGTTCCAGAGCCCTGGTCAGTATGTATACACACAAAACTTTGGTAGCATGCCTAAACTAAAAGCCTGTTTATAACATGTATATATGTGTAAGAAGCTCTGTTATTAAGCACCAAGTATTCTACCTCAGCAGCTTTCTTTCAACTTGTCTAGTGTCTATTTTGATTCCAATATTGTTCCATGTTAGCATGTTTAATAAAAATGTGTTGCAAGTTCAACAGCATGAAACCAAACAGCACATACCTATAGCACAAATGTTGGTGATTCCATGTGTCACTAGATTGTAAGCTGCTTTCAACCTACCAGCTCTTTCACGAAAGTCTTTGCACCGAGCACTTCCAATAACTGTTCCACCCTATTTTAACACATTGTTGTTAAGCAACATGAAGTAGATCTAGAATAATACAAAATCGAAAAGCAAATATACCAGCTGTAGAATTCCAGACACTGAATCCCAAGTTGCTTCAACAATGTTTTCACCACCATTGACCATGCCTTGGTAGCCCTGCATTAAAAATTTTATTGTATTCTGCCAAGGAAATGTTCAAACCAGAAGCATGCTAAACTTTACATAGTGCATACATTAACCTTAATGACTCATATAAGTAAACCAATGGTGCACAACCTGCGGCCATGAGGCCGCATGCTAATGAAGTTTGCAGCTGTTCACACTTAATTTAAAATATAAGATTTGGTGGCCGTGCTGGCGTATATTGAAGCAAAACAAATGCAAGGCAAGAAAATCAGTTGACATGAATCAGTCGACCAAAATTTTCTTTTAATAAACTCGTTGAAATGTTAGACATTTTATTATACTTTTAGGCACATGTAAACGACATATCCCAGATAAAGCCTATTATTTAATTAAACATATCTCATAAATATAACTACCTCACTGGCGGCCGTACTTGATATAAATAAAAGTAATGCGGCCGGCAATAGCAAAAGGTTGTATACCACTGCCTTAAACTATAAACACTATTTGTGGATACAAAGAGCCATTATTATGACCAAGATTGCTGCAAACACAAAGGCTACAATACTTTTTGATTGGGCAAGGACTATGAAAGCATACTGTAGTTACCAGGGAAATGAATACTTTGCATGCCTTGTGCAACAAATTCAAATCAGCAGTTGATTGCACACCTACTTTGAATTTGAAGTTGTTAACAAGCACATTACAAAAAAACAAAAGACTTGCCTCATGTATGAGGTACACACGAGCTCCGCATGTCATACCCATTCTTACAACAGCACGAACAGCAGCATTCATACCTGTAAAAATGATGCAGTGAGGTGTCTTGTAGTGACAGGACATGAATAACTATTTTATTAACTACACAAGCATTCACAATGTCATACAGTGAAGAAACATAAATCAGTCTCTATGTAAACTTCTTTTTTGTATTAATTCTGATAACAATTACAATATTGCTGGTCTACAGAAAATCTTCTGCTGCAAAATTAGTTATATCTAACCTTTCCAAAAATATTTGATACAAGCAACCCTATTCTGCTGTTGCTAGTGCTTGAACAACACATTGGCCAAATAAACCATGGTCAAGTGTCCTTTGCAAAAATACAACATAATTTGTGTTGCTTGTTGACACTAGTTCATATTTCAAATATGAGGAAAGCGATGAAACAATATCACTTAACAACCATCTTAACAGCAGGTCATTATTTTAGTCACTCCACTACTAATCACAGCTACTACACCACAAGTAATTGTGTTCCATCATCATAAGTTCATAATACAGATTACAGAACTGCAGTGACAACAGTGATGTTGTATCCTGGAGGGGGCAGTATGGAGCAACTGTCAGGCCCAAACGACTTTTGTGCCCTGTTGATATATATGCACCTTTATTTGTGCTTATTGAAGTAAATACAAAAATTAATACTCTAAACTAAACAATGCCTTGCACTTCACCAAACTGCAGGATTTATATGCTAGACTTTTACCCATTTCTTTATTATTGAGTAATATCTACAATGCTATTTTTGTGTAATCACCATTCTGCTATTTCTATCCCACATGAGAACTGCTCAGTCTAAATCAGATAATCATAAACAGAATCACTTTTGCTTGCACAACGCCGTCTCAATTTCCTCCTGGGTTGTGCAAGATTGTTTTTGTTACTTGTTTATTTCTTTAGGAAAAAAGAAAATATAATAAAGGTACGAATGCAATATGAAAAATTCAACTGAAGCAAAATTCTAGAAATCTACAAAGTGAAAAACCAGTTTCAGGGCTATTGCCAAGGTAGTCCATGGGTCTGGAATAAGTCTGTATCCTAGTTTTGCAACATAAAGCTGAATGGATGGGCTTGTTGTTGGAACTAATGCTGTTGATTGAACCATTATGCAGCATGTAAAGAGCTATACCAACAGTGATGTGGTTTTGATCATTTCAGTGTAGCAATTGCAAACTTGCCGACCGTTCAAGCCAGCTGCAAAAAGATAAATTTCACCTTGTTTGTGAATTTTGCAACCAGCAACAGAATGCATAGCTTATTGGTTAGCCCTTGAGCAGAAAAGAAATCTTCAGGTGCAAATTTATCTTTTTTACTGATAATATGGTGTTGACTGAAATCAGTTGTTTTAAATATGTTGGGGGCCAATTCTCATTTGTGTATCTTGGCCTGGATAAAAGCAGATCCATCACCAGACCAACAGCATAGGGAGTGTCTTGAAGTATGATTAGGGAAGGTACTTCACAGTATACAATGTTTTTTAAATGACTTTATCAGGGAGACTGGAGCTTGAGTTTGGAGGTTTGAGAAGGAATTTGGCAATCAGCCCACCTATGCTTCCACTTGACAATGGAACCCTTAACACCCACATGAGCCACATAAGTGGTTCAGATGTCTTCAGTCATAACTTGCTAAGTGATAGAGCTAGAGAGCTAATCAAACCCTCTAAAAATGCAGAAAATCTTCTACTTGGTATTTAAAAAATTGGGCAGTTTCGGTTTTGAAAATTTTGTGGACAGCATGGCATCACATCATGAGGTGGTTACAGTGACATCATTAGGATCTAAGGAAAAATTGATGGCAATTAACTAGGTGAAAAACTGCATTTTAAGAGCCTTCGACTGGCCATCTTGGCAAGTTATGGCTAAAAATATGTAATTTTGAACTTTTGTAAAATTTTAGATTGGGTCATTCCATGCCAAATGAGCAAATTTTTTTCAAAAATTACACTGTGTTTTGCATTTCAATGCAATTTGGCACATTCGTAGATCTCACAGAAAAATTCATAATGCAAAAAAAATTAGAAAAACTCCCATTATTTGTGGAGTTATGATCACTATAAAAAACAACATTTTTGCTCGTTACGCTTCAATGAACATGCTTAACTTTTTATTAAATTCTCAATTTCTCTGCCTCTGATCACATGAGATGGCTGAAAATTGCTAGACAGACAGTTTTCGACCCAAGTA
>JGI24158J21664_10002436_pt1 | contig 22545 bp, 17 predicted proteins | sample Ectturendosymbi3_FD_21664 | JGI IMG/M metagenome (IMG submission 21664)
TTCCCTATGACAATCTGGAAAGAGAAAAATGAATAAGGTCATCGATAAAGGTTTTAGAAGCTGCCGCTTTGTTTCAACAATTGTGAAACACCCTGTATAGGGTCGCTCTAGATTTCGGAAAACCTTATCGTATTATACAGGATTAGCAGTTGCTGATTAAAAATTCAGCAACATACGAAACAAAACGCGTTTCAGCTTTAATTGCTCGAAAATGTGATGCCTTGCAGCCACCAACGCAGTATTCAGTTGAAAAATAACATTACCACATTGGGGAAGACGTGAAGTCTTATTGCACGGATTCATCGCCTAGCAACAGCTTGCTTTAGTTTCGGCGTTGGAGCACTGCAAACATCTGCCAAGTGCAGCATGTTCCGAAAACTTCACACGAAGCAATGAGATTTACAGTGAACACGTTGTCGTTGAAACGAAACAACAACGGAATTCGACTTGACAACAGAAAATTTGGGAGCGACATGTCCCTCCGGAGCTTTGCGCACTAAAAGCGCGTGTGCTCGCAAAGCGTAAGCGCAATACCGGAACCACCTGAGCGTAGGCCGTGTCGGTGACTTTCTTCAGGTCGTCGTGTGCGCCTTGCGTCACGTTGCCGAACACAAGGTCCTCAGCAGCTCTTCCGCCCAACGCCATGCACATGTAATCTGCCAACTGAACATAATGCGGCTTTAACCTTTGACGATCTACAAACGAAATGCGTCCTGACTTTTATCCCATTTCTGGCTCGCCTCGCACGTCAGCTGCGTGAAATGAAAAAACAGTGCACCTACGGTGACGCCAGAAATAATTCTGTTTATTAGAAAAACACACAAAAAATAAGCTGCAGTATCTACAAGGCTGATCCAACAGACTACAAGAGAGGTGAAGAAGTCCGAAGAAGCAGGGTGCTTATCATAATGCCACGGCAACTCAACGCGGTCATTTCACCAAACGATCAAATTACGCTGCAGGTTATTACAGGTGCATCGAAAATCACTAAAACTGCGCCAGGTTCAACATAAGAAAACTGTTCTTTTGAAAATATCACCTCACATTTACTTGCACTAAAAACGCAACCATACAATCGAAATCCGTGAACGTGATCAATAATTTTCCTTGAACTGAAGAGGAATACGAAACAGACAACCAGGCCTCCATTTTATCGTCCGGCAAAAACGCTAGGTAAGAAATAGGAGAATAATGAGCGCTCCTGCTCCGAGATTGAAGAAAAAGATATCATACGTCACCTGGTCTTGCGTGTGAAGACGTCGGTCGGATGGGACAGTTCTTGCGAACCCCAGGGCCGCCTTCGTCCTTGGTATGATCGTGACCTTGGCCAGGGCGTCTGTATGCTCCAACAACCAGCCAATCAGAGCGTGACCAGACTCGTGCGTGGCCACGATCCGGCGCTCCGCCGGCGAAACTGACGTCACGGACTTCGGGGCACCTGGTGGGTGAAAGAGAACAAACGGCTGCTGGAAAACCAGGATCAGGGACTGAACACTACAGTAACGCTGAACAGAAGACTTAGCGGTCTTCGGCGACATCGGGGTAAGAAATAGGACAGGCTGGCGGTTGCAGTTGCTCTGACTTGCTCCAGTACGTTGCATCTGTGACTGCGATTAGTTGCAGGTTGCTACACGTGCAGCAGAAAACGTAAAACTTTAAAATTTCGGGCACGGCCAACTACGCTCTGAACGAAAAGATGCTCAAGAAAATTTCACAAAATGCATTAAGCGCAGATTTCAACATCGACGCGTTCGCTCCAAACCTCATGTATTCAACTGAATTAGTACCCGATGAAGGTTTGAAGTCTGGACTAGACAGCATGTTCATGAAACACTGCGCGAATCAATCACCAGCGTTTTATGAATTAACTGCAAGAAGTGCTGTTACGTTAATGCACTGTTGTAAATTCTTCTTGGCTAACTTCCACACGGTATATGCATCACGTCGAACATGACCGAGTTTCCACGAACACCTTTGGAATCTGCCCCCGGAAACACCAAACACAGCAGAGGGGCAAAACAATACAAAGGCATTCGCGTCCTCACACGATCTCTGCCCGCCGTGGCACATAAGTGTCGATGGACGCTCTCACCAGCAATGACTCGCTCTATCGCGTAATCCAGATGTTTGTGGGCGACTCGCTCGGCGTTTTCCCTCGCAGCGTAGATCGCAGCTTCGTTGCACACGTTCGCGAGGTCCGCTCCTGTGAGCGCAGAACAAGTCGACAAAAGCGACAACTATCGGTTTCATGACAACGATGGATCACACTTGAAAGATTCTGCGCTCGCTTTTATTAGAAAATCTTCCTCCACATCGAACCGGACACGTTTCACAGCTGCGAGCAATCGATCTAATCGCCAAGTATCAGCTCAATGTTTTGCATGCGAAAGACAGAAGCTGCGCGAAAGCTGCCCACGACATACAGAAGACTTAACAAAACAAAAAAAAAGCTTCTCGAGCTATTCTGGTCGTTTTCGGGGGCACCAGTGAAGTTAAGTTGAACGATTCAGTTCTCACACTGGTGCATGTTGCTGTAGTCACACAAGAGCTTGCTCGTTCAAACAAACAGCTTAAGTTGTCGACAGGTCTTTTCCAAACTGCGGTAAGCTCAGGGCGCTTCATGCTGCATGAACGGCGATGCGGACGAAGTGTACTCACCGCTCATTCCAGGACTGACCGCGGCGAGCTTATGAGCGTAGTCGCCAGGCTCGCCGTCCAGTTTCAGGTTGGCCAAGTGTCGGAGGAGGATCTCCTCGCGTTCTACTCGGTTCGGCAGGTCAATATAGATCTGGCGATCGAATCGTCCCGGTCTCAGAAGGGCCTACGCAGAAAGCCCAACACACGTGGATTTCACTACTAACGAACAAAAGTGCTTTACTGCAGTGAACAAAATCAGATTTCGTGTGAGATTACATCAACAGACGCGTCGCAGAGTTTTTGTTGATGGGGGGAGGTCATTCTACGTCAAATGAACCAAAAAAATTGGAAAAGTCAACCCACCATCTCAGATTTTCCTCAGACTTCATATGCAGATAGAACTTTTCATGCTGGTTCCAAAAAACTAAAGTTATGGACCATACAAAATGACTACTTTTTGTGGTCAATGAAGCGTACCGACCAGCAAGAAAATCATCAACTAACTTTAAAACGAAATCATTCTCACTGTAATCTTTCAATTGTTGTAAAAACTTGACAAAAGGTTGTCTGAAGTATCTTATCTTCACTTGTGAAGAAAATTTTCAAAAAATCCATGCGCTCACCCCAATTTTGGGGTAAAGAAAATGGGTAGTCATCAAAATCACTCATGCGTGACATAAATTTTGAATGGTAAATCTCGACGAGCACACATGCTATTGGCATGTGCACTACATCATCTGAAAGCTGACAGAGAATGACCCGGGGATCAACAAAAAACAGGACGACTACCAGCGAAAAACTAAAAATCTACCATTCATTTCTAAAAAGGAGGCATCGATTGCAAATTAGAGGACCACCATAACCGTCACTCACTGGCCGCCTTATCAGCATTGTTACTAGGCGCGTGAAAAACTGTCAGACGTAACCAAGAAAACCATTAAGAAGTCTGTTCCTGCGGCAAGTACCGAGGTAACCTGATAGCGATCGGCACCAGCAGCTTATTAAAAGTTCATTTACCGTGGCGTCAAACTCATCGATTTTCGAAAAAGACCTCGTACAGCAACAGCGGACCGCATGACTTCAACGGTCTTTCTGTATTTGACTACCAAGGCAAGTGTACCTTGTCCAGGATATCTGCACGATTGGTGGACGCGAGAACGATCACTTGGTGTCGCTTGCTCAGCATTCCATCCATTTCGACCAGGACCTGATTCAAGGTCTGGTCTTTTTCGGAGTTCCCCGGCCGACGCTGGGGCCCTTCGCTGCGACTGGCGCCCAGCGCGTCCAACTCATCGATATAGATGATGCACGGAGACATGTTGCGAGCTTCCTGACAAAGCAAAGCTTTTGTACGCGTCGGCTGTTGCGAGCGAGCTTTCCTCGTGCGCACTTGGACGAACAGGACATGGTAAGTATAACTTTGGTGAAGGCTTAAACCAAGTTATGAAGCTACGAGAATAGAGACTCACTCAGCCTGTCAGAGACAAAACGCAACCGTTAAGTTTGTACACGGATTTACCGTACTACAGTAGGACGGCTTCTACGCAGACAGTTGTCTTGAGCAAATATAATCAGCAAAACTATACCTAACACCTATTTTGTTACTTTCAGTTCAGAGATATCCAGAATTCAGTTCTACGGCGAAGTGTTACGTAAAATTGATTTCCTCTTTAAAAATGTTTGCTGATGGATTCAAACCCTTCACGTTTGTGGAGACTTGTTTTAGTTAGTCCTTCATCGTTAGGAAGATGCACAACTTCTTGGACAACAAATATCAAACAATCAAAACGATGTACCTCAAACAACTTTCTGATTCTTCGTGCACCCAGACCTCCTATCATTTCGACAAAATCCGAGCCGGCTTTCGCGATAAACGGGACTCCAGCTTCATTTGCAACTGCTTTAGCCAGAAGCGTCTTCCCCACACCTGGCGGCCCGGTGAGTAAGCATCCTCGAGGCATTTTAGCCCCGAGCCGTTCGTATTCTTCAGGCTTCTGTTTGCAGCAAGTTAGAAGAGCATTAACAAAAGATGTAAAAAAATGGATGACTGGTCATGGGATCGAAAGCGTTCGTTTCACTTCGTAGATAAATAGTAAACGATTTGTGCTGAAAACAACGCAGCAAAAACAAACCAATCTGACGTCTATAGACAAGCTACTAATAATTCACTGAGCGACTACGTTTTCAGTAATCAGATGAGGCTTATGAAGACATTTTGTGAGCAGGGTTAATGCAATGACGCAATGACCATACGATACATGTAGTCTCAATTGTGTCAAACCAGCCTGTTTTCAATTAAAGCCAGAAACTGCAAACTGTAATGGCATGCTATTCTACGTGCTATCGTAAGTACATAGTCTTACCCAGGGACCGAGTTTGCGATTGCGGGATTTTAGGCAGCGAGTTGTTTGCATTACAGTAAAAGGGAATTTCGAGCCGTCAGGACCTACATGAAGTTGATCTTAAGGCGTTACAGAACGCAACTGCATGCGCACCTTCAGAAAATGCACGAACTCCATAACCTCCTCCTTGGCTTCTTTCATGCCTGCCACATCTTTGAACGAGACATTCGTGTTTTTAACAACCGACACTTCGCCATCCATGAATGAAAACATCTTTGAAAATGTCTGAAATAGCGAAAGTATACTTCTTGCGAACAATAAAAAAGAGAGGACCTATAACACAAAAACATGTGACTCGGCCAGTGTTGGCACAAAATTTGATACGCAGCAATTTAAGACTAAACACTTGTTTTGACTGACTCTTGCTGTAAACGTTTCTGTGGTTGAAACGCTGTGATGTTGCAATGCCTCGCAAGACTCCTGCCCAGTGGTGCAGCAGCGATACGCAGACTGCATTTGTTCATTACAGTTCCCTAAAGTACCAGTCGAACGAAGATTGTAGAGAGAAATTTATCACAACTTGCAATGACAATGGCGCGTTACCAATCAACCACAGCAACCTATCGCTGTAAACAGTTGATCATACTTACCCCTGTCTTGGATACGGAACGAGAAAAGGTAAATAGGAAAGCGAGGCTTATCGTTGCTACGAGCAGGCTGAGATAGAACACCGACTGCACCAGATCATCCAAACGTGCACCATCCCTGATAACGAAGATACAACAAAGAAGTGTTTTAAGTTTTATCGCTGTTTCTACATCGGTTTGAGTAGCGAACGCAAGATAAAATTAGAGCTTCATTATCTGTTGCAAAAATTTCACTTAATCTGTTGTATTACTTGGCGCCAATTCACACTGAAGTCCGTTTTGTTGGCCATGCTTGTATTTACTAATAAGACGAGAATCGCATGTTTTTTCTTGCGCTGTATTTTTATCCAGGTAACACAGCTTACATACAAAATGTTTAAATTAATTGTTTAACCTCGTTTATTTTTATGATATAAATCCTCCAGAGTTTAATCTCACTTAAGCGGTAAGCTGCATGTTCAATCGACCATACATTTTTGCAGAATCGGATTTGCATCAAACAAGTGTTTCCATTTCCCCAGCCTGTGCTCTATAGTTTTACTTGCCAGTTAAAATGCGTAAGTTACAATGATCCTGGCGGAATTTGCTGGTAAACTGTTTAATTTGCAACTTGTGTGTGGTATCAGGTGCGTTTAATTATTATTATTAGTAATAGTTACCTGGAACGTTTTGGCATATATTGACCTAGGGTGAGCCAGATACTGTTAACATGGATTCAGACAGTACCTGCTGGTGCTGTTGATGCAACTTAAATCCTGTTAAGTAAATATCTGCATATCTTTTCATCATGCAAAACGGGAATCTACTGGCTTCCAAAGCAAAAGTGCCAGGTAACTGCAACATGCCCTACGTGCTTCACAACACAATTTTGTTTCATGTTTTAGACGGCATGTTCATGGCTGCTGACTATGTTCTTAATGATCCAATCCAGGGTGGCCAAACTATTTTACCGGAGTACCGAATTCGCGATTGCCTGGCCACGGGAGGGCCGGATACAGTGCGATTTACGTAATCCTAATCTATGGAAAATAGGTTATTATAACGTATTGCAGTACATTAACAAACTCACACCATTCTGTTTACACTTTTATTTAATAAAAGTTGTACACATCAATGAAACAAATCCAAATGTCCATAGTTTTGAATTAGTCTTTTAAAATTTGGAGTAAAACTTGTAGCTTAAACTTTCATAATTGCTTGTAAATTTCCATCTGACAAAAATATGCTAAGTATTTGGCGGACCGGATTAAACTGGTCGACAGGTCGGATGTGGCTCGCGGGCCGTAATTTGGCCTCCCCTGATCTAATTTTTAAGCCATATCAGCTGCCTAGAGTTTCTAGTAAGATTACCATAATCTCGCTCAGGGTTTTCAGCCAAGAATTATGTTCAAATTTGAACTCAACACACTCAAAATGTTTTTTAGGTTAGAATCAACGCAACAGAAGTTTTTTTGACAAATGAATTGTATTTAAACTTAACGAGTGGACAAAGGAAATAGAAAAAGTATGGATACATTTTTTTGAATTATATAGATTTTTTTTTAAACCTAAATATATTGAATTTTTCAAACAATACTTTGAGAAGAATATTTCTGTAGGACCACAAACCAAGGTTGTAACGAACAATTATCAAGAGCTTTAGGTTCTGCCGAGGATTTCTTTACCGTGTTCTCACATTTCTGGTGATAGTACAAAAAAAAGAACAGCTTGGCAAACTAAAGACACACATTTCAACCCGATGTACTTGATCTACCTAAGGACAAACTCGCGAAAAAAGCAAATAGGAAGTTATGCTGCCCAACAACTTACACAATGTCAACCGGAATCCCTTGCAGCGGATTTATTCCAAGTGAACTTTCAGCAGCTCTGAGCATGTCTTCCACTTTAGAAGTGTCTTTGATATTAGACAATTGAAAAATAGACGCCTGTAAACCAGGCTCACGTCAATATTTTCATGCAACGTTTCAAAAACTTCATGAAACTCGTCACAACTGCGTGCTAACTGGTGATTCAAATGACGCTTTGACGTGTTATTACCCAAGACAGACGAACTTTGCTGAATGATAAAGAGAAAAAGAAATTTTTGTCTCAATCACGAAACGCCAGTTGGAAAAATGAATAGGAAAGGAATGAGTAGTGCAAGGCCAATGTACCAGATGTAGAAAAAATAAAGTTATCTTGAAAACTGCGACTGCTTCCAGGGACCATCCTTTTGCCTCGGCAAACAAACGTTGCATGATACAACCAATATTTGTATTGCGTATTGTAACTATGTATATGACGATTTCACGGCCGAACAAAAAAACATGCAAAACCTGTACGGTCGAGAAATATATCAAAGCAAATGCATTAGATGTACATAAAGGCAAAATATACGGTAAATTGTCGAGGCATACACACAGCAGTCCCTGTTTTTCTTGGTGATTTTTCGGTCATAGACCGAATTTTTTTATGACAGAAATATTAAGTCAATTCGGTCATAATGCCTTTTTCAATCATACAAAAATGTCCTAAAATCAAAGAATAACAGAAAGTTTACAAGCTATGTCGGATAAATGCCCAAAATGTCCCAGCGACAAAAAACAGAGTAGTCCATCCAAGCTGCACGCAAAGGACAAAGCATTACTTCTTTCTTTTACCTTACGACCATAAAACATTGCGCCTGGCTTAAGATGGACAACCGCAGTGTGTCTTGATGTTACAACTGTGATCTTCTGCACCTCTCCTGACGGAAGAACTCGATCCACGAATTCTCGCCATGTTATATAACGCGAAGTAGACTCATTTCCAACGCCATCACCTCCCTCTTTTTTTCGTGGAGGCGCTGTGAATTAAAATCCAGATCCTCTGGAAATGGACTGATTGTCAACTTGCTTAAGATTTTGAAAGTTTTAATGGCAAGCTTTTAGTATTTAGTTTGCAGTCTTGCCAAATGTCAAAATAACCCAACAGCATTAACAACTGAATTATTTATCACAATGAACAAAATTTGTACAAAAGAAGAAAAACTTCACTAACCAAGAACATGAACAAACAGAAAAGATGCAACAGCACTGAAAAATACTCCCAGAAAAATCGCTCTCATCTGCTTCGCATTCTCTTTTCTTTCTTTGTCTTTGTCTTCAGAACTGCTCACCCACTGTTCTGAGGTAGTGTGAAAGGATGAACAAACTGTATAACAAGAACAGTTAATTCAATATCACGCAGCAAATGTCGCACCAACCTGCAGTATACGAATGGATGAAACCAATTATTGTACAACTGGCTGCAAACCGTTAAGGTCTGAACTACACCACTTGTTGGCCACTGACGAGTGGAACGAACTAAAGAAAATTACAGGGGATAGCACGAGTTGTGAATAGTCGGCTTGTTTACCATACGGTAAATGTCACATTTCGCAAAAGACACCAAGAGGATTAGAACACAAACACGCGGGATACTACATTTCTACACAGTATGACAGCGTCTTAAGGAAGAAATAAATATGTACATCTTATCGTACATTTCCTTTAAAACCTTTTCAGATAAATGTAGTTTGAATTTTACTGTCATAACATCTGACAGAGCTTGGAACTCTTCATTCGAAAGCATGCGTCAAGGAATTGGAACATTTTAAAATGTAACCGTACAGAACAAGGGCTTGTTTTCCGCAGTGTAACTGTAATTTGAAAATAAGCAAGTCCTTTTAAAAGTTGTTTTTGCTCTTAATATGCACCATGTTGTAGTAACCATACAACACTACAACTGTCAGGGTCGTCAATTTGCCCATATTCAAACATAAAAAATCGCTTGTGAAAAATGTATCCAGATCATGCTTTGTGACTTTTCTAGGTCTTCCATGATTTTTTAAAAACTTTGTTGCCTCCTAGTGCATATCCGCTCCCTACGACGTATTGACGTTTTGCCAGACGCCATAACTCATGCTTGCATTTTCAGAAGACTTACATAGCCATTTCAACGTTCACTGCGCAGTCAGTAGTCAGTGCGTAGTCATCAGCAGTTCTTGATTTAAAGATGTTTGTGTTTTACTTACTAGTGTTTGTTTTAACTTGTTTTTCAACGTGTTAATTGGTATTAGATGTATGTAAAATTTTAGCCCATTGTTACAAACAGTACCATCCTAACAAAGCATACAAACAATAGATAAATTATTGAAACGACCAGTCGCAACAAGTGATAACGAGCCCAATCATTTACCCAGAACACACCAATCCGACAAAATAACATAACTTTGTGTATAGGCAACACAGAGACAATTATGATAAATTTATTGATTTAATCACGATGAGCTAAAATAAACAAAATATATACAACAAGAAAACAGGCATCATACACAAATGATGCACGATGTTCCAAGGATGCATTCAAAATCTACCGCAAGATTTGAGAAACTGATCTATGGCGCTAATGACAGCCACCACGAATTGTATTGGTGCATCAGACAGACCAAATAGGAATACAGTACTTGTAAATGCAGCCACTCAATGTTACTCAAACAATCAAAGTATTGAGATAACTTGTTATTGGTTAACTATTAATATTTGTAACAGATTTTTAAAATCTCGAACTTTCATTTCAGATGCCTTTAACAAAGCACTTAAGAAGACACCTTACTCCGTTGACTAACTATTTAACGTTCTGTATTTGAAGATGGCATTTCTTCTGAAACAGCTTGATTTAGTAGTAACTGAGGAGTACGACTTCATAAAATCTCACTGACGTCTAAGTTGAGAAAGCTTTCTTTGATGGTATAATTGCATGTACATAAATTTTTCGAAGTACTATATTCTTTTTGATGTATTGCTGCAGTTATAATTCACATGTAAACTCACAAAAAAGTCCATAGTTTGTTCTACCAGATGGTATGAGACTAGAAAGCAAAACAACTTTTTCACTGAGAGGCACTGGAACTCTAACATGCCTCAACAGAGTTCTGCTAGTAGGGTGTGAACCATTCCATGTTGAAAATCCACACCTGCACCCAGCCAAGCGCAAGTACTGGTGTGCAGGATGATGATGTGATGCGCTTCGGCACAACAGTTCAACTAATAGCATGCTACACAGGTTTTGGCATTCACTATTTTAAGTAGATGCCTACAAACATACAAAGAGCAAATAAGACTTACGCAAAGTCTATTCAAGAATTGCCAACTTGAATTTAATCAATGCAAATAGTCAATACAGCATATGTATATATACAGTTAACTCTGACAGCTGAATTATGCACCTATTAATTTCACATCTAAAATAAGTATGCAAAGATCGATCACAAATCGAGGGTTCAAGTTACCAGCAATTCATTAATTTTGTACAGTGAAACACAAACACATCAAGCTTGGCTATAAATAGTTAATTAAAAAAGCCTACTTTGCTGTATTAAGTTTACCACTGAAACATGTCAGGCAAAGTCACTTTATGCAAATTTTATTAGCTTTCAACATCACCCATCTTATTTTTCGCTACAAGCATTCAAAGGTGATTTTCAGATCATCATCTGTATGGGATAGTATGTTTGGACACAACTAGTAATCCTCAACTTCAAGCACTTTGTTGTATGTTGTTCAAGGTCACCAAATCTGACATTGTTCCTGATTTGCGCAGAAGGCATTTCTGTGGCCAGTATCATTGTCCTTATCACCCTTACGCTAGGGTTGTGCACAATTTCATCATAATACCTCAATCAAAAAGTGTAGGGTACATGAATACACACATATTTGCTCACAGATGCAGGCATGCAGGACATAAGCATAGTGCATACTTAAGTGGTTGCCCAACTGCTACTGTATACTCAGATTCAAGTTGCTACATTTGTTTCAGCCATTGTTTGGTCAGAGACTGAATATTTTTTAATAGCTGAAAATAAAAGTCAAGTTGGTCACATTGTCCAAAGCTAGTGAATGCCGTTACGCCAAGTTTTAATATGATTATGGGACAAATGACCAGAATGTCTCAGAGAAAAAAAGCACTATACCTAAATGAGAGTTGCTCGTATAACAATGAATCTTAAATTTGGTATGAGCTCACATCTCATTTTTCCAACAAAAACATAATTAACGTAACCACTAAATGATGCAACAGTTGGTTGAAGTCCAGGGAAAATAAGCATCGATCTTAAAAACAATGACATACATCCTTATTCACACATTTTGCTGAAAACTGCTTGCAGTTGAATGGACTATTTTCATATGTAGCGCCAATTAATATATTTATTAAAATAGCAACATTTATGCCATTGTCAACAAAATTAGCATTGAGAATTGACTGCAAGATGATGAACAAGTTATTCTATGCAATATCACAAATCTCCTCAAAAATGTAATTCAATGTATTAGACATTAATCACAAAAAAACAAATTACATTAAGATAATCCAACTCAAAATCAGCACCATTTATAACTAATGAGCACCTATTTCCAACATTGCAATAGGTGAAGTCTCATCGCAAACAAACATCAGAAAAGCTGTGCATAATTTCGTCAGAACACATGCTATCATAAATATTTCCTGCTCTGTTAGACCAGAACAAAAAATAAACACCACACACTTGAAACAAATAGTAAACACAAAAAGTTGGCTGCACAGAACAATTTGAAACAACACAAAAGCAAATTTTTATTTTTTTGTTGCATTTAACTCCTAATGTTTTTAATACCTTATGCAGTATTTGCACCTACCAGATTTTGACTCAAAAAGGTGCTTTAAGAATTGTCAGGCCATCTCTAAAAATGGAAATTTATAATTCTGTTCATTAAGATGTGCATTGGATGGTTCATCCATTAAATAATTTGGGAATTTTTGCAAATATGATTAAATCCTGCTGTAAGAAGGGCTACGAGTAATTGCCATGACATGATTCTACCTTTACATGGGTTAAACTTAAGTCAGTTCCAAATTGTCGTTGACCACAGTTCACCAAACAACTTCAAAAACAGTCTCTGGCCTAAAACCCTCACCTACTGATGAATATGCAGAACTGTGGATGGAAACCATCTAAACCCATCAGTTAAACTAGGCATGGGGAAAAACAGTGATGTAACAGTACAACTCTGCAATTCTCAAACCAGCCCATGACAAGCTTAGATTTACTAAATCACCAAGTACCGCATACATTTGACGCCATGCGTACAACCAGTTCAATCCATTGTTACATAATAATTGTAGTTTCCTTTGTAATGCAAAAATATTTATGAAGCATGCTCCATGTTCAACCACTTTAACCAATTAAGGAATGCAAGTTCAAGAGAAGTATGACAGACATTAAATACAGAATGCCCCCAATTGCCAAACTAGCCAACATATGATGCAGTAGAGTCAACAGCTGAGTAAGCAAGCATGAATTCATGAACTTGGTCTACAAAATGAAAACGAGTAGCTTTTCTGATAATTCTTCATCACCAACATAGATATATTTCAGTGATGAATATTTTATTGTTTATTAAAACTAGCTGATTATTTTCTCATTACCCTGACTAAAAAAGAGCAATCTTAAGGCACTAGTTTCACACAAAACAGCTTTTTTGCTGTTACACAAATAATAGCTGATGTTTTTCAAGCATGTCAGCTTCTTGCATTCAAATTTTCTTGACATTTCAAATGTCTTTATTTCGACTGTATAAACTTAAATCAGACTACAAAGAAAAAATGCACCATGTCCACCACAAACTTTCTAATCAATCCTGGTATGTGACATCTGTATCAAAGCACACATAATTTCTGATATGTTTTGAAAAAGACTGATATCCCAAAGTAATCACAGTCCTAAGAATTAAATAGACAATAGACCACAATGGTCAAACAAGAAATTTTTTAATTTTCAATATTTCCAGGCTGGGAAGGCATCATTTATTGCAGCTAATTTATCTTGGGGTCCAACTGATATGTCAAGATTTAGAGGAAGGCTTGTTACAATATTGCCATTAAAACAGGGATTCCCAACCTTTCTCTAACCATGTATCCCTTCAGCAATCCAACAGATGAGCATGTACCCCTTCAGTATTTCGGCGGATGAACATGTGCTCCTAAAATTTCTTGTGACAAAATATTTTATCATGATTAATCGTAGATACATTTAACAATAAGCATACAGTGGCTTTTGAAAATAATATTCACTGATTAATGTATAAATATTTGCAACTACAAGATAAGTAAATATATATTTATCTTCTATTGCTAACCTCAAATGTACCCCTTTGCCTTCGGATAGGCAAATCTACCCTTAGGGGTACATGTACCCCAGGTTGGGAACCTCTGCATCAAAACAATATTCATGAATACATCAAGCAGGGTTAATATGATTAAAGTAGCATTCCATTTATGGAGGAACTTATGATGTTCAAGGAAAATGTTCCTTATAGCATATTTTTCTGAGCATAAGGCACACTTAAATCCTTTAATTTTCTCAAAATTCAAAGATGCTCCTTATAATGCGGTGCACCTGATTTATTAATCTTGTTGTGCTTTCTCACCTAGAACTGATTTTATGTGGTAACAGTGCTATTTATTTAATTGCTAGTGACAGCTTAACTATGAGCAGTGCACATTTTTTATTTCAAAGACTGCCGTTAACCACGTGATAGTTTTGTCCATTGTCTTGATGGAGGCTTTCGTGTGCATTCCAAATCACAGTGATTTTTTTACAGACTATCATGTTATGCAATATATAAACCAAGAAAAATTGCAATGTGCTGCGTTTCTGTGAGTTGCTTGCACATACCTTAATGTAGAAGCACAGACTGTATTACTCTGCAACACTCCTGCACACGGAGCTATATTTATTACTCCGCATGGCTCCTGACTACATTGGCGCACACCGAATCAAACACGTGCTATTTCATATGTTACAATTTAACAATGTTGAGAGTTGTTGTGAAAGAGTTGAACACAATTGACACACTTTATTTTACTTCATTGAATGCCCCTTATTATGAAAATTGAATAGTTTGCACGTAATCACTGATACTGCACCTTACAATCCAGTGTGCCTTATAGCCCAAAAAATACAGTAATAAAGAATTCTTGCAGGAAGATGACTTCAGGATAGAATTTTTTTTAATTAAATGTGTCCAGCTTTTCACATCTTCCCAGATGAAATACCAGTCATCTTACCACAGGTGAATGTTTACCCATATCATCAGAAATTTCTGAGCTTGTTGTGTTAAAACCAACCCTAAATTTGCTAAATGCACTCCCGTGAAACACACTCTAGTACAGTGGTTGGCAATATTTCTTAACAAAAGAGCCATCCTGCTTCATCTTCCAGCATATAAGAATAAGAAGCCACAAAACAATTATACAATTTCCTTTTTTATGCAACTTCACAGGGCCACAGGCTGAAATGTGATCAAGTCAAATTCTAATAATAATAAAATGCAAATTCAAAATCCAAAAGCCACAATTAGAGGAACTAAAGAGCTGCATGCCAGAGCCACAGGTTGTCAACTCCTGCCCTTATGGCAGCACATGCATTTTTTAAAATAAAAACACAAATTTAGTGTGACTATCATGAGCAAAGTCTCAAATTCACCAGAGCTAATCTGCATTAACACACTAGCTATTTGGTGATGAAGCACAAAATAAAAAAATTGAAACAAATTTTTGGCAGATCACATTATGATTTTGCCCAGTGTCATACAAAAACATTATGTTGGCTGGCAGATGTTGCATTTTCCTAGAACAGTGGTTACCAACCTTTTCCTGATCACTTATCACCTAGCGGTACCACCTTGTTTCAGGAAACCTCATTCAACCAAAAGTAAAGAATACCACACTGACTTTAAAGTGTCATGCACAATATGGCAGTGAGACATTATAATAGTCACTGTTATTAACCAATGGAAAAAGTACACAGAAATTCAGGAATTTATAAACAGCAACTAATAAATAAAAGCAAAAGCTATCAATACAGTTTTCTTTGTGATGGAAAAACAGAAGTTAGTTGTGTACCACCAGGAAACATTTTGCATTACATCAGTGATCAGTGGAATGCATCCTCAATGTTGGGAAACACTGTCCTAGAGGGTTGCACATAATAAAATTAAAACAATCTCAATGACTAGAATAATATGAGCAATCCATAGCTAAACTTTGTTGGCAGACTGTCCTTGAAACACAGATATAATATCCTTCCGTTTGAATCTGTGGGCTTCATTGATCAATTGTTCCAAAATGACAGATTTTTGTCCTATTTCAATATTTGTTTTTGACAACAAAGACATTACTTCCTTGGTATGTTTACCAGGTTTGCGAATCAGTTTTACAATTTCCATGCAAGCAAACTCAACTTCTTCCTGAGATGCTGAAGCATCTTTTATGTCAGTCGCAACATTGTCAGAAATAACACCTTTTTTAATGCAGCTAACACTGGAGTTTTGCGCATCTTTGTCCGATACTACATCAGTTCCTGTAGACTCCAAACTTTGAACTTTTTCAGCAGTTGCATGTGCTTGTTCAGGTTTTGGCTCAGTGTCAGCAGTGAGGTCCACCACCTTTTCTTCCACTTTGGGTACTGGTGGTTCTTCATTCTTTATGTAAGCTTTCAACCCTTTTTTGTCTCTGCTAATGGCTTTAACATCATGAGTAAATTTTGGGTACGGACTTGAAGATCGCCTTCTTTTTGTTGGAAGGCCAGAATGGCCAACTGAAACTTTCCGCTTACTGCTTGGACTTGAGGCTGATGGCCCATCATAATCTTCTGTTTCATCTATCATGATACCCTTTTCCTTTGCCATTTTAAAAGGATTTCCAAAAGTGTGCAACCTTCGAGGAGTATCAGGGTTAGCTTCACGAAGTGGAACAGGTAAATTTTTTACATAATCCTGATAATTACCCATCTGGGAAATTGGTTGACTGTGTACTTCAGCTCGATCTTGCAGTCTGATCCTCAGTGTGTTTGCAAGTTGCTCTGCAAAATCTCCAGCCGCTGCTGAAAATGAACTTTGGACGATTTGTTTAAAATTAAGGCGCATGTTCTTAATCTGGGTTAAAAGTTTATACCGAGGAATATCAAAAGCATTGTGAAACTCACGAGGCAAAATTGGTTGCTTGTAATGATCACCCAATTGAAATCCAGCAAATTCTTCCACTTCTATCCTCTTGTATGCTGCGCCATGGTCAACCATATCTGAAACCAACTTGTGAAAATTACATTGAGCAGCAACAGAAAAAGATTTTGAGCGAAACTTGAGAAGGACATTTTGTCTGACATTCGTATTGTCTGATCCAAGGTTGTTAAATCGATCAGCCACAACTTTTGTTTGCTCCTTCAGTTTTTTCAAATAAACATTGACAGAATAACTTAACCCTATGCCATAAGATTCTGGTATCAAATTGTGAGCACCAATTTGCCTGAAGGCTTTACGAAGAGGAGTAATGTAATAATGCGGAACTGTTTTTAAATAATCTTCAAAGCATCGGCGCCACTCAGGCGTAGGCTTTACCTTCTGTTTTATCAACTGATCAACCATTCTCAAAAGAACAGGGTAATTGTAAGGCATTACAAACAAATTAACACTTGTTAAGCTTGAACTTGCTTTGAGATAGCCACAAGGATGACATACATTGCTTTGCTTTCCACTGTTTTCAACATACACCTGCCAGCAAATATTGGAATTTTTTTGTTCCAGCAGTACTTGTGTCAAAGGAGATGGTTCTAACTCATATTTATCATATGGAAAGTTAGTTAACAAGTATGGCTCAACATTCTCACAAGTGAATTTCAACATAGGATGAGCATTTCTTGGAGGCAGAGTTGGTGCATTCTGATCAGGGTGATAAGACTCTGGCAGAGGCCAGTGTCCAACAGGCATTCCACTTTTTGGACTTGGTCTTACATATATCATTCTGTGTAAGGAATGCCAAGGAAGTGATTCTGCAACAATAGTTCTGTTATCAATGTTTCCTGCAACCTCTTTGCTATCTTTCCCACGATCTGCCTTATCAAAATGAACCACAACACCACTCTGAACTTTTTGCACTAAGGAGTCAAGACACTGCAGGAGGGTTTTTTGAGTTTTAATGCAATAGGATCTTCCACCAGTCACTTCACACATCAGACTGATAGGTGAAGGATCAGTGGGAACACTCCCAAGCTGTTCTGGTTCAAGTGTTGCATTAGCAGGCAATCGAAGCACTAATGAAAAAAGTCTTTGATCCCATCGAAACGGTTCCTTTGTGAGCTCAGAACCAGGAAGGAGATTACTCATAGGTAAATGGAGCTCATCATAGACTGCAGAACGATTACTTAACTTTCCTCCATCAGTAATTGCAATCACAATCGATGGCTCCAAATAAAAAGGACTTCTTCCATGACCATATGTATCAATGCCTGAAAGGTGCCTGTTAATGCTCAGCAAGTCAAAACACAACTTTAAAGCATGGCCAAGAGTTGTAACACCATCTGCCACAACATTTTTGAGCTTGTTTAAAGTAGATGCATGGTTTTGGCTATCTTTCCATCCACTTTTAATGGCACTGTTCCCTTCATCCAAAGTTACCAACATATATTTGTCTGTGCGGTTGCATCGCTGCTTCACAAATGTCTCAACAGCACTTTTGGCTACATCAAGTAAAGTGGTGCCTAGGTAGCACTTTTGATTCATAGATGCCGAATTATCAACTAAAAACACCACAGTTTGCATTTCTACATTGACTTCTGTAACACCTGGATATAGCATCAACCAAGAAGTTAACTTTCAAAAAGTACTACAATAAGAATTATGTATTAAATCTATTGAAAATCAACTTACATTACAGATTTGCATACTACAAGGTCATGAAGTTTTTATCACAACTTATATATTTTTCTGCTACCACTATTCAAAGATATGAGTAGAGTCACATTCCATAGACTTCGACCCTGGTTCAGGCTTAATAATGCATTCTGCGCCAACTCTGAAATTAAAAAAGCTTTGATTCCGGTTCTCATTTTCGCTTCCAAATAATCAAAACAAAAGATGTTTTTATGTCCCATTTGTTCTACAAAAACAGTCTTAAAATTTGAAGAACACTGTATTTTTCTGACCATCAAGCAGTAACAGTAAGCACATCAGATTATAAGGGGCATTACTATTTTTGTACCATAAGGCGCAGTATCAAAGATTGAATGCTAGCTATTCTTTTTTCATACATAAAACGTACCGGATTAAAAGGCACATTAAATTAAGCAAAATTCAGATAACATACCAGGGACTTCAATCAGACAGGTTAAACTCTTTCGGATTACCGTACATACGAGCGAGTTTAATCTGTCACACATGCCTACTCCGGTAGACACGAACAGAACAAAATAGAAGTTGTGCGTGTGTTTGATTAGGTGTGCGCCAATGTAGTCAGGAGCCTCACAGAGCAATCCTTCCTGTGGTTTGTGTTAGCTATTCTTGGAACCACATATGCTGCTCATTGCAGTTGTTGTTGGTTTAATAAGTAACACAATGGTCTGTTTACAAAAAATTGTAACCAGCAATTAAATAAATAACACCATATACCACATAAAATTGGTTCAGTAGAATTTGCCTAATTCGTCACTTCAAAAGCATACGAGAAAAGTCACGAACGAATTATGGTGAAAACTCTATCATAGCAGCTCGTATACTTTATCATAGTAGCTCAAACAGATTGAAAACTCCATCATAGCAGTTCGTATACTTTATTATAGAAGCTTGTATACATAGTGCTTTTATTTGCAGTAAAATACAACTTTATGCTATTATAGCTGTTTACTAAATTAAACTCTTTAATTCCTCTACTCCATCTAGACTCCTCCATTTAATCCTAGCACCTTTTAAATATTTAATAAACTTTAAAGACTTTCTGCGTTCTCTCAATGGGGAGTCGGGTCACGCTTCATACCTCGTGCATAAATTCAATAAACAAATTGCGAAGTGCAAAGATCTTTAATTCGTTTGCATTCCCACACGTGTTAACCGCTCAAACATCAAAAGCAAAACAGCAACTGGTATGCCCAAACGCTACCAACGAGGCAGCCTAGTCGTTGTACAACTTGTCCAATGCTGGGCACATAGGACCGGAGATTGCGAGTCCACTAGGTTGGTCAACAAGGGAGCTGTCCGCCCGATGCAAGATTACAACACCTGAGGGTCACAGTATCTATGAACCCTTTAGTCTGGAGGAGCTTGCTGCTGCCCTCACATGCCTGAAGCCACGAAAGTCTCTGGGATTCGATTCCATATTCCTGGAGTTCATACTCCACGTCGGGTCGGCTCTCAAATCCTTGTTTTGTGACTTCCTTAGTTCGTACATGCGCCAACTCAAAATTCCAAAAATCTGGAGAAGAGCACTAATAGTTGCGATCCCTCAGCCAGAAAAGCCATTTGGGGACCCAAAGAGCTATCGTCCCATATCTCTGCTATGTGTTCCCTTTGAAATCCTCGAGAGACTCATCTGTGCTCGTGTCGACCCAATCATCGACCCACTGCTCCCTCGTGAGCAGCGGGTTTTCAACACAGGAGGTTGACCGTAGTAAGGTAACCCTGCTGACGTAGGACATTGCAGATAGCTTTTTGGACAAAAAGAAGGCTGGAGCTGTGTTTGTCGACCTCACAACAGCCTATGACATTGTATGGCACCACGGCCTCACCTGCAAGCTGCTGCGATTGCTGCTTGATAGACACATGGTTCGTATGATCATGGAGATAGTTGGCAATAGCAGCTTCACCCTCACCATCGGAAACAACAAAAGAAGCAGGTAACGACACCTCAAGAATGGCATCCCGCAGGGATCTGTCTTGGCACCCCTTCTCTTCAACCCCTACATCTCTGACCTGCCAACTGCCATCTCCAAAAAGGATGCATATGCTGACAATCTAGCAATCATGCATGCTGATGGAAACGGGCCGGCAGTGGAAGGGTTGCTGACCAAGGGCATGGCAATTGTAGGTGAATACCTCCAGATTGGAAGCTAAAGCTCAGCACTACAAAAACAGTGTCGGCTGGCTTCCATCTCAACAGCAAGGAAGCTAAACGTGAGCTGAAAGACAAATACAACAACGAAATCCTGCCCTTCTGCTCCGAGCCGAAATACCTCAGAGTAACGTTGGACAGATCGCTCACGTACCGCCGACACCTTGAGTCACTTCGCAAGAAGCTGACATCACGGGTCATGCTCCTGAGGTGGCTTGCAGGCTCCGGCTGGGGTTCTGAAGCAACAACTCCGCGAATAACCACCCTAGCCCTGGTCCATTCAACCACAGCGTATTGTGCGCCTGTCTGGTGCCGCAGTACTCATACCCACCTCATCAACCCCGCCACCAACGACGCCTTGCGAATTGTTACTGGATCCAACGTGCTGAGCTTCGTCGAATGGAGCCACACTGTCTCTACTGCGCCGTGCCACAGAGCCTGGACATCTGCTCCAGTCAGCACTCACCTGTCCATCAAGTGCAGACGCATGGCACCTCAAATCGTGACACCCATTTGTACCCGCCGCACAACATCTCATCAGTTCATCTGACAACAATAGCATACGTGTGTTGCAGTGAGCAGATCACCAATGGAATGCGGAGTGGACGGACAGCCCCACAAGACACTCCGCATTTTCATCTCCGACACCAGCACCACCACCCCCCGGAGCGACACTCCGGGTCTGGCTTAAGTACCTCTGCACCAGTGTTGGGCATTTCCGCTCCTGCTTTACAAATGGGGTATGGCTTCCTCTGTGGCCTGTGAGTGTGGCGCATAAGAGCAAACCGTCGACCATTTTGTCCTCTAGTGTGAGTGTTCAATCCATCGACCTCCCCATGGACTGCATGGCCTAAGTCATACCAAAGCAAATACAATCAACTCAACGAATTGCTTCAGTAGACCCTGGTTGAAAAACACTGGGCTGCACTATTTGTGTTTGATTGGTCTCATGATACAAAGTTTTGAAAAATAGATCTGACAGTTTTCTTTTTGTCAATCCTAGGCAGTACTAGGTGGGTTCAAAGCTGTTTTGATCTAAGTGTAACAAATTTATGTGCTTGAGTGTCTGGAACAGCTTGAAAACTCATTGAAGAAGATGGGATTCTGCTCATCTGCTTTCAAATGTCTTTTGCTTGTACTGAATATTCTTATTCTGGTGAGTAACTATTAGTTGTCCTGGCTAAAAGCAAAACATTTAATGATTTACACATGTTTATGCCTGAGAAATAAGCACATCAGTTAATAATCATGCTGTCAAGGTTCACATATAATACTGCTGTTGGTTTGCTACCATTGCTCATTCAGTATGAAAGCAGCCAAGTGGCTCATATTTCTATTTGAAAGTATGCAGAGAAGAGATGAGCACTCCAAGACCACTTCTGACACTGTAGGAACACAAAGTCAAAGCAAGTACACTAGAAGGTTATTTTGTTTTGAATATTCTTTTATCACAATGTTACTAATTTCACTTAGAATGGTATGCATGCATTTACTTACTGTTTTTTGGCTTATTACGGGTATGATAATAATGATAGCTAGTGCTTTTTTCTAAAAAAGTCCTTTCTCATATAACAGGAAGCAAAAAGCAAAAATATGTACACAAACAATCCAAAATGCAGTCACAAAGCAATGCAGCATATATCACAAATAAAAAAAAACAAAAAACGCAATAGACATCAACATAACACAGATGATGGTGGGCAAGCAGTGAGTGAAGAGATGAGGCATGTACAGATGAGCAGGTGAGGCAAGCACAGGTGAAGAAAGTAAGCAGCAATAATGGTTGAGGCAGAGGGCAAGGCATTTTGGTACAACATTTCATAGCAAAAACAAGTAGCATGGGCGGAAAACAATGTTTAGAGATACACATCATGAAGAAAAGTAGAATTAACCACAGACCATATGAGTGGGTTGCATGAATGAGTTGTTCCCAACCAGATGCATGGTGTCACCGAATGAAGTTGAAGAGGAAAGGATGTGAGCAGGTTACAGTATTATTAGCA
>JGI24158J21664_10002437_pt1 | contig 22542 bp, 16 predicted proteins | sample Ectturendosymbi3_FD_21664 | JGI IMG/M metagenome (IMG submission 21664)
TCAAAGAAACAAGATGGCAGGTTAGTTGGAAGGACCCCCAGTTTTCGTGATGAGTACAGTCAATCGTTTATCTACAAATTACGTGCTTTCCTTGACTGTTCTAATCACAAGCAACTTTTCCTTTTCAAGGCTTTTGCTTCCATAACTTCAGCCCCCCCCTTAGAAAAATCCTGGCTGCGCCCCTGGACCAGGAGCGACATTTCTTACTGTGTTACCGCAAAGAGCCACATCATACACGTGGGCACACATGAACATCACCCCATCTCTTCCTCACTCACACACAGACATTTTCTCAGAGCTAGATTTATTGCAAATATCACAGACCAACATGACAATGACAGAACTTTACAAGCCATTTAATGTTATGCATGCTATTTAGCGAGACTTCTGTACTGGTAATAACGTAACAGCCGCATGAAACCGGACAAAGAACCGCATGCGGCTCGCGAGCCGCGGTTGGCCACCCTTGTGCTTTACCTTCTACTCGCAAACACACAAGACAAGTGCATTTTGCAGTTGAATACCGAATGCCTTTAGGAATATGAGATGATCATCCGCAGTTGTTCTGCGTTGTTGGTAATATTGTCGTTATAGGCTTGATGTGAGCGAAGTGATTTCGATTTTGTGTTTCCCTGAGCTTTGATTGTTTACAAGTATTTTTTGTTGTTTTCAACAAAACTACCAGCAAAACTAAGCGTTTAGGAAATCATTGCTGTATGTGTTTACATGCCTGCCTGGGAAAAATCTTGGTGCTACTTACTTATAAACATCGAAAAAACTACTCTTTTTTTGCCATGCGTAAGACACATTAATTTTATTAGGTGCAAGAGTAAACATCGTCCCTGTCAACGGATCAACCGTCAATGTTACTTTCTACCCGGCTACAGCTGACACCGACCTCTACACTGTCACCGTAACTGAGCTTACCGGATCACAGAGGTATTTTTTTGTTTACGCCTTAACAAGGCTCCAAACCGTGAAGCTTCCAAATTCGAGTTTGAATGTTGCAGCGCTGTCGCAATCTCGAAATCAATCAGGCTAGGTTGACATGGTTGCGTCAAGCAAATAACAATCTGCTCTGGGTTTGAGAACTACTACGTGTTTGGTGATTCTCGGGATGTGTTTTATTTTGAGTCCTAATATGTATATAAAGCATCTCTTTTGACACACGTTGATATTTCTGAATCGAAAGCTTAAAATTCATGTTTGTTTTCAAATGGAACTGTAAGTTTTCAATCTTTTTCATTCCTTAGAAAAAAATTATTTTTGTGAAACACGAGTTAGGTTGCTGTAACAGTTGGCTACAGTGCAGTGGCAGGGGTCTTACTCGACAGCAGTGCAAGAAAAAACTTTGCTGTTTTTATCCTCTGCATTTCCAGTCTTGTTTTTTTAACTGCGAGAGGTTTGTGTTGATGCAGGACGCCAGCAGTCACGACGCAGTTCAAACCGCAACCGGGTTTGTCGAGCTACTTGATCACGATCGGGCGTCTGAAAGCGGATTATCGGTACTCGCTGGTGATAAACAGTACGGTCGGTGGAGTTGTACGGGAAGTGATAAGGACAACGTTCGACCAACGTACGTGACTATCGCTTGTTTTTCTTTGAAAGCCTGCTTGAAAAAAGCGTTTTTTTCTCAATAACCTCACTTTTTGTTGCAGCCGGGTCGGTTTCTCCTCATCCTGTAACGGTTATCCGACGGAGTGATGCGCTATACAGTCTACGGTGGAATCCAGTCCCGTCTGCCGAAACGTAAAGCTGAACGTTTTGTCGCACTAGCGACGAAGATTTTCTTCCCTTATTCACTTCGTGCTTTTTGATACAGGTACAACGTGACCGTCGTAACTGTGCCAGAGCAAAAAGTTGTGACCAGCTTCGTGACATCTTCGACCAGCGTCGATTTGCCGGCTTTGAATCGTGGAAAAACCTATACCGTTTACATCTACTCAATGAGCAACAACGTGCTGAGCAAACCACCTACTTCTGTGCTCATCGCCGTCAGAGGTAAGCCTTTGGGAAAAATTCTTACTTTAAACACCTTCTTTAGCTTGTGAAGGTTTATGTAAGCGCCGTCGTAAAAGCCTCATCATGAGATTAAAGTCTATGTTATTGCTGTCAAGAGAAAACAGCATTAGCTCTCCAGACAACAATTGGCAAATGAAAACCAACGCTAACACCTGTCCTGACAACCCTCATCCAACAAAGCTTGTACGAGAAACAGTTGCAATGTTTTATTCAGTTATTCATTTCCATCCCCGCTTTTCGTCCGAAGGGGATCGCGGGGACAGCAGCCCTACAGGATGTCTGGAAATACCTCACGTCTTCAGTAACCTCTGATATTTCTGTTGACTACACAACAAGACGAGACCAAGGCAGTCGGAGATGTAATCATATATCACTTGGTCCTTGGTCGACTTCTGGGCCACTTTTCTGTGGGTGCTGCCAGAAAGACTTGCCTCACAATTCTTTCCTGGGATATTCTGGACACACACCTGAATCATTGCAGTACAATAATTGACTGATATGTCAATCGTTCCGCCCTTTTCCTGACTTATTAATCTCGGAAGAAATCGATGATAGTTTTAATTCTCGCGGGCACATAAAATCAACGTCTTATTTAAACAAATGTAGACAATAATTGTTTTCTACATAAAATGTCTGTGAGCAGATGGCTTGGAAGAGTTTATAGGGCATTGCGACAGCGTACCAGGGAAAATTTTTAACCCTTTCTTTGGAAAGAAATATGCATTTTAATACAATATACAGCTGGTCAACACGCTGAAATATTTTTAAACGACACATTTTCTTTTGCCAGCGGGTTCGTGTGATTTACTGTATTCGATTTTATTGGCAGGTCCAGATCCTCCCCCAAGGAACGTTCGCCTACAGTCGCCGTCGCCCGGTCACATACAGGTCACGTGGACACCGGTGCCCGGTGCTGATTAGTAAGTGCAAGAAACAAACTGCTGTGCAGTTGAGCTGCAGCTACTGTAAGAAGTGCTGAAATATGTTGACGATTGAAAAAGCATTTGAATCAAAGCACGACACCAGCTCTACTTGAAATGGCTTTTTGGCAACCTTGAGAAATGTTGCTGCGTATGTTTACATCACGACTGGACAAATGTGTAGCTGGGCGGATGAATATTTACACCACGACTGGGTAAATGTGTAGCTGAGCGGATGAATATTTACACCACGACTGGACAAATGTGTAGCTGAGCGGATGAATATTTACACCACGACTGGACAAATGTGTAGCTGAGCGGATGAATATTTACATCACGACTGGACAAATGTGTAGCTGAGTGGATGAATATTTACATCACGACTGGACAAATGTGTAGCTGAGCGGATGAATATTTACACCACGACTGGGTAAATGTGTAGAGGAGCGGATGAAAGGGTCCTGTTCAACTTTAGGGTGTGTTTTGACTTGCTTGATCTCAAACACTGCTCATGGTTGTCCACACAGAACGTTAAGTTGAGACGATGGCGTTGCTCTTCGCTTTAGACAACGCTTGTTTGCATGCGATTAGGCCAGCAGGCTTGCCATGACACGCTAGGTCTGGTTTCTTATTCATCCCCACTATTGTAACTACTGCCGCCCAAGAGGTGGGCACAAGAGATCGAACTGAGGCATTGTAGCTCAAAGCTAGAGCTTTTCACCTCACCACTAAAGGATTGGTTTAGCAACTTCAGCGTTGGTACATGGCAAATAAAGGAAAATACCCTCGATTTTGTGGTACATTGCAAGACTTTTTTTGTCAAAAAGATACTGAAAAGCCCCTCAAAATATTTTAGCCTTAACATTTATATCGGTATATGCTTGCCAAGAAGTATCACGCAGGTTTTAACCGCTTCACGAAATACCCTTCACTTTGCAGTTACAACATTACTTTGATCCCCGAGCACGACAAGACCAATGTAAGCAAGTACACGAGCCCTACCTCTCCTGTCGACATCTACAACTTGGAAGTTGGCGCCTCTTACACAGTTCAAGTTTACACGGTTAGCAGTGGACAGCGAAGCACAGCTCCGGCCAGCGGTACAATAAACTTACGTAAGTATGACAAACACTCATTGGCATACATGGGGACAGTCCCGTCGCCACGGGGGGCTTTGGTTGGCTTAGCCCCCAAACAAGCTCCAAGCTCCACCAAACTGAAATATGAAACTATAAATCAATGGAGTGTCGTCAAATTTAGAATGTAAAGCCCCCCTGCACAAACGTAAAGCCCCCCTATTGAAGACTTTCTGGCGACGGTTCTGGGTGGGGATTTCAGTGTTGAGCTCAGGGCGGGTTTGTTTGAGCTGAAGCCGAATATTTTCAAAGTGTTCTTCAAGATTATTCAACTTTAATCACTGACTGAAAATCAAAGCGTTGTTGTTTTGTCTTAGATCAGAAAACAATGAAAGATGTGGTGTCAATACTGTAGGGGGCTGGTTTTATATAATGAGAGAACGGCTTGTAATGTTCAAAAGCAATTTTAACATTTTGCTATAAAGAGATAGCTGTTTCAACGTTTATGTTGTAGTGAAAAGACTGCANNTGCACGGCAGCTCAAAGCACGTTGCTCAAACCGGTGCTCACAATGTCTCAGAACCTCATCGATATCAGCGAAGAAAGAATTTGCAGTCAAGTAATCCTTACGATTTGATATGCCTTTTCTTTTAGCATGCGCAATGAACGTTGATATACGAATTCAACGAGCGCTGACGTCAGTTCAAGTTGGTCTGGTGCCGAAAGACGCGTCTTCTCAGCGGTATAATGTCCAGTTAACTTTGCCGGATGAAGAAACCGTCATTGGAAATTTCCAAATCAATGTGACATCACAAACGAGAACTGTAAGTTCGTCTTTGAAGTTTGCTCCAAAAAGCTAGTACATCAGTAAATTTACAGCTCATGATATTGTCTTGAACCCAAGCAAAATTGCATTTATGTTGGTTCTACCAAGATCTAAAAGTTCAGTTCTGGACAGGGCGTTAGCAAACGGAAGCAAATGTAAGATCAACTGCCATATAAGCAAACTGAAAATTTATCAGTGGATTTTGAAATTGAACATGGTGGTTCAACGCGACTTTACTGCTTAGTTCTTAGTTTTGCTCACACTGATGTGATTTTAATAGATGCAAGATAGGTGTAAATTGACGATAGATTCAAAAACTTTACAAAAACGGATTTTTCGACTCAGTAATAATTGTGACAATGCGAGAAGTGGAATGTTTCATTATTAACCTCTGTAGCTTGCAGAATCTGCAAAACAAATGTGCACGTTTAAAGGGCATTCGCTATCGGGCCGTTGCCTGTCTACAATCGCTTCATGCCTGTGTTTTTTTTTCGCTCAAAATAAATGCAAAATTTCGTGTTACATCGATCTAAAACGCTGGCTTCACTTTTTTCATCTTGAAAACCACGATTGCCAACAATTTTGACTATTTGAGGCATAACGGTATTTGCGACAAAGTATATTCTTCTAGAATGTAGACGAAAAGCGATACCTTCTCATATATTGCATGTAAAGAAACACATTTCGCGCATATCTTGCTTGTTTCAGGTAAATTTTGACAACGAAAACGTTTTGCCAAATGGTTCATATGTGGTTCGGATTCAACGCTTGTGCAGGACCGTGAATTCTCTGGTTCAAAAAGGCCACGTTCCTCCAGGTAAAACTTCTTTGTTTTCAGCTTTTTTTATTTTGGTAATTCAACTTAGGTTAAAATGCGTTAATAGCGTACGGTTGCTTTGCTGTGAGGTCTTATTGGCAAAGAAAATGGAAAACCTTGCTATTGCGTGGGTACATCACCATCAAAAGTTAATACATTGTTAATGCAGTTAGAAATCATTGTTGTTGCTCTTAGGCAAGCGCAAATATTAATGAATCTGTTTTAGCTTTGACTGAGAATGCAAAAGCTTTGGCTCGATTGCACATAAGTACATTGCGTTCGAAGTGGAATGCGAATAGTTTTACTGATTTTGCATGAAACTGGAGCTTGGACAGTGCAAATATTTAGACTTAACAATTGTGTAGGTCACTTGGCGTTGCGTATTTCAATAAATTGCTTGCGCTGCTTTCGCGTTTTTGTTCCGTCTAATTAATCCACGAGTGACATTTCAAACAGGGATCCTCATCGCTATCGGGTCTAAATTTTTTTGCAACGTGCAACCTCTTTTCATTGCGATGCTGATAGCTTTTTTCCAATGTTGAATATTTTCCTTTTCCGCCAGCGTCCATTCCCACTCCTCAACCGGTACAGGTCTTGGTGCAGCCCGGTGTGGTTGTTTTTACCACGTGGCAATTACCTACAGCAGCAACTAATCTTCAGGTACTGTGTCGCTGTTGCTTAGCACCTTGAAGAAAAAGGTTTTGTCATATTGTACAAATACATCAGCAAACGTAAAACCGTTCTGATGTCTATATGTTCACAAGGAGTGCGCGTCTGGCTTTTAGCAAAGTTCATCGCTGAACTGGCAACTGCCTCTTTGGTTTGTAGTTATTTACGCCTAGTTTGAAAAAAAAAACGATGTTTTAATTTGTTGATTTGCTTTACGGTAGTTACTGTTAGTCCGAATGCAAAGCATCTAGTTGATTTAGCATTTGAGAAAGAATTTGTTTATAGTGCTGGACAACTCATTTCTCAAAAACGCCAGAAATTGATCTTTTGCTGCTCCTTTCTTATAACATATTTGGTGGTAATTTTGGTCTACAGCGTAATATGCAGTGAGGGTTAAAAATATGCCTTGATTTATTCAAATATTGAATATGACATTCGTAATCTGTAGTGCGAAAACAATTATTTTGTCAACCTTTTTCTGGCAAACTATTGTGACTGAGTGTCTGCACTGGTTCCGTGTCAGTTTTTCACAAACCTTATGAAAGAAATATTTTGCGAAGATCACGGACGTCGTGGCCGGCACCCGCCGCATCATCCAGAACGTGAAAAGTACTCACGAAGTCAGAGATCTTGTTCCAGGCCGTTGGTATGAGGTGACCAGCACATTCGTCGTGCGTGGTGTTTCCAGCGCAGCCTCGATTCCGGCAAGATTCCGCCCCCAGACGACAGGCATGTGTTTGTGTAATGCAGTGGTTTTCAACCTGGGGGTCGCCTGCTTTTTTTCTGGGGGTCGCGAGATCTTCTGATAAAAATATTCATAATTTCTTCCATATTTTATACTTAGTATATGGAACCACTTTTTGTTGCAGCCAAAATATTAGGATCACTTGGCAAAAATGATAGCCTACTTTTTCATTCAAAATTGTTTTAAGGTGATAATGACCATTACAAAGTTCTGAGTGTGATTATGGCCTTTACAGTACTGTTGCGGTTGGCAACGCACGAATATCTTTGTAACGTAAGAATGTGCTGCGTTTGTAAATTAGATATCTGAATGCGGTAACTAACTTGGGAGTTATTCTAGTTTTGAATGAGTTGCACTGTGGACTGATTTCCATACGGCACGAGTCTCTCTCACTCATGCTGTCATGTGCATGAATTTAATAATGAGTCTTTGTTTCGACATAGTGATATCGTGCATTACTCTCCAGTCATTGTGATTTTCTATTGTACAAACACAACTGCATTACATATGCCTGACTGGAAATTTTCGAAAGGGAGTCGTTAGGTTATATTGGGTTGCAAAATGGGTCGCTGCATGAAAAAGGTTGAAAACCACTGGTGTAACGCAATCCGCGGCGTCTGCTAAGAGTATTTTGCTTGATCAGTGTCGAATTGATCGTTTTGTTGCTGCAAGTTTCGTTTGATCGATGACAGCGACAGAGACGTCGGCAATCGTCATCTGCATGACCAGTGCATCACGTACCTGCTTTTGTTTTTTGGCAGACGCAAGAGTGGAAATCGTTTCGGTCAACAATTCGGCCATAAACATCAATTTCTACCCTGTAACGACGACCAATGTGGACAACTTCACTGTTACTGTTACAGAGCAAAGCGGACGGCAAAGGTCCCGCTCGAAATTTATTCTACAAACGAGTTTTTAACTTTGGTTTTCAAACGTGTTTCAAGCACCAAGCTTTCTTTTTTGGCGTTGGGCCCGCAATCATACCCTTGCTTTTGAGGGCAGAAGTACAAATCCCTTCACGACCTTATGTGCGTGCCGTGTGCCTCTTCGACATCTGTACGTTGTGAAAACGTTTGTTCAAAAATGGGAAGTAGGCGAAATGGTATGAGATGACTAAGGTTGAAACCGCAGATAAAAGCAAAGGTGCGAACTAATTAAAAAATTTGGGTTTCTAANCATGCGATCACTTTTTCAATCTTTGGATGCTCTCAGTTTTAGAAGACCAAAATCGACATGACAANCTGCCGGATAAGTTAAAGGACTTGAATATATTTGTTTGTTGTTTAAAAGAAATGTAATTGTTTGCTCGTGTTTTTTTCAAAAGGAGACAGTTGCTTCCGAGTGGATGAAAGGTCTGAGGTCTCATGGANAATTTTTTGGTTTGCAGAGCACCAACCACAGTTCAGTTCAAACCGCAACCAGGCATAACGCAATACGTGATTACGATTGGTTCGCTCAGAGGAGCTTACCAATACTTGCTGGTAATACGCAGCACGGGCAACGGGACTGAACGGGAAGTGATAAAGAAACCATTTTTACGGCGTAAGTAGTAGTCGTTGTGATAAACTCAAGTGCAAATGCGCGACTTTCCAGCAGATTTCATCAGTAGCTGAATGCGGGCACAAATCACCGTTTTGTGTCTTTCAGCTGCTCCTGTGTCCCCGAGTGTAGTACAAGTCACGTCTCTGTCCTCCAATCGATTCCGACTTCAATGGGAGCCGGTGCTATCTGCAGACAGGTAACAAAACTCGTTTGGTCAGCATTAGTATTCATCCGATAGCGTTGTTGTTTAACAAAGAAAACGAACATCTGATTTCTTAAACGTGAAATGGAAAGACGCTGCAGATATAGATCTATTGTTTTTCTAAAATGTTATTGGTTTTGCTGTTGTTTGCAACACGCTTTGCTTTGGCTGATCCCAAGATCTTTCAGAGACGGCGTGCGACCCTTAATCCAACAGAATATATCGTCTCTAGTACTCCTAATTAGCAGAGAAAGAAGCAATCTGCCGAAGAAATCACCCCAAGAAATCAGTCGTTTTTTCCTCTCATTATAAACATATTACCTCCAATCAATAGATTTAACCAACCTTAACAGCAGATTCTCTTTGCAACCGCACGCCTTGATGGTACAATACAGGCCCAAACGTTGATCTTTCCGCTGCTACGTGCTGCAGTGTAGCAAGTAAAACGTAAATAAAGTTTACGGCTTAAAATCATCTAGTTCTAAATGCGTCTGATCCGTTGATATCGGTGATAAGTGTTGATAATCTTTTGTGACACCATAATTTGCACATTATGATCAATACATTAAGTGACGTGCTGTATGTTGCTAAGGTTACGCAGCAGACATACGCAAGCAGCCTTGCGTACATAGCAAAGTGAGGAGTGACTTGCCACTTATGTTTAAGCCAACTGAAAGTAGCTTCGCGTGAATCCGCAAATTTCGGAAACAGGTTCGCACAGAATCGCTGCTGAATATCGCCATTGATATTATTTCTTTCCAGGTACAACGTCACGGTTGTTGCTAATGCGGACAACGCGTTAGTGACGAGCATGGAAACGTCATCAACAATAGTGGATCTGCATCTTTTGGAGACCGGAGCGTACACTGTGTACGTCTATTCCGTCAGCAACGACGTCCAAAGCAATCCGCCTACTATGGCGCCCATCACCGCGACCGGCGGTACGCGATTTAACTCACTTTATAAATGTAAAACGGGACGTTTAACGAGACCTTAATCGGGATTTAAAAAAAACATCGAACCTGGATTCTTACAAGCTTTTTTGATACCGCTTTCAATGCTCATTGAATACAATCTTTTTGAAAATCGATTTTTCGATGCTACTAAAGCCCTCTGTCATGACTTCGGCTGCTATTGACATTAAAACTGTGTTATTTTTGTGTTTCACATATAGGGCCAGATATTCTGCGCAGAAAAAATTAAATCATTTTTTGCAACTTAGATTACAATCCAATCATCTGTTGCGGCAGAGCTCCCGAAAGCCATCGCTTTTGGGTCTATCAAACGTTCACCACCCCAGCGAGTGGCACATCACTGATTAAGAAATATCCCTGTCGATGTTAGTTATAGAAAAACACTACCAAAGTTTAAAATAATCGCTTCTTCAACGATTATGAAAACCAGCTGTTTTTGCACAAAAGTCATAGTTGTTTATCCCACTTTTGAAAAATGCAACGTACACAAGCCTCGCTGCCTCAAACTGAACAGCTTGCGACTTCCTTTGAAACATCTATTCTTTTTGAAATGGAAGATTGCCGCTATTAAACGTGATCATAAAATCATCTTTTATGTATAGATAGAAAGTGCGAAGTTGCACCTTGCAACAAGTTAAAAATCGGAGGTGTGGTGGTGAATCCCGCCGTGTAATAATTTCGTTGGCTATTTCGGTGATTACCACTTCAGTTGCGCAACAGTTGCGCGACAAGACTATTTGACGACACACGGAGATGTCGACAGGGCTTTTGGACAATACAATATGTTTTTTTCACAACATTACTCTGCTGGAAGACTATTGTGCTAACTAATTTTAACGTTGGCAAACCAAACGTGGGTTGGTTGGTTGTCGAAGAAATATCCCAGCTGTCGTGTGTGGATATTATCCGCTTTGCTTTTTCTTTCACCATGGCAGTAAGCTTGGTTTTAATTAGGTCATGGATATTTTAAGTTTATGTCTTGAAAAGAATTAATCTTTACCTCAGAAGAAACTGATTGAAATTTGTAGGCATATATCAGGGGTGGCCAACCCGCGGCTCGCGAGCCGCATGCGGCTTTTTGCCCGGTTTCCTGCGGCCCTTACGTAATTACCAGAAGTCCCACTAAATAACTTGCATGACAATAAATGTCTTGTAAAGTTCTGTCATTGTCATGTTGGTGTGTGATAGTTACAACAAATGTAGCTGGCAAAGGTATGTGTGCGAGTGAGGAAGAAATGGGGTGACTGATATTCATGTGTGCCCATGTGTATGATGTGGGTCTTTGCGGTAACACGGTGAGAAATGTGGCTCTTGGTCTTTGACTGGTTGGCCAGCCCTGACATATATCATGAGCCATTTTTATGTTTTCGAAAGTGAAATATTAGATTAAAACGCATCGACCAAGCTCAGCTTTGCCCTGTTTCTGAATCACCGTAAGGCTTAAGCACAATGAGATTAAATAGAGTTGCCGCTTTATGCGTGCCGCAACAGTGAGCACTTCACCTTTCTTGTTCATTTTTTGACGAACCTGGTATTTTTGCTGCAGTTCCTGCTATAGTCTCTTCACCGCGTGGTCTCGAGCACCAGTTTCTGGGTTTGGACAGTGTTCTGCTCACGTGGACTTCTGACCCGGACGCGGATTAGTGAGTAGCTTAAAAATCTGCTTGAAGTACGTTTGCGAAAATCATTGGTGCAGTTCATGATGAACTCTGTGTGCACTTGCCGCACATCTATTTCGTAATCAGTTAAGGTTCTGTGAGAGCACGCTGTCGTGTTGACAGCAGTGTTAAGCCTGTGCTGCTCAGTTGGCCGTCGCACATTTTTGCTATGTCGGATCATTTCTGGTCTGTTAACGAGTTTGGATTTTGCGTTTAAATACTTTTAAGTGTTATTGGACAACAGAGTTTGAAAACTAGAAAGACCACTGGTAGATGCATNAACGTTTTCATCTTTTTCAAGCACTTTGGTTGATCACAGCAAAGAATGNTTAAGAAACTGTCTGAAATTGTAACTTATTTGCAGTTACAACGTTACATTAGTGCCAGTGGACAACCCTAACAACACAGAGACCTTCACAAACACATCCGCAGTGATGTACATACGGAACATGGAGATGGGCGCCAGTTATGTGGTTAATGTTCACACTGTCAGCAACGGAGTGCAAAGCTCTCCTGCAAGTCTTCGAATTAATCTTCGTGAGTTTTGTTTTGAAAAACGAGCTGAGTCACTCACACGCTTAGATGAAGCTTAGAACGGTGCATACCACTTAATGCATTCCGTCCAACTTGTNAGGTGTACTTTTAGTTNGTTCGATTCTTGTAATAGTAGAAACGCAGGGCGCGCACATTGCGCCTTCAATTTGTTGACGATGACTAGCGTTGTTGAAATGATGACGTCGTGATGAGGTGAAACTCTTTCTGCGTTAGGGGTAATGCCTGCATTGCTTTGTTTTTTTCAGCTTGCGCTTTGGCCTCCAAGATTCAGATACGTACAAGAATACAGTCAGTCGAAATTGAATTCAGTCCTGGAAATGTAGCATCGCAAATCTACGAAGTCAAATTGTTGTCGAGATCCAATGGCGACAGGAGCAGTCCTATTGCGACAGAACGCGTGAACGTTACGCAGTCGCGAACTGTAAGTACAGACCTCCCTGCTGTTCGTTTTCCTTGCTTCTTTTCGTTTAAGCAAAGCTTATGTCTTCCCAGAATACTGCAAATTTTTTCGATCTGTCTAGTAAAGTAGAAACACGAAATGTTGGTGGTCTGTAAGCAACTCCGTTTTGCATCATTGATAAAACTTTACTATTTACATGATTGTGTGAACACAAAACACTTGGAAAACATTTATTTCAGTAATGCTGCTGGCTTGAATCCAAAAAAGATTGCTTTGTTCGAAAAAGTAAAAAAGCTCTTAAAATTTTACAAAACACTTTGCTTTGAAAGCGAATGTTCTTTATCTATGAAATTCACCTCCTCTTTATTTCCAATTCCAATGCTTTTTCGTAGCGTGCCTGGCAATTAACCGTCGACATTGTTGCAAAATTTTAGTCTTGAAGGTCTGTTTGCCGCTACACGGGAACGCTTCCAGCGAGCCTAGTATGTAACCAAGGTAATCGGTGATTAATTCGTAGATTTTTTCCATAAATATTTGGCGCTGTATTGCGTAAAAGTAAAATGGGCCATAAACCTTTTTGAGCAACACAATGATGTCCACTGGCTCAAGAAGTAAACCGTCTGCTTCATCTGCGCATATAGTCTGCGCAGTCTCCATTCGTATATAGGACATGATGTCAAATCGCCAGAACTTTTATTAAACATGCAGAGGTTTTTGTGTTGTTTCACATTTAGAGCGTTTGTATGAATTGGTCTAAGCTGATAAAAATATTCAATGAAAAGGCCTGTTATCTTGTGTGTTACATGCCTTTATGATGACAGGTTGTTTTTGATAATGAAGCGATACTTCCCGGTCACACTTATGACATCTCACTCCAGCGCATATGCAGAAGGATGAATTCGCAAGTGCAGGTTTACAGAGTCGAAACAGGTGATAAAACAACCAAGCAATATTGCTTTATTTGTTAAACTTTTTTGTATAAGCTCTCGTTGTCATTTTTGGAGGTCATCAACATAGTAGTGCTGCAAATCCTGTTTGCGTACTATTTTTTGCATTTATGATGTTTGACTATTGATTCATTGTAACAGTTAGACTGTATTGCTCAGGTTTTGGATTTATAACCAACCCTTGCCACAGTAAAACGATTCCTTTGCTCCAAAACCGTTTGCATTTGCGACCTACATCATACCCATCGCTGAGCAAAATTTCACTTTTTAAACAACTTTTGTTTTCTTTTTTGGTATGACGCTAAATATGTGCTGCATATACAGACCTCGCAGCATTTTTGACAGTTAAAGAACTGCGTACAAATGTTGAGCTTATCCAATGTCCTTAAGGTGTCGAAATAATTGTTTTAGCTAAACCTGCAGGTATTTTGCAATGTTGGTTGCAGGTTTTGTACCTCTTTTTCCCCGGCGGTCGATCCAAGTTCGGCAGCAACTGCCAGTGCAGTAATAGACTCGTAAACCAAAACGTGTTGCGAAAAAGGCAATTTCGTTACGAAAAAAGCAATTTCTTTTATATTTCAGCCAATTTTCCGAAACCATACACGGTCAGGGTTTTCAACGTCGATGCAACTAAAGCGACTGTAGTCTCCTCATCATTACCTGGAGCAAAAACAAATCTTCAGGTGATCTAATTTGGTTGTGCTTTTGCTGTTTTTACTCCGTTGTTTCGAGTGGTTAATTAAAATTGTAGCGAAATGCTGACATTGATTAAATGTGCAGTCCTGCCAGTTAGTAAACGCAGACCGTTTGACAATTGCAGTCNCTGCTGCAAACATAAATACCATTTAGAGAGGTCGAACANAAAGTAACGTTTAATTAATGCGACAATGANTGCATTTGTCAATGCCTGCCAGGTTGTGGACTCATGTTTTTGTACGGTTGTATAGAATTACAGCGACATTTTGCATCCACACAGGCCCGTTGCCAGGTTTCAAGATTTGGTGAGGCACAATACATTTTTAGGGGGGNAAGATTTTTGCTTTTACTATATGTTTGAAACAAATTTTCCGGGCACAACAAAATTCAGGGGGGCACAAAAGAAATTTTGGGAGGCACTGCCCCCGAATGCCCCCCCGTAGCTACGGGCCTGTTCCACATCCAGGGAAAGAAACAATGCTATCAGCAACGATAGTATAGAAGCACCAAGAGACGTTTTGGTATTTTTTCGGTCACGAAACCCCACTCCAATTGACACAGAGCTGGTAGAATTTAAAGCGGTAAAGTTCTCGATGTTTTCCTGAAACCGTGGTGAAACCCGTGACCTTCACGATTTTGGAAAAGGTACCTTATTGCAGACAGTAAAATTCATACCAAAAATGGAGCTTGGTGAATGCACTTGTTATTTTCGCTGGTAAGAATGAAGAAATCACACTCCAAGCCACATAATCAAACGCGTGGGAAATTATTTCTGGGACACAACTTTGTAGCTGCTTACTGCGTTGCCTTCTTATGACCGATAGAGTGGGGTTGCCGGATAGAAAGAAAGTTTGGAGGATCGTACTTTCTTTGCACTCCCTCAGATACACTACCGCATCCACGTGCTATCTGTCAAAAGTTTGGTCGCTGAAAGGTTTATGAAGTTGTACAATAGCCATAAAATGATTGTATGCGATGCCGACAAATTGACAACTGCTCAACAGTGTGTCTCTTTCGTTTGATTTCGAAGAGAAAAAATGCTTCATATAGACGTATGACTTCAAATACATTTATGACCTCATATAGACTTATGAATTCATATACACTTATGACCATATATAGATTTATGACCTCATGGACGTCTGACCTCAAATAGTTCTGACATCATATAGACCAATGACCTCATAAAGACTTAAGACCTCATACAGACTTCCGATCTAATATAGACTTTGACTTGAAAAGCGCTCGTCACCGCAAAATATATTCAGATCACTGATGTGGATGCCGGGACGCAACGAACAATAGAAAACGTTGAAAATGTCCAAACAATTAGCGGATTATCACCCAACACTTTGTACGAAATCACCAGCACGTTCGTTCTCCGCGGAGTCTCGAGCTCCGCGTCCAGCCCGACAAATTTTCGGACTTTATCTCTGGGTGAGTTCTGTGTGGAGTTCTTGCTTATGGACAGTGGTCAATGCGTCGAGTCTAAGAAGCTGCTTGCACAACGCTGAGTGGATCATCTCGTACTTCGAAACATAAACCACTTGTGCCGTTTCAAGTAAAACTGCGGCAAATTGCAATTGTTTTGAAAATACAATTGTCATATTGCTTATCGTGACACAAAGGTGCAATTATGCATATGCAAAGATGCGTCAATTACTGCTTGCGTATCATGCGGTGCAGTCTTGTTGTCAAAGTGCCCTTNAAATGAANCCGGCAGCTGTTCACAGTTCAACTNTTTTTTTTTCTTTCTACAGATCCGAGGCTCGAAATCACGTCTCTGAACAACTCCGCCATTAACGTGACTTTCGTCCCAGCGACATCAANCGCAGACAACTTCACTATTGTTATCACCGAGCAAAGCGGACGGTTGGGATCTGGGTAAAACAGTGAACTGTTCACNTTAGAAATCTAATGAGCACTTATTGAGGTTTTATTTTCGTGACAGCTCTGGTTAAGATTGGTGTAAATAACACTTTCTGTGACGTCATTTCCAGTTTTTTGTGATGTCATTAGTGTTTTCTCGCGTCATCTTGGGGACCTTCTGAAAAAAGGCTGAAAAAGCTCGTTTAGCAAAGAATAGAGATCGACTACTAGCGTAAAAACGGGAAAGTTGGGAAATTCTTTAACTTGCATATGAAATTTTTACAGCGAACGGCTGGTGTGGGTCAGTTTATTGTAAAACATCCAATTTATTTTAAAAAGAATCAGTTTCCACACAAATCAAGTCAGGCGAGTTTCAAAACTGTTTAGTTTCCGCAACAGAAGTTGTTATTCTGCTTGCAATCGTTGCTGTTGTTCGCAGAAACCCTAATATACCGGACTTTCTCTGGTTTTTGCCTTGTTGTTTTAAAATCGTTCAGTGACGGCACAAAAACGAATCTTTGAAGAATATGTTTGCAAAAATGTTGCTGAGCGTAAAATGCGTACGGCTTGCCCGTGGATATTGCTATTGTCATTTCTTTTCACTTTCATCTACAAAGTAAGTTCCTACGGCTTTAACTAACATTTTTAATGCTCTGTTTTTCAGGCCACTTGTAACGCAACAGTTCAAAGCTTTGCCAGGTATATCAACCTACCTGATCACAGTAGGACCGTTGAAGGCTGCCTACAGATATACTTTGGTGATTAATAGCACCACCGGCAGTGTAGAGCGTGAAGTAATACGGAAAACGTTTGTCCGACGTAAGTGTTAAAGTTGCCTTTTGCCTCTAACTTGGTGACTATGGTGCGTCGCTAACCGCAAACCGTGACGTTTTTTCTACAGCCAATCCAGTATCTCCGAGTCCAATTCAACTCACACCAATCACCGGTACTCAATATCGATTGAGCTGGGAACCAATCGACTCTGCAGAACGGTAAAACGATTGTCTTCTGCATACATCTCCTTCGCTCAAACATTTATCTTCCATACTTCTTTCTTTTCTAGGTTTCCATTTTGAGCTTTCTTTACCTTTTCTTTCGGGTATTGTGTTTCTCTTTTGTTTTTGACTTTGCCCGTTTACCTTACCACGCTTAACTCAACCTGTTTGCTTAGGTACAACGTGAGGGTGATATCGGACTTTGAGGGGGCACTTGTAAGCGACATCAGCACCACCTCGGCCACGGTCGACCTGCCACCGTTCCAGCTGGGCCGAACGTACACGGTGCGCATTTACTCAATCAGCAACAACGTGCGCAGCAACCCACCGACCGCCCTCAGCATCACACCCAGTAAGATACGTCGCCGAATGACTCCATTCCGCTGAACGCTGCACTGCGCGGATGAATTTTATATTTTCGAAGGACCGTGCTTGAGTTTTGGATAAAGCGTGTGGCGTGGACAGTTTCATTTACAGTTTTTCTCTCATGCAGGCATCGTGACAGACCTGTTTCCGCCGCGAAAACTCAATGTTTCGTCACCATCACCAGGACACGTTCGACTTGCTTGGACGCCGGTTCCAGGAGCTGACTCGTAAGTTGCGCCCCGCTGGCTGAACTGTGGAAGTCAAGACGTTGGACTCTCTTTCTGCAAATAACTGAACGAAAGACTGTAACTATTTTTTGAAGTCACGAGAATCAAGGTTCCGCTATAGGACGACGTTTCAGGATTTTCCGGCATTTTTGTTCCTTTCTTGGTTTGAATTTTCTGAAGCCTGTGTAATTTACCAGCGCAGAGTTTCGCCAACTTGCTCAACGCGCAGCTGTGTCTGTTATCTGATGTAACCAAGTTCTCTCAACTTGTGCGACAGGAGTGTTGTAATGGCAACTATGACGACATGTTTCGCAGGTACGACGTGACCGTGACGCCGGATCACAACTTGACGGAGGTGTCGACGTACAGCAACGCTTCGGCGTTGATGAACGTTTATGGTTTGGAAATGGGCGCCAGTTACTTTATGAGCGTTTACACGGTCAGAAATGGTCGACGGAGCCGAGTTCCGGCAAGGGTTCTTGTGAACTTGCGTAAGTTTCATAAGTTTGCGTAAAGTTTTTGCGTTTCCGACAAGCTTTTGCATAAGTTGCGTAAAGTTGTTGCGGTTCCGACAGACATTTGCGTACGTTTGCGTAAGCGCTCAGTAGAAAAAACCGTGACCAAACCATGAGCTGGCTAGTTTCTTGTATGAGAAAAAACAGTGGTGTCCAACCAACAGTGGTTTTGGTGCTCCTGGTACCCAAGACAGTTTAATACTTTCTCGAACCCCCTGAGGTCTATGAAATAATTGTCTAGACATTTAGACGACAAAACGTGTTAATGGAGACGGTATCTTCAAGCCTTTGGAATGCCATCTCGCACCCCAAAAAATGCGAGTATCCCTCATTGGGAATTCTTGCTGTGAAGGAATCAAACTGAATAGGGTTTTTGTTGAACGTCTGAATGACTTACTTATAATGCTGTTGCATCATCATTTTGATTACTTTTTCTGCAGTTTGCAGTTTTGTAACGCAAATGGTGCAGTGCAAAAAGTTGGATTTCTGCAAAAATGTCCAGAAGGGAAGGCTACAGAAACGCGCGGCAAAGCTTTATTCAGATTGCTGGCAATGTTAATGAAAGATAGTGGCTTGTGTTCAGCTGCGACACAATCGAAATTTTAACGTAACTTTTGCGAATGCTTTTTCGTGCATGTGAGTGTTGCCCTACTACATGCTGTGCTGCTTCTTGCTCCATACCTTTTCGGATATCCGGAGACTATCTGCGCGCAAACGGCGAAATGCACCAGGGGGGAGAACGATGGCACGGCCTGAGAAAACGACAATGTATTGGGGAAACCGTTCCAAACTTTCGCGTTTATTTTCCAGCATGCGTGTTCGACAGCAACGTCCAGCTCCAAACGTCCATCCGATCACTCGGGGTGCATCTCTTGCCCAAAGGTTCCGCCGCGCAGACGTACGACATCGAGCTCACTTATCCTGGTCAAAGCAATAACGTTATAGAAAGTTTCAGAGCAACCACGCCCCAATCGTCTTCGGTGAGTCTTCTCTACATGAGTTACATAAAAAAAACTTTCGTGTCATCAAAACTAAAGGTTTTCGTGTTCAGTCCAACCGGTACATCCGGGACCAGCTTGTGCACTTTGCAACCGGTACATCCGGGACCAGTTTGTGCACTTTCTCAAGTTGAACGTAACTTTTTAAGATGTGCCATGCGGGTATTTCGTCGGATCTTTGACGACTGACCACTTGGGGCGTCGGGTTAAGTTGTGCATAGTGGCAAATCATTCGTGAGCAAGGTGCGAATGGGGCTTGATTTAAAGTTGCATGCTCAGCTAGGAGAAAGTGTTCGATTTTTAGTGAAAAACATTCTAACTATGTCTATGTGGCTGCAGAAACAGCGCTGGCGTTGTTTTCTTGCAATGTCCTCTGCTTACTTTTTTCAAGCGTATTACTCAAGTAACGAAGAAGTATGCTTTCGTTTTTCTGCGACAGGTGATATTTCGCAGCGGAAAGATACTTCCTGGCCGTTCATACGATATCAACATACAACGAAAATGCCGATCTGCCAACTCACAAATTCTCAACAACAGAGTGCAAACGCGTAAGTGCTGAACGACCAAACGTCTTCCGTGGGCTTGCTATTGCTCGTCTTATTAAGGAATCTGCTGTTTCATAGTTGGTATAGTCTCTTACTGAGACACTGAAAAAGCAGCGCTGTTTGCTTTTTGTACGATAGAATGTGTACGACAAAGCTTGCAAAGTAGAACCTTGCTAATTCCGAAAATTATGTAGGGCGCCGCATTTTGCTACGGCTCTGTTATCGTCGTGTCTACCTTGCGAGCTCGGCTCGATTAAATATGTTTTTTGCTTTTTCAGCCCCTGTTCCCACCCCTCAGAGAGTGAAAGTTTCTGACGTGCAGTCCTTGAAGGCCATCGTGACGACTATCCCATTAACTGGCGCGACAACCAACCTCCAGGTAGGGTTATGCGAGAACTCACCTAGTTGTACGCTTTTAACCCTTCAAATCCCTGAATTGCGTATTGCAGAATACTTTCAATAATTTTTAACCCGTTGATTGCTTTGAAAGATAACGATAAAATATTTTTCGGAGTACTGCAACATCTCCAATGATTTGTGGAGACCAAATGATCACCGATTTCAGCATTCAAAACAGACGTCATTCTTGTATTCTACACAGGTCACCGACGTTGTGACTGGTGCGCGATGGACTGTTCGAAACGTTTCCCTGGTTAGCGTGATCGATGGCTTGGTGCCTGACACTCAGTACGAAATTACCAGCACGTACATCGTCCGCGGGGTCTCTAGCTCTGCCTCCGTTCCTGCAACCTTCCGGACCCCAAGAGCGAGTAAGCCACTCTGGATTACAACTGAATCCTTTTGTTGCGAAAGCAACGGATTTTGGCAAAGTGCTGTGTTAAATCGAGGGCTAGTGGTTACTTTTGATAAAGAAACTTTGGCTTTACCTTTGATGGAAGGGGTGTTTTGCGCCAGCAACTGGCTAATGGGGTGGTGTTGAATACGTAATAGAGTTTCTTTAAATGAGCGAATCAATGTCCTTTAGTTTGACCCAGATCTTTATTGATGCGAATCATTTGCAATGCCGCCGAGTGTAGCCAGCTAAAAATATTGCCACATACGGGAAAATAAACCAGAGAGTTTGTTTTCGTTCCGCACTGTTTCTGCTTCTTAAGTACATACTTTCTTGATGTTTGTTTATTTATCTCTATCTCAGTTCAACCGACTTAAATCTTGAAGATTTAGAAATCAGTGCGCCGAATAAGTTATGCAAATTTAGATGAAATAGGGACAGATGCAATTGTTACAAGAAGATAGCGATGAGAATTACTGTGCCCAGTTTAAAATCATTACGAAGGTGTCAATATTGTGGCCTTGCTTTCTTCGAAAAAAAGGAGAAACATCGGTGAAGGCCGCATTGTTGTATTTTTCACCCGATTTGGGTCTGGCAAATCATTTTGAAGAAAAAGTGGCGTGGCCGCTTGGCTAATGTATGTTCCATTCTTCTCGCATCAACTACCTTATTAACCACCAATCGTAACAATTGTATGAAGGGGCATGGCCTAACATCTTTTTGCCAGTGTTATATTTTTCCCGAAAAAAATCAGCAACATTGTCCTGCTTGTGAATACTTCAGACCTATACTGGTTACGTTGGAACTTGCTTGTCAAATGATTTCTAAGCCAGTACTCTTGTTGGAAATATTCTGACCAGAACGTTCTCTTCACCTTGGACGTCACTGCTGCATGTTTCAAAGGTTAGAAGCTGTTGCTGTGCAAAATCCAAAAGCTACCGAGGCGAAGGTAGGATAGCTAGCTAGAGATGAAAAGTATGTAGTTAATCGCAGCTTTTAACTGTGAAATCAAAACAACGTATGAGTCGAAAAGATCTCTGTAGGACTTTCATAGGTCTCCTCTGAAAACCTTGCTATGCACCCGCCCAAAACATTAAGTGTTGTGTTGAAGAATTAGATGTATGCATAGGTGTACGGGAGTGCCTACTTTTGGGGATGCAAAAACTTTTTGCCCAATTTTCATCTTGTTTTCCCAAACAACGTATAAACAGAAAGTCTTGATGTTGAGACTAAAACGTACCATTGTAAGCAAATCAAGGTATCTGCATGTCCAATTACCAATCGTCAAATCTCAGTAACAAATCAATTTGTGCGGTGAGTCGCGCTCCTAAAAATTTCACGTACAAATTAAATTCAATGCGGCAACGTATTGTCGTTCAAGTTCGTTGATGTGGGTATCTCCATCTCGTTGATGAACTGCAAACCGACAGATTTCTCAGCCCTGAGTTTGAACATGCTAAGAACAAATAGCAATATGGAACTGATTCAGACATCAAAACTGCAGTTTATATGATCAACTATCAAAGAATGTGTACAAAAGCAAATTTCCAATGACAAATAACCTCAACAAGAATATTTTATAAAATATAGCACCGCTTCACTGGACTGAATTAATGAATTATGCAGTGCAACAGATAGTACAGTTGCCCCTGTTCACAAAAACTTCACTTCACAGCATCAAATTGAAACATTAAAATTTAGCAGTATGTAACATGTAAAATTCACTGCATGAAACAAATGGAAAATATGAAAACCTAAACAGCATGAAATCACAGCTACAATACTATCACACAAAATATTGCAGCTGCAGTTACTTGGTTAATTGTATTTGTGAATATTTCACAGCAGCAGATTCACACTTGGAAAACTCACAACATCAAGCAAATTTGAAACACGAAAACTTCGCAGTATCGTATCACAGCTACACCACATTATTACCACAAAACAATTTGCAGCTGCACATTGATAAAGTTCTAACTCTAATAACTTCACAGTATTGAATCAAACCTACATTGTAGGCCTAGAAAAGCACAACAAATGGAGCCTTGCAAATTTCCCAGCATAAAACAAACCTGCAACATGAAAACTTCGCAGTATCAACTCACATCATTTACAGCTACACTTGTGTTGTTATAGCTGAAAAACACTTACCAGCTTCATCAATTTGATGTTCACAAAAGTTAGT
>JGI24158J21664_10002439_pt1 | contig 22537 bp, 11 predicted proteins | sample Ectturendosymbi3_FD_21664 | JGI IMG/M metagenome (IMG submission 21664)
TGTAGCGCGAGCAGGCAATAGTAAGAGAGATTGCGAGCATGATCTCTATTGTTGCTTGCTGCCATGGTGCGAAGCTTTGCGCACATGCCGCTCGGGATTTCCGATCACAACAAAATGGTGCTGTGACCAGGATGTGGAGGTCGTGCCGAGTTCAGTCTTGACACAAACAACATGCAATCGGTGTGGTTCGTTGTAAAAAGGAGGGGATGTTGTTGCAACCTCTCCGGTGGTGTTGCGTTGATTGTGTGATTCACCACAAACGGGATGTGCGTGAAGAATACCACCATTATATATGTAGCGCAAGCAAGCAATAGTAAGAGAGATTGCGAGCATGATCTCTATTGTTGCTTGCTGCCATGGTGCGAAGCTTTGCGCACATACCGCTCGGGATTTCCGATCGCAACAGTGCCGATTGCTAAATTATGAAAATATCTTTTAAATTATCATGTTGATTGTCATAAGAAAGTAATGAAGTTTAAAGAGTTCAGCAAGCTTTCCAATAAATATGCTTCTAAAAAAGGGTGCAGTAATAGNTGTTTTAAACATCCTAATAGCTGCTTTAGATCTGAAAAGATAGCTGCTCCAGATCGTCTAAAGGTATTGTCTGAGTTTTGAAGTGTGATTAGCCCCAATTTGCAAAAACATCTAACATTTTTGAATTTGTACAGAAGACTCTTTTTTGCTGTGATCAGGTAAAAAGACCAGAGTAATGTGCTTGCTGAGAGAGCTGTATGGAGTTGGCGTGGAAAAATTACGCATAGAGAAACACCAGTTTACTACTCCATCCAACAAAAAGATTGAGATTGCTACTCTTGCTAGCAACTACCACATTGAAGTCACACCCAGTGATGCTGGCATCCATGACAGGTGATTTGATGTGTTAATTCATGTTATTCTATTTAAAGATTTAAGGACTGCAATATGGCTTTAATTGCAGAGTCCACTGATTCTTTCAGTGAGTTGTGTCCTTAGATCCCAGGTGTTTAAATTTGTGTGTGCTACTAACTAGCACTGTCTACGTAATGTTTTTTTGACTTGATCCACCAGCTGACTCGATTGCATGGCAAGCAGTTGTTTACACAAGCACAACACTAAGCCGTTGCTTCATCCTGTTAACATGTCAACAACACCAAGTGGTTGCAGCCCTTGTTTGCTAGGACGGCAACACAGCTGCCACAAGAACCAGTTGCATTGAGTGCAGCAGAAGCAGTCCATCCAGACCAGCCTACATTGAAAGAAAAGCTGTTCATTGTCAATAATGAAGTGATGGTCAAAGTCTGGTAACTGCACAACAGTGTTTGTTACCAAATGAAACAAGCCTTTCTGATACTGTAACCAGAGTTTTTCTCTTTCCTGATACATTTCGGTCATTAATCCGAGATAGTTTGAAGACTTTCTGTCAAGTTTTTTTTACTTTCAAACGTTTTTTTGTCTGAAAAAGGCATTATGACTGAATTGACTTAGGGTCAATAACTGAAAGAAAACCCAGACTGCAACCCCGATGTTTTGAATGATTCAGCAATAAATTTGTTCAGGCAGGCTAGGTTTTAAAAAGCAAACCTAATGATGCCAGCACATTGTCAACCAGTGACCTGTAACATCTTTTCACCACGCACATGCAATTTTGCATCTTGAAGAACAGTCTTTTATTCTAAACAAACACATTGGTGTCAGGTTTTTGTTCAGAAAACACTAATGTCACGTTTCAAATCACCAGCTCAACTCCACTAATATTTTTACCTATACGGACAATATGTTTCACAAAGCATTGTAATTGGTCACAAACTACATACAGCACAGGCTGAAACACATATTGGTTAAGCTAAGCATGCCTGTGAAGGTGGATCTCGTTGAGGCCAGTGCCTTTAGTCGTTTCTGTGGTATGTATAGTAACCGTTGCATATAATGGTATCTGGCGTTACTCCAAATAGGTGAGTAAATGCTCCCATTGTGGGCTATTGATGAAATATGTGCAAGACATCTATGTTTGTATCAAATATGTGAACAGGAAATTTATATATAATGTGATGAGGTTAGACAGAGGAAGAAAAAACAAAACAGTTTCGAGTTAGTGTTCTAAATTTTTCAATGTTGTTTGTTTTTTTAAAGTATATTTTCTGTTTGTTGCCAGTTTTTTGAAAATTACGGTTGGTTTGAACGTTAATACAAGTGTGGTCTAAAAGCCTTTTCACTTGAAGCTGTAGTCTTGTGAATTGAACTGAACTATATTCTTGTGACTTACTGACCTTTACATTGAATCTTAGTTGTTGCAAGTACTCATTACACAAGTCCTAAAAACAAACGATTAATCACGCGATAGCAGTGTTGAATGCTGCTTGTTTTTTTGTCACAACACCAGGTTTGTGGTTGCTTCACAACATGTGGAAATCCGCTTGTCATTCAATGCCATGAAGCAGATTTGGCATCCCCTACCCAGCCAATACCAAAGTTCACTTGTCAATGCTGTACCCTGCTTTCCTCAATACTGAATGCGCTTCAGAATGAAGTCATGAATTGAATTTTTTATGTCAGTAGCCATGTTTAAAAAAAAAAAAAATTGTGATCCAGAAAGTGGGGCATTGCTTACAAGAATAATGTGACCGTTTTTAAATCGCCTTCGTTTAATAAGCTGTGATGACACTGATGTTGTGATATAGGTGAGCAAAATTTTGCTGTTTTCAGTAACAATTGACCTGTGCCTGGTGATAAATTGCAGAGTTGTAATCCAAGAGCTTATCAAGACTGTTGCCCAGGCTAATCAGCTCGAAGCTTCGACCCAAAGACATTTTAAGGTAATGTGCTGGCGCATGATCTTAACATTAACTCGTCGTTTAACAATTTCTTTTTCACCTGTTGCTGTGTAGTTTGCGGCTGGTCTTTTTTCGCTGAAACATTTCGTTCATTTTTAGCTGAGACATTTTGGTCACTGAAAGATTTCGGTCATTTGTTTTACAGTTGTATTAAAACTCGCCATAAAAATGTTTTTTAGCGTATATTTTGAAACATTCTGACCGAAATGACTTAATTTTTTTCGGTCATTTCAAAAATGTTTCGGTCTATGACCGAAAAAACAGGTTTGCGAGACGCTAAACCTTACTAGCATTCTTTGATAGGTTTCAAAGCGGAAACAAGCGGAAATGAGATGGCTTTTAGAGCGGAAACAACGCGCTTGCTGTGCGTGATCTCGTATATCTTAACTGTGCCCAACCCTACCTGAAAACACTGCTCTTGAATAATTGTTTCTTTCTTTTGAACCCACTTTTAAGAAGTTTGATTCCGGCAATTATTTTTATGCAGGGTTCTTTTTTGAATTACCTGCAATGATTAGTTAGCTACCACAACTTCAATTTGTGCCGGTTTTTAGCGAGTTCTTACTACAGTACATTCCTCATGTCTGCAGGTAATCGTTCTTACCGAGGTCGATAGGTTAACTAGAGATGCCCAACACGCCTTGCGAAGAACAATGGAAAAGTACATGAACACTTGTCGACTAATCCTTTACTGCAATTCAACCAGCAAGGTTTTTGTATTATACTTTGACTGCACGCTTAAATGAATTCTAATGCAATGCCTATGTTTTGGTGATTTTAATATAGTCAGCACGTTGGTTGGCATTAATTGAATACAACTTGACGCTGAATTTTGGAAGCACATGAGCCACACAGTTAGGTTCTCCCTGTTTTTGGCTGATTTGTTTAATGAAGAGTAGCATAATCATTGTTTTACAAACAAAGTTACACCTGCACGAGATCATCAATCGCCAAATTCGCTCTCACTGAGTCTGTTGTGCAGCTTGGTTTCCTTTCTTTTGTAATCAAATCTCATCCTGTACGAGACAGAAGTCCCAACATGTAAGTTCACTATGGGTTATTATTGGTTTCAGGTTATTCCGGCCATTCGCAGTAGATGCCTTGCCATTCGAGTGCCAGCTCCAAGCGAAGACGACATTTTCCACATATTGATGAACGTATGCAAAACTGAAGGCCTAACGCTGCCTCCAGCACTAGGAAAACGGTTCGTTCCGTTTCACAGTAATTGAGAGTGGCAATTTTTACGTGAAGCGAAAATCGTCTGCATGAACTGTCGAGACAATGCCGCGTTGTTCTTCAACGCAGGATTGCAACCGCTTCGAAACGCAACTTGCGCAGAGCGTTGCTGATGTGCGAAACCTGCCGTGTGCAACAGTATCCCTTTGCCGCCGACCAAGCGATTATGGAACCTGACTGGGAGGTACTAAAATATTTTGAACTATTGCCAAGCGACTTACGCGATCCCTCTTAGGATGGGATAAATCACCCCCAGTCTGGATAGTTAGCTGGTGTTTGTTGTGTTCGTATGGTAATACTCTAAACGAGGGATTCCCCCAACCGAGATTCATGAACCCCTGACCCTGGGGTGTGTGAGCCCATCCCACAGGGTTAGCGACGCGTTGGTGAAAGTCAAAACAGTAGTACGCTTATTGAAATAAAAACGTACGTCGTATAAAGCCTGATGCAGAATAGGTTTTCCGTAAAGAGTGGCTTTGTCATGTATTTCTTCCCTCGCAACGTATCAATGTAATTGACGTCGCAAAGCCTTTGAGATCATAATGCATGTGGCCGGCAAAGGTTTGTCGTACGGGCGTTGGCTTCCTTTTTCTACCGTAGTGACTTGTGGAGGGTTTGCGAGCTTGCATTGAAGTTTAGCGAATAAACTCTCAGTTCAGCATGTGCTACTTTAGTTAACCTCTGGTAGTGTGACTGATGCGTAGGCAACGTAGCATAGTATAAATGCGGGATCATATAGTGTCCTAAAAAGTTGGCAGTTCGTGGAGACATGCGACATCTACACGAAGTTCGTAGGCATGGAGTTTGTGAAACACTGCTCTAAAATATACCTCTTACGTGTCTCATCTGATCAGGACAATGCAAAGTTTGGGTAGTAGGCGTTACATGTGGCTTTTATTCGCAGAATTTGTATCAACGCTGTCTCATTGCCCAGACGACTTTACAATTGGTCTGAGAAGACTCAGCAGTCATGTTGCTGTCGTTTTAATTTTGAATAAGTTTTGCAAGATTCAGTGGCGTGGCAAATGAACCGCTCCTGTGGTATGTGTGCAAACAATACTTGATCGGATTACTGCAGACGTAGCTCGCGCTTGTACTTTATGCTCAGGTATATTTGCGAGAAACTGCTAATGCCATTGTCGCCGAACAAAGCCCGAAGCAATTGCTCTTGGTCAGACAACGCTTGTACGAATTGTTAACGAAGTGCATACCCACTGAAGTGGTTATGAAGGTATGGCTTCCTTGCCAGCTAATTTTATATTTATCTCGCGTATTCAACATCAGTCGCTGTTTGACAGGAAGAGCCGTTGACAACGCAATATCCAACTTGCTCCTCAAAAGCTTGGTGTAACGAACACTTTGGAACCTGCTGAGTAGGGCAACTATGTGCCAATAATCAATTTTTTTCTGTCTTTTCTAAAGTTTATGAAACGTCCACAAACCAAATTTCATGCTGCAACCATGAGCAACTCAAATTATTAGGTCAAAAAAGTAAAAATTTATCATTAGGTGAAAATATATCGTTAGGTCAAAATTTTCTTGCAACAGTTTTTTTTGCTCTTTATCGATATTTTATTAAAGTTATAACAACGGATATTGATATGCTTATGCAAATTTAGTTGCAATTCTGACATAATATTGGATTTGTTGCGATATCTGACGTAATAATGTTGTTTTGCCCACTACTGGATGATTCAATATTTTAATAGGCTAGGCGTAGTAAGGCAATAAACATGGTCTTACAGTACTTGGATTTTTTTAATGCTCAACCCATTATGCATATAGTGTTTTAACTTCTCGATGTCCTCAGGTTTGACTCTACTGTAGCTTTTAATGTACTGATCAATATATCATGCCTGTGGTTAAACAACCAAATTCTATAAAGGTTCGAAGTATACATCTGAGTTTACCTCAACACCTAAGGGTGAAAAGTTCTCCGTTTTGGGAAAAATTTTGCCCAGAGTCAGGAACTTTAAGCGATAGTGTAAAGCAGTACTTGGTGTTGAAGTATAACAATGCAGAACCTTTTCAGTGACTTCAGGATATTTATTTACACTGGATATTTCTCTTGTGCTTTCGGTTTGCTTTTTGTCTACGGTTTGCTACCTCTGGTCTCGGTTCGGTCTGTCACACTTCGGATTTATGTATGAAGATTTTTAACCTATCGGTTGGATTTCTACTATAGTATATGCTTTGTATTCTGTATTTCAGTTACAAACGCAGGAGATTGATAGGTCAAAATAAGGTCAAAATTGGTGAATTATAAAGTGAAAATTTTAAGTTTGTAGATCAAAAATTGGTTGCCCTAGGGCTGAAGGCATACACATTATGCAGTACTTGATGTCTACATTCCCTCATGTTTTGGTAAATTAGAATCCAAAGCAAGATACGTTCGGTATGTTGATGGTGATGAGCTGATTTCAGACGACTTAAAAGCGTTTCGCTGTGCAAAAGAAGTTCAGGTTTTATGGTGCAGTTGCTTATTTCAGGACTACTTTTTTGAAACCATTAAACGTTAAACTCAGGACTTCAGATACGAGTTCATACGCCATGTATAAACTCATGTTACTTCAAAGAAGCAATTATAAAGGCTGTCCTTAAAACGTAATCTTTCTCGTTTCAATTAGAGTAAAGTTCTACCGCTCGATGGCGCAGCAAATCCGGATTGGCCTGTTTTGCGGATACAGACCTGTCCAACCAAATCCATTTATTTTACGCTGTTCGTTGGACAGCTGCTGATTTCGACCCTTTTTTTTTAGAGAACACATTCTTTTTATACCCTTCGAAACCAGGTCTTCCCATGCGTGTTTAGCTGATGTTAATCCCAGCTAAAGGCTCTAGTGAAAATTATCAATTTCGGAACGATCTGGAATGAGCTTTGTCAACTGGTTGGGGTTTTTAAAATGCTTCGACACTGATTTCATAAAAAGATGATGATCTCAGATGACAACAGTTTTTAACGAATGAGCGGGTTGCTTCACGAATCTGCGAATGATTGTGGTCCTGAATAAAAGCAGATCTCAATTAGTTGGTCTCGTGTGAACGGTACAGATTAAATGGCCGCTTTAATATGAACCGGTAGCACTGAAAACACGTTGTTGGCAGGGATTCACCAATGAAACGCTATAAAATTTCAAAGGCAAATGTTTTAGCGCCCAGCTCTGTTACTGGGTAGGGTTCAGAGTTCTGTTTCCGGGCTTGTTTGCTTTAAATATTTTTTGAAGTGATTTAACATCGTGTGAACTAAATTATCAGTCGGACTTGGTCTTTTAGTGCTAGTTAAAATTTTTGCATAAAAACTTTTTTTTATCTTTTTTTAAGACAGTGTTTCTAAACTTGTGAGCTGGGAGAGCTTTTGCATGTGTGTCGCCAACATTTTAAGCGTCTTTACTGTTTATTGCGTGAAATTGTGTCGCGAAAATGTTTAGGTTTTGTAGTGTGCCGCAGCGTTTGAAAAGGTTGAGAACCACTGGTTTAGAAACAAGTTGTGCCCATTTCTGAATTTCTCATATGTCTGCATTAGCAAGCTGAAAATGATATCGGTGTTCTGCAGGGCTTTTCCATTGCGTTACTGTGATTCCCAAATCGAAAGTACCACATTTACTGCGGAACTTCGGTAAATGTTGGTCTATTGTTCTGATCTTTGTATGCTGATCGTTCATAAAATATAAACAATAATACCAAGTGGCGTTTCAGAAGAATGGCCAGATGCTGCGTTTTTGTTGTCATTTTCGGAAAATGATATCTTTGCTTTTGTTGCAAGTGTTTCTGATTTTAAAGGAGAACTGAAGATGTCGCAGTCTTCCAGCAGCAGAATCCAATAATGATTAAATTTTACAGGCGCTGCGTTATTTGTTATAGATTCGCCGCTAGTTATTTAGTTTACATGCGTTCGTTCTAAATTTTCGTCAAAAATTACCAGCTTAAACGCAAATTTCCGTATCCAATCTGCAAGTATGGAGTTGTTTCTGTGAAGGGGCTATACAACGAACTGATGCTCAACTGCGATGCGTCACTCAAGGCGGAGATTACCGAGATTGCAGCCGAGTACGAACACCGCACGCGACTTGGCCAGAAGCAGATCTACCACATCGAGGCTTTCGTGGCAAAATTCATGAGTATCTACAAGAAGTTTTTTGAGGAAGAATTGGACGCCATGTTTTGATCTCCGGTCTTGTGTGCCCACCAGTGTACTTAGTACTTAACACTTCCAGCCCGTGAATTGTGCGCGGTCTTCGGTTGCCATGCACGAGTGACTTCTTGCGTTTACTTCACTTTGCGATCAACGGTTATCAGGCATGACATGTCATCGGCTCGCTTCGAAAAACGAAGACAGGGCAGACAAGTTTTGGAAAAAGAACAGTTTATTACAGCTGTGCCGAAGCTCAGAACAAAGCTGTGCCGAAGCTGCCCTCTTTTTTATACGCTAATAAAATCTGATGTCACCTACACGGCATGATGTAATAAAGTTGTTATCAACAAAAAGTAGTAAATGCCTTCTGTCGTGAGGCCCTTCACGAAACTTTCGAACCTGCAGGGTCAACGTCGCCATATCCCACGATGCTAAATTTTCTAGGAAAACCTACCGGTAAACTGTTTTTGTTACGTCAAGTGGTTAATACATCATTTTATGGCAGCACATGGCTGTTGCCAAAGCCTGACAACGTCTACGTGACGTTATCAAATCGATGGAAGGCGCAGAAACGCTCTGTCAGATTGCCTTACATGGCTTTGATTGGCATTACCGAATTTGCTTCATGCTCATGTCGCACGTATCACGTTTACATATTTTCACTTTACACAATTGGTTTGAATGTGCTGAGATTTGAGACACGTGGTCTATGCGAATTTGCTAATACGTTACTTTTATCAAGGATCAGAAGCCGAAAGCGGTACGTGTATCTGCAGCGCAAAGCGCACGATTTTCATTCGAGTGACAGCACACATTACAGGGTTCCGACAACAGTACTGAATGTACACTGCCCGTAGAATGGTCGTTTGTCGTCGATAAACTTAATGGATATAAGAACGAATATTAATTCAAAATCTGCGTTACTTTCAAAGCTTGCGATAGCTGGTGAATCCAGTGTTACTCTGCGATGTTACACAAGCTTCTGTATACGTTTTTTTTCGGAACTGATCCTCCAATGACAAACTCGGATTCCCACTCGAATAGTACTCGCCGGTGTTTTCACATGTGTATTGTAAGAAACATAATACTGGGAAACTTCGTAATATGTCCAACGAAACAATATACAAGGCATGGAGAAGTGACCCAGGCGGTTAAACTTCGGTAGCAAGACGTCGCATGGCTCCCGCTGCTATTTCGTTGACTTTGCTCATGAAACAGTCAATGTAATATTCAACTTGGGGTCAATCCCAGGGAGTGCCTGCTGACGATGCGTGGCAGCTTTCCGCGGTGATTTCCATCTCGTCAAACGCAAAATAAGACAATCGTGTGCAAATGAAGTTACGGTAAAAATTGTACGCAACTGTTACGAGTCCTTTGAAACAATCGATATATGTGGCTTGAGGTGCAGAGGATTTTTAGCAGATTAATATCTGGCATGTGTTTCACTACTCATCAGAACAAATTTAACTGGCTTGGAGACGAAAAATCTAACTACTATTCGCGCACTCGTCTTCATTTGGAAAACGGTGTTTCACATGCTTCACTCACTGAAAGCTTGATATTGCATCTCTTAAAAGTTTTGTTCGTTGAAAATACTCAAGGTTTTCAGTAGCAAGGCGTCTCACGTGTGGTGTTAGTTTTTTCTGGCCTATACTTTTGAAGGACTCACAATGTAACCACAGCAAGTCACTGAGCGAAGGAAAATCAGCAATGCTAAGCTGTTGCAAGACTGGAAAAGTCAATAACGGCAAAGGCTATGAAACAAGTCGGCACAAAGTTTACTTGCATGTGTATATATTTCCACGAACCTCTCGTGGAGAATAGTAATTTAAAAAGACAAAGCAGCGAAAAGGATTTGTAAAATAGAGTTAGACGGATTAAAACGGAATAGTTTTGTGAGTTTCCGTTACATTTTTTTGGGAGCACTGCCGCAAAAGACGCGTTGCTGCTTTGTTAGTCCGTCCGTTTCAATAACCCTCGGTCAATGCGCGGCGTGTCCCTGACGCCGCTCGATGCTTAGCGCGTCTTCAGTCAGAGGAAGATGTCGATTCGCCTGCACATTGTGGAAGGGGATCGAATCGTTTCGGGCCTGTGGGAAAAAAAGGCAGCGTTTGTATCAAGGTATGGTTCAAATGTACAGCTCTTAGTTTTTCGGCCCACTTACAACCTGCAGGGGTTGGAGACGTTGGCATATTGCTCAGACCCGTCGCCAGGATGTAGCAGCAGGGGGGGGGAAACAGAAGGGGCCAAAAGTCAGAAGGGGGGCCCACATTTTTAAAATACAGCATTGGATGTACGCAGCAACTGGTGGGTCAAACGTGAAATGGGGGGCACCGATTTCAAATGGGGGAGCCGGGCACCACTGGCCCCCCCGCTGGCGACGGCCCTGATATTACTAAGTTCTGCGTTGCTTTCTGCTGTTCCCGAGAAGCAGTCGCCTATGATCTTCATGATTAGCCAGTCAATCCATATAGTTTTTGTATATAATTCTGAGGACAGGTATACCACCTGTCTATTTCTGTGGTTTGTCCTTTGTTCCTATTTTTTTTCGTTTGAAAGGCAAGCCTGGTTTTCAATCAAAAACGTGAGTTGATAGGGCCTGATGCATAATTATCCGCAGCACAAGCGCTCACCCTCCAGCAAACGGACCATAACAAGATTTACTGTGTAAATATCCTCGTGATGCACCGCGTAGAGTAAGGGGTACATAAAGTGAGTAGGCTACATTATGCAAAACTAGTAATGAAACTTCTTTATGATTAAGTGAAACCGATGAAATGTAAGGATTTGGCACGAAACCCAGGTTGACTCCAAAGATTTTCCGGGTCATATTTTCTTAACGTTATAGATTCTAATCATTATGTAGTTGCTCATGTGATCTGACAAGTGACATATATGTTTATGGAAGAAACGTGATTTGTAATTTGCACGAGCAACAACTGAATAGGTCGTGGTAAAAGTTTTATTTTTTAAATTTCCGAAATCAGTCACAGCAGACCTAGACATTTTTAAGTTTTCACTCTCCCATCTCTTCCGGGGCAAAATTAATTACCAAAATTCATCCATCCATGCTTCAGTTGTACAACAGACCTGGTTATGGCTCATCGGCTATTTTTACATTGGATTTAAAAGTTCAATTGTTTACTCACATTTCGATCCTGACCACGAAGTACTAGTCCTTCCTTGACATTCGTCACCTGTGAATGATGCAACACACNTTACTGGTGGCAGCTTAGAATACGTGGCACAGTATGTCGGTCGATTTGTCCGCATGCAGTGTCCCAGTTAAACTTACTGCTTGAGCTTGATAAAACACTGGGCATGAAGCAGTCGTTTGTCTGACGTCCTCGGTTTTGTTAAAATCTGGGTCTCTATTGACATTGCCCAAGTGGTAAAATCACAATATATCAAGCCAGTAAGACTGCACGAACTCATGAAAAATTATCTACTGTCTCACGTTTTAACGCATACTGCTTGTGATGAGTCAGTCACAGCAGTGAAACTCCGATGTACTGTACTTGGCCTTAATCGTTGGCTTATTACGAAATATTTTTCAACGGCCAAAATTGTAACTTACGTGGTGAAGCAATTTATGAGCAGCATTTCAACAACAACACTTACGGGGTGGGCATGGAAGACAATCTCGAGGATCTCTTCTTGAGTTCATACATGGGGCACCCATCGACCACGCGGCGTCCGGAGCAATCATTGGTANTGGGTCGCTAGTTAAGCGGGATACTCTGCAAAAATTAATAGTAGTAAAGTAAAAACTTAAAGTTCGATCGCATTCAACTGCTTTCTAGTGACGTCTTCATAGCAAAACACAAACTTAACAGCTTTGTACATGATAGTTTTGAATCAGATGTGAAGGTCTTGATCAAATCGTTTCAAAAGATGTGAGATGACTCTTTGGGTTTGTGGACCAAAAGTTGTTACAAACTGAGTCAGTGTTTTCTAAAAGTTCATCTTAAATGGACTCATCGACGTTGTTGAACCCATCAATCTGGCTGACTCAGTCGTTAAAGATTTTAGACAAAGCTCGTGTGCACCTTACGAGTTCATCAGAGGGAAAACGTGTTTGAGCAGACGAGGTGTGCGCGTGTGATGGCTCTCTGCATTTCATGATTTGTCTCGCAAATGTCAACCAACAACTCAAACGTGGAGGGACAAGAAACTCATGGAATCCACTCATCTCACAAAGCAATGGTTTACAGAGCCTGTTAGCTGAAAATTTGCGTCACCTTCATTGTATAACATGAATTTCTTCATGGTGCAAACCCAAGTTTGTTTCATAATTTTGTTACAAATTGGTATGTTCAATAAAACGTTCAAATGCATCAAGATAAACACTTTCTAAAAAGTTTCCTACAACTTTCAAAAAACTGCTTTTCCGACAGTTGGCATCAGCGATGGATCCAGGGGTGGGCGATTGGGGCGCTCGCTCCCCCAAAACCTACGGGAGTAACTTTATTCACCATGATTTGTACAATTCGGAACACTGCATTCGCGATATAAGGCCGTTTTGTCGTCCACTGTTTTGTCACAGCAGTGCAGTGGCGTAGCCAGCCCAAAAATTTGGGGGGACAAAATGTTTGATTTTAGGCAAATCACACTATTTTGTTTGGAAAAACGCCTCTCAAAGCACAAAATGGCTATGTTTTCCAACAATTGGAGGGGGCATGGCTCCCTTGCCCCCCTGGATACGCCTATGCAGCAGTGTTGTTAAGTATACGTCGTCTCTCTTGCAGCAGTGAACCCGTAATGAGACCTCACTACCAAATATTACTGAAATCGTTCCCCCTAACCTCACTGGCTGGATCCTCCCATGGTTGGCATTTGTTATCCGATGGTCTTATTTCTTACGCTAACGCATTACTGTTGAGCACTACGAAGCAAGTTTGAATGGGAAAAATAAAAAAAAGCTTTGCTAACAGTACAATAATCTCCTTGACCAAGGAATATTTAAACAGGTTTTTAAGGTGTTTTAGGGACCCGATTCGGATTCCTAGAATCAGAGAAAATAAATCGGGTCCCTAGAATCAGAGAAATCGGCTACCTACAGGTCCATACCGGGTACCTAACATTTTCCTTAAAAAAATGATTTAAGTCAAAGACTTGACTTTCCACTTTTATGTCTCTGAAAAGCAAACCTGGTTGTCCTGTTTTGATCGAATATTACTGTACTAATGAAAAAACGTTTCGAAAACGAACAGTTAGGCATAGAACATAATAAGTTTTATTTTCATAGGAGCTCGTCTCTTGTATTTAGTAAAACTATCAAACAAACAAAATAAACACATCTGACGTTAATTTTGTGAGTTACCTTTTCCACCTTCCCTCTCGAAGGCCATCTAATGTTGTTTTCTCCATAAAACCGACACAACCGTTAGACATGAGAGGAAACTTTTGCGCGTTGAAGCCTATTGGCATCCGTCGGTCGTGTGTAAATTTGCGGTTCGTTGTGTCCATGTACTTAGTGCCTGGCTGATTCTCTCCTACAAAAACACCCAACCCACATGAAGTGAAAACTAGTCAATGCTAGTTTCGCGACAACAACAAAAAAAATTAAGCTGCATCTGATCAACAACATTGATAAAACTTTGTTTCATGCCGTGAACAGTATTTTTCAATGTGATATTACTACAAAATAAACGTCTTTTGTTTAGGTTATTGTGGGGGGGTCAATAAACGCTTTCTGCAAATCAAATAGGAAAATGTTGTATCACATAAAGTTTGCTCTGCCTTGTTAAAATTAGGAGGGATCAAATGAATCACAAATCCTTGTGTTTGGTCTTTTTCACTTACGTAGCGGAACACGAGTCTTACCTATCGTTACGCTAACGCTTATTGACTGCGCGTAGAAGACTTCAAAAATGACGTAGAGTTTCTTGACGTCGTTCAACTCGGGCAGTCGTTTGTCAAGTACCAGTCGACCTAACTCCATGCTTAGCGAAACGTCGTAGCACTCTGTGCCGTTGACTTTGATCTTGACGGCTTTTTTCACTCCGTCTCGCATCCCCGAGATGCGATACACAAACCTGGGAAAGTTGAGAAGACTTCTGTCAAACGTGTTGTTTAACATCTGGCGGTAGTGGGCGAGGATCTTTACATTTCACGAGACAAACTTCGTTTGAAATGATTTAGTTTTAGGTGCAAGTTTTCCTCACTTAAATTTGTCTTGTGGATCACTTACCTCAACGGAACACATTTATACATCCCATTCAGGCACTGTTTTTTTGAAAGATTAGTCATATATATAATTTATTAGCAGGAATCAGTTCAATGCTTTACGTCAGGGGCCTCCAAACTACGGCCCGCGGACCAAATGCGGCCCGCGAAGCCATTTCATCCGGCCCGCGAAGCCATTTTGTAAATGATGAAAAAATAATATATTCACGAAAAATTTGTTGATTTGGTGGTATGTATCATAGCCCGAAACAATCACATTACGTAAGACGAGCGACCCAAGACATGCTCTGTGCTAGCTTATGTGGCCCTCGGACAAAATTTTGGAGACCTTGCTTGATATAAAAATATTCCCACAAATCTTTCACATCGTCCTTGCTTATGACAGATTTGAAGCAGAGCTGTCATGGGCGTCGGAAGGGGGACGGGGGGGCAAGCACCTCTGGATTTTGAAAATTTCAGCAAAAAAGGTTGTTTTTTAATTTCGAGTGGTGAAAACTAAATTTCACCACTTTTGGCCCCCCCTGGAAAAATATTGGAAAAATCACCGAGTGGCCCCACCTGGAAAAAATCCTTCCGACGCCCATGACAGCTGTACCACCAGAATCATTTTCAAATTATAACTAATCCAGGAACAAACCATCTGTTGCTCTAAATTTTTTCACATATATTTTAGTACATTTTTCGCAAAGTATTTGATGGTCTCCATATCTCTGATTCATTTTACAACTCTTCATTTTTCTCCGACTATGTAACGCTTCCTTATGAGTTTATGTGAATGTAATATTTGATGTTGCGTTGTTTCAGCGTATTGTTCCTCTTCAGTATTACTGTATTCATCAACTAACACCCAACCCGTGATCTGTTAAGGCAAATGATTTTTAAGTTCTTGACTTTTTATTGACCTTGTGATATGGATCATGAGCTTGAGCAAAACATGTAAATGAACAAATGAATTAATAAAATCTCTCAATAGTAAAGATGGTTTTCATCGCAAATTTCATGAAAGTTTGGGTCCGATAAAGAAAAATATATTATAGTTTTCTTTAACTGGACCACTGTGCAAAACAGTATAAGGTGGTTGTTGGAAATTTTGTGTTAAATTATCATTTCTGAAATAGAATCTTTATGACTTAGTATTTCTACGTTAAGAAAAACAACTTTGTTTTGCGGATCTTTAGGGAGAATAAATATAAACCTTCCAAAGTGAAAGTAGTTTCTGAGCTAGAAAATCTTAGCAATAGCATTTTTTATATTGGAGACGGTTCTGCAAAATCGTTACTGAGTGCAGATATTTTCGAGCTGTTGGGCTTGTTAACTTAGCACACGCTACGGGCAGAACTTTGTAATACTCTTGTGACATGTGTTTCAAGGGCTAGGCTGTTTGCCTGGGATTATCACATGGAAGTGGATCCTGATGTAAGCCCCGTACAACATATGCCATGTAATGTAGCCTACCTGCTGCAGTACAACAGGAACTTCGACAGAGTCTCCAAGAACCGGTAAATATGAGAATGTTATCACCAGTAAAAGAACCGACTAAATGGATTAACAGCAGGAACATTGTAAGAAAGCCGAACGACCTTCGCATATGTTTAGATCCCAAAGATAAACAAGGCGATGAAGAGACCTCATTAACCTACACTAACTATCGATGACATTTCACCAGAACTTTCAAAGGCTAAGATAATTTCGGTTCTCCATGCAAAAGATGGATTTTGGCAAGCTAAATTAGACAAAAGTAGCAGTTTTTTAACAACTTTTGGATGCCCTATGACCGATATAGATGGCTCCGCATGCCTTTTGGAATATCCTCCGCTCCTTAAGAATTTCAGCGAAGGCAAGACGAGGTCACGGAAGGATTGAAGGGAGTCTACGTCATTGCTGATAATATGGTTTATGGATGTGGAGTCACAGAAGAAGCCAAAATTGATCTCGATAAGAACCTGTTTAACTTGCTAACACGTGCTAGAGAAAAAATTAAAGGTTAATAAATCGAAACTGAAGCTAAAAATGAAGTTAGTTTGTATATGGGATAATTGCTGACACCACAAGTAGTTGGATCCAGCCAAAATAAAAGCAATTACTTTGATTGGATAAAACCTTAGCAACACCTTGACGAGATAACCTTCGGGTTTTTCGGTGTCCCAGACCCACGTTTATTTTTTGTTGATGTTCCAGAATATTTAGGCCTATAATGTTTTATACTGGCGGCTAAAGCTGAATACAATACGATTACCGATATGCCACTACCGCATGATGTGACAAGTGTGCTGCGCCTGCTGGGTTTTGTGAATTATTTATCACGTTTTTTACCCAGGTTATCTCATATTAGCGAGCCACTACATCGTTTGACTGACAAAGTTGCACCATGGATATGGACGTCCCAGCACACAGACGTAATGGATACTAGCGGTAATAGATTCGCAATTTCGACGATACTACGACGTCAACGAAGAAGTTACAATTGAGTGTGGCTCCAGTAAGGCTGGCCTTGCAGCAACATTGTTGCAGGAAGGACAGCCAGCCTCAACAAAATGCGGCCCTCAGGTAGTCATAATGCGGCCCTCGACCCGGGTTACTTCAAAAGTCCTCATCTGACCCTCGAAGCAATTTGATTTTGAGACCCCTGGTTTAAAGAGTTTGGCGGTGTTTGGAAGTTCAATCACATAACATCCTCACCGTACTTCACCCAAAGTAATGGCGAGTCAGAATCAACTGTGAAAATCGCGAAATAACTGCTTCATAAAGGGAAGAGAGATGGAAAAGACATTGAGCTCTGATTATAATCCAATAATTATTAGAATGGCGAAATGTTTTGAGACAAGGATTACACTCTTCGCCATGTCAGCGCTTGATGTCTAAAAGAACACGATCTCTTAAAACAGTAGGCACTTCTCTGCTGAAACCGAAATTGATTGGGTCTTGCTTAAGATTGATACAAAGTAAAATCGCATGAAACGCTTCTACAATTGCACTTCGAAGCCGTTACAGCCAGAGGTTCCCAAACTTTTTACGATCTCGTACCACTTGGGCACCCCGTATTGTCAATGCGTACCACTTCTTCCAGAACAACTAATTTGATCGAATCTGAGTTTATTCAGAAGAATAATTCAACCTACATTGAAATAACAATAAAAAGCCACAACTAAATGAGATTTTGTTTTTGTTTACGTTCCATCAATTGGTCGATGTGTGGCATAATTTTGTTAACAGCGCGTCGAAAGTCATAATGTTGCGATACAATAGGAATACAGGAAAATTTATGTATTTGGAAACAAAGTCTGATACAAAAACAAGAAGGCTGTGAATACAGGTTTTTGTGAAAAAGGGGAAGTTACTCACGTACCACCTGGAAGACCTTCACGTACCACTAATAACGCGTAGCACAGGTTGGGAACCCCTGCGTTACGCGAGCTGGTTCCTTGTTAACTGATACGAATGTACCATCCGGGCAACAAACGATGGTTGCTTGGTAAATGTGTCATGATGGTTGCACCAAGTTCGTATGTGGTTTAAGTTAATGGTGTTCATTACCGTCGTAAGCGATCATTTCTAGTGAAGAATCGCCAAATTACGATTGTTATGTTTGGAATATTCATGTACCTAGCGTGACAGCGCCTTGTGTACTTTGTGCGGCCACGAGTGCTGAAAGTCCCCAGGCCGAATTTCCCCGAACATGCACGAGAATTATTAAAACCCCACAGCCTTTACGAGGAAACGCGACCTAGCCTTTGTTGAGAAAGAGGATGTTGATGGACTTGTACCTTTGAGGGAGTAAATCATTGTCGTGAGCGCCGCTCCTGTGTTAACGATATACCGGAGTAAATAATAAGACCACGTGGTCTGACGGCCAGCTGGTGTACTACGTCTTTGCGTTTACTTCTGCTCGAGCTCAGTCTACGATTTTTGAGGACACTGAATTGTTTTAGCAAAATAACTATATGAATATCAAAATTGTATTACTATAAAAAAACGCAAATTATTGGAGTTAATCTGTATGCACCAACAGTTTCTTTTATCTGACGGGGCCTGGGCATAGCTCATATGTCCCCTAGCTACGTACATGTTTCTTCTTTCAGCTTCAGAGACGCCAGAAATTCGATAAACAGAACTTTAATCAGGCTCTACTGGTGGTAAAACTTAAAACACATTAAAAAGTAGCCAACGTTTCAACAGCCAACAACCACCTGAAGCGCACACATTTTATAAGGTCCGTGCTCGAATCTCACAGCATTTCGTTTTTCGCCCTGACGAACAATGGAGATCTGAGTGGCGAGCGCAAGCGCGAAGTTACGTCAATCAAACCGAATTGACAAGCGAATTGGACTTACAATACAATTACTTCATTCTTGCTTAACGGCACCTTCGTTTGAAGAACTACTGACTTGGAGAATACTGCTAACATGAACTAATTAACTTTCTCGCTTTCGGTAAACCCAAACGCAAACACGTCTAGCAGAGGTGGCCGGAGTCACGTTTACAGACTCCGACCCGCTCCTGTTCCAAAATTGTTCAGTCCGGATCCAGGTAAATTTGAAAATTTGACTCTTGTTCAGACTCCGGCTACCATCAATGCAGCGGAAATTCAGCAAGGTTTTTTAGAAATGACATTTACAAACACCATCATTCCTATACCAACTACATACAGACTCAACATGCAGACTCCTGCTACTGCCGAAAATGAAAAGTGGCTCCAGATCCGAGTCCGGTTTTTAACAAATTCTTGACTCCTGCTCTGGTTCCGGGTCCGAAAAAAACATAGAATCCTGCCTGAGTCGACTCTTTCACTCCGGATCCGTTGCCCCCTCTGGTATAAAAGAAACGCCTGGGCGCACGATCAACCATCCGGGTTATGATGGAGTGCACGAAAAGAACCAGACTTCACAAGAGAGTAGCCCTTGCATCCACCCAAAGTTCCCAAAAATCGTACTTGGAATGCAAACTGTTCCCTATGAATTAGAAATGCAGTGTACAAATGTTTACAACTACCACTAAAACAGTTCTCATACGCAAAATATAATGCGCTTGTTAAGGTCCGAGTTTGCTAAAAAAGTTTGGGGGAGACAATCCTTATTGTTTGCGTTTCGCTGACGTCACCATGTTCACTCAACCGTAGTACGACCTTTTTGCAAAATTGGCAAAATGGGGGCCACATTACGGAATTGATATGATTTTGTGACCGTTGCCCCCATGGCTACGCCCATGGTTGTGGTATAGCAACTAGTAGTATATTCAAGTATACAGTGGTGCTATATCTAGATATCTAGCACTTAGCACTGTGTTTAATATGAAAACACGTTCATTCTGAGAGTTGGGCTTAAATAAACACCATTATGCTCAACAATTGTGGTAAGTAATGTAAATTTGGTCAGTTCCGACGAATAAAATTTACTGCTACTAACAATCACCCAATAGATCACATCAAAAACAAACCACAAGATCTTTCGGTAATACTAGCAGTGCAACCAGGCGTGTAGCCCAGAATTTTATTAGGGCTGGGGAAAACAACAACCAACCGAGTTTCAACATTTAAGTATTTTTAATGCTCCTTGTTTTTAAAGCATCATTCATGAAAAGTGCATGTTTCTGGCATTTTCTCCTGAACATATGTGTTCAGATTTAATCCGACAAGTAAAATGTCTGCTTTCATTGAGTTGATAAGTTTTGATAGTGACGTTCCAAGCGTCTGCTTTGGATCAATGCCATCATTTACTCATAAACCTGTCTTGCATAAGCGCTAGTAAACCTCTCAATGCCCAGTATTGCACTTGAGCAAGAAGCCATCACGGCCGCCATTACAACTGCGCTTGTTATACCGTATTTACATGCTTCTGATGTACACCAACACAGCATGTTCTACCGAAGCCGAGCAGCGACTTTGCTCTGAGGCAGGCGCGCAACCAGGGGGGGAATTTGGGGCATTTCCCCCCCCCCGAAAATTTCAAAACATTGCATTGCAATTTGGACATTTGCAGAAACTTTCAAGAATATAGATGAAATTTTATAATCTAATCATTTTAAGAAAAGTCTTAACGGAATTCTTCTTTGTTCTAGTGGTTCTAACCGAAGCCGAGCAGAGACTTTGCTCTGAGGCACTGACTTCCGAAGTAGGCCTTCTACCACACTTTCGCGCGTATAAGAAGTGGATCCCGTTGGCTATGGAAAAGAAATCCTTTCTCAGCAAAGAATCAGACACTAAGATCTCACAGAGTATGTACTTCGCCTACGAAGTAGGCATCATCAGCTCTTATTCCAATAGAATCCATATATAGAATGGATCCCGTTGTCATCTAATTATTGAGCGATTAATTCATGTATGTAGTTGATAACCGTAACCGCTAGAGTCTTTAAAGCGTTTGACAAATGTGTAGATTTCGTTAATCCGTAAGACTTTTGGCTATGTTCAACCTGTTCAGTAAAACCTTTGTAGTTACTTTAACCTTACTTCGTTTATATTGTTTGATGAGACTTTGCTAAATTAAACTGACTTCATTGACATATAAGATGGAATTAAACTGTAAACACAATCGTATTCGTAACCCCTGTATTACAAAACGTATTAACCACGCTCAGCTGCATGTAAAGATACTTTAGCACTGCGCGTAATTAAATTTGTATAAATCACTGGCTTCTCAAAAATACAATAACTTTATCTGCGGAATTTGAAGCCCTAATGGGAAAAAATTCAAATTTTGTTTCATCTTAATCATATGTGCTTTGCCAACAAGAGAGATTGCAAGCTCAGGGATGGATATTAGGGAAGGATAACGAGGCAGTCGCCTCGGGCCCCTCTTTTTCAGAGATACCGTGGCCCCCCTTGAGAGCTTTGCACCATTGTTTAGTTAAAAAAGTTATGTACCACTCTAGAGCCACATTTAAAGAAGCTCTGAAGCAAGTCATGTGTTTCAAAATAAAGCAAAACGTATGGGAAAATGTGCCATAGGAGGCAGCTTTCAAGTATGTAGCTGCAAACTTTACAAATTTTTGTTCCTTTCGTATGTATCTTATGCTCTTGAATTTAGTTCATAAATTGAAATGTGAAGTAAATTTAACTCTTTTATCCACGTAATCCCACATCTACCTTTCGCAATGGTGATGTTTTGGGGGCCCTTCCTGAGAGCTTGCTGCTATATTTTAATATCCGCTTTTGTGCAAGATATCTCAGTATCTGTAAGTAATGGCAGAGTCAATTCCCTCAGCACTTGCAAAATAAAAAGCATCTTGCTACTTACGTTAGATTTTGATGCTGATGCTTCTCGCCGCAGTTAATTGATTTGATTTCAAATAATTTACTGTAGGGTAGGGTGGCAATTAACATCAGATGAATGTTGAAACACTGAGCTTATGTATAGCAGGTCGGAGTTTAATATCTCGAAAAGACTGATTTTTACTTGCCGGCAAGGTAAAGGGAAATCATTGATGAAAACGTTAAAGCTCCACATAATTGTGATTGAACCGTCACAATACATGTCATCACAAATAAATGTCTAGAATGAATGCTATTGCTGCTAAACAGTGGCTATGGCGCAGTGAAGAAGACTTTGAAACTGAATCGTTTCTTAGCCAATGTGTGAACTTTAAGACATATAAAATTTATCTCAACGCCATACTCACGCATGTAATTTAAAAACTGTGCAAAAACAAAAATCTACGATGTTGATTTAAGGCTACGCTGGCACTGGAAACAAGGATAGGTTGTATTTGTAACACCCACGGTTATCAGAGAGGAATTTGCGATTGTCTTGAAATGAAGCTTATATGACCATTAGGTGGGATACAGCAAGCTGGTGCGCCAAAAACAGCTGCGAAAAGCGTTACTTCAATTGTTTTTACCTGGGGTCATTGATGATTACTTAAGGTCAGATACAAGTTTCTATTCGACTGAAAGCTGAAGTAGGATGGGTTCCTTGAGGCAGTTTCGTTGATTTGCACTGAAGTATTTCTTTGGCTTATACTTCAAACATTTTATTAACCTGCAAACTTTAGAATTAGGGGTGGCATTGCCCCGTTGCCCTCCCTGGCTACGCGCCTTGTGGCAACCGTATTCTGATTGCGGGCTACAGGCCAGCGCAAGAATTCGTGATGGAGTGAAGTTCATGTGCACATCGATTCGGTAATTCAAATTAACCAACACAATTTTCAACAATCATGACAATTCAGGTTACCTAGA
>JGI24158J21664_10002441_pt1 | contig 22530 bp, 12 predicted proteins | sample Ectturendosymbi3_FD_21664 | JGI IMG/M metagenome (IMG submission 21664)
CTATGACAATCTGGAAAGAGAAAAATGAATAAGGTCATCGATAAAGGTTTTAGAAGCTGCCGCTTTGTTTCAACAATTGTGAAACACCCTGTATTAGATTGAGTCAGACGCCAGTTGAAGAAATTGATGAAACTAGGTTTAAAACTGATTGTTTACATTTCTTGGTTGCCCTACGTATGCAATGCAGGGGCGTAACGAGGGGGAAAGGGGAGCACAATTCCCCGGGCGCCGAATCACTATGGGGACCCCAAATCACTGCGGGTGGCGCCGAAAAGTCCTAACAATGTCACAATTACTTTCTTCGATACAGTACATTTGCTTCCGAAAGACCTCAGGCTCGAACACGGGGGCGCCAAATTTGCTTCTTGCCCCGGGCGCCATCTAACCTCGCCCCTGACGCAATGTGAAAGACGATTTCCATTAGAGGAAGAAGTTGTTGTCAGCTTAGGGTTTTAGATCCCGCTGCAGCTCAGTGTCTCACAAAATACCATAGTCCAATAACAAATGTGGCCCACATTTTCCCAATTTTGTGCCTGAACATCAGCTGGATTTTTTGGACGATGAATTAAAGCTGTTGCGGCAGTTTGAAGGTTTCTATATGTCCACTAAATCTGTTCCTGATTTCTGGTATTCCCTGTGTAATATCAGAGACAGCTTAGAAAACTCGAATTTCGGAACACTTTTCTGATTTTATGACCAAAGTTACGGTTTCACCATTGCCACACTCTTCTGCACCAATAAAAAAAATATTTTCACTTGTTAATCATATTAAAACAAAAACAAACTCGTAAAAAGATACACTGCTAAAGAAAGCTTGTTGGCAACACAAGCATTGTCGATGATGCAGGAAAACTGTTATAAATAGACATCCTATACCTGAATTATTAAGAGATGCCATCAATGGAGTATGTCACCAGCGTTATGAAGAACGTCTTGAGCAACGGAAAAGTGATTCAAATGTCCACGCTACAAAAGAAATTTTTGAAGACCAACTACTCTATAATTAAATTGGTATCTTAATCATCATTTCAACTCGCGTAATTACACCAACTCGTCTTTTTGCAAAGAAACATTTTCGTTTTTTTTGTAAAAATGACTTTATTTCGTGTATACAATCTAGGTTTATTAGAATTCACGGAATGGGAGCCCTGATTAGATTTTTTTAGTTGGCAGCTTTACTGTTTGTGGGTTTTATTTTTTCCATTTTATACTTCATGCACTTCGTAGAGCTGATAATGCCTACCAAGTAGGCAAAGTATATATTCTGTTAAGATCTTATTGCTTGATTCCTAGCTGTGAAGTACTATAATGTAAAATTTAGAGAAAGTAACTTTTATTACAAAAATATATTTTTCTACTTCACCACATAAACAATGAAAGTGGGAGTTTTTCTTTCCACGGAGGGAAAGTTTTTTCTTTCCAAGCTGTAAACCATGGTAATGCAGGCTAGCAACTACGGTTGCTTGGCTGGAACTTCCATCCCCGAAGCACTAAAGTAGTTAAACTACCATCTTCACTGACGGTAAGTGAAGGGAGTTTCATGCAAGTTTATATGAAAGAGCAAAGCAAGTTAGATGAAAAAGAAATGATGCACTGTAGTTGAACTACAACGTGTCTGATGTGGAATTGTGTTTTGAGAGACCGCTGGAGAAATTTGATAGACCGTTTCAATCCCTCAAAAAACGGTTTGAAAAACACTGGTCCTATGTGCAAAGTTACGACGTTTCTTTCTGGAGTCGCATTTTATGACGTAGCAGTGGCAAGTTTCTCTCTTGCTAATATGAAATTGCCATTTTCGCCACAGGCGTTTGATCGCGTTTAATTCCTTTCACAAACAATATAGTGTATCTAAATAAAGTGAGTAAAGTGACTGTAAGTTAAAAATTTGTGTTTTATATTTGCAGTATTGGAGCCAAATTTTTAAAAATCGTTACTGATGGCACACTAAAATTTTAAATAACCTTTGGCAATTCTCATTTTATCTCGTACCTAAAATAAGTTGCCATGTTGTTTTACAAGGAGATATTACAATGCAAACGCAAAGTTGCTGGTCAGTAATTTATTTTCGACTTAGTTTTGTATGTCACTTTGCAAATATTGCTCAGTGCTTAACTGCCTTGATTTATCATGTATATTGTTTTGTTCATGCATCATGCACGCATCAAGAAGTTTTCTGTCTTGCCTTGGGGTGCACCATATTGGCTTGGAAAGTTTACCTTTACGAGATGCTACATAATTTTGGCGACTTTGATAAGCATGAGTGATCGCCTGATTTCATATTTACGTTCGTAGTAGAATACACCAAGGGTACAATGTTTACCTTTTCTTTTGCTATAATGGTAATTCCGTTAAAACTGTTTGTGTGGAACTTTGGATACAGCTGTTTAGATAACCCAGGGTCTCCAAACTACGGCCAATGGGCCAAATCCGGCCCGTGAAAGCATTTTGTCCGGCCCGAGAAGACATTTTGACAATAATGAAAAAATAATATATTTGCGAAAAATTCACTGATTTGGTAGAGTGTAACATATCTTGAAACAACCCCATTATGTAAGATGTCCGGCCCTGGAACTGTTACGTAATAGTTTATGTGGCCCTCTGAAAAAAAAAGTTTGGAGACCCCAGGATAAGCAATCACCAAGGTTATGTTTTTTTGTACTTCCCACCGTCGGAGCAGGTAACCTATCAGAGATCACGTTGACACGTATACATTGTACGGAGTATTTTTTTTCTAATCCACATCTGGTGCTAAAGAGTAACTCGTCGACGGTTTCCACAAACAATAAGTCTTTCGGGGATTGCTCATGTTGTTACACAATAAGCGTCGATAAAGGTCAGTTCGAGTGCGAACAAACGATTAAAATCTTTTTCTTTACAAACTGCTTTGTGCTTTGACTGAAGCTGATCGCTACTGACGAAGCGTCTTAATCGGTCATAAGGATGTGGTCTGGGCCAGTGTCGCAACCCTGTTTTCAAATTACAGTCAGCGACATGAATATGCTCTAGTTGTTTCAACTGCTTCGTTAAAACTTAGTTACAAAAGGAGATTGTACGGCAGACGACATGTTACCAAAACCGTGGAATTCAAAGTATGCCAAAGCTTGAAACAGGTTTAAAGTCACTGCGTAGAGTTGCAGGTGCATTTCCGAGCACAGGCGTGAATCCTTGAATTGTAGGAGGAACATATTAGAGCATAAGTCGAAGCTCAGTTTCAGAGTGGTACGCGATACAGCTCCCAGCAAAGCACGATTGTTAACCGAAGAAGCGCACAGGGCACAAGTAGTGTTGAGACAAAAGTTTCTCCATAAACTTTCGTTTTTACTGCAGTGGTTGCTGTACAATCGCCTACAAGCAGTTCACATTTGGCGACGTTGAGGTCGCTATACGCCGAAGCAGGTGTACACGTAAATCAAGCGTTGTTACCGCGACTTGCGTTTGCTGTCCTCAAGGAAACAGGTCGAACACTGGCGAAGAACGACCTCGTAAAATGTTTTCGTGGCTTCTCTGCCAAAGGAAGAAGGCCGGGCAAGGACAAACATGTATGGTTTAGAAAAGGAGATAAATCTTCACATCAGGAACAAGCTTCAGCCGTGTGTCAATACGGCAGTAGAGAATGATTTCTAGTCCAGGTTCTTATGTAAGTGGTGCTTCTACCTGTCTTGCACGTTCAGCTAAATCAAGTTTTCGCTCTCTTACAGCAGCGTTTTTGGGTACGTTTCTTTAAAGTTTACAGCTATTCTCTCGTCGTTCACCTGTTGGAGAATTAAGCATTACGACCCGATAGAGAATAGAACATCTTCAACATAGAAAGTCTAGGTAAACATGGATTAGAAGAAAGTCTAAAGTGTAGAAATTTTTTATGTTTAATCAACGCATCGGCTATTCACCATTGACTACAAAAATACTATTTTGACTACAATATTTCTTTGCACCTGATGTCGCCATTTATCGTAGTCGTGCATTGTCCCCTGATTATACTGCCTTTTATCACGTTTTCAGATGCCTCACAGGTCCATTAAATCATGTGGAGTCGTAAATAAAGGAAAAAGAAAGCTTGTTCTCTACATTGATTGAGTTGTGCCCAATGGTTTGAACATTAAGACAAGCAATATAATTGTGGCTTTCCAAATTGCTTTGACTGTGCTAGATAATAAATCTGTGCAATCCAGCACTTTCGGAAGTGCAATTTTTTTCTGTTTAATAAGTAAAGTTGTTTTGCAGGATAAAATCACAATCTTTTCGGCGAAGTAGCATCGCTTGCAAAATTTGCGTCGTTTGCAATTCGCGCCACACATTTGATCGCAAGTGCTGTAAACCAAACTGTACTTTGAAACTTTTGTGCCAGTAAACCTTTAGTGCTTCAAATGCTTCCATGTTACAGCAACAAGGCTGAGATTCACTACCCTGAAGACAAATGCGTATACATGTGTAACTTACTAGCTATGCTGTCAAGGTTGCTGTACAATGCATAATTGTATTCATTTAGGCGAAGAGAAAGCAGATTTGTGTAAATACGATTGGCGGATTCAACATATAATGTAAACGTTTTATTTGCTTTCTTTATGCATGGCCAGGTCCCAGCACAGCGTGGGCAGGGCGGGATTCTTTCCCGTGGTGACTATTGCAAGAAAATTTGACGAATTTTTGAATATTAAGGAGGGACCTTCTTGGGGTGGGAGCAGTGACTTTATGACAGCTACGGCCATCGCTTCCTGTCCCTGCATTTCTGACTACGTATTCTGTACTTGGTCGGGATGCAGAAATAAACTGAAGTGGGGTGTATTAAGTGATAACTTTATATCGATTATTTTCAGGAGTAGGGATTTGTTTCTTTTTGTGTAGTTCTACACTTCTAGACACCGTGGTTCTTGCAAGATGTATTTTTCACTTTTAATGAAGCTGTCTTGGTCTAGTGTATTTTAAATTTGGCTAAGTGCAGCTTCAGGGTTCATCGCAAGCTTCTTTTGCGAAACATTATATGCATAGCCAATCTTAACTGGAAAACGTAGCTACAGTACCAGTTGTTCATTTTACTTGAAGGTGTAACTCACCACTAATGAAGTATTTTGTTTAATTTGTGTTTTCAAGTGTTTTTATATTTCACCATTATGTTAGGTGTTGTTCGGAACTGAATTGCTGCTTTTATATTACAAAAATGTACCCGTAAAAAGGTTCCAAAAGTTAATGCTTACACACTGAAGTAGGATACGTACTTATATGCTGTACCTCGACACAGTTACTTTCAAATGGGCATAATGTAACGAATCACAGTGTTTTGATGCAACCTAAACAATTTTTGGCTTCATTTACCAACAGGTGTTTGGACCTTAATTCAAAAACTTACTCCAGGGCCCAGAATTTCTGTTCTGGTGCCTGCGCCTACTTCCACGTAGGCGCTTCCGCCAAGAGACATTGCAGCTTTTTTGTTTATGCCCACAAGTTTGTGTTGTTACAAGGCTGCTTTTGAAGCAATGTTTGGGCAAACTAGGCAAGTTGATCACTATCACATACAATAAGCTTAAGGACTCCGCATGCGTTTCGCCCATTATATTTCAGAATCTTTACTTTTGACGATAAATATCTTTTTCATCGTGATACGTTTGAAGACCCAGCAATGCTTACTGTTAGAATAGAACCTGCATGGCTGATAAATTGCAGGTGTAATAACTGAGTAGATCACTGGTGCAAGTTTCATGTCTTATCGTCACCACGTGTTTGTTGTACACCTTTCAACAAATATTTCCTGCAGCTGTGTCAACGGCGTCATTAACAGGTTGAGGCATACCCTTTTATCAAACTTTATCAAGTTTGTTTGATCATACTTGCTGCAAAGGGCGGTTGCGTTCTTCGGAACTGATTTGAATTTTTACCTGCAAGGGTACTTGTTTCCTCCACTGTAATTCGAGATTGTATGAGAAAGCTTTGTATCAACTTGCTTGCACTCTGAGTAGAAGTGTTTATCGTTTATGGCTCCGCTGATGAAATAAGTCCTCTATCACGGTAGGGCAGATTAGCGCTCTTACTGAAACTTTTTGTAATTTGACTAAACGTTTATACAAGCACACAAGTCCACGTTCGAATATGACTCAGGCACAGGTATGGACACCACTCTTTAGCTTGTGTGCAGTTCTAACTTTCAACTTTTTGCAGGTAGTAACTTTTTGCAGATAATATTTGTTGCCATCAAATGTTGGGCACAAATTATCTCAACATGATACCTTGTGGATGTGATTTTGATTATGGAAAGTAAACCTTACAAGCAGCGACTGCGCGTGTATAGTCCTTTTCAACAATCAAGCATGCAGTCTCGCAGTAGCCACGAACATTTTAGTACAGCACCATTTCCAAGCGATGGCAATCCTGTTCATGCTGCAGGTGGACCCAATAGTTCGGGATCACGCCTTCAAGGCCACACCAAAACTCACTCATTTGATGCAAGTCCTTCGCAGTCCCTGTGCTCCAGGAGCCTAAGCCCAGCAACGGCGACTTGCTATTCCCCGGAAAAGTTAACAAGTTGCCCAAGAATTCATGTTCAGCCCGAGACTCCTTGTCCGCCATCCAACTGCGCTACTCCTGGTCCTTTGAACAACTCAGCAACGTTAGCTGGAATATCGGTGCGTGCTGTCTTATTACTCTTTTCCATCATTACATGGCCAATGGCCAGTTTTTCAAGTGCACTTAAAGAGTCAGTGATGCTTCTGAGACATTAGTCAGTCCCAGATCAATGAGTGGTAATATCGCACTACTACACTTCCGGGCGTGTGTTGAAGCTAAGCCGCTTACGGGACGTTGGTAAATAAAACAATCGTTTTTTTCTTTTCGAATGTTTCATTTCACTTTGATAGAATTTACAAAAATAGAACTGATGTAGAATGCAGTGTTTGATAAAACAGTTGTACGTTGAAGTCAGCTGCGTGATGCATCCACTGCGTCAGTTTGAAATGACAGCATGACGTTTTTTATATGCTACGTTAGTAACGCTTTTTGGCAAAAAAGCAAGACATAGAGAGATAAAGAGTAATCTTGCTACAGTACTATCAAATATTGTCTTGCCGTGCTTCCTTTCTGGTCTCTTTCGGGGTTCGAAAATAGCTTGCAGATAGCCAGCTCAGATAAAGAGAAAAATTGATATAACGAGTTTCTGGTAGTGTCTATCAAATTATGAATTGTAGGATCACAGAAATATGTTTGCAATTTAAACCTGCATCCAAATGTTCAAAGAACGCAGAGTATACCAACTTTGGCAGGTTGACGTAATATGGATATTTCCAACTATACAGTAATATTTAATGAAGTTAGATCATTCGGTCGAATTTTTAGATAGTATCTTCAAGCGCTGAAAATTCTTATACCGCTGTGGAGTGATACAAAACCTTGTTCAGGCGTTTGAAAAAATTTTTTTTCTGGATTAGTGCTGGACAAGGATATTCTGCCACTTTGTCATGAGAATAAAATAGCACTATGTGACATTGGCGAAAGACTTGGTTGCACCCTATTTCGGCCACTTTAGCTTTGTCTCTTCCTTCTACTCTTTGGGACTGGTATTAAGAGTTTTTGTTTCTGGTTCAGGTTTCCCTTCAGTAGATTTCGCATGATTTAGATATTGGAGTTGCCTCATATTTTTTAATCGCTAAACTGCAAACAAAAACGCTTCATGTGAGTTTTTTGTTAAATGAACGTCTTAGCCTTCATACACCTTTCATGGTGGCCATTTTGTTGTTTTTTTTGTAGTGTGGAGCTGAGTTATTTTGGACTTGTTTTGCCTTTGTTATACTTCCGCTTTGCAATTCTTGTTTCATTTATTCCTAGACAGATGTCATGTCACCACGTGGCCAGCTCCAAGAACACTTCTCGAAGTTGCGGGTGCAGCAGAACAACACTCCTGGCGTAACCTTCACAGTGCAGGTGAACGATTACTGCTAAAATCATTTTGCACTCTCTCCAGCCAGAATTTCTATCCTGAGAAGCAGGCATGGTACATATGGCTATACGTCGGGGCTGCAGCAATGTATGGTGCAAACCACTATTCTAAGAATAGCCAAGTTTCAGCAGGAAGGCAACAACCGTCAAAGGAAGTGTCGAGTGAAACGAGAGTAAAACAGTTCCGTGACATTTGGTCCCCGATAACTGACACTTTCCAACAGCAGCATTCTTTGTTTTTGTTGCGCGGCGTCGAGTTTCTTGTATTGAACTCCTGCTAAAACTATAAGGTCATTGTTGCAATAGTTCAATTGTTCGACCGTCCGTTAAGCAAGTAGGGGCTGCGTTGCCTGGAGGTGGGATCCGTGCCTAAATGTTTTTAGAAGACTTGAACCTTTGAGGCTGCTCTTTCACAAGGCATTCGCTCACGTGGTAGGTATAAATTTTCCATTCGTGCTAGCTTTTGCTCTATTTTTCTTAGAAAATTTACACAATCTCAGTTCGATTTCTGGTTGTGAATATCGATGTAAATATACGCGAATACTTCCTTTTGTATATTAACATTTATGTTTGCTTGCAAAGAATTTCACCTTTTTTTAGTACAAATGAGTATCAAGGAGTGTGGGGAAGAATAACTAGAGTGAAAAAAACACCAATGAGAACACCTTCATGGTAGTCGGGAAACTCGCATTATGGGTATTCTCACTACACACATTCAGCACAAGCGCCATAATTACAAGAGGCAGAATGCAAAGTTCACCTCATGTGCACAAAGTCATTTCATTTTCAATTTGAAAAATTGTTAAACTTGGCAACAACTAACACTAGTGCATTGGTTTGTAGTAGCAACTCCTGTGATAGCATCTTGGGAAAATTATTACAAGAACATTTTATATCGTCTTATTGCAGTTTTTCAAGCAAATACAGTAATGTTGCCTCTCGATCGGACTTGTAATTGTAATTGTTGAGCCAGGCATGCTATACCCTGCGTTGGGAACGTTGATTTAGGCCGCGTCGGTTGAGCGACTTTCTAACAACCGTTGATTTAGCTGAACCTGTCCTTGCATCCTTGTTAACCGAACACTTTGTGCTCATTGTCTCTGGACACGCGTTGGGGACGGCAAAAAACAGTGGTGTGGTGGTAGTGGGTGTGATACCCTTTACCAGCTGCAGTGATAAAAAACATTATGGCTGTAGTTGTCCAGTTTGCTCTCTACACGCACTTTATTTAGCGTCATTTTGTAGATATACACCCACTGCCTGCTTCGTGTAAAAAATATTGCGAGTGTGATGCTGCTGTTCAATCGCTCCAACATTTTACAGGAATTTTCCAGCAGTTATGCTCCACAAGTGGCTGAGGAAGTTGAATCCTTTGGCTACACCACTCACGATCAATACGTGGATCAGCAACTACCTGTTCACGGTAGGATTTCGTGGAGGCGGCAATCAGTCTGAAACCCGGCCTAAAATATCGTTTGAATCCAAGAGCTCGCTAATATTTGTTCACGTATTATAGAAGCTGTTTGATTTTTGACGTGGGCAAACAGATTGGTTTGCCATCCTTCACCTTTCTCAAAGAATGAGCTGTAAAAACCAAACGTTTTCCGATTTGAACTACGATAAGATTGCATTTCCAGTTGTGGAAATAGGCAAAAATATTTTATCACCATCAGTTAGTCGAGCTCATCTTTAGTAAGTTGAACATTTGTTCTGTGGTTGAAAGATGCAGTTTGTAGTAAAACTCCCAATTTAAGACGTGTTATGTATTGCTCTCTTGCTTATCCTATTCCACAGGTTAGCGCTTGTAAATTTGCAACCCGATTGATTGAGTAGAACGACGCAAACTATGTCAGTTCCATCCACATTCTTTGCTGCAATTTGAGATTTTACACGCTTTAGATCCTGCCTGTTGTTGTGATATAATATCACAGCAAAGTGGGTGTCTTTGATTGACAGTTACTTGGGAAGCTTGACCTAATAAGATTTTTAATGGAATGAACCCGCTTACTTGGCTTTTTTGTAAGAATGCATCATGCTGCCAATTGGCTTCGTATCGAACAGGTTAACAGCGTCCATCTTTATCTCTGAATGTCTTACCTTCTTTAAGAAAGATTTGCCCGAAACTCGTAATATAGACGAAGTAAGCTTGTAACGTATACCATAACCAAGACACAATGCTGTTCATCCGTGTCTCGTCGAGACTCATTTTATCTACTCCAGTAATCGTCATACTCCCTAAAACGAACTTGAAATGTACTGGTGTTAAAACGAATTTGAAATATACATTGTGTACAGAATGATGTGGGCCGGCATAGTTCGAAATATTCGTGGGGCAGAGCATTTGTTTTTCCAACTTGCTCCCGGTTTCTTCTTGTCAACTACAGCGTCAGTCTTGTTTAACAAGGCAAGCAAACCACGCATTAAATCCATTTTAAATGGCCTACAGCGAACAAAGAAAGATGTATTCATTTCATTTACAAAAGAGTACAATGATCTAGCGTAAGCCGAAACTGAACAATCTCGTTTTTGTTGTGCTTCTTTTTCGAAGCATCGACAATTAGCAATTGTAACTCGCACCAAAAAGCCATGTACAATCCCTTCAACTGACAATAGAGCCATGTCTGACGCCAGTTATGTGTCTCGTGTCAACCGCTCGCGACCACAGTGTGTCATCCAGCCACGTGTCTGATTTCCGAAACGCTAACCTAACACCTGAAATTGTGAAGTCAATCACCAGGTTGCGTGTGTAGAAAACACACATGGGTGTACTTTTTTGACAAATTTAAACGCTCCTGGAAACAGTAATTATACTTGGATATGAGTATGTGATTTAGCATATTGAAGCACCTCTTAAACATTCTAAATTTAGTTACGATTTTTTACTTGTTCAATCTTTAGCGCTTGGCCCACTTGTTGAACTTCGCAGCAATGCGTTGTGGTCACATTTGCAGTTGTTGCTAACAGCTAATCTGTTGCGATCAATAAATCATGTGAAGTAAAGTGTGTTCCAGCAAAAAGTCAGAAAAAGTAACAATAGCTGCGATCACAACAGAACTAACTCTAGCCTCGCGGCGAGCTCCTGAGGAATCTGCGTGCTTGTTTCCGCTTTCATGCTTCTGCGATGACTGGAACTTGCCCGTATCTATTTTTCATAGTTGTAAGCCACAAAAATGGCGCAAGTATATATATCACAGTTTATTTCACAGGGAAAATATCAAATTTTAAAAACCGTCAATTAAATGTTATGGAACAGAGACTTCTTGCCGGTTTTACTGAAAGTGTGATAAAAGATTATTATCAGAGATATGGTAACTCGTTGGCATGCATCCCGAAACACATTAATGTGACCATAACGTAAGTACTGACCCCTTACTTTGTTGCAGAGGGACAGCATGGCTAGAAGCGTTTTTCAAAACAAGACTATTGGCATTTTCCCTGACTTCAACCAAATTTCAATGAGTCACGCAACTCGAAAAATCATATAGCGGTCTAAACTAGAACATTTTTAGACCAAATTGTCCATAACATGTAAAAATAATCATTCCCAACATTTCTACATTTTTGCGTGCAAACAAACGTAAAGTGGTTAATAGTTTAAGATTACAGTTGTTATATAACAGTGTTCATTGTCACGAAAAATGTCCCAGATGTGGGCTTTTTGATTAATTACTACAGGGGTGGGAGACCTATTTACTATCACCGGCCACATGAAAGGTGGAATATCACAGGCGGGCCGCTAAAATTTAAATTTATCCTAAGGTGAAAAATACAACAAAGTGCACAATGTTTTTTCACACAAGGAGAATAAGGAGAAAAAACTATGAGAAGCAGCGAAGGATTTCTCTTGATATATTGTCTAAGCATCTGCTAACCTTGGAGTTTCGCTTGAAGCGATGTTGCTTTCTAATCTGGGACACAAAAATTCTGCCGCGGGTCACAGTAAATGGTCACCAATTAAAGCAGGGTTAGGGAGTCTCTGGCCGGCGGGCCGCGCGGACACAATGGTCTACCGGTGCGCCAGTAGTTGGATATCGGTGTTGTGCGAAAAGGATTAGATCGCCATGAAAAGCTACGCCTAATCTAATACCGGGTGCCACTTTCATAATTACTTACCGGCATGGGGTATGGAGATTGAACTGAAGCATTACAACTACACGCCAGGCAACTTCACCGCAACACTAATGAACGGTCCCATATGTACAAAAGTGTTATGTTTGTGTGAGAGGTTCATTGTCCAAACCTACGTTGTCAACCTGTTGAAATCCATGTTTTATTTAAACAATGCCTCTTAGGTCTGGTTTGTTTTTTTGCGCCACTGCTCCCCACTATTGAAGCTTCTTTCAATCGTGCTTCGATTTAGTGAACTATCACTTTTTGTCAACGATGTTACGGAAATAGGTGGCGCTAGTGTCTGAAAACTTGCAACATTTTGAGAAACAAGGATGAGGGCCAAATGTGCTGTAATGGGCATGAATAAAAGCTAATATAAAACCCAAATAAGAACTGCCAATCTCTAACAGGAGATTAAGCCGTATCATATATACAAGGTAATATAAACCACGGATAAGAAACGCAATGTCCGTGAATTCAATTGAGCATAAGAGGAACAAAATTGGAAGCGATGTTTACAGATGCCCTCGACTTTCCTATTGCTCCCTCCCCATCCACTGTTCCAGCGTCTATGGCCATAGGCCGTAATCGATAATGTGGAGGTACTGATCAAGTTCAGGATCAACAAATATTTATTCTATAACCTCTGATGAATTGATCCATAGCTGCTTTTAATTAAGCCAGAGTTCAGTTGCGAGACCGAGCGCAACATCACGAAATTGCAGAGTAACATGTTCGGCACAATTCTGAACCTGACAAAATTGAGTGTAGTCCAGCAAAAAAATTTTATTCAGGATTCTTAACCGGAACTGTCCAACATTGACATCTATCTATCGGAATATGCTGTGCGATATTCAGTGCAATAGTATAAATAACAAATTTAACGAAGAAAACAATCGACGAATCGAAAACTAATTGCATTTTGTAGCAATTTCAGGTTGTCTTGTTTGATTTCAATTGACTGCATAGAATCGTCGTTATTTACGTGAAGCACCTGCGCAACAATAACTCCAGCATCTGTTCATGTGGAGCATTTTTCGGATTCAAACATATGAACAAGTTTCTTTTGTTATCAACCGTTTCAGTAAAAAGGTGTAAAAGTTAGTTTGTGAGATGTATCAAAACGAACTGACCACAGAGGTAGAAATAACAGCAGTGCTCAAGTCGTCAATTTCTTGAACCTACTGAAGTTGTTTTGGTAATTTGCATCAATTATTTTTTTATGCTTATGTGGAGCTTAACTTGTGCTTCTGTGAGAACATGTAGTAATAAACTTGTAAGAAAAAGTTTAGGAAAAGTATCATTTATCGAAGTTAGCCATTTGCAACTACAAAGGGGAACATCACTAAGTTGTTGATAGCGCCTACATTGACAGTACCGAAATTTTATATCTCGAATATACCATTTGAATTAATATTTGCTGGCAAAAACGAAGCAATCAGTTTTTAAGTTGTTTACTAGTCGTTATTTATTGCTCCCATTAGTTTTCAAAAATCAGGATAATTTGACAGCTCGTTAACGATGAGTTTGTATAACAGCATTGAAAATAGTAACTGCTTAATTTGGAAAAGAATGAAAGTGATTTTTCTTGTTGGTCTGGCTGAACATCATCCGCTTAAAGTATATGACAGAAATTTTTTCACAAGATGGCGCTTTCCATTCTTCCCTTCTGCGTTTTTTCAGCCTTGGATGTGACGTTGCACCGGCCAAAATCTTTCTATACAATCCACCACTTTGCTCTTATCTGTTCACTGATGCAGGCCGTAATGGTTTTCTGCGCGCATCTTTGTATGGAGCTTGTAAGAGAAGTGCTGCTCTTAAGATTGTTTGCCAAAGTAGCTTTATCTCTGAAACCCAGACAAGATGACACGGAATGAAAGAAACTGGAGACTGTTTCCGACGGCGCGGCTTTATCCCACATGAAATGCCGCAACCTCTGCTACAATGCCAAGAATAACGACGTAATCGCGTGCGAGGAAACTTGGTGATTTTAACGGCGCTTGAAATGTCGGGTTGTCACGGTGACCTGGGAAAACAGGTCATTGGCCAAAAGTATTTGGACGAATCACGATTGGCAATCGCTGCTTTTTTGCTTTGTTCGTTCGAGTAAATCCGGCCTCGAGACACAATCAGTTTGCTTGGATTACTTCAGAGAATAGAATCAAAATCCAGCACTCGAAAACGCTCGGGTCTGTGCAGTTCTCCTTGCTCGCGCTTTTCCCGGTTTAAAACCTTAAAACCACAAGCGAACGCTTATTGTGACTTGCTATTATACGTGCGTGCTCGTATGAATGCCGGCGGTAGAAAACCCGAGTACTTCAGACAAGCAAATCATGGTAACTCCTGGAAAAGGCTAATGGTACTAAAGCTGAACGGTTATGTGATAGGGAGGATTATGAAGGAACTTTTAGACTTCGTCGTTCGAGCACAAGCTGATCAATCTTTTCTCACGTCTCCTGCACACGTTTTATACAAAGCACTATGATGTTTGCGCTGTTTAAAATTTTTTGAGTTTTGACAGAAATGCACCAACATTGAGAAAGTATCTCGCGCATGTTGAAAGCTTTACAGCTTGTAGAATTACGGAGCGCACAACAGAAAGCAAATTTTTTAAGGAAACTTCCTCAAAGTGTTTTGCCAGGTTATTACACGCTTTCATGTTATATTTTAGTTTGGCAACACCAGCAAGGACAAAATTCAAGTTATGTTTCCATCAAAATTGCCTTCAATTTTGTTTCTACAACTCCAGTGAAGCTACCGTCGCACTGGATAGCTGTTACATTACATAACAACGTATCGTGTCTTCATAGCGTCATTTCCAAGGGGATCAAGTCAAGTGAACGAGTGGGGTTGAGCCAATATCTTGATAACTACACAAACCATTTCGAAATCCTTGTTATTTTTGGCATGAACTCAACTTTATCACTCACTTAAGCACTTAAACTTAAAAATTTCAATTTCACTGGTAATGTTTGGAGGGGAGATGGGAAAGCGTCAAGTTAAAAAAAAATTAATCAAAGCACTCGGATCTTTTTGTGCTCCACCTACAGTACAAGCGAACATTAAAGATGCAGTTTAGCTAGTAACATGGCAAGTATTGCTTTATCGAACATTTTTTGTCAAAAATAAAACAAAGCTCACAATTACGGCGTCAGTGTAGGGCCTGCCATAGCCATGAAATTCTCCTACGATATGCGAACGCCGGTTTCAATTTACCTCGTTACTACTGCAGGATTGTGGTAAGCCAATGCATGAAATCGACTCCAGTGGTTTTTGTTTCACTACAATGACCTACTTCGGCAAAGAGAATCTTGCTCTGTTATGTTCATTCAACAGCTTATCAGTTAAACAACGTTTGCACTAGCAAGAAACTAGAAATAGCACTTAGCTACATATAAATCATTAACGACACGAGACATGCCTGTTCCTTTTGCCTATCGAACGCACGTTTGCCGACAACAGCAAGCTTGAAATTGAAAGATTTACTACTCTGTAAACATTGCCCAACTCAGTATTTCCTTTCGCATGGATGCTGTTAGTTTTAATTTGTCTGTAGCCATGTACAAATCAATACGCGAGCAATGTGTTTTCTCAGCATGTTATGTTCTGCTGCTTTCCAGGTCGCTAAAAATGCAATTTTAGATACGGGCATCGATAGAAGTGTAAAATCGAGTGATATTGCTGATGATGGAAAGCAGGTGTGTAACGCGTCACGATCACGGAAAGTATTTTTTTAATGTTGTGCGGAAATGCGCGGCATTTTCCCCACTAAATCCTTTGCAACTATTGGTCCATAAATTGATGTGAGAACCTTAAAGTGTTTCTGTGTTTTCCAGAAGAGATTGTGAAACACAATAAAATGTCTTTTTTCATATTTCAAACCAAATTCTTCATGCGGCAGCAGGTAACGGCGAGAAAATCTCAAGTCAAAAATACAATCCGTCGATTGCACTGTCTTTTTTCACTGTGTTTTTCGCGCAAAGAAGTTGGTACATTAACTCTGAAGGACTGCAGCCGCTCCGATGCAGCAAATAACTTGGACTAAAGAAGCCGTTACAAATCACTCCTGCGTTGTGGGTGTGGAACCTGTTGATTTCCTAATTTCCTAATATCATTAAGTTAACCAAAGTACACGTAAATATTATAATGACATGTAGAAGTGACTCTCCAGCAGGTTTTTCAGGTATCGCTAGTCCTACATAAAATAAACGAACAAACGCAATGAAAAACGTCTAAATTTATTAGTGCGGCCTTGTAATATAAAAAGAGGTGTTAACAAGAATGTCACATTTTCTTTCTTCTAAATGCAAGACTTTCTGTTTCTTCTTCTCAGCGAAGTTACGTGTTATTTATGACAGCAATCCTATGCATAACCCAGCTGTAAGCATCAATTCTGACGCGAGATGTGCAATATGCAAAGCAAGAATTAGGCTTTTTTGCAACTCTTGAAATATGGCCCGAAACCAAAGCGCAGGCACAGACACAAGGCAGAACTCCATATGCATTCCACACCTCACTGAACCCACGACTTCATAAATGTAGGAAAGTCATGTCTTTTTGATTTATTTTCGTCATTTCTCGGTCTTTTAGCTTTGTTGCAAATTGTTGTTAGAATCAGGATTGCGGATTTGGAGGTAAAACGTCCGACTCCGAGTCCAAATACGACCTTTCCAAAATTTCCGACTCCGACACCGACTCCGACCTTGACAAAATTTCCGACTCCTACACTGAATCCGACTCCTTGACATATGAATCAAGTTTGGCTGTCAACAATTTTGTAGCAACTAGCAATCAATTGAAATCATGGTACACAGCACAGATTATCTGCTTCAATAAAAGTTTCAAAAGAAATTGCACCATTTCAGCAGGCACAAGCTAGGATTCCTAACGAGGAGTGCGATGTAAAAAATGATTCATTTGGACTTCCGGACTCGGATAAAAAATCCGACTCCGACCCCTAGTGTTCTTAGGAATCCGACGCTACCCAAAAACTTCCGACTTTTTGTGACTCCGACTCAGTTCCGACGCCACAACCCTGGTTAGAGCGAAACGATAATGCTGAATAGACAGGAGCTGCTGTATATCTGAAGCGACGATACTCTGACTTGAACTTTTCAAGTTTGTGTAGTCAGGAGGGATACTTAGCAGGAGGTACCAGTAACAAACTCTGAGCCGGAATGCTGCACTGGTAAAAAATATTAGTTTCTTGTAAAAATCATCTGCTTTGAGTTCTTTGTTGACGCGTTTATCTCCATCATTTTTGCCTGTTTTGCGATTCCCAAAGCAAGATTTTACTGTGAAATACTGTCGTTACGACTTACTATGTTTCTTCTATTTCTGCTAATGGAATTCAATTAACACAATTCTAGATCCATTGGCACAGGTTGGAATGGATTATTCCTTGTAACGTGAAATTTCTCCCTGTTTTTCAAATCAATTTTTAGGCTGTTAAACGTAACGAAAATTTTCTAGTGTATAGACGTTTGCAATAGCAATTCTGAAGGCAAACTCAGCCCACTTTCTCTTCAGGTAGTAAGTAGCATCTTATGCAAGTTTCAAGATTTTCAGAAAGTTGAACTTTGTTTCAGTTGTTTGCTTGCACATTGTTATTGTCGCTATGGGCTATATGTGGAACGGAAAAGCGGGTTTTACTATGAATATTGTTTGTTTTTTATGTCACCATTGTGTGCTTGAAGGCTAAATTAGTGCAGCTACACACAAAAACGAAGTGGTTTTGTTGACAACTAGGGATTTGCAACTTCCGATAGTTTGAGATACAAGTTCAAACTACTACCAACAACTTAACAATCACAAAATTTAATTAAATCATGTTACAGACTTCTCGAAAAAGGATTGAATTGTAGGCGAAATTAAACGAATGAGTCAAATGAGGTTAAACCACGAAACCTACTGGAAGTGAGAGAGGCGTGTTTCCCAGGGTCCAAAGTCTTGCGCTTCATGCGTTTGGTTCTTCTGACAATGAAGACAATTAATTTTATAATACTTGTCGTGATTTTTTCAGATCTGTAGTTATTGTTCTTATTTCTAACGCGACTTTGCAAGGCTAAGAGTTTTTGCTAAATTTAATGTCCTAATGTGATATACCAGACAACGATAACAAAAGTGCTCTCTTCAAACTTCCGTGCGAAGTGCGCGGATAACGTTCCATATATTTCAACAGTTTAGAGCAGGGGTGGGGAACCTGCGGCCGGCGGGCCAAATGCGGCCCGCGTGAACATTTGACATGACCCGCACCAGAATTTTCGTTACCGAAGTTAGAGTACAACATCACGTCAAAACGAAGCCGCATGATAAGCAGGTACTTAGATAGTAATTCAATAAAAGTCACTCTTCCTCATAGTTAGATAAAGGTAGAATTTTAGGGTAAAATAAATTGATTTTGCGGTTCGTCAGCGATAATGCACAATTCATGCGGCCCGTGATGGTAATTAGATTCCCCACCCTTGGTTTAGAGAAACATGCGTCGGCCACAAAAACTTTCCACCTAACTGATCTAGCGGTATACACGACGTAAATTTTTGGAATATCCTCTGCGATATTGCATGACTTTAGCAAAACAAACTAGTTATTTTGTGCAGATCAACGCCTCATTGAATCTGGAAGCCCCCTCTTCCAGCAAGGTCCCAATTTCGAAGAGTTTAATCTAGCCATTTCCTCGGTCATCATGCCTCCTTTGAGTTCCACTGTTTCCGTGAAGGTGGAGCCTGCCGATAATTCCAGTGAATTTCAGCGAGAAAGTTTTCAAACGGAATGCTGCATTTTTAAAGATAAGTTACAGACGGACGCTAGCACGCAACAGGCTGCGTTGTCCGAAGGTCGAGACTGGAATTCGGACTCATCTGGCAAAACTGTACCTGCCCACGCAGCACTACCCAGCATCGCTACCAATGGTTTACTGAATGTGCAATCGCGTCATACAACTCATCTTAAACCGTCCACTCCGAGTTCTCTGAATCCCTATAAAATACTTCCACCTGTAACGCCTACCGGCAGCGCGCATGTCGGGCATGATGACATGCTGCTTCCCCCGCTCAGTGCGATATCCACACCAAGTGGATTCAGTGCCTTGTCTCCATTCCAAGGTTTATCACCAACAGGTTCTAATTTTGCTAGTCCACGACACTCAGCTAAATCTGGAACCAGGAGTGTGATTTCAATGGCCAGAAAAAGAACTCTTTCTGTGTCTCCTCTATCTGCTGATGGACTGGACTTAAATTCCCTGATTCGGGTTTCGCCCAGTTCTTTGCTTTTCGGCAACTCGCGACGTTCGTCCATGAGTTGTTCTCCACTGCCGCCATCTGGGCCTGATGCTGGCACGTACGGGCATTTAAGCGTCCGAAATAGTCCGGTTTACGGTTCATTTTCCAGACAGATGCTGATAGCAACTCCAGGAAGTATGATTATGCAAACTGATCAAAACGAAAAATCACCTTCGAGGGTGGATTATCCAAGTGAATCGTATGCCGGACCATCAGGACAAAACCTGCTGCGAGCAAGTTCGCATCAGTTATCTAGTTTCCACCACGTAAAATCATTCCCGCAGCTGCATGATCAACAGCAGCACATGATGAAACGAATGAACGAAAACATGGAGATCACAGGACAAGCGCATTACCCTCTTGATCACGTACAGCCCATAAATAACAACTTAACCGTTACTCCTCGACACGCACGAATGCCCATTGGCGGAGTTGCTTATTCAAGTTACACTCAAGGTGACGCCGCAACCCCAAACAATCCAACAAACGAAATTCTGTCAAGTTCAAGCGATTCGGGAATGCTTGTTTGCAGATGGATGCATTGCAACCAAGTTTTCAAGGTACGTTCTCAATGAAAAGCTGTTTCGTATTCGCAAAGTCTTTCGAACGTCTGGTGAAAAGCGTGTATTGGTGCGGTTTATGCATCGCGTGATGTAACTCATATCGTGACGTATTGTACATGGCGGGGCAATTGCCCGGTTGCCCACCGCCTGGTTGCGGCCTGGTACACGGTCTCCCAAAACGAAGCGCCAGGGCAAATTACTTCGCGAGAACGTCACCAACGGCAGTGAAAAAATAAATAATTGTTTCAACAGAAACATCCTGTTTGTGCCGTTCTCAAAAACTGACCGTAACCTAATCAGGACAGCAATGCCAGGGTATCGCTTTCACTGAGTGGTTAAGATACTGTAGGTCGCCGAAAGCAATTGGGACCCAGCCCAGGAGAAGGTACAACTTTTTGCAAACCTCGAGCGTGTATGATTTTTCAAAAAATAGTTTTCACTACATTATGTGGTTTTGAGCTGATTTTGGATGGTGTTGAGACAGAATGTTTGTTAATTCTCTTCCTTCAATTTGGTTTCCTTTGGAAGATTTTTTAACAATTTAGCAGCAGTAATTTCGTAACATCGCATTTTCGTTTTCATTGGGTTTACCTTGTTTACTCCACCTACCACTTAAAATGTTGCCAACTTGTTCCTGTTTATGTTACGTTTGATTTTGCTTTCTGTATCTTCAATCGCGCAAGAAATTGCTTTTTGGCATGCACACAGTAACTTCGACACGTACATAGTTCTATAATTGTTATATTGCTTTTTTAGATAAACTGAATTTTTGAGTAAGCTAACCCTGAACGTTCTGATACTATCAAATTGCTTTAGATACGGTTCGCGCTTTAAAAGTTGTGGTGAGCGTCAGAAGCTCCCATAAGCGTCTAAAGTCATGTGTGTGCAAACTAAGGGCCAGAAATAGCCAGTTGCTTATGGATCGCTTGGTGTTGGGCAGCGTGTTTCAAACATACAATAAAAACAAAAAATTGCCCCGTAAAAATATATTTTGCCCCTCCAAATCTTAAAACCTAGCTACGGGCCTGATCAGTCATTCATTTTATTTTTCGGAAAATGAGCTTGGGACTCTTTAGTTTCGACATGCGGCATTTGAAAGGTGCAGTTCCATGGAGAAACTCTGCACGGGTTGCTGCAGTGCTTACTAAATTCCACGTAAAGATGGGGTACGTGGCCATCAAAAGTAGAAATACAAGCTGCTTGAGCTGCTGTAACTTGCTCAAATGCTGTGCTTTTCCTTTTGTCGGAGTAAATGATTTGAAATAAACATAGTTTTACTGCATGTTTGCACGGTAGTTGCTGCTTGTTTTGATTCGCAGTTTGTGATTCACTGTTGTTCAAAAATACTTCTTTTTTCTGTAAGAGCTTTGGCAAAAACAGTGTTTGCAAACCTTTAATTCATTTTAAAGTCAGCGCTTTTCACAGACGTTTTTAATGGGTTATCTCATCTTGTCGAAATCAAATCTGTTCTTTGCAAGCCGACTCCTTTGGAACAGAATACATGTTGAAGCCTAGGCCTGATTAACCAAGCGCGCAGTCATATTTTTAAAATATTTTTTTACAATTGCTTTGCTTTTCAGGAGCAAGAGGACTTAGTAAAGCACATAGAAAAGACACACATTGATCAAAGGAAAGGCGAAGAGTTTACGTGCTACTGGGCTCTGTGTCCGCGTGAATACAAACCTTTCAACGCTCGTTACAAACTGCTAATTCACATGAGAGTGCACTCAGGAGAAAGACCAAACAAATGCACGGTGAGACCTGTTCAATATTATTGTTATTATTATTATTATTATTCTTAACGCAAAATCAATAATAAAACTTTGCTTCAAACTTGTCGTTCTGGCTCATAGTCACAACAGATGAAATTACACCTTCACCAAGCGCCTTCGACATTGTGTAAAAATTGCTGGTACCATCCGTCAAGCAACCTTGTTATCGGCCTTGTAACAGGAGGCAAGCGACCGCAGCCATGCTACGACTAACAATATTTCTATCAGCCGACAGATAAGTGAGTAAATCCGCAACAAATGCTTGCGAAGCAGATGGTCCCGAAGATTACAGTAGCATGGGAGCGTCATTCCCGGCATTCCCCTGCTGCATTTGGAACCTCGCGTGTGTCTCTTGCAGCTTCCGCACCGCACTGCGTCTCCTCGTGCTTGACCAGGAATGCCGAATTTTGCGAACTGTTGTGCGCGTGACCATCTTCGCCTATCAAAAACATCTCCTCCAAAACTCAGGCGTGACAATTCATGTCTGAGCCTCTACGCCAAAGTTAAACATGTTGATTATCTATTACATCACACGTTGTATATACAACCTACTCCAACTCGTTTAAAATCAAGGCGGCTGCTACGGCCATATGTGGAGCATCTCGAAAGAGAAGGTATTGCTTTGCCACAGGTCCCCTCACCCCTGAAACTATACATCAATGAACTGACACCAAAACCAGATGGATATCAGTACCCCAGAAAAGCTTGGGGACAATTAAACCGGCTCCGTACTGGAGCCGGTCGTTTTAAAGCGAACATGGTAAAGATGGGCCTGGCAGCATCTAACCAATGTGAATGTGGCTCTGTCCAGACCGCAGAACACATATTGCAAGAATGCCATACACTGAGACCTCCGTGCAGCATCTCCGACATTAACAGGGAAGA
>JGI24158J21664_10002442_pt1 | contig 22530 bp, 14 predicted proteins | sample Ectturendosymbi3_FD_21664 | JGI IMG/M metagenome (IMG submission 21664)
TGTTGTGCTCTGATACACACCTAAGCTAAGCAAACCTCAAACTCCAGCGGAGACGGCGAAGGTCTGAAAATAGATTTCAAGCGTTTGCAAATACAGTTGACGTTATATTTTAGAGGACTAAGCCACTTCAGTGGTTTAAGTCGAATTTCAGTCATAGCTCGGCGAATGTTCGCGCTGGAGAGTTAAACACGATCTCATAAACTGCTGATTTTCGTGGGAATTGTTAACAAAACAGAGTAAATTGGCACTTGGAATTTTTCACTGATCAAAATAACTTCACCAGTACCAACTCGTGACGTCAAACGTCCACCAAAATTTTCAGATCCAAGTTGTCTATTTTTCAAACAAAAGTGCTCAAAAATCCGCATCTTGTGATGTCATGACAAGCTTCTTATTTGTTGACTCTCTAGCGCGATTTGTCGGCGAGTTTTACGTGAAAGGGTTCAAACACAACGATAGCAAAACTCTAAAGAACGATGTTTAATGTCTGGGTCTTGCGTTGCTGCGTTTGAATGGCGTGATACACAAATTTGAAAAATCACATCAGTGTAGCGGACCTCTTCTCGGCCCGCAGCTAAGTAAAAAGCAACCAGAACAGAAAAAGTAAGAATGAAGGCAACTTCACGGGGAGAAGGACAACTGACGTTAGAACGCGACAATTGGGTAGGAATCGGACAAGTATGTTTTGCGCGAGAGCCAGTTTGAGAAACGCATGAGAGAGCCAGATCCGGTCAATCGCGTGTTTCGACGTTTCTCGAGCTTGTTTGCTAACCCTATGTTCATGAACTAAATCGACATCGACCATTCTTCGCCCCGGTGGTTTCTCACGAGTCAAGGCTATGCACTTTCCGTCGACCGAGAAACAACCGGTGGATGATGGAATGGATGCCGATTTGGTGCATTAGTTCCATGCGGACGATGCTGCCTATGTGGCAACTTCCACGTCTACCCTTCAAAACATCTGCAGCTCCTTCGCTAGTGCCGGTGCTAAAACTAAATACTACTATCAGCCTGAAAAAAAACGTGGTCTGATCTCAGGGACCTAGCTCTTCCCCGCAAATCAGTATAAACGGAGCTGTGCAGCAGTCAGTCGAAAAGTTTTGTTATCTGGGGTCAACAGTCGACAACACGGACTCGCTGAAATCGGAGCATGACATTCGATTTGGCAAGGCCGAGACAGCATTTGGTCATCTTCGTCCACGTGTTTAGTCTAATGGCAACCTCTCTATCCGAGATAAAATCTAGGTGTATATGGCCTGTGTTGTCAGTGTGCTACTTTATGGTTGTGAAACGTGGACAACATACAGGCACCAAGAACGCCGTCTTAACGATTTTCACATGTTGCCTTCGCTCTATCTTCGGTTTGTCCTGGAGAGACCGGGCGCCCAATACCTCAGTACTGCAAGCGAGTGGTTCCTTCGACCTCATAACCATCATCGGACATCGACGTCTACGATGGGCTGGTCATGTGTGCCGCATGGAGGACAACCGCCTACCAAAGGAAGTTCTATATAGAGATATCCCACAAAAGACGTTCAAAATGCGTCGTCGTTGCGCTCACTGGACGCACAAAAGAAGTTAACAAAGGACGACTCCGACGGCTGTTGTGCTCTGATACACACCTAAGCTAAGCAAACCTCAAACTCCAGCGGAGACGGCGAAGGTCTGAAAATAGATTTCAAGCGTTTGCAAATACAGTTGACATTATATTTTAGGAGACTAAGCCACTTCAGTGGCTTTTAAGTCAAATTTCGGCCATAGCTCGGCGACTGTTCGCGCTGGACAGTTAAGCACGATCTCATAAGGCACTGATTTTCGTGGGAATTGGTGGCAAAACAGAGTAAATTGGGATTAGGAATTTTTCATTGGTCAAAATAGCTTCACCGGGACCAACTCGTGACGTCAAACGTCCACCAGCATTTTTCAAATCCAAGTTTTGTATTTTTCAAACAAAATTGCTCAAAAATCCACATCTTATGATATCATGATCCGCTTCTTATTTGTTGGGGTACAAGTAAAAATATATGTATATATTATTTACTTACAAATATTGTGTACATATATCAGTGAACATCATACATATATTTCTCCCTTGAATCCTTCAAATAAGAAGCGGTTGTTTCAGAGCGTTGAAATTGAGTCACGAACATCACTGATTCATCTGTGGCAGTACCATCTACCATACTCCACCAAACATCCAGATGGCCGTCCAGATATCCAAGCAGCTGTGTTGCTGCCATTCGACTCATCTTATACAAATTGTTTTGAGCGTTTGTTTGCAAGGCTGCGAAACGAATATGGCAGATGTTTTACTTGGGCTGGGTTTTTACTTCGTCCGTCCAGCTTTGAACCTAGCGAAACTCCTGTATCACAACGAGAGAAACCGTTATGACCCAGCAACCCCTGTGCAACTGTGTGGATAATCCTGGAAACATCCCTCTTTCATTGCATCGACTGTTAGCCCGGCCTGCGTCGCCCTAATTTATTCATCGTGATGTATTAGTTCTTCTAGAGCAGGGTTTCTCAACCGGGCCCTGCGGCTCCGAGGTTTCAGGGTGTTTTTTGGAAAACCGCGAGCAGGTCTCTGCTGAAATATGTTAACCCAAATGTGCGTTTTTATCGGTGGAGCAGGGGGACAGGGGTATTTGCCTCTGGAAGGGCGCCACGAACCATGAAATGTTCGGAAACACTTCTCTTGGGACAAGTGACACCATAACTGTTCTTATTTTTTCGTTGTCCTGGCAGACTGTTCATTTTGGAAAAGATAAATATTCTAAATCAAATAATCTTCCTTGCTAAGGTAATTGAATATGCGGAGAGGCAAAGGGAACAGACCTTGGTGCAAACTACATGCAAATTGTATTTGTTTGGCAAATGGCGTAAAAATTTGGAAATCCGATCATGTGGTGTCACACCAGGCGAAACGATGACTACAAGCACCAACTAAAACTGCTTCCCAGAATGTCATTGGAAGATATCGAATCTTCCAACTGTACTGACTGTTAAGTTGTTATTTCACAGTCTTAAACTTGCGGTTTCCGGTCAGTTTGAAAGATGTGGACTGGCTTTTTGAGATATCGTGATTTGACCAACAGGCAGGGCAATGCTGGAGTCGAAATGAACATATAATTCGGCATGCCGCAGAGTGCAAACAGACAATGAAGAACTTTATCACTGTCGATCAGCGTCACAAATGAATGTTGCGTGACACAGAGAGGGTCTATGAAGTCTATACTCCTTTTTCTATAATTTGAGTCGCCTTAAACCAGTGCGCTACTTCCATGTGAATTATGATTAGGTTTGCGTTGGCGCGCATGCCACGATCTAAACACACTTTAGGAAAGGGGTCGGGAACCTGTGGTTCGCTAACCACATGTGGCTCTTTTGATGACGGCATCTGGCTCGCTTGATATTTTCTTAACGACTGTTACGAATGAAACGTTTTCTGTGATATTTTATCTACCAGATTACAAAGCCATCAGCAACACCATGCAGCACCAGAAGTCGCATGAACAGACAGAAGCATGTTATCAAAGAGAAAATTCAAACATTTACCATTGTTTAAAATCGTTGGTTTTGCTTAACAATTATTTAGTAAGTTAGTTGCATTAAGTGTTGAAAAATATTATATAGCTCTCACGGAATTACAATTAAAAATATGTAGATTTCGTGGCTCCCTTAGACAAAAAGGTTCCCGACCCCTGCTTTAGGATATTTTGAGTAGAGTGCGGTACGTTTTTGGAACGAACAAATTGCAGTAACTATGCACAAACAGATGCAGCAATGTTTGCAGAAGTCGCATGAGTGAAACATCATGCGTAATGTTTAAAATTCCAGGCCGATAACGCTTTAATTACCAGTAATCGTCCAGCTTGAACCTGCAGCAGAATACCTGTTTCCATGTAGGTCGTTCCATAGGTAGAGCATTGATTGGTGATCAAAGTGAAATGCTCCTTTTAAGGAAATGGTGTCGTGTTGCTCCGGTACTACTTTGTTGCTTGACAACGCTTTTTTACGAGGGGATAATTGAGAACGCTTCCTTGTGATGCTCTCGACATATGCGCCACCAGCCCACCATCGTCTTTCTGGGTACTCGCACCACCACGTTGCATATACAAAGCAGCTTATTTGTCAACAGCGTGGTAAAATAACGCTTTCAATATCCTTCCTAATATTTGCAAAGTTTTTCATTTCCACTTGGCCATATATTGATCTTTGCGCTTTTCTAAGACAATGAAGGCGATCAGCAAACTGTGGAATCCATTTCACGTAGTAGCAAAAATTCCAAGCATTGTATTACCTGCAGTGCCATTTCGCTTTCTAGAGTCATAAGTGTACCTGGGGTCAAATTCTTTCTAGAATTTGCAACCAATATTTTTCCCAGCAACCAGTTAGTCGATTTAAAGATCGAAAAGAGCAGCTGCATTTTAGGCAGAATGAAACGCTGGTAACTTAAAAATTTCCCGGCATCCTTCGAAAGCAGTTTATTTTTGGCTAACTCAAACACAGTTACATGAAGATTCGCGCTTTCGAAACAAAATATTGAAAACATCTTGCACTGCGCCTCAAGTCTGTTGACAAATTTAGAAATTCTAGGATGCCGATGTACGCCCTGTTGCTTCAACTGGTTGTTTCAACTGAACAAATTTGCTGTTTGCGAGTGATCTGCGCATAAACCTGATGTTGCCCATCTAGTAGGCTAAATATTCACCCTTTTGAGGTCTTGTTTTCCGACACTCAGCTGTGAAAGGATGCTTTTCCTCCCAATCCTCGCAGGAATCCAACCTGCTGAGCTTCGTCGCAATGTAGCCACACTGTCGCTGGCACGTCATGCCGTGGAGCCTGGACATCTGCTTCACTTTGCGCACACCCGGCCATCCAATGCAAACTCACGCTGCCTCAAATCGGGACACCCATTTGTACCCCCCACACAACATCTCCTCAGTTCATCTGACAACAACAACATACCTGCGCAGCACTGGGCGGATCACCAATGAAATGCGGAGCGGACGGAGAACCTGCACAGACTCCGCATTTTGATCCCCGACATCGACACACACACACCCGAATGACCCTCCAAATAAGAGCTTGGGACCGGCTTAACCGCATGCCCATCGGTGACGGGGTTTTCCGTTGCTGCTTTCACAAATGGGGTGTGGCCTCCTTTGCGGCCTGTGAGTGGCGCGCAGAAGTACAATCCGGTGATCATGTTGTCCTGCAATGTCCAATCCATTGACCTTCCCATGGACTGCATGACCTGACGGTTCGGGACAATGAGTCAATCGAAAGGCTGCTCAACATTTGCCCCGAGATCAAGTGCGGCCAAGCAGTTGTTTGAATAACTGGCTGAAAAGACGAAGAAGAAGAATGATGCTTTTCAACTAACACTGCAGTTTTTTTCCGATTACTACATTCTTGGCGATTACGTCTTAACCTCTCCAAACGGAGTCACTTTCAAATATCATACCTTCTGCATACATTAGTTTTGCTGAGCTCTCAATGAAAATGCCTTATTCACGATTTCACTGCCTGTATCACTATCGGCTTGAAAATAGCAGGAATGTCATGAAAGATTGATTTTTGCTGTTTCAAGCGCTTGCAACAACCAAATGTCATGGCACCCCGTTTATAAACACACCCTGTTTCCGTTTCATAAAAGCACAGCTCAATCTAGTGAAGTTGCTGCATGACATTGTAGTCTTGAACAAATTCTTGAAGATTTTTGAAGACAAGCAACGGAGCATTTTCTTGGATGAACAGATCATTTGCATAGCGCATCGTCTGACACGACTATAGTGACGTCAACAGCAAATTACGCCGTGAAAACCCGTTCCTTTGTCGCCTGAATTTTTTATTTGTTTACTGCTTTTTTGTGAATGAAGCTATAAGAACGACTTTCTACCATCAAAGTGAAAAGTATTTCATTGTAGCTCTTGCTGTGCCAACCATCTTTACAGTTTTCCTAGACGTTAGAGATGTCACTCAAAGGAAACTATGTTCGGTCATTTGCGGTTAAGACGCGGATTTTGATTAAAAACTTTGGCGTGTTTCCCATTTTCCAAGGTTTCGAGCACAAATGCACCTGTACATAACAGAACCATGTGCTATGTCAAGCTTGTTTGCAGTAGTAGCACATTTCACAGCATAGGTGAAGGGGCAGGCAATTTTGGTGGTGTGTAAACGATATTTTGCCTGTATTTCCCTAAATTCGCCCAAAATCTTTTATGCGACAAACGTTTCCTCTACAAAACATTTGTAGCTATGGGTACATTATAGTTTACTCTAACAAGTTGACATAGACTTGAAAATATGAAATTTTTTACTTAAAATGTTTACGCTAGCCTGTGCAAACATACTGTCAGAAGCCAGTTGAATCTGTGCTCGCAGTTCTGTCGTTTGACGTTCCATTCACATTCCGGCTGTTGCTGCCAACAAGTAACCTCACAGCTAACTGAGGTACGGGTCTGAAACTGCTTGCTTCTCTGAAGGCGGATATGGAATATACAACATGTATCATTGTTTGCATTATGACTGTGCCACAACATTGTCTGTTTAATTGCACACATATGCACCAAACCGTATAGCAAAATGTGTTCATGCAAACACTGTAGTTAAAATAAAAAACAGAAGCTTTTCTGCGCCTGCCTGACATGGACTCTGTTATGAAGTAGGTGCCCCACAGCAGAGTTGATTACCTCAGTGTGCAATTAATAAATAACGTAAATGGAATGCGTCCTTTTCCCCAAACATTTGAGCAAGTTCGTTACTCGCCAACTCTTATAAACTAAAACGCGAAGTTACTAGAAAGGAGACATTCCATATAATCGTTGATTTTATACATGTTTAACCCTTAAAAGTCTTGGTGCTTTGCGAATCACTATTAACTTACATGGGTCGCCAGTGACCCGTGTCGATATACTGCCAAGAGAGTAGAAGGACATCGCATTTGGAAGTTTTATTGCAATATCGTTTAAAAACTTGATAAGCGAAAGCTCCGAAACGAGAACTAATAAATTTAGAACGGTTTCCCCTGAATGTTACTAAGGGTTTAAAGAACGAAAGTTCAATAACGAAAACCTGTAACCTCTCCATATAGGTAAGGACAGCATGCAAAGTTTGTAACAAGGTATTCGGTGACTGATTGCACTGCGAACAAACTACTGTGACAATTTTATGTTCGTTACAATATGGTCACAGTTTTGGCCAAAAAAAGTTAAAAATTGATATGAATTTGGAAGAAATAAAAAGTTGCCTTTTCATCAAATTTATGTTTTTTTGGCAATAACGTTTGATCCAACACACTATAAAGCCAGTCAAAGCTTCAAAACACTCGCATTATAGCCTAGTTTTTACTAAAACTTGAATGAAATATTTGCTCTTGGTGTTGGGCCCAAGGTCCGACGACCTTGGCCAAAAACGTTTGAACCTGCCCCACCTACGACGTCGCCCACTAAAAGCCTGAAATCTAAAACTTTCACATTTTGGAAATAATCCAAACTAGAAGATTAGTCGCATTTTTGAGGGTTTGAACAGTTTTCTAGCTCAATCGCCTGGAGTGCTATGGAGTTGCTATGCGACGCAAGAAACGTAGATTTCAGATGTAGAGTTGCTAAATTACATTAGAAACGTTTGCAGCTTCCGAGGTGGAACTTGGTAAGGACCGATATAGAATTATTTCTTATATATTTATAAAAAAAACTCTTTACTTTGTGGTGTCCGCAGTTTGTCAGTGTTTACATCGAGGGTGTATAACCTGTTTGATTTTGTGGGCTAGAATTTAAACATGGCAAGACTGCACGTGCCGAATACACGACATCACATATTCGTTGGTGACGTCACAACAATTTGACTCTGACCACCTAATCAGTTCACTGGCTGCACGGAAACAACTCGTGGGATGCATGTGGCCCTCTGGCCGAATGTTTAACCTCGCTGGCTCGAACTGTATGACATGCCCTAGGGAAAAAATGTTGCACTATTACCACGTTTCTTTAAGGAATATGTTATGTACCCGGTATGGACCTGCAGAGACCTGATTTCTCTGAATTTTGGGACTCGATTTTCTCTGATTCTTGGGGCCCAATGATAAATTTCTCTGATTCTAGAGACCCGATTTGAAATTCAAGGAACCCGCATCGGGTTGCTTAATCACCTGAAAAACATGCTATTACCTGACATGAGTCGCTAGAGGCGCCAAAGCTTTTTTCGGGAATTTTTTTATTTTTCTGTACATTTGACAAACGGAAAACCTGGTGCGTATTTAAAGAAATGCCCACGAGCAACTTGAGGAATACATGGGGTGTCAAAGTAGCGAACCGTCTGACATGGGCAATACGCAGTTGCAAAGTTCCGCTCGGGTCGCTAGCGACACAAAAAGGCGTTTAAGGGTTGTTTTGTCTGACATCATAAACTCTTGTTTGTAAACTAAAAAACAAAGAATGATTTCATTAATATTGTCAAAAATATCGAAACTCTTTTCCAAACTCTTTTGTGATTTGCTCAAATGTTTGACTAATCCAAACTTTTGTGGGTGAACAGGTACCCCCCATGCGTACCCCATGTACCCCAAGCACGTACCCCATGCGTCCCCAGCTCCAGCACCACTTTTTTCAGTTATCAGCACTACTGGAATATAGTTCGTTTCAGACGCTGGACGGAGATTTCTCCACAGAACAAGTTACGTGCAGTGGCATAAGTTGCAGTGCAGCTACACTGTTCCAAACTTGGAAATGTTTGTTCATCTCCGGCATGAACGCCCGCTTGGTTGACAACATTTGCAAACCAGAATCTTCAATTCACATGTAGATGCTGAGGTGTTGCATTGTGAACCAGAACAGTAGTAAAAACCTATCGAACCAGACCATTTTTATTGTTTCGCAGGCCGGGTTTATTGCCAAGTTCTATAATGGTTGCAAGAAACCTTATATTACAGCAAGTAACTTTAGTCGGAGTCAGGTTTAGTTCAAAGGAACTTTACGGTCCATTCGCCAAAAGTTTGTAACTGAAACACATTTGCGAAGTCAACCTGCAGCAACGCGATCCGCGTCGGCATAGCTACAGCGAAGGATACAGTAATACAACCCTCGTCATGAAACTATTGTTCTAACGAATAGGGCCGGATTTAGGGGAAGGTTAAGTAGGCGACTACTTAAAGGCTTCAAAACTGCAGGCCTCCACAGTCAGGAGCCGTGAGCCGCCCGATTAAGGCTGGTTTGACATATTTAATGTGAATAATCATATAAACAGTCAATAACAACAGTATTACAAAAAAAGCAAGCTTATGTTTATTGAAAGTATTGTGATTTTTTCATTTTATACTCACGAAACCTACAACCAACAGAACGAAAACATTATGTGCGCGAAAGTGAACATTACCGGTCACTAATGAACTTTTCGACTCACTGCTGCAATACATAATTACAGCTAGCTGATAACTTTTATTTCTTTGACCTTGAATGATATTTATCTGAGGCACTGAGGTCCTCCACACAAAGACTGAGACACGTGCTTCATTGGATATCACCAACCTATAGACTGCAAGAGACGGCCAAAGCACAAATCAATATTGCAATTCAGTTAATTGCAGTGTACTTGCACTAATGAGGGGCGAGAAGCACATAATCCAGTTCGATATTAGAAGCACAAACTATGTGTGCTTTTTTTGTACTGAACACAGCATATAACCTGTAATGAAATTGAAATACAGTAGGTTTCTTGATCATTTCGAATCGTGTAGCATTGACACTGGCAAGAACTATTGATTTTTCTTCTCTGCATTTATTAGGCTAGAAATCTCCACTTCAGCAATATTCATTTATTCACTTTTCATTTTCTTGCACGCTTTGCCTTTCGGGAATGTTGTGGGGGTAACAGCCATATGAGGACTTGAAATTGCTCATGTTCAACAGTATCCGCAACAAAGACTGGAGCAAGCAAGGTCGGAGATGTAGACGGTCCACCTATTCCATGTGGGAACACTGGGCGTGTTTCCAATGGGTGCAACCAGCCGGGTGACATTATGGACGCATGGACAAAACAACATAGCTAGGATCTCTCGGTCCTGAGAAGTGATACGTCATAGGGCTTTACGAATTTCACAGTGGCGTACTTTATCGCAAAGCAGTGTCGCATCGTTAACTCTTCAGCTAACTTTGACTGTGCCGATCCATTTTTCGCCATGTTCACAGTGACAGTGCCCTGTCCATTGTGCGTCGTCGTTCATACGACGGAACGTTGTTTGTTTGTTTCCTCCGCGTTGAAATCACCACGAGAAACCTTCGCTTTTGTGTAAACGGAGACAGAGACAATAGGCGCTAGGGCCCCTTCTCTCAACACTTTTCCAATCTTGAAATGTAATATGAATAGAACCGTAAATTGAAACAGAACTGAAGGCGCTCTTCCTCTGGTAGGTAGTAATATGAGGTCAGGTGCTTAACATGTGGTGTATGATATGTAGGTGGCAGTATGCTTTATGTAGCAAAGGATTTTGCAGTACAGTTATGCGTGCCACATTTCAACCAGTGACACTCGGTACATTTTTATCAGCGCTCGTTTTAAAGTATAAAAGTCGCAAGGTTGTGACTATTCCGAGAATGTTGTAGTTCAGTTTCAGGCAAATGCCGTGCAGCTAAGCAGTTGAACGTTTTTGAGGATGTAATTTTTTCATCTGCGGTAGCATGTTAGTAAAAGACAAACGCAAATTTCCTATTTCACATTCTCGCTGACTTTCTGTGGTCTACGAAATCAACGTTTTTGTCTGACTGCGGGTTTGCAATGTTACTTGTTGTAGCGAACTTCACAACCAACAGGGTTGCAAAACAATTAGCTTGTGCCCAACGCGTCAAGAAAAACCCCAGTCTATCTTTGTTAAGGTTATCTGCAATTTGGGATTTGCATCAACGTTACATATTTCAGTGAGCAAAAGGTGTAAATTTTGTACTGTGTACAAGGAGCAGAAACACGCTGCAGCATTTCAAAAAACCACCAATAAAATTTACGATAATAAGAAAAACTACTCACAGAGAATGTAAAACTTCCTATTTACCTAGCAATATACCTTACCACTTTTAAACACTAATACTTTATTTGTTGACCACAGTATGCAAAAGGCAAACCATGTTTCAGTTACAAATTAGATTGTGAGTTACGCTTTGTCAAAATGTTAGTCCTTATTTTGTTCCAATATATTTTCATGTAAAGTGTGGAAAACCTCCTTGGCGCAAGTCACAAACATTGCATTGAAACATGTCAACAAAACAAGAACAGGTAATTACAATGCTAACAGCGAAGTAAACCTTAGTTGAAGATTTCAAATCTGTGATGTTCGCTATGATGTAATCCTGGTTTACGCTGGCAGCAATGAAACTCTATATGACGAACAATGGAAGGTCCGACATCATTTTCTGAATGGGTTACAAACTTCTTTCGTCGGTTGTCATGTTAAGAGTTAAACAAAAGATCAGCAGAGTCTTGTGCCGATCAGAAGTGGAACAAATTATTTGAACTGTACTTTGTGGTTGTTCTTTCAGTTCTGTAATATTTTAGGAATAGTCATTTTTTTCAAATTCTTACAAGCATTCATGCAATCACTTTTTATGTTGCACGTACATCTAACGGTGATGTGTTGGAAGGGTTGATGCATTTAATTGGTGTGCTACCATGATTTCAAAGCTTCATGAGTTTGCTTGCATCGTATTTTTGATTAGGAAGCGTTTTCCAGACGTGAAATATTTTCTCAATATCTCAAACGAGAGCGAAAAACATCCAACTTTCTTTTCAAATTAGGAAACATATCAGTGAAAAGCCTTCGTGAAAAACAGTTCTTTGGACAAAAAACACGACTGATGCTATTTTATTCGAGGTTAAAAGGAGATTATTTTTATTTGCACTGATGTTATTTGTCATTTTGGCTATATCCAACTGTTTCTTTACAAACCATCTCAAAAGATAATACAAGTAACAAATTATAACAATTACAAATGTTTCTTCTTTCAGCAAGAATAAAATGTTAACATTATGCAAGCATTTTACAGAGAGTTTCTCTTTTATTCACGTACGTCTGGGTGAGGACTGTGGCAAAAACATGTCAGTGTATTCCATGTTCTACACTGAAAATGTAAAAAGTGAATATAACTCAATCAAAAAACACCTTGAAACCAACCCAGATCTTCTGCACAGTTGCTATTGACGATCTCTTTGCTTTTTTCATTATTGAAGCAAACTCTTATGCACACTAAAGGTCAAGCCAGACGACGGATTTGTGCTTATGAAACATCTCAATATGTTGGCTTATTCTGCATACTGATAGTTCTTTTGGTCAACGAGACGGAAACAGTTGCGTTATCCCATCGAAGAACTGAAGCATTCGATGCAATAAAGCGGTTTCTGTGTTGAATGTGCAGAAATGAAACAGTTTTGAGAAAGATGTTCGTGTGAAACTTTTGTGGATCATGCGATTCTCCCAATCACTCCGACTTGGCAATCCTGAAGACTCCTCTATCGTCTGAAACAACTGTTGCAAACGCAGTGAACTTTTCACTTCTCTACTGTCCCAAAGGTTTTTAAAAGCGAACAGCGGACTGCAAGTCTTACGGCCCTTCTTGAGATTCATATCCATATAGTGTGAAAACCGGGGGTGCTTCGACACGCAGGCGATGCAAACCGCTGGTGTTCTTGCCATCAAAAATCGCATTAATATGCTTGTCTTTTTGGGAGGAGATTTCAGAACCTGAAAAATAATGTGTTGTTATTTTTCATGCCCTCATCATAACCTTGATATAGTCCACATTTTGAATTTCAAAACGTAGTGCAGGTGCTTACGAAAGTCTTTGCGAGTTTAAAAACAAATGAATAGTGCATGTGTGGCTTTGGTATCTGCGACACTTTACTTCCATGTCTTTGATAGGTTACTGAAACACCTCCACATTAAACGCTATCAATACTACGCTTACTCCGTTGCGCTTGCAGCTACGCATTTTCTACGTGCTATTTTTGGCAAACTCCACAAAACACGATAAAGTAACTTGAAAGATCATTTGATGCAGGCTACGGCACTCCATTTGTGTTTTTGAAAACTCGAACGTTTTCAAAAATTATAGCATTTCGCTTTATTGCCTACTACAGCTTTAAAAAACGAAAACGTGGATAACTAGCAAAAATCTTTTCCAAAGAGAAAGATCATTATGGTGGCTCGGAACAAAAAATATCAATGTTTTACGTCAAACATAAAACGCAGTCCATAGCTTCAAGTTATCGTCTCCATCTGCTTAAGTGTGAAACATAATTTGCACTTTCAATATTTAGAAAGTATTGTGAATGGGGAGCGTAACATTTTTGTGTTAAGAAAATCTCTGCAGCATTTCATTCACAAAATATTTTTCATCTTATGAAATAATTTGTAAAACAAAAAACTGAAATGACTTTCCTGCATCAAAAACTTTAGTTGTTGAAAAAGTCTTTTGAATGAGAAACTTAAACATCATTAAAAAACTGTCATAAAACAATTTCTTATATTTTGTTACTGTGCCTACTCTGCCAACTAACACAAATCCGCCAACGCGGTGTATCTATTGAAGTTTCTAAATGAAATACATTTCAAATTCTTATGTTGCATCTCCGTTGCTTAATCCATGTTTGTTACTGTAACCTGAATAAACGAGTTGAACAATGAAAAGACAGTTTAATATTATTGCTTTCAATGTTCTTTTCAACAATTCCTTTTTTAGCTCCAACCAGAGCTCTTTTCAAAATGTTAATTTGTGCCTTTAGAAAAACTCGAGTTCTTTCTCAAAGTCCACTCAGCATTGCTTCAAATGTCCTTATCTTCTATCATCGCGGTTTCTTTACAAATCAAGTAGTATATTAATGTATGGGCGGTTTCTAACTTACGCCTAACAAATCAAGTATTTCAAATTGGGAAACGATTTTCCTTTACTGATGTCAGAATTATCCAGTATTATAACTCACACATTTACTGCTTATTTGTTTTTGGGCGCAACCATCGTTCTGATGCACGTTTAAAGAACCAAGCTTAACTCTGCAAGAAGGCTTGCTGCTGTACAAGCGATATTGCGAATACGCATGATAACTTTTCCTGTGGCTAGTGGTCAGTATTTCAAGTTACACATATGACATACATCAACTGGACCCAACTTCAGGGTGGTAGATGCAAAGCCACTTAACCAAATGTTTCAGTTCCAGACATGCCTTTTGGAATTTCCGCTTGCAGTACTACCACACGTACAATTCACAATCGACTTCAACAACGAAAAGCGCCTGACATTTTACTGAGAAAATGTAAAGATAATACCGTAGGAAAATCAGTGTCAGCAATGATATGCTACATAAAAATCGCGATAAAAACAAATGTGAGAAATATGATTTCGAAACATGTTATATTCGGAAACATCAATGGGAAACACTTCATTGCAGAGTTGAGCTCAATGACAAAAAAATCCGTCCTTTAATTGATTCTTAAAAGATTTCTGTAAAAAATAGTTCTTCTCAGTTTCAAAGAATTCATCAATTGGAATTGTTACTTCCAAACTACTTTGTTTTATGAAAAGTTTTTAGGTTGTTTTTTATTTTTATCATTTTTTGTAAAAATATATTTCCACAAAATCTGTTTCTAAAATAATTTGACAGGTATTTCAAAATAAAATATAAATTTTATATGGAGAACACTCGCCAAATTAACTGTGCTAGGTGCATCTTGCTTACGTTTGGTGAAAACGTAGACCATCGTAAGTTGTGCGCGACGCAGATTTGCTTCCTCTTGCTTTTTTTCTTCTACTTTTAATTACGCCATAGCTCAGCGATGGGGAACCTACTTTGTATTGCAGGTCCCATGAAATGTGAAATATCGCTGGCAGGCCGAAAAGCAATTATCTTTATGGTAATTTTTTGCGTGTATCTTCTAGAGGAAATAAGGAAATGAAACTTTACGAAGCATCAAAACGAGACTTCTATTGATTTTCTGTTGAAGAATCTGCTAAATGGAGTTTCGTTTTCACGCGATGTTGTGTAATAACTTTGGTATAACACAAACGCTGATGCAGGAAATTTGAAATGTTCAGGCAGGAAACGTGCAGCCCGCGTACCGCAGGTTTCCAAACCTGCTCACACAACTTTTGAATTCACTTCGCCTTTCTCGCTTACGTTTTCGGGCGTGCTGAATGTGCAGGAAAATAGTGTAGCGCGAGCACGTCGACTACAACGAAAGCAAGCAGTCCGCCTTCTGTTCTCTTCGCACTGGCATGACCTTCCTACTGTCCGCATGACTATTCTAAACGCATGCCACCACGGAAGGTACAACTTGATTTAGCTTGTAGTCACGTTAAGACGCGTCCTGTAAGGTTTATGCGGTTTGCAGCATGCTAAAACCACGTTTGTGCATCTTAGCGACAGAGAGCGTATTTTGTTGGGAAGAAGTGAATCAGGAAAGAAACACAATTCTGGACGGTGCGAAGTAAAATAACATTTTGAAAATAAATTGTCTTCAACTGAAAGCTCTGCTAACGTGTTTGAAACGGTTATATACGAAGCACTAAAATGCCTTTGGAAGGTGTGCTATCTCATATCAATTTTAATGCAATGCTGAAGCACTGCAAAGCAGATTTTAACATAGTTGTTTGCCAACATTCTTTTGTGTTTCACGAAAGTTTTATTTCAAATGTTTTCAACAATTAGGTTCTGATTATATCTTTTACATCATAACACAGCTGTTCGATTCAGACTTTGGTTTCTGAAGACAAACTGCAGATTGGCAATATATTAAAGAGATGAAAATATTATGTGCATGGATACCAAGTGTGATAATTTGCTTTTACGTTCATCTTCCGCAAGTGGAGGCTCAAATTGACAGTAAGTAATGTTCTTTTGCAAATATCATTGGGTGACACAAACCAGGTCACTGTTTCATCAGTTACGGAGCAATAATTTCAATTTGTTAAACGTATTTGTCATAATCCGTCCACTAGTTATAGGCAGGTGCAAAACAGCTTTTGTCCCTAACAAGAACTTAATGGTTGACAGAAATGACAGGGCTTTTAATAAACGTTTCTTTTGTTCATTAAAATCGATTTGAAATTTAATTTTACATTGTAAACAATATCTTATGACACTTATTCCTAAAATCTTGGATAAAATGCTGTTAACATTTTATGACCTTTTGTCAATGTAACTGATATTTCACATATATCAGAATTGCATTTAATATATGTGTAGCATTGTCTATTAGCAGGTAAAATATAGAAATATACCCTTTGAAAACAATACAGTTTTCGGAGAAAGTTTGCCCAAAGTTTTGGGCCGTAAGTAACTGCGGTTAATATCATGTGATTTATTATCTTTGAGGTATCTCATATTAAGCCTTTGGAAACTTCGTACTTTGCAGAATGAAAATACTGTATGCTCGACATACCTGTGAAAGAAGTAATCATTTGAATTAGTTCTTAAAAATATTGGAATTGTACACCATAAAGTTTTATATCAATTCGTGTTTTTTAGTTTGTACTGCATCAAACATCACCAGCGACTCTGGAACTCTTACAAGCCCAAATTATCCGAACAATTATGATAACAATCTTGATTGCGAAACAATCATAACTACTTCTGCCGATAAGGTAAATGCTGTAAATGCTAAACAAGTTCAAAATGCTGAAGAAAGAAACGCGTTACTGGTTGGTTGCCGTAGGGTTTCATAACGAAGCCTGCGATTTTGAATAGATATACTTGCATTATAATGAAAATACCGGCCAAAGAAAAAGAGGTGAACAACATTTTGCAGATGTTTAGGTAAGCAGAGCTGAATGCAAAAATTCCATCGGTGCCTCTATGCAGTTTTAACTTGCAACAGAGCTCCATGCCTTACCCATGACGTCACACGCCATCACCGTGGCCAGATATCAGAGTTGGTCGGAGCCACATTTTGAGACTCCGACCCCACTTTTGGTTCAAAATTTTTGAATCCGTACTGCGTCCGGACATTTTTCAAATTTGAGAATCCAACTCTTGTTCTGACACGGGATGCCGTCGATCCAACCGAAATTTACCAATACTTTTACTTAAGAAACGACCACGAAGACTCCTGTTATTGCCGAAAATGAAAAGTGACCCTCGCTCCGGATTCGGGTCCAAAAGAAAAACGCAGAATCCTGCCGAAGTCGAATCCGGGGTCACCTCTGGCAGATATCCAGCCGAGTCAAGTGTCTACCTATGCTTCGCGCCACTACGTCACTACTGTAACTGCTTTTCGCGTTTTTAACTTTTCACAGCACTTTTCTCCCAACTGGCCATAAGAACTTGCCGCAGGATCACTGCCGTTCGATTTCAAATGCAGTGATGTTGGTAGCAGGAGTTACCGAAACGTCTGCAAAATGTCGTTTACCTCCTTTTTTGGCCGTTATTTTCATTATTAGGTATTTCAGCGCTTCTACTTTTCGTGTACCGAAGTTTTTTGCATTGTTTTGTGCAGGAGTTATTGAAATCCTTTAGACTGCTTCATTGTGATAACAACTTTACACTTTTCCTATTAGTGCATCACAGTCCGTGATGAAACACCGAGGGATAGATGCATAATGAGTTTCATGTGTTTTACTATGCAATCATTGTATGACAAAATATTTTTCTTGCTATTGTTTTGCCACTTTTTGTTTATGTGCCCGCTGTGCTAAATGTGGTTTTCTGCACTACAAAAACTAGCTATTTCTTGTGTGCTTTCTAATGAACAGAGAGCATTTTTTCAAACGGTTTTCTACTGAGAAACCTTTATACTGAAAAACTTTGCTAAGAAGTACATGTCCAGCTTTTGACTTGCAAAAATTTTGTTCTTCTTCAAATACATCGAAAGCTATGCTTACTTCATACTAAACACATAAATTTCAAGCATCGCATTTTTCGCGTTCTTGAAGGTTTCTCAAAATAAGTGGGATTCTCCACACTCTGGAGAGACGTAGAGAATTCCTTTTGCTTTGAACATTCCTATCGTTTCAGTCACTGAATGGCTCCCGTGTGTTTTCGCAAAAATATTTTGCATTTACTTTTAAACAAGTATCCTTGTTTCAAGTTTGAGCAGCACAGCATGGGGAAAATCAGCCTGATTGAATTTTATCTACTTCTTACCATGTGTTACGTAACCCCATGAACAGCTTCTTTGTCTTTATTTTTGGTTTAGCTGAAGCCAAAAAGTTGAATGTCTTAATGTCTAACTTCCTACTATGCATGCGCCAAAAGAAGCTTTTGAAATTTGGGCAAGCGCTCATTTTCTGAAATAAATGTCGCTTCCTCTCGTTTTCCTTCTGTGAGTGTGGGTTACTACTGTATTTATGTGCCGTAGGCTAGGAAAAGGCGACAAATCCAAGTAAAAGGATTTTTTCCATCAAACAGACAAATTTAGATGCAATCTTTCATCAGATATGTCTGCTCGACAATACAAATTCAAGACAATATGTGATGCATTTGCCCGTTGCGTACTTCCGGCTGCGTTGCATACTCTTAAACGTCATCTGGTTTCGTTCGTACGTACAAGCATAGTGCCTATTTATTAAATACCTTTGTATGGGGGAAAAGCTACAGCATGTCCTACGGAAGGTTTTTTGCTTTACCTATGGCCGTTTTTGTCCAAACGTGGACTAACTTTGCACTGAACACTGTCAAACATCATGTGCTTAATAAGTGAACTTTAAATAGAAAACCTGCCATTGAGGTGCCACTAGGACAGCATTCATTGCAAAAGTAGACGCGTGGCTCACGGTATAGAGTAATCGGGAATGGGTTTTTGCAGATCACCTCTGATACTAGGAAGGGTGCGCAAAGTGAGTACGATGAAACCTTTTTTCTTACTTCAAAATGAGACAAAAATTACATTAAGTTTGAAACGTGCTACTTGGTTTGCTCACGGTGTTATTTGTTTGCTTAAAGGTGATAGCTGTTGCATTTGTTGTGATTGATCTTCCGTGGGAACGTGGTTGCCCCGGAGATTACCTGGAAGTTTATGATGGAACTGAAATGGTGGGTTTTCACATAGCTGTGTGGTTTAAGTGGTACATTTTGAGATAGCAATTTAGTATAATAAATTTTAGAAATCTTTCTAGCTAAACCTTTGAGTTCAAAATTTTCTTTGCTAATTATCAGTACACCAGCAAACGATTGTGCGGAACAGAAGAGCCAAAAACCTTTGTTACAACAAATTCAAGTGTTCGAATTGTTTTTCACACCGACGCATCAACCATAGACAGAGGCTTCAACATACAATGGTCTACTGAAGGTAACTCGCTTCATCTGTTTTGTAATTTCACTGTGTTTAAGCTGTCAACATAGTTAATTTGAACTTATTGCCGGAACGGCTAAAGTCCCATGTAGGCCCTTTCGTTCAAATAAGACTAAATAATAACGCAAACATCGTCTTTGAAAGAACAAAGTTGCCGCGCTAGTTTTTAATGGAAAGCATTGCCTAAAGTATTAATCTGATGCCTACACATCTTCGAAACTTTGTTCTGATAGGAATGTAAATACTTTCTGGTAAATGCAAAATCGATTGTCGTTTGAACATGCACAATATTGTTACAAAGCAATGTTTGAATGGAAAGGAATGGACAAAAGGTTATTGAGACCTAATGATGCTCATCATTGCGAAAAGAACACGTCAGGAACATAGATTGGTTGAAAGTTTGCAAGCATTTCTACAGTAGAGTGGTAACTTTATTACAAAAATAAAGCGTGTCCAGCGACCATTACGGTCGGATCTTCATTTTTCCCCAAGTGCTTTGATTATTTTTACAACCTTTTCATTCGATAGCTTGCATGATCATTGGTTCTTCAAAACGTTTTCGTCGACGTTGTTTCAATGTTTTTCAAAAACGATTTGAAGAATGGCAGTTTGTAATAGTATTCACCTGTTGCAGCAATTAATATAGAGAGTCGATTTGCCTGAAATACAATATGAAATTACGTTATGTTCAGGCAAAGAATTTGTCTTGCATCTGATGCACCAACAGACGTCTTCTCTAGGGTTGCTTCAGCAGTAATGAGCATGTGCCATCTGACTTCTTTTTGTGTTCAATTTCCATGACGTCGTAATGCAAGTGTTGATCACCAACCTTCTCGAGTTTATTGGAATATTCTCCAGGATGGCTATTGGGAAATTGGAAAGATACACAAATGCAGCTAGAATTATGACAATTAACAGCATCGCAATCAACAAAACGTGATACTTCCCTGATTTTTTTTCAATAAGAGATGCTTTTCACCGACAAAAAAATTGTTATGTACTACATTTTACATTTAACTTTTACACGTATTCTGCATCACGCGTACATGTAAAAGCTCTGAGATCCCTAAAACAAACTTTCTCAACCAACGCAAACCTTCCATGTACATTGCTTTTGTGTAAAGGAGACTCGAGGTGATTTCTTGACCACCTTTCATCTTACGCAAAATCTTTTTTATTGTTTTTCAAAAAGCGTAACAACGTCTTGTACTGTAAACGAGGATATTCTACTTATTAGCGATTTGTGGCCCGAAATTCTCACTCCGAAAGAAGCAGAGTAGAACATTTTAACAATTGGTGGCTGCTTAGCAAGGAAACGAGTATATTTGATCCAAAGAAAACCTTTCGAACAATTTTGTGTTCATTGTTTGTGCTTTCCAGAAACAAAACAACTAGGTTTTGTAGAAGATTTTATCCATTCGACTCAACTTTTATTGACAGTTATTTCCCTTCATCTGGTTTTGATAGAATTGAGGCAGTGACTAATTTAACTGTATGTAGTAAGCTGTATTACCGGTATGGCGTCATTACTGTTATTAACAGCGTTAATATTATCTGCAGCGAAATGCGCAAACGACCAATACAGGTGCTGGGATGGTGCTTGTATTCCCGGCGATCAACACTGCGACAGAGTGAAGCATTGCTCTGACGACAGTGATGAAGTAGAATGCGGTGAGTTAATCACTAGCATTGATACAGGAAGTGATGAAAGTAAAGACTCAAAAAGTGGAGAAGGAAGATTTTTTGAAAGTTGTTTCATAAAATTTGATGATTTCCACTGCTTGTGCCAAAGGAGCAATACTTTGCTGTTACCTAGCTGTTTCAATCAGTGTTTTCGTGTGCATATCAACGATATGTTATGCCGGAGGTAGGAAATTTTGTTCAATGGAAGAGTCATTAGGAGAAAACCAAACTCACTAGCGAACCGCAAAATCCTTTTGTAGTGTAATGCAAATACAGCAAAGAATGCACGTTTTACATAAAATTCCCTACAGTAGTTTAAACAGAACACATGCATATATCAATATAAGGTTTTAGTTTGATTTGCTGCTCTCCGAATTATCCAGACAACATGACAATAAAGCTCTGCGAAATAAACATCCCAAGTGTTGCATTTCTTAGGGTTGCACGATGTTTTCATTGAAGAACTTTATAACATAAATAAATACACAGAGGAGTATGTCGTGTTGAATAGAGAAATGCGTCGTACACGTGGTCGTCAGAAGAAGGCAGGAAGGAGCTTGGCCTGCACCTTGAAAATTGTAACAAAAAAGGTTGTTTCCCAAGTTTCGAGTGGGAAAAAACAAATTTCACGACTTTTGGTACATCAAGAAAATTTTTTGGAAAAAATCCCCTAGTGCCCCCCTCTGGAAAAATATCCTTCGGACGCCTATCGTTGTACACTGTTCTTTTAAAATCTGGGTATTTTGTTTCTTGAACCTTCTGCCAGAAGTCAACAGTAAAGCGGTATTGACTGAAACGTTTTAGAGTCAGATCTTCTTGCGTTTCAGTCAGTTTCATTTCAACAGCAGACAAGTTTTTTTACTTACGGTTGGAGAACTGGAAAGACATCACAAACTACATTAACATTGAAATATATTCACCAGAAATGCAAAGCGTTTTTTCATTTCTTCCAAATATTCAAATCTAGCTTGGAACTTCTCCAGTAGTTTTGCCATACATTTGTGTATTCTTCCACTGTGTGGTCTGTATTCACCTCTTGGGGAAAAACATTCGTTCTCATTCTGACATTGAGAAAATGACATAATATTTTTGACAATATGTCCCTTTTGTAAATTGTAATTTTGTTCTTGAAACTGAAGGGATTTAATTTGAACTTTGGGCTCACTGTGTTTCTAATCGAAACGCGTAGACCCCCAGGTAACTACTGTTGCAACCTCCCTTATTGCTTGTTCGTGCCACGTATACATGGGCGTTGTTCTTCAGTCACATCGCGTTCGTGGTGAATCACACATTCAACGCAACGGAGAGTTTGCAACACTGCTTACCTTACGAACGCGTGTAAGCACCTAAACAAGCAAAACAAACGTTAAATACGAAACATGCGCATTCCTTATCAAAAAGACACACAGAAAACATGGCGTGGGGCTCGCAAGCTGCAGTTTGCCCAACATTGTATTTGTTTTCGTTATAAGACCACCATTGCCTTATACCAGGGGTGGCCAACACGTCGATCGCGATCGACCGGTCGATCGCCGAGTCCCAGTTGGTCGATCGCGCCTAATTTTGCATTGAATTGACTA
>JGI24158J21664_10002443_pt1 | contig 22527 bp, 17 predicted proteins | sample Ectturendosymbi3_FD_21664 | JGI IMG/M metagenome (IMG submission 21664)
AAAAAAAAAAAAAAAATGATGGATTAAGATTAATCCGAAACGTCTCAGAATAAAAATGTATAGTTTTTTGAAGGCTTTTTTGGTGTTAATGAAACTGTTAAGTCTATCCCAATTTTATGCTCCAAAGTTTTTTGAAGTTGATTTCAAATTATGTCTGTTGGTAAGCGGAAATAAAATGAATGCCATGAATCGAAACTTTGCGTGATTTGCATCTCCCACCTTGCAGTTAGATTAGTCTAAATACAGTGGATAAACTCGCCATGAAGGTCGTAACTGAAGTGGTTAGTTTCATCCGAGCAAAAAGATTGAATCAGCGTCAGTTCCATGAACTTTCTGAGAAACGAGTGGGAAGGTGATGTAATTTAATCGCAGATCTTGACGACGCTATTCATGCGTTCGTGTCCTTAAACAACAGACCCAATTTCAAATTCAGCGAACCCCTATTCTCCGCACAAATTCCTAACCCAAGTTTCCTTTGTATTTGATGACTTGAATCTAAAACCCCAACAAAGACCGCTAGTCCATTTTCCTTTTTAGTTAAAAGCATTTGAAGTGAAACTGAAATTGTAAAAACCAGCTCAACAACAAGAACCTTTCTATTTTCCAGCGACGGAGCATCTGAATTGAGTACGCACCAACTTTTGTGGGATGCATTTTACAACGGCAAAAATAATTATAGAAGCGATTCAAAGACTTTTTTCACAAGAGGAGAAGATGATCCTGAGATCCTACAACTCAGCTTTAAATGGAGCTGATTGATTTGCAGCGCAACGAATTTATTACAAGCAAGTTCAACGAAACACCACTGATTGACTCTTGTCGCAAGTGACGTGACCTCAGAAAAATTTCCCAACCTGACGAAACAGACAGAACGATTGATTTCTCTTATTGGCAACACGCATCTTTTCGAATAAAAACTTTCACGCATGAAACAAATGACATCCGTCTTCCATCACGAATATCCATCTTAGCATAGCAATGTGTACGGTTGGTGACATACATGGAAGTCGACTGTTTGGACCGGAACAAGCAGTGACAAACCGCTCATTAGCGTACTTCGCTTAGGGTTGAGTGCTCAACGCTTTCCACAATAAAATGCGTTTCTTTTCTATTAGCTTGACTACTTCCAAAGTTGTGTGGAAAACTGTTTTTCGCTGATGTTTTACGATACCTTCTGCTTTAACTGTTAAGGGTAAAACAGCTTTCAATCAGCCTCACACTTGTGAAGTGGGAAATTCGACTTGCTTCTTGGGAAGTGGGGTGGGACCCGCACTGGCTTTTGTTTTTTGTATTTCAGCATTCAATCACTTTTCATAGTTTACGATGAAGCAACTGTGGGCAGCGGTACCAGTCAGAAAGCAATGCAGTACACATCGATTAAATGGTTTGGTAGGCCTGATGTATGGGATAAACAGTGAGGTTTGAATCCAAGCAAAACGGTTTGAAACATAACAGCACATTGGTTTAATCATTTTACGAACAAATCGCCCGCACCAAAAGCAGTCAACCCAAAAGAACGTTACCGACCTTAACCCTTTCGTTTCTCCCGACGTTGTTTTCCATGACGACTTCATAAAGTTCATTTCCGTCTGGATAATCACGGTAAAATTAAATCACTTGCAAAAGAAAAACGCCGAATGGTCGAAACCAGCAGTGAGGGAGTCGGAGAGAAAACTTCTGGTGAGGGGGAATGTGATGAAATTACTCAGCTGGGCAGGTTGAATGTTAATTTGTGAAGCGAGCGCATGGATCAAAAAACTTTTATCTGCGATGTACAATCTCAACTCTCGGTCTCATGTGGTCGGTGTTGCAAACCAGTCGAAATAGTTGAGAGACACTTTAAAAAATCGAAAACTTGGAAGCGGTTTTGACCCATCGTATGACGAACAACCGGTGCTATTGTGAGGGTGTCATTTCACGAGTCTGTTTAGGTCAGAAATTAGGGTTGGCGAAAACCCTGAGAGCAAGAACAAATGCCTGAAAGTTCTACTAAAAATCACACCAGGGTTTTTTCATGGTATCAGGCATCGTGGCCACGCAATATAGAAATCCAAACAGAGCTGATCGATAGTGTTCGAATGTAAATGCAACTACCCTAAATATTTTATTCGTTACAGGTCAAACCACTTTGCTTCTTACGGAACAGTCGAGTGCAGGTTAGCCTTACCTTTATCACTGGAAGCGGATTTGTCTTTCTTTTTGTTCGACTGCTGCTTTTCGGAAGAGTTTGAATCTGCAAAACAGGAGTTCTTGATTGTGACGTGCACACCATCTGACAAAGCAGACCATACTCATCCGTGAAATCGATTCCATTTCATTGCTCACGAAACCTAATCATTCAACGCTGGTACTAAAGATCGTTGTGGAACGCTGTTTCGTAAATCCTTACCGTTGGGCTTAGTCACCCGTTTCTCTTTGGCAGGTCTCTTCCGCAATTTCTTAGCAGCAGGAACATCTTCTGAAGCGGATCTGCGCTTTCCCCGTTGTCCTGTGGATCCTGCTGCTGCAGCGCTTTCCCCTTCACACGAAAGCTTTCATGAAGCGCATACCCAGTCACATACCCAGACGACTTTTTGTTCTAAGCGTTTCAACGAAGACGGCAGTGAAGACATCACAAACATACGCGTACCTGCAGAGGGCTTCTTTCTGCGCTTAGCAACGGCTGGTGCGAGGTCATTTATCAAAGTAGGCTTCAGTTTAGGTAATCTGCGTACCTCCTGTGGAATAAAACATACCTTTAAGGATGATGGCTTGGTTAAATATATATTGCTGGTAAAAGGGCAGCATGCAACTGCGTTACTTTCACTTGCTCGGAAGAAATTTATGAACCACTAACACTTTTCTATTTTCAATGAACTTTTTTTTCACCGAATTTCAACTGATCTTATCGAATGTTGCAGCAATATTAGAAATCAATAGGAAATCGCGCTAACTGAAACACAGGTATCATTGTATAAGTTTGAAAGTATTGTAGTTCGAAAAAAATAGTGAAGACCATTATTCCAAGTGAAGACGGACACACAAAAAATTTTTTTTGTTGGATCGCATGCAAACGATCGATTTATTTAACGACAATTGGCGGCAGGCCGAAGCCTGAATAACGCTTTTTGCCGGGGCGGTTAAGGTGAACGCTCTTGCCCAAGGAGCGCTACGGCGAGTTACTCCGCGACCGTGGATCAAACACCCAACCTTCCAGGGCATAAATAATATTTCTTCCAGGAATAGCACAAACAAGCACCGGTCAACTCACCGCGGCAGGCGGGTGTTGATGTACGGTGTTTTCCTTCGCTTTCTCGCTAGCAGTCAACTGAAACATACAGAGAAGATTTTGAATGCAACAGTGTAACATACTGGACAATGCGCTTAGACTTTTACCATCCCTTTTTCACATGTCTTTGCCACAAAAATACGACTACCATCAGACTGTGTCACAACCAGGGCTGTGGAGTCCGCGACCAAGAAATTTTGGATGGCTGCTGAAACCGGAGCCTGAAATTTGGGTTCTGGTTCCACACACATATTTTGTGGGGCAAGTCAGTTGAACAAATAAACACAATGTTTTTTAGTTTTTAACTGAACAAATTGTTCTGTAGCCGGAACCAAACACTTCAAAATGTTGGAGCCGGAGCCAAAAAAATTAGATGCTTGTATCTGGAGCCTGGAATTTAAGTTTCGGCTCCACAGCCCTGGTCATAACAACCAACATTGGATATTTTACCTTCTTTGCCTTCACTGGAATATACCAATTTCTGTAAAGATGGGAAAATAGAGAGCTATCGAAGCCTCCTGCGCCTTTACCATCGCCCGGGATGGTTCCATCATCCAAAGGCGCTAACTCCTTTCTGCAAACAATCAATTCAAACTAGGGGCGCGAAACTCTTAATGGCGTTGCGTACCATGATTTCTCATTTAATCTAATAACTACACACGTTCAACTAACTGTTGGTATTGTAAAAAAACAAACATATTCCACAAACAACTATTTTCAAAACATACATGAGAATTTAACGTGCGCAAAAACCGCTTCTAGGAAGGCGTTTTACTTGTACATAAGTTGAAAAAGTTGGCTTCCAAGGAGAAATGACAATACGCATTACAGAATCTATCGTGTAATCAGACTTCTATTTGAATAAGATGATGCCTACCCAGTAGGCGAAATATGTGCTCTGTAAGATTTTAGTGTCTGATTCTTCGCTGGAACAGGATTCCTTTCGATAGACAGTGCAGTTAGAGTTGTTGATTTAAAGGTGAATTATGTTAATCACTCGCGTACCATTTTCAAACCTGATGGGTGTGCCACTCCGAGCGTGCGTTCCCTGTGTTGTGCACCCCCTGATATAAAACTTGCAGCAGCGCTGTTTCGTGGTGGAAATTTCCGCGCAACGAGAACTACAGTATATTCTGAGTTATTAGGAGCAACAGGAGGGTACTGACTTCAAATCAAATGCAAAACAACTGATTTGACACTTTCTGCACTCCCACCCTGGCTATTGCAGAACGTAAGGCTTGCCAAAGATGTAGAATTATCAATTTTTCTAGAAATATCTAATTTTTTTACCGCTTGACGTGTTCTTGCACGAATTTTTTGAGTATCATGGTGTGGTTCGGCGAATCGAGTTCATTATCGTGTGGGTTGTTCACTCCTGCAAAGGAAACCATTTCCATCATACACCACTGAAAATAGCAACTAGGAAGCAACCCAGGTTATAACGACAAACTCATTTTTGAAAAAATACAGATAACAATGAACACCTCAAACTAAGCATATTTCTCTGCCTTTCAAACATCTAAACATTAATTGGTTTTATACTGAAAGAATTGATTCATGTGAGAAAGTTCGTAGCACACGAGTGTATGTATTGCAGAACCAACTTACAGGATAATCTTTTACTCACTGTTGTAAAATTCAAACACGACACCGACGTTTTTGCCAGCTACCACTAGACTTTCATCAGGGTAAATTGTACGAAACAGGAAAGCAGTATACGTCATCAAACGCGCGTAATTACATGACGTGGTGATAACGGCATCAGAGAAAAGGGAACGGAGAACGAAACGTAGGGTGTGCAACAAGAGGAAGGTAAAGAGCGATAAAAGCTATTAATTAAACCGAACTAACCCGAAAACAAGAATTTATAGCACATAACGTGAGAAAAGCCGCGCTACCATGCAAAACAAATTAGCCAAACATTTACAATAGAGGGGATGCTGGTGATCAACCCTAAGTGAACGCAAGAATCGTTTACAGACCTAATGGCGTCATAACACAAACGTCTTTCAACCTCATCCAATACATCTCCACGCTTTGCATGTCGTCGAAGTTGAAGTAAGTCCGGTCGTAATCGATATTCTCCGATATATACATGTAGCTATACGAGAAAAACATGGCATTGCAACGCGTACTGTTTTAAATAAAAACTACAAGACAAGATTGTTAAAAGGTCGCGCCACGTAGAGTGCGGATGTTAAGAGGCTCGGACAAGTTCCAGTACCATAAACACTCCTCGACACAAAAGTTTTGCGCAGCTTTTATCTGTATTGCGATGTGTTCACCCTCAGGATGTAACGATTTTCTTTTTTACCCATACGGTACTTGATATTGTAGTACCCTTATTTTCCAATCTCTGATGCTGCCCTTCAACAAAGTTTTCTTTCTACATAAGACTGTAGGACTGAACATGGGAGTGCTACGTGAAATCCATTTCCGTTATAACAAATTTGCTGATGATTCAAATACCCCACATCTGTGGAGACTAGTTACTTGAATACAGACATGTGCAAGCTTAAATCATCGCAAAAACATGAAAGCAGAGCCCAGTTGGCTGAATCCTCAAAAGCTTGCAGCAAACCTAGAGCTTTTAATGACTGAGCTTCAAGTTTCGCCTTCAAGTGAGGCGAAATGTGACACTCAACAAAATCTTTTCCATGTTGTTTACGATGTCCACTTCAAGGCCGATTTGGCTCAAATTTACTCATAATTTCGTTGATTTCTGGTAGAGTACTTTGTTCACCTAATGTTAAATCTCCGGTTTAGGTATTTTTGTCCTTGTCGCAACTTACAAATGTATTTGTATACGGTGTACGAGTATGTGCGTATTTAAAAATGCTTTGTGCTTGAGACATTCTTTACATTTGTATCACTGAGAATACCGAATGACCGGAGCTGCAGCCAATCAAGTTATCGATTTTATCTACGAATCTCTCACGATCTATTAACCGCTATCAACAAAAAAATACCTTTTATCCGACGTTCTTGTATCTAAGATTGACGTTTTCTGATGAATATAAACCATCTCCTGCAAAACAACAATCAAATAAAGTCGATTAGTTATTGCCCTGCACGAATTTCGACACCCTGTAAATCGAAAGTATATAACACGCTTTCACGTAATCGCAAAGGCTAGCACATGGTAGTTTCAAACATGCGATCGTAATTCACCTCTTCTTTTCTTAAACACATGCTGCTCTTGAACTTCTGCTGACTGAGTGTGGCCAAGCCCATGAAGCACAGCAGTTCAATGACTTGCATCAGCGAAAACAGATATTTTCTGCAAAGAGACCATGCAGATCAAGGAAAATATTCTCGGTGGGTTGCACCACAACAAACAACTAAAAATGAATAGCTGGTTGACGTGCAGAGAAGTAGAAGTGCATCAAATCGGCACAAATTTTTTTTCAGCCATGCAGTAAAACTACGCAAACGATGAACAAAATATACTCGTATATTGATGCAGCGAAACTAAAAATGCATGACGATAAATGAAAATGTTAATGTTTTCATCGTAATGCAGTGGCACGCCACAAAAAATCCTGAAGAACTCAAACAAAGATCTACGATTTTCTCTTCGCTCACCGTTTATGCAGAAGCAGTGCTTTCATTTTCAGTGGCAGATGACGTACTAAAGTATGACGTTTAACTGAATCATTAAGATATTCGTCGATTCCTTCGATCTGTCAATTTAACCGCATGAAAATGAGTTATGTGGTTAATTTAGAAAATCAGAAGTGATACGTTAAAAATACAATTTACGGCCTCTCTACAATTGCTCGGCCTCATTGTTCAGTGGTATAGTACCTCCTCTTACTTGACCGCGGTCGTTGACTTCTATTCTCACTTAAGCTGAGCCTTTTCGGTTTCAGATGTTACTCGATGAACGACTACATGACTCTGGTAACTTTCGTAGCTACGCATTAAACCNATTTTAAAAGTCAAANGTCCAGTAGAGAATAAGCGTGGGTAAGTTATGTCGGCTTTCCCATACCAAACAGATCCTAAATTCAACGAAAAACTCGATTTCCTCTGACGTGTTTGCTGAATGCGAAGCAATAGAATATGTCACAGAATATGATGAAAATAGGATTTGCACTAACGACTCTATTTGAACGATACAATGCAGGCCGGCAGTGCACAACATACGGCCCGCGAGAGCTTTCTCAATTGCAGAAAATGCTGCAAAAGCCCAACTTCGGATAATAATTAATTGTCGTCCCAGAATTTCTTCCAAACAACAACGAAATAGACTTTTGCGCTCCGCGGTACATTTATGTTGATCAACTTGGCCCTTCGAGCTTTGTGAGTAGTGCATGCCTGCAATGAACTATTTGAAACACTCCACAAAAATGCAGTGCGCCTTCGCCGGTTGTCATTACCAAAACTACCACTTTTATGTACAGTAAATCTGCCCATGGCCCATCATTACACGGATATCCAGTGAATAAGAGACTGCGTAGCCTGGTGAACTTACGGCAACTCGCCCGACCTTATGGGTACAACACGAGTTTGATGAAAACATGAACCGACCGATTTCATTAAAACTTTACTCAAGCCAAGAAACTCGCGAACATGTGACAAAACTGAATCAAATTGTTAATTATTTGCCCATGATTGCTGAAACGCTCGCTCGATTTGATACCTATTCAATGACAGCGCTTTTTACAGGACCAAGAAAATCCTGATGACTAATATGGTTGAAGTCAAAAGGGTTTATTTCTACGAAATCGCCGGTACGGGTGAAAGAATTTGAAAACAATATTCTTGGACAAAAATGCAAAACAACTTAAAGGTGGATTTTTTTAAAAATTGTGATACAGTTCTTCCACAGAAAGCGGCGTAAACAATGGTTGCCGCCAAAACGGTGAGACGCGATAAACCCGCTTCTTACACTGCGCTCAGCGTACCGGGCTGATGTGACCTGTTCAAGGGTTACACTCGGTGATGGAATTCGACTGGTTCGCAAGAACCTGTTCTTGGCATTTCTTCAATCCCGAGAACCGCTTGTTGGGTTAAGTCAGGGGTTCTCAATTATGAACGCCTTTCACTTATAACTTCTTTTGGCAAACCTCTCACACCTGTTACTAACTTTTAGTAGTGAAAAACAAGACTAAAATTTGGGAAAATAACTAAAATCAATAATTTCACTTGCTAGACTGTCCAGTTGCCAACACAAAGGACAACCTTTGCACTTATATCGGACCAACCAGCAAGGTTTGCCTCTGGAGACTGATAATGAGAGAACCTGTTGTTAGTGAGTCCTGGAGTGAGAACCTGTTGTTAGTGAGTCCTGGAGTGAGAACCTGTTCCTCAGGTTCTTAAATATTTGAATCCTACTACTGGTTACATCAGAGTTATTAAAACTTCCAAGGGCGCACATGTTTTCATTAGGTTTGAAAAATATTAGTCTAAAATGATTTTCAAAATCTTCGCGTGATTGCTAAGAACAAGGCCTGAGCGTTAAACAGCTCACTATACCTGGTAAGAGTATCGCTGAAAAGAACAAATGATGGAGAGAGGAAGGAGCATGCCAATCTCCCCGACCTGGATCCAACCGGGCCCATAGTCCGGATGCTTTGGCACAGGTGGAAGAAATCTGAATGAAAATAGTGTTTTTTGTAATGGCCATTACTTGTACAAGTTAAAATAAAATGATTTCTAGAAGTCGTTCATTTTCTTTCAAAATTGCAACGCATTCCCGTAATGCATAAGAGAACGAGACTACAAAGTCACTCAAGACAAAACATCGTGAAACATTCCTCGGTTAAAGTGACCTGGTTTTCCGAAAACACCCACCTTTTCCACGATTTTTCGGTGTTGTATTCCTTGATTTTGTCATAATCAATCATGCAATACGATTCATCCGTATGATTGTGCATTGGGTGGTCGTATGCCATGTACCACAAATATTGATGGATGGCCTGTGGAACAATTAAGAAATGAACCTTACCAAGGTGACTGTCGCCTTGGAAGCTTAAGGCAAAGTACACCAAACAAGCCGAAAATAGTTTTTGGTATTCACAGCTCAACAAACCGACGTTTTTGAATCGCAATAGAAGTGTAAGTGGTCCTCTTGGTCTGGTTGGAAACGAGCTTTCATGCTTACTGTACAGAGCACATGTTGACAAAGGTTGTTAACCACACTTGTAAGGGAGTTGTTGCCACTTTATGCCAGGCGGGAAAAACAATCAAAAAAAGGAAGGAAAAATGATTAGCACAGTTTTAACAAACTGTCCCGTGAAATGTCAATTTTTACTAGCGAAAGAAAATCCAAGAATAACTTAATAAATTTATTGTTGCTGTTTCGCAAACAGTACGCTATAACAAGTTTCTTGCACCGCTCGCATGAACAAAGATATTCATTTACACCATCAATCTTATAGCCATTAGCACGACCAAATAGGTAGAAAAAACATTGTAAGATCATCTGCAGCGCTTTTTCAATTCCATTCCAGTGTAAATACTTTCCAATAATGAAATCTTGTCGTCGAGTTTCAAATCACAAAAGCATGGTTTTGGCTTTAGCAGCAGAGGCGATATCCACAAGTAAAGCAAATGCAGGGTAAAACTTTGCACATCAGACGTTGAACTGGACTGAATAAATACTAAAAGCAACTGCACTAATGTTTCATTTACCTTCGCCCTTAAAAATTTCGGTTGATATCCAGTCTGGATATATCCAGTTGATTTGACGTCTTCACTTTGCACAATATTGTCCAAATTTTCACTGACGTTAAGGATACGAAGCGGCATCTGAATGATAAACAAACCAATCGATGAAGTTTGACAGAAAGTTGGAATCAGAGTCCACGCTAAGCAACCGAACTGCAAACTCACTGACGACTGCGCCCCAGAAAGATGTTCTTCAGCAATGCCATTCTCCTGCTTTTTGCCATCTTGAGAAAAGACACGAAACCGGGTTTGTTCGACGGCGGTCTTGAACCGGGCGGGGCTGCAGTCGAGGGATACAATGTAGTCGACCTAAGAACACAACAGGTTTCCTTCTGAACCGAACCGACGCTAGTGTTCGGAAAAAAGTGAAATTGTGCAGACGATGAAAACTGTTCCGCGAAGCATCTGTGACGCCACGTCACACAACGTCAAGCAGGAAGTCATCCAGTTATAGAAGGCGCAGAGCATCACAGGCAATACTAGTGAAGAAGTGAACCTGGTCGAGCGGGGAATCTCTTATTGTTTGTGCTGCCGGAGCATCACAAAACCCACCCGCACTCGGAATTCGCGCCGCACTCACCATTACAGATCCGGCATGTTTGCATTGAAACCTATGGTTTTTCGTTGTTGTCATTTAGACGCTAATTCAATTCTTAAGTGAGCAAGGTTGCCCTGGTACACAACCTTGCGTATTCACACTATCGCAGCAACTCAGGCACAACCAAGGGCATGGGCGGGAAGTCACAGACGCTTGGCCTTGAACGTGTCTGGACTTCCCGCTCTTCCGGCTCGGACCGCGCCACCTCCCCTTCAGATTTCTTCCACATGAAAAATACCAACCACTAACACAAGACAAGGTTCGTATTCTTCCTTTGCAATGCAACAGTTTATGGCAAACGCTGGCAACAGCCAGTCGGTTGCGCTAGGAAACAGCTAACCCACCTGCTGCGTGCTTCCATGGCACTTTACAGGGACCGTGACGCATTTTAGAAGAGCGTCCTCGTGCATGCGCATGACAGTGCGGGAGACGGTCTTCTTGCAGATTCTCGAAGTTATACCTGACGACAGAAACACATCACGGAGTGAAAAATTTAATTTGTGTTTGTTTTTTGCTACTCGTGTTGTTGCGTAGCATTTGCCACCAGCTTTAAAATCAAGCAGATAAGTTCTTCTTCTGGCGATTATTTTTATTATTTAGCCGACGTTTCGCCCATCTATTCAAGTAGTCTTCCTCAGGGCAATGGTTTTTAACCACATAACATGCAATTTATCAATACCAAGAAACAAAGAGCAGTGTGATGTACAAAGACAAAAACGCAAAACAGATTACCATCACGCTACAGGAAATGATTGACAGAATCTGCTTAACACCAAGAGAATTGAAATGAGCTGCAAAGAATATACTAAGTCACGCTGCTGTGTCGTCAAAAACAACGACGTTCGAAATTCCACATGCTTGTGACCAAAGCTCAAAACCACCGACATCACGTTAACGGCATTTTACACTAAAAATTGTCACAATTTTTTCTTTGAACTGTTTCGTCATCACTGCATGAAGTANCTTCACCATGCACTGTCTCAGCGGACTAATGTCAAAAAGTTGCAAGGTGTGGCACTGATTAACTATAATAACAATTCTTGGGGTTCAAAGTGTATTAAATGACAAATAAGAGCGACTCAATACTCAAACGTTTTCGGTTTTTAACTGAACCCATAGACTGACCCTGAAATAATATAGATGGGGGACCGCACTATTGGAACTAAATTGAAAGAGATTTGCAAAGCGCGTAAGCTTTTAAGAGCAACTTCACAGCAAAACGAAATCTAATGTCGAACTGGTAAAATGCTATTACGATGGGGATCTTCTCTGAGAGGTTTCGTCAAACGATACTGATCTACGTGTGGCGCTGTTCGAACCTTCCTTCGCTTCTTCGGCGAGCAAATACTTCTGAAGCGCAAAAAAGCCTTCGACGACCTTTTGCTCGTTGACGTAACTTAGTATGAGATTGGTGCGTCTCATCTTTCGCGTGGTAAGTTGAGAGTCCCACTTGCTTCGAGACTGCCCAGTTTCCTGAACAACATCGATGTCAAGAACAGAAACTATTAACACAGTATTGTTAAAAATCAATTAAGAATCATACCTTACAAACAAACAAGTCGCAAATAGGTGCAGATCTGGCTGTAAACACCAGTTTTCAATGGACGTCAATTGAAAAGTTATAGTCTAAGTTTACTGTTTAATTGACCAGTATGGTGGCACGTGGCAGACACTGAAACCCTGAAGCCCTCATCAGTGCACACAAATAAACACTCAGGGTTCCCACGCATTTTCAAAAACACTTTCCATACTTTTTAATACCTCTTCAATACTAAATCAAAGAACTTTAATATCATCACTTATTCCCATTTTTGGAAAATTTGATTCATGAAACACAATGCAAAAAAACATTTGCAAAACTGTCATCAGCGGCAAAGAACAAAATTTGAATAAACACATGGCTGAATGTGGAATTTCCATACTTCTTCAATACTTTATGTACACTTTGGCCAAATTCAATACTTTTCCAAGGTCTTGAAAACCGATTTCACAATTCAATACTTTTTCAACATCGCGTGGGAACCCTGAACACATTTACAAGATAAGAACTTGTCAAGACATTATTGGAAATCTGAAGATGCGAGGTGGCAAATATCTACTACTAGTAGAATGACCCAAATAGAAAGCATATACGAAAAAGAACCCGCGATGTATAGTTTGATGAATAATGGCTGTAAGTCCCTATACGTAAACAGGCAATGAATTTTGTTTAATCAACTAGATCAACATGCATAGCCAGCCTTCCATCACCTGGGTTGACGTTATGTAAGAATAAGTTAAAAAAAACAGCCCGCTATTATACGCAGCAGGGCCAAATCACTTACGCCGTTTTGCTCTTCAGATCGAGATGCGCCGCTGCATGAAACCTCATCGTCTCTCACTCTGCAACGAAAACATTTGTTTTTAACGAAAGGTTTTAACTGACATAAAAGCCAAGCACAAGTATTTCACCAACACTCGATCGGGATCTACCAGCGAGAGCGTTGCCCACCCGCTAGTCACGCTCACATGTTTTCATTCCTGTAAATTAAAAGTCTCCCAGTTAAAATTATTTTAAGTTGTTTTATATCAAAACGTCACTGATGCCAGAAACAACTTATTTCGCTAAGTGATGTTTAACGAAAAGTCAGCAGTTGATTCTAATGAGTTTGGGTACTGATGTCAGGTGATTTATCACGTCACTTGATTGTCCATCAGCACGAACCACATGAACTTTCAGTCTTCAAATGACGTTATGACATTAAAGGAAATTAAGGTTTTAAAGTCGTACGTGCGATCCGTTTGAACAATTACCCTCTTTACACTGCACTGTTATCGGATTCGATTCGAGGATCGGGAACCCGACAAATCACTCGGGCACGGCCGAACACGCGTTTTTTTTAACCATGTTCGATTCAAGGAATCCAACTGGCAGAGTTAGGTTGGGAACCCGACAATAACGGATTCGAGTGGAAGAGGTTTGGATGGTCTGTGTTGCGTCTTGGACAACGTTTACTGCACTTATTGGTAAAAGTATCCCTGTGGAACAGATTAACCTATTAATTGTAACAAAGTACAGCATCGACAGATGGAGTTATAAGATTGTAATTTTTTAAAAATTAGTTTCAATTAGCCTACAGACAGACTATTAAATAATATAACCTAACTACACATACGGAAATAATCTACAAAATTGAATCTGTTAGGCAAAATGAACAAGTATTCAGTAGGCTACAAGAGATTAGCTGTTGGCCGGAAGGACTTTTACATGGTTGATATAGCTGGTGTCTGAGATAAGCATATGTACTTCTACTACAGTTAGCTTTAACTAACTTACGATGACTTGGTCTAGTGGGGCTAAGTACATGCTATACAGAAATTCAGGTAACTTCACCTGAATTTTTATGGTTTTTGATTGAGGACAAACCACTTTTTCTAAAACATTGCTTTCTACTTATCTTATGAGCCTGTGTAGATGTTAAGTGATGATGAATAGGTTTTCATTTGACCTTGGTTTAGTACTGTGATTTATTCTCTGTGCAAAATATGTATATATTGGAAGTGGATGACTTCGGTAAACACTTTGAAATTTGTTTAAATCGAATTATGTGGCTATGATTTCCTCAGTTGATAATAATGGAACACATGAAGTGGCATAAAATGTGTCATAACAGTTTATGAAATAGTTTGCAGTTGCTATTTGAAGTGCAGTATCTACTGTTCACAGAGTACGACTCACAAAGCACAAAGTGAATCCTCATATTTGCAGTTTTATTGAACTGCTAGAAAATAGACGGATTAATGAACCTGACCGAAATCAAACAAGTGACTTTGCAATGTGCAGGAAAACATCAAACTCCCATTTCCTGCCCTGAAGAAGCTGTTAAAATTCTATTAAAGTCACTTGATAAGTGCAATTACGAAGCGACGCGGTTTGCTTGATCTCATTGGCCAGCAGTTCTCTACTGGCAACGCCGTGTTCGCGAGTTCACGATGTCCAGTTAAGGGCGATGAATCGGTCATGCGCCAATCCAATGCGAATCCAACAGTGGAATATGAAGAGGGTAAATGACCAGAATGAGCTCTAGCTACAAACACGCACCAGAAAACTAACAGAGGGAACAGAGTCTTATAAAACATATACGAGGAAGAAGTACGCAGAAATAAAAACATACACGCTTTCGCAAGGAACAACAGCCGACGAACTTGCAGGCGCATCGTTTTGACAACCAGAGGCTTCGGACACATTCAACGCACTATCATTGCATCCGGCGCTGACATTGGACAACACTGTAAAACAAAAAATGCCAGGCGTTATGTGAGTCATGTTCTGCAAAATGTATTAGCATCCAGCGATTTCGACAATAAAACATATAGTGAGAATTTAGGAAATTTGGAGAAGTACCAGAAGTCTCCATCATTTTTTCCATCTTTTTCTTCTCGGATAAGAACTGTTTGGTGTGCTTGCTGTTCGGTGCGAAGCACTTGGCAATGTACTTTTGCATTCGTTGTTTACCACAATCGATCATGATGTTCTGTAACGACACAGGCGGCATTGCCGTTCAAAACTGATCAAGAACCCGACATCACACCGGAGACAATAAAGTCCAGGGAGACCGGTACGACCTCGTGTGGCAGCAATCACAGACGGCAGCTCACCCGCACAACTCCTGCTTTATCGATTTTGCGGCAAACATGCCGCCCTTCAAGAGTCCCATAACCTTTCAGCAACTTCAGCATTTCCAGCTGCGAGCATCCATTTTCACCCGTAGACATTACTGCATCAAAAACAACAAAATTTTATTAACATAAAACAAGGCTGAACCGCACCGGTTCGGCATGCCGTGTGTCTCATTTTCTACAAATGTTTGCTATAACAGCCGCAGGAAAAACAAACCAAAAGTCGTTTACAGTTCAATTTACGGATTAATCGAGGAGCTGTTTTACTTTTCTCTTGACGTATTTCCTTATATACATTAATTAAAGATGTTCCCGGTTCTAAACGATGTTCGGTCCGCCTCGTTAAGATTTGTTCCGCATCAAAAATTAGGTCTTACGAAAAAAACAATTGTTTCACTAAGTGTTCGGTGTAAAAAAAATCCGCATATCTGAAAAAATTATTATACAGGGATTTCATCAAGGGGAAGTTTCGTCTAGTACATGCTTGCGTCTTTTTCCATCCAAATCAACCAAGAGCGTTTACTTCACCTCGTTGCGCACAATGCACTGCTGCGGCATGCAATGTAACTCAGGTCACAAAATATGATACTTGCAGCGTGACATCACATGATAAAACTCAACACTTCACAAAGTGAAGTTGCAGCTGCCAATTAGCTGAACGCAATCGCTTGAGGCAATCAGCACGCGGTGTTCGAACTTGCGTAGGGTGCTTGAAACTTCCATACCAACAATGCCGAGCGGCTGTCGCGCCACAGAGGTAAGTTCTTTTCAAACTGAGGAAGGGTGAAATGCAACGCCGGCAGTCATGATCACTTGGCAAAGTGAATAGGCACTTGACATTTCAACTTAGCGAGAGAACGAGGCGCCAATATGCAATCTCTCCAGGCCATGCGATTCCCATCGCCCAGCACGACCCATCCTTTTGTGCAAAGCCACATTTTAAACGTTGTGGTCAAAATAAGAGTTCGACTTTTCGCAGACACGTCAAATAGATACAGAACAGCACCTGACGCGCAGATCCATCCTTTGCCAGTATATGTTAACTACACGCCGGCGTGAACCCTTTCGCGAAAGGTTAATTTTAACAAAATACACGTGCCAACAACACTCGAGCAACTATCCACGGTGTGTGGAAGTACGAGAAGCAGTAGCGATAAACAAAACAGTGGGAAGTTTCCACTTATTCAAAGAGATACAAAAATTAATCAGTAAGATTTACAATATCGGTATCCCTGGTACGCAATGGGCAGCTCCGCCACCAAACCCAAACAGTCACTGGCAGATGTCGCTATGGCAACAGCCATATCTTCTTCATTTTCTTCCTCCTGTTTTGATTCTGGTTTCTGAAAAATGGGCAAAAATTATCTTAAAAGCTCCTCGATTTAAATTCGCAAGTTATGTCAGTTAAAAGCATTGTCGAAAAAATGAACTACTGAGATTATCAGAAAATCTTTGCGGAAAAACGCCGCGACCTTGCAAACAGTTAAAACTAAATGAATACAAGAAAGGTTATCAGTCATCTTTTACAGTGCCCTGAAGGCAAAGCAAAATCCCAAGTAGCGGAACAAATCAAGAACTTAGTCTTAAATTGAGCAACGGCTGAGTTTATTCAATAAGGACTTCTCCTGAGAATCTTTTCACTTTTAACTTTATTTTTATGTCACAATCCTTAGCTATAGCGATTTGTGGTTACCCACACGAACTGAACTAAAGTCAGACCTGCAGCCTAGCAAAGATACCTTCCAAATATCTTCTTGTGTAACTTCTATTTAAACGAAACAGACTGGTAGCATACTGTGGCTGTTGAAGCTGTTATCGAAAATTTCACACCATAAAATCGCTCGCACTAGTTATACAAAAACTCAGTAGTCCTTGACACAAAATAATTGATTTTTGCCCAAAACAGGAACTGCATCAGATCACAACAACCGGATGACACCACAAACATTTCATTAAGATGGTGCAATACTAGGTTTCACGCTGCATCGCAACCGCGAGCTCTCACACTAAACAAAATAATTACTTTACGTACGTAAAGGAACATTTTAGTTCATTTCCATCATGTAACTGTCACCTTTTTCTGGCATTTATTAAAACGGCTTCGGAGTATCAGAGGCTGTTTTGAACTAAATCGCGCAAGCTACGTATCGGCGTTGACAGTTATGTGTACAGCAGGTACAGTCTACGGACCTGATGAAAAACACAGTACCTTGAGGAGTCGCACTAATCTATCGGTGGACTTTAACTTCTTTCCGGGACTTCCGACTAGTTCGATAACACCATTTGATATCAACTTTTTTTTGAGTTGCTTGAACGATGTATCGGATAGCCCCTGCCATGAAAAAATAGATTCGTGAAATGAATTCATCGAACACATTTTTAAGGAGTTCATGTTCACGTGATGGTCGAAACCGAGTTTTGACTCTACAGCCAGACATGAGAACATTGTGCACACACAGCAATAACAGTGAAGCGCTGGTCAATGCTCACATAAACTGATATTGCGCACCAACAATTGACGAAGAACGCATGCCTGACCTCTATGCTCTGCAAAACGTGTAAGAACTGCATTATACTTTCTTCTTCGTCAGATGTAGAATGTATTGATTACCAACAGAAACAAGCAACCGCACCAAGGCCTATCTGTCCTTGCAGCCGAACATAAAGTAAGACATGATACGGAATGGGTTCAGGAAGAGCAGGAGCCGAGGACAGTCCATTTAATTTGTTAACACCCAAACGATGCTCAAACACGTGCCGAAAGGATATAGAAGGATATCCGAAGGTGTTTCTTCGGAAAGCGCAAGAGCCTTGACTGCATGGAACAGTGCGCAACAAACTATCGGCTCCAACATTTAGTGCTTACCAACATTTGCTTCATGTTAGAAACAGCGATGGTGGAATTGTCGTAATGCTGAAGAAAATTGAAGAAACAGTCAACTTTTTTTTCAAGAGAGGATCGGCTGTCTACTTTGAAATGAGGAAGGTGAAGCAGAACTTGCTGGTGAAGTTTATTCGCTTTGTCCCGTCTGTGGCAGAGAAAAGTTTTACACATAGCACGAAGGTTTTTGCTCAAACCAGAAAAAAACAAACAAGATATTGCGCAGCATCAATGTACAGAAAATGAAAACCGCAGATAAAAATCTCAGTGAAAAATACTCAAACCATCGGAAACGTGGTTGTTTTGCAACCTGTACCTCGTTAGTCGCTACATCACAAATGAAACAATGTATTGAAAATCTGCAGAAAGTAATACTGCATGATAATACCGGGATCACGGCCAGTATGAATAACATTAATCTTAAGTCATTTGGAAGAGCTTTAGAACTTCCGATTACAAAAAACTTTGGTTTGTCCTAAAACTCGCATTTATTTCGCATTGATATATCAAACATACTCAACACTAAGCAAATCACGAAGTTGTGGTATCATTATAAACAAAAACAATGTAAAACCTTGATGTTTAACAACATATACGTAGATCTACAAAACGCGCAATCTCTACCTTCGGTACGAATAAGATTGCTTTGCCACCAGACCTTTGCTGCAGAGTGACTTCATAACATAATGGATATGAGACGCTTTCAAATCCCTAAAAACAATCGAAGTACAAAAAAACATTATAACCACCGGTTGGAACGACATATGCGTCACAGGTTAAAAAATGAAGAATTTGTTGCGCCATTCGTTTGCAAACCTTCCGCCATCAAACTTCCAAAAAGCACTACGGCTTCAACTCTTGAGGTCAAAAACTATTTTAATAACCAATCACAGCGCAACACCCGACAGAGCCAGATCCACATCCATGACAATTTCAGGTCAGATTACACACATGGGGTGCTCTGGTTGTTTTCTACGTTAAAAGTTGGGCTGAACCGGTCAACTACACAACAGGTCCAACTCTTCGCCAAGAGTAACTTCTTAGGTGAATGGCTTTGGCTTACAGGTAAGTGAATTGGTGTCATAAATGCTGTCCACATCAATAAGAAACAAAGGGGATAATATTATTTAATAATTTTATTGACTTCTACGAAAGCCAGGGAGCTCAGTTAGTATTATTGGGCGTTGCACGCAACAGTAAACGGGCCCTGAGAAAAGGGTAGCTGGGAACAGCGTTTGATCATAATAAAATAAAGCATGCTTTTTGTTTGAGCAATTAAAGGAAGCAAGTACTTGAAAACAATGGTGTTGAGCACTGTCTGTATTTCTCCTTGCCACCGAGCACGACCGAGTCTTTCTAAAATACAATACTCTCGATCACTCAAGTCTTCCACGACCTACAAAACAAATAAAACATGTACTGAGCCCAGTAAAACACATTTGACTTACAGCGATAATGCATAAGCAGAGTTTGCGATCACACAAAAAATGTACGCCATGATCACGTAACTTAAAAATGCAAACTTCAAAATATTTTACTCTATTAGGAAGTGACGATGTTCTAATGAGAGAAACCAATATTCCGTTGCAAGCTAACGGTGACCTAATATTTGCTGAAGGTTCCGTAATGGAGACACTTAGTTTGTAGATATTGATATGGAGCAATTATCGTCACAGCGCATACGCTCGAGTTTTTCCAGTGGTCAGGCTGATGCTAACACTCAGTGAAATGCTAGCGTAGAAAACACACATTATGTACATTTGATAGCAGTACGCAGGCTGCCTGGGTGTCAATTAATCGTTTAGTTTCCTTTTGAAGATTTTAGGGTCTGACTTTACTCTTCCTAAAGTGAAAAAGTTACAAGAGAGTCAGCCTATAAATTACACTGCAAGATTTTGCAAAATTAGGGAGAACTCAACAAACAACATGAAATATTTTGTTAACACAATTTCAAGCTATTGGTCTCGTAAACACACAGACAATGTTCGGTGCTTTGCATGTGCGTGTTCTGCTTTTAATTAAACTTTCCCTGAAAAAAAACCACACTTTAACAATTTGAAAAAATTCCAAGCTGTCATTGAGTTCAAAATTAATCAGTGCAGAATAGTGGATGAAAGAAACTCTACCANGAAAAAAGCACGTAGGACCTTGTTGATAAAACAGCAAAACGCTTCATTAGAAAAGAGCATTCCTTCTTTTCACATGCCCTTTTTGCAGATGATAATGTGATTAGCTCCCCAAAACAAAAAAAAACAGTGAGCAAGTAATATTGGCCAATGATCAGTCAAGTGAAGCAAAGATTGCATTAAGGCTATAGAGCAGGAGTCACCAAACTTTTTCGCTCGACGGCCACATGAGCTATTACACAACAGTTTGAGGGCCAGACATCTTACACAATGTGATTGTTTCAGGATGGGCTACATTCTACCAAATCAACAAATGTTTCATAAAAACATAACTTTCTCATTATTGACATAATGTCTTCCCGGACCAGTTTTGGTCTGCCGGCCATACTTGAGACCCTGTTGTAGAATATCTATATAAAACAAAGACGTCTGTTGCAATGCTTCAACAGACAACTGAAACACAAGGTCTACCTTCGACTTTGACCTAATGTTTGGGTACATAATGCATATACCTAACCGAGGTGGTGTGTTCATGTTACTAAATTGTTTTAAAAAAGGAAGAACTGTCTGCAACTCCTACAACTACATCCATTTCAGAGCACACACCTGAGGACTAATGCCAGGAGCAAGCAGGACTTCTTCACGACATTTCTGCGATGCAACTATAACCAGTCGTCTCTCATGGTATCTGCAACAATTTTAGCTTTAACACAATGGTCTTCTTATCAGCAGCACTCTCACACAAACTCTTTTGTGTTTAACTTGCAAAAACAGAGATACACACCAATCCCACATACTATATATATACCAGGGATGGCCAAACTGTAGCTCTTTGATCCTTTGGATGCAGCTCTTGAGCTTTCCAAAAATTTTTATATATTCGCTTTTTTATGTCTATTGCAAAGTGTAGAAATATTGTAAAATGGTACTATGGTAGCCAGCGTGCCATGCAGTACTACTTTGGCAAGTTGTTCGAAAAAGAATTATGATGTCACGGAAGCGCAGATTGCAAATACCTTCGCGTTTTTAGATTTTCATGTTGCAGCTCTTTGTGACTTGTGTTTTACAATATGCAACTCATACATAGAGCAGGTCTGGCCACCCATGTTATATACAACTAAACCAGGGGTGCACAACCTGCAGCTGTACGGCCGCATGTGGCCTTTGATAAAAATTTATGCAGCTGTGCACATGATTATGTAATTGAAAATATAGAAGTTATGGCGGTGGTGCATTATTAAAAACTCTTTGTCTGATGTATGAGTATACAGTGCTTAGTAGAAAGAAGGCCAAACACACCTGTGGAAGCAGGGTAGGCTCAGTGTGTGAAAGCAGAACAGAAGCAATGCAAACTACAAAATATCTTGAACTCACTGGCGGCCGTTAATTCATAAAAGTAGACGTAATGCAGCCGGCAATAGTGAAAAGGTTGTGTAGTCCTGACCGAAACAATCAAACTAAAAACTAGCTGTACTAAATATTGAAACACCTGAAGTTTGTATAAACAACAAAACCAGTAATAAATGAGTACTGATGTTATCTATGCCCTGACTACAGAAATTTTGTCAGTCTTTAATGCATGTACCAAACACATCAGATAATTAGATACAGCTACACAAGTAGAGCAAGGTAATTTTTTGCCTGAGCATCTCACTGTTGAATAAAAAAGGTTTAACACATTAAACATTGGGAGCAGAGAAAATCAATAAAACATCACATGCTTTAATACAATGTTTAAGAAATGTGGGGAAACATGTACTTTCAAACTAAGTGAAGCACTTACAGCTTAGTTGTTAATAATATATGAATCAGTTCGCTTTCAGTGATGTTCTAATTAGTAATTTTTTGCTGTACAGATTGTCAAAACTCTTTTGGGGTCTGCGGAAACAAGGCCAAAAAAGTTTAAGGACTGCTGGAATGGGTCAGGAATGCATCATTTCTACAATATCTTGTAGCATTGAGTGTGAGCTTTCACTGCAAGCATCAACTATCACTACATTAGTTAACCCAATATTACCCTTGTATCACATGCACTGCTACCTGTTCATTGCTTGTGACAAGGAAGAACTTTCATTCTTGATGGCTTTTGTCACATCTTTTCTGTCAGAATAGTGCCAACAAGATCCCTGAAACAATACTTCACAAATTTATTTTGTTTCATCACAGAAATCTTCTGCACAAAAACTATAATAATATTACATACTTCCTGGCAATCTCAGCAGGTTAAGTACAGGGTGACCCAAAAAGATGTGTACCCATGAAAATTTCAATTGTGACTTTGATTAAAAAGCTATTTATTTCAAATTACAACCACACATTA
>JGI24158J21664_10002445_pt1 | contig 22523 bp, 18 predicted proteins | sample Ectturendosymbi3_FD_21664 | JGI IMG/M metagenome (IMG submission 21664)
CTGGTGTCCCATCCCTATTAACTGGTGTCCCATCCCTATTAGCTGGTGTCCCATCCCTATTAACTGGTGTCCCATCCCTATTAGCTGGTGTCCCATCCCTATTAAATGGTGTCCCATCCCTATTAACTGGTGTCCCATCCCTATTAACTGGTGTCCCATCCCTATCAAGTGGATTTTTAAATATTTTGGTTTTGTTTTTATTTTGTATTTCGTTTTCTATTCCGTGTTCAATTGCATCTTCGATTTCATTTTCAATTGTATTTTCGATTTCATTTTCAATTTCATTTTCGATTTCATTTCCAATTTCGTTTTCAATTTCACTTTCAATTTCATTTTCGTTTTCAATTAAAATTTAATTTTCGATTTCACTTTCAATTGCATTTTTGATTTCGTTTTCAATCTTCTTTTAATTTCAATTTCATTTTGAAAGTGAAAGACAAATGCGAAACGAGAACCCCACGTGGCCCAGCGCATTCACATGTCACATGAATGAAACAAACTAACTTGACGTCCTGCGTTGACGTCCATGGAAATCATATATGATTCGATATTTCCAGTGTAAAATACTTTTGACCGTACACTGTACAAATTTGCAATGGTACTGTTTGTACGCTTCAAAATCATTAGATCCAATAGATTGTTCTATATCACTGACGATTGATGAATAATTCATATCGTAATATTTAGGCAAGAAAGAGCGACGTTTGCTTTATGCGCCTTTAGGGAACCACCGCGCTATGGAAACCAACCCCGCGTTGCTCGTGCAAGTGCGATAGTCCCACTGGAAATTTGTTCGCCGTGCACTATAGACAAGGTTATCGGTTCGGCAGAGCTTAGCATCTTGGCGTGGAAAATGAAATTGAAAACGAAATAGAAAACGAAATAGAAAACGAAATAGAAAACGAAATAGAAAACGAAATCCACATTATGTAAAAATAAAACCCTAAAGATGACAAAATCCACTTGACAGCCATGGGGCCCATCCTGCTATCCGACATTTTACACAGGGAGTTGCATTCGATGGAGACTTCAGGAGAAACATCATTTCAATGGTTTCGAAATATCATTTTCTTTATGTTTTTTATCAATCAATTGAATCATATGGAATGTATGATAACGAGCAGCAAAATTGAAGTGTTTTATAGTTTCGTTATCTTTACTAAAATTAATACATTTTGCAAAATATTTGAGAAAATCATTTATAATGTTATGATGTCAGGCACCAGTGACAGTAGCAATCAGTACCATGTAATAGTCGCCTTTTGCATGCAATAACAGAGCTTTTAATATCAACCTAGCTGAAAGTAAAAATGTCTGAATGCAAAAAAGTGTCAGAAAATGAAGATTCCGTCGGCCTCGCTGTCTTGCTTGGTCGTTTGTGGCAAGAGTCTACTTTACCTTTGGTTATATCAACCTCGGAACACATCGAGTTCCAAGTAGTTTTGGAGCATAGGAATAATTCTGGCCTTGTCACACAACTACAGCTTCAAATAACGTGTGCGTTGAGCGGATGTGAGTTCATGCAGCGACGGTGTGTACAGTAAAACAACAATGTTGCTTGGTTATAATTTCCCGATTTGCCTGATCTAGTCACATTCGATGGCATGCTGATGAGCTGCAATAGCTTACCAGCAATAGATGAGGCTTGCCGTGTATGAAACGGCTGGTAGACAGACTTCTGCAAAGAATATTGAAGATTTTGAAGGACGCGTAATCCCCAGTTCGTTTCACTTTCAATTCTTAGTTTCTTCAACTTCCAATGCAGCTAAAAATATAAACATGTAGAGGCAGTAGAAAGCTGCTCAATACTTTTTTCAAAAGTTTTTTGCGATTAGTTAGCAGGGATATAGAGCTGATATCCAACTCTCTCTCACGTGCCTCTCGAAATTCAGACCTGCTGTGTACTGCGTTAGAACCACTTTCGCATGTTTGAATGTAACACCCATAGGACACAAAAAGTTGCAAGTTGACCGATCGTGAGCTGGAATCCTGATAAACAGATCATAAAAAATAACCCAGACAGTTGTTTAACTGCATTGGGTTTGCGCCATTGACGTGTGATCTCACTTGGCTGAAAAGCCTGGTTGTGGTGTAGACATGGCTGTAAATTCCACACCCGCGCAATTTGGAATGGTGATAGTTTTTTTGAGAAAGTGCTTAGAAAGCTTGAAACAGTTGTTAAGATTGCAAAAACGAAACCTGAAACGTTGATGGCGTCACCACAGCAAAAAAGAGTTTATCCTATACGCAATGGTCAGTTTATTTATGTGAAACGCTCTAACACGGATATCTATTTGAATATATTAATCCATTTGATTAAAAAATGATGAGGATCCTCTTCTTCGCAAAATAGACATGCGTTTAATAGAGACCACAGTGACCGATTCGTTGCTGTGCAGAAACAGCCTTGATAAATATTGTTTCAGTTCCGTTGTTTTCAGAACAGGACCCTGAGACGTTGTGAAAGGTAAAAAAATCGTTTGCTTCCATTTGTAGTAGAGAACATATTGTTGTTCATTTTTCTGTTTTTCGCAATGAGTAGCGACTTTGAAAAACTACCATACAAAGACCAGTTGCCGGTTATGAAGGAAGTAGTAAAGCAGCTTCGATTTGAAAATGGACTGGACTTTCAGAAGGTGTCACAAAGCAGCTCGTCTCTGATCAAATACTGTCAGGTGGGTAGAAAGTTCATGTTTTAAATAACTGATGTATCCAGACCTTAGCGTTTTAGGGAAATCGCTATAAGTTTAATGAAAATAAGCATTTTTAAATGTACCGGAAAATCCATTTGCCTGCTATAAATTTCATAAAATATTTTATTATGCTTAATGTGAGACAAACGATCAGCCAGATTTTCAAAACTTACACCTATGCAAATGAATATGATTTACCAACTGAATGCATCGTGTTTGTGAATTTTCTCTTGACCTCGAAATTTTGTAATTTGAACCTCAGCAGAAAAATCTTGTCAATGCCCGAACGAACATTACCTTTTAGGTGCCTATCACAAAAAAATTCTTTATTGGAACGTTTTTGATAAATAAGCTGTGGTAATAGGCTACAGTAAGTGATGAGATCGTTAATGAATACATCATTTTTATTTACAGGAGAACCAAAAATCGGATTTTTTTCTTGGTTACGGGAAAAGAAGCAAAAATCCGTGGCGATACGCAGCCGATGGGCCGAAATGTGATGTTGTGTGACGCGCGGAAAGTATTGTTTTGTGGGTGTCTGGAAGTTTGTGACACGTAACGATATACAAAACTTTGTTGTGTACTTATCAAACCTTGTGGTGTTGTTGCAATGCATGCGGTGCAAGGTTACTGTGCCAGTATTTACAACTTCGTTGATAAATAAATAACAAACTTTGCGCCAAAACAAAGTGAAACGAAAAAAATCCCCGGATACGTTTTGAAGTAAACTTAGGGATGAAACAAAAATTAAGGGACGTCGTTCGAAGATTTTTTTCGTCTGATTTGCTGTTAAACGTACTTTGCAAGATGTACTTCTTCCCCATCTGGTTTGTTGCTGAACCACCTGCTGAAACAGTTCCTTCCACAAACAGCATCTCGACGCGTTCTGGATCCCATTTGTTCTTTGTGACGTCACTGTCGATAAATAATACACACGATGCCGACATTTATATTGACGTTGATGACGTTGTGGTATCCTGAATGAGGAGTATAAGAGACAGCAGAGTAAAATTCGTGAAAACACATTTAAAAAACATTTTAGTCAAAGGCAGAAACATCGGTACAAAAATAATGAAGTTGGCTGCTAAAGCAACCAGAAAGCTCGAACGCTTTTTAGTTATGTTTTCTTGTCAGTGGATCGGGGCTACCGGTATTTGTAATCCTTTAACTGCCAGTTTCAGTTATGTTGAAAAGTGAAAAAAGCATCTCAAAGCACTTTTGACCATGGTCTTTGAGAGGCTTCAGTGGGTATGACTGAAGTTTTCGCAACTCCTGGTCAGTTGTGTACAAACATTTCAGATGTGAGTGGATCTTACATTTTTTGTTACTGTGGTTAAGAACCGTTTTGGTCCTGAAGCCTACCGCTGCTACATACCACCAATGTGCGAACAAAACTTTGAAGTCGTTGAAGTAATCAACGATTTTTCGTTTTTTACTAGGTTGGAAATTTTTAACAAATCACCTGTTTTTCTGCACAAGTGAAATCTTGGGCGGACGGTTGGAAATCTGGTAAAAAACGAAAAATAGTCATCATTTTCATTTTTCTCAAATCAATATTTTTCGGGAATAAACAATCAGCAGTTCACAGGAAGTAGCTATTGGTTCATTGTTATCCAGGAGCTCTACAAATTGCACTGTTTGACTTCCCGCACTATGTTGAACCAAAGCTGTTGCAAGACAATCAGTTTTCTTCCTTGAGACACGTCATCATTGTTTTTTACAACATGCCCAAAAACGCCTCTTGTCAATGAACCTTTACAAATAGTGTTTCCATCAAACACGCTGTCTCGAAGTTTTGTGAGCTTCTCTCATGGCAAGTTTATAAAAACTGATTTGTTTAAATTTACTGATGGAAACATGTTTCATTACGCCGATGCAAAATGGAATCCAAGATGAAGAAATACAGCATCACAAAGTCAGTTCTTAAACAGCAAAATTGCACAGTGTTCCACAAATTCCAAAAAGCTTGATCTGTAAGAAGTTCACCAAGTGTTGCGGGACGCCTCGTTATTCCTACTACGTCTGCATGCTTTTCCGACACATACGCATGAGATGTGATAAGTTAAATGCGGATTTAACCTCATAATGGCGTGTGCTAAACAAATTTTACGTAACCAAACCATATTTTGAAACACAAGACTTGCAAAATGCTGAAAAGATTTGGGAGTTCACGAAATTCGAAAGCTATTTGGACAAAGGCTGCGATTGTGCTTGGACACCTTACCTTTGTGGGTTTTAATTTTGGTTAGACATGGTTAAATCTTCTAATGATTCTTTTCCGCAGAATAATTTACAAAAACAAAACATTCTTCCACTTTTATTTGTGATTCACACAATGAGTGACTACTTGCACTCAGTGCCGTAGCGGCCCAATACTGCCCCCTCCCTTAAAATGCTTACAGGGCACCCCTAATGGTGATTTCTAAAAAAATTTCGACATTATGGCGCATCCCGAGGCCGAATGGCCTTTACAACAAAATATCTTTATTTTTTATTTTTTCTTATTTCAGTATTTTTTAGTTCCACTTGCAGACACAATTTCGGCAGAACTGTCACCAGAAAGTCGTCAAATGAGGGGCTTCATGTTTGTGCAGGGGGATGCACATTCTGAAAATTTATATTTAATTCACAACACAGCATCTGTAAATTGTGCGAATTAATTACAAAATTATCAAATATTTTCCGGCAAGTACCCATAATAGGCTCGCACTTTGCCAATAAAAATTTTTGAACGAGCTTAACAAAAGGAATTGGGTCTTCATCACTGTCATTTAGTTAACGACGATTATTTAGAGATGCTGTAATGAAATGCAAATGTTAACAAAAATTTGCAAGAAATTAAAATCAAGCCTATCGTTCAGTTATGAAAATATTTATTACCGAAAGAACAAACCTGAGGCCGGTCAAAGCATGTGCGCCGCGATGAACGTTTTCTTTCATTTGCGCAAATTGATAAACTTTACCATGAGCTTAAGTGAATTTTGCATGCGCAAGGTGCTTTTAACTGGCCGAAAATACGCATACATAAACCTTTCTGATGTCAAGAATTATTAATTTGGTGGTGCATGGTACATGTTTAGATAACAGATTCATAACATTTGTATCTCAGATAAGCTATAAATTTTAACAAATTAAGACTAAAGTCACTAAAGGCCTGCGTGAACGCAACATGGTGAACATCCAGTGCCGGATTAACAATTGTAGCAAATGTAGCAATTGCTACGGGACCCGCGCTTTTGGGGGCCCCGCGGTCTTCTACAATATGTCTCCTTTATTACATCATGTGTAAGACTTTTTTTTCGGTCTAAGAAGTCAGTATTTTGCTACATTTGCCATAAGTGGTAAGCAAGGGTTTTCAATTTAATGCTGTCTGCGTCCAGAAATTCTTGTTTGATTCTTTTTTACAGTGACGTAACAAAACACGTAAGGTTGCGGTCAGCAGTGTTGCCATTTTAGTTTATTTGCTGCTTTTTCTCACTGTTAGCTGTAAAATTTTCAATCTACCAACTAGTTGATTTTCTAGCAGGATTTTACTAACCGTTTCGCAGGTTTAGCAAATAACAAATTCCTGACCAAAAACCTGTTTCAACAGTTTTTCACGATTAAACCTTTTACACTTTCTTCATCAAAAATTATACTCCTATTTTTTTAACTTTTTTAATTATGTAACATCAGGACAAAGCATAACCAGCTGCCTGCAATTATGTGGAATTTTTATTATGATGCAACGAAGTTACTTCAAGTATCATAATAACAACTAATTAGATGGCTTGGTGAAGCCTAAATGATTTGCTTGTGTGCATAGTGAGCGCGTTAGAACACAACATTGGCAGAATATGTTTTTATCCCACGACACGATATTTCAAAGTGGTTCAGTTACGCTACTAAGTAGTAATGTTTGGTAAAAAACTTCCTGGCAAACCAAAGCTGCCAAAAACTTTCGACATATATGGTTGCAAGATTCAGAACTTAAAAGTTGACTCGGTGCTTACTGCCTATCCTGCTGATACAAGAAAAGCCTATAGCGAAGTTTGCAATAATGCAATCATAGGGAAACATTGTGAGCTTGAAAAGTCCATCAATTTACAACAGCTTCATTCAATTGTGGACAACTTCAAGCAGTCTTATTCAAAGGTGGGTTATATAGAATAGCTCCACTGAAATTTGAGTACATTTAGATATGTCTGGATGAACTATAAGGGCGTTATTCAAATTTAGATGAAATCAAAGTCCTTTGGGTAAATTTTAACAACATCAATCAAATTGAGCAAATTAGAACAATTTCATTCAAATTTGGATGAAATTATTTCCATAACCTGGAAAATTTAGGGTAAATTCCAACAGAACAGACTAAATCGACTTTGAGCAAGTGGCAGTAGCTCCATTCAAATTTGGGGCAATTGGAACAGCTTCATTCAAGTTTGGGTGACTTCAAACAGCTTTATTCAACTTTGCGAAACTTAAAAAAGCTACATTTAAATCTGGGTAATGTACAAGTGCTTAATGGATACAATTAGAAACATATGGGTAAATTCCAAAACAGCCTCAATCAAGTTTTGGTAATTGAAATAGCTTCATTCACACTTGGGTACGATTGGAAACATCTGGGTAAATTAAAAGAGATTCATTCAGATTTGCATACATTATGAACATTTTAGTAAATTCCAACAGCCCAAATCAATTTGGGCCAATTGAAACAACCTCATTCAAATTCTGGTAGATATTTTAAAATTAGGAACATGTAGTGGTAACCCACCATTCCAAACAACCCTAATTTTGTAAACAACAGATGGTTGATGCTGTAAAGTGTTGTCGAGCTATAACAACTAAAATAATTAGGCATGCAGGCACCTGGTTTGTTGACAACGGTACATTTCAGTCTTAACATTGAGATTTTCCGTTTACAGCCTATTTGGAAAAACAAGATCAAATTTGGGCAAACATTTTTTGCATCCCCAACAATATGCACTTCCGCACACCTATGAACTAACTTGTTAGATATTTCAAGTGATAAACTGCAAAAGTATGACGTCATAAGGAAAAATATTCTGCTTTCCAGTACGTCGATATCGATACACCATTTAAGTAATGAGAAGAGTGGCCATCAGTTAAAAAATAGGAGTATATATCAGTCGTAGAATGTCCGCCTCTCAATTGGAAGGTTGGGTGTTCGATCCACGGCCACTGAGTGACTCGTCGTAGTGCTCCTTGGGCAACACCTTTCAACGCAACCCCCGACGAAAAGCAAAGCATTGTTCAGGCTTCGGCCTGTCGTTAATTGGAAAGTTTTGGATTTTAGTTTTTTGTGGGTGATGTAATAAGTGGGGTAGGTTCACGCAATTTTGGCCGAGTTCACCGGGCCCTGGGTGCCAGTACCAACACAATAGTCAATTTTATGAGTCGAGTCCAGTTTGTATTCAAAACTAAGCGTAAATCTGCATCTTCAGAACTCTTGAATGGCCATCTAGCGTTTGTGGCTCAAAAGTTATGGCCAAAAAATCAAAATTTTGGTGAAAATACAATTTTTTGATTTTTGTCGAGCAACTTATCTAGGTTTACTAGAAATCAAGCAAAATAACAATAACTGAATGTGAAGGATCCTCTACTCACCGACGTGAATATTTTTTCAATTCACAACAATGATGTAGAACGCGAAATTTCACACTGAAATTTTACTCATTGCAATGCGAGGGATTCATTTAAAAAAATCTAATCGAGACTTAACGCATCTTCAGAGGGTTGGAACAGCTCTCTTGCTCAGCTAGCCAGTTATGTTGGTGCAAAGTGAAGCAAAAAGGTGGCGCACGCGGGAATGAAAGGGTGACTTGCCGGTGAGTAAAAAAATCAGTCTTGTCAAGTAATCAGAGTCCGACCTGTGCATAGTCTCAAAGTGTTTAACATTCATCTGATGTTAACTGCCACCCTATCCTACAGTAAATTAAAGATTATCTAGTTGCAAAGGGGAACAGTCATCAGCAAAATCTAACGTAAACAGGAGGATGCTATTTATTTTGTAAGTGCCGAGGACATCGACACTGCCATACGTGCAAATAGCTTACAATCTGCTTTCTCGATAAAGTGCATGTGAATAAATGAAACTAAATTGAACTTTTTTCTCGTCGATTGGATTTTGTTATTTAGAAAAGACCTCAACCAGTTACGCTAGAATGATTAGATCAACCAACCAGCGGTTGTGTTAAGCTGTGGCGATAACAAGTATTCCCTAACCTTACTATAGGCCGTGGTGATAACCGATTGTGTCTTCGTTTTCACGAGTAGACAACCATTTTCACACTTTTTGTAGACTGAGTGGGGCAAACATATGCCAGTTTGTTCAGGGGCAGGAACATAACGAGGTTAGATGGCGCCCTGGTCAAGAAGCAAGTATGGCGCCCCCATGTTCGAACCTGAGGTCTTTCGGAAGCAATTGAAGTACTTGTGACATTGTTGAGACTTTTCGCCCGTCCCCACACATTTTACAACAAAATTGCGCCCATAAATATACCTATTGGTTTTTGGGAAGCACGCTTAGTGCAAGTAGTGTACAAAAATGCTGCCACATTCGCATTCCATAGCGTTTAATGACATAAAATCAGAACATTTTCCAAATGCGCTGAAAAGTGTTTTCGTTTATCAGCTGCATACGTCACTTAGTCGCTCAAGAATTGGACGACAAATAGAACCACGTCTTACATGCAAGCAAGTTTTGTGGAAGCCCTACTTCGTGAGTCGGTGTCTTAGAGCAGTGCTCCGCAACCTTTTTTCACTAACGGCACACTTAACAACTTTCCAAAATTTTCCGGCACACCTCGACCACTAATGGAAGCAATACACTCCATGATTTGCTTTGAGTTATTTGCGCTTGTTTTAATGAACACAATCGCTGCACATTAGGCTGAATATTTAGAAGAGCAACTCGAAGTTCTCATCAACTTCTTTTAAGCATGAATCGTTTATCGGTTTTGATCAAAACAAAGATGAGAAACTTTGTTCACACAAGTATGTAGAGAAACACTGAAGAATTTCTATAGCCACTTTCGAAATTCGCTTATACACCTCTTCAATACAAATCCAAAATTCATCAAGTGGCACATCGCTGCATTTTAGTTTCAGAATTCTGCCATTTCGTAGTTCAAGGATGTTTTTTCTAACAGGCAAGGATAATTCTTGCGTTGACATTTCAGCATTAGCCGAAAAAGGATTTCGGATCCAACCATATTTTTCCGTACTAATTGTGAAAAAGTAATGGTCATATTTCTGATGCAACGAAGTTGAGTGTTCGTGGGTCAAATCCAACACAAATTCTTTGTCAATAGTTCTATTTGGATTGCTTCTTGGAAAAATGTCCAGTGTTCCTCGTCTTAACTCAGTTTTCCAGAGTACTACAGTGGACTTACTAGTACTTTAATGTTTTGTGCATTCTTTCTGCGTAATTCCCAGTAATATTCCATTCGTTATTCAACGCGATGTAGTTGTCTGCGAACAGATCGACCTTCGACATGATAGCCTGAAAACCTACACAACCGCAGTCGGTCGCTCTTTCCTGTGGCTCATTCGAACGTTCAGCGCTTTTGTTCGTCGTTATTCTACATCGAACCGTTTCAACGTTACGTTGTTCTGGCTTCACGCTCAAGTGTATCGGAGGCTTTGTTGTATGTCTGAATATAATCGAAAGAAGCAGTCAACTTAGAGTAGGTACTACTGGAGAGTTGTTTGCGGACAAAGGGGTGGGAACCTTTCATTTTGCCTTGCTCTGGCTTGGCAACTTCAAGACGTCAGGTTGCTTAGTTGGGAGACTGACCTGTGCTCCTGCAACAACTAGGTTGACCCCTTAATTAGCAGGGATCGCTGTCGAACCGCAACCGACGTAATCGACCGAATAATCGGCACCGCAACCAGCTATTGCGAATGATTGTAAAATAGTTTAGAAATGGAAATCATTCCAAGTGAGAAGGCGAACGAAAGTGGCTTTGAAAGGTTTTATGTTTGTCAGTAACAAAACTTAAAATGACGTAACTTACTCAAAATGTAAGGAACACCTCAAATGTAAATGCTGTGTACTATCCACAGCCGAAGAAACCAGCCTCATGAGAGCGCCGTCTGAACACAGTCATTTTATAAAGAACTACCTTGGAGCAACTGCACACAACTTCTGATTTAAATAATTAGTAACGGTGTGCCAGTGGCGTATCAATGCCAAATTGGCACCAATGGCAAAGTCCTTTCTAACAAAAGGAATAATAGATATGAGCACAATTTTTACGAAACATAAACCATGAAAATAACAAATGTCTGAAATTAGAAAGTGTGTGTTTATTTTTGCTTTAAACTTTTCAGTAAATAAAAGCTGACTTATCCGTAAGGACCGTAACATAATTCTACACTTATTTATAAAGAGACACAAACATTCAATTCGTCATGCCACAATAATCTCTACATAATAATGGCTGACCAAACTGTAAATCTTACAAAAAAATCACACAAGATATTGTAACTACAAGCACGAAGCAACAATTCCTTTTAAAATGAAACATTTCCTTTGGATGGTGCAATAATTATTTAATGCAAGTCATGTATTAGGCTACATGTGTTCGAAAGACACTGTTCTATCGAAATATAAATATATGTAGCCTTTTTTTTAGATATCGCAACATGTTAATTGCAACAACACTTTGCATGCTTTTATTGAACCAAATTTGTCTATGAATTTGTTAAAGTCGGTTTTCTTTGCTTCGCACCTTTACTATACTCAAGAAAGCTGCTGTAGACCACGCAATCTATTTGGGCTCGTTGAGGCTTGGAGTTATGAAGTGATCAGTTTCAGTTTACTGAAAGATCGCTCGCAGCTTGTAACAGCTACTGCTATCGTCACCATTACTTGCAAAGCAATTCGAAGATTTGGAAAGACGGTTTTATTACCATACTTAAGCTCTTAATAAGAGTAACAAATCTCTTCTTTTATGAGTTAATATTTTTGCTGTAAAAAATTAGCAAAACAGGACTAAATTCAATGTCGTAAAAAGTTTTCAAGAGATAAAATCTTGAAATTAGGGTTAAATTGGAGAAAAAAGTAGTTCGCAACTTACTCTTTTCGATATCTACACGTGTCCAGCCTTGCTAGTGGAGTCGGACCCAACAGTCTTGTCTGACTCGACACAGTTTGCGGACGCGGGACAGGGAATAATTGCACTAGACCAGTTGTTTCCAGCCTTTGTCTGACCATGTAGGCTAGATCTTCAGCATTTCGACAGATGAGCATGTAGCCTACCCTTAAAAATTCTTGTGACAAAAAGGCCCAATAAAATGACATAAATCCATTGATTTTGTGAACTTTTAAGCAAATAGCATGTGTTGAGTTCGCGTTGCAACCTCAACATGAAATATCTCTTGATTCGGGAATACAACTGATTAAGGGCTTCCACTACTTCAAAAGCAAGTCAAGAAAACGACCTAGAGATTTGTCGTTGGTCTCATTGAATAGCAGTGACTGGGAACAAACTAACGTTATGCCAAGAAATAGATTTAGTACCAAAAGAATGAAGCTGGAACAATGTAAAGACAGATATACAGTCTAAAAGGTCATTGGAAAACGCATTCATTGTATTATTGTGTATTTGTACTTTGCATTTTAATTGTAACTCACATCAAGGAGGAGAGTGACCTAAAGTATTGTAGAGTTGTTTTGCATTGGCGTTTGGTGGCGATTCGAAAGCGATACTTACGATTTAAACGAATAAAAACACTTTACATTGAAAAACTATTTTGAACTTCGGCGAACCGCTGAAGGTAGACACCAAAGTCGCTATGGAGCTAATTAAAAACAACGAATACGGACCTCGGCGAAGTGTTGAGTATGAAAACTAGAGTCGCAATGAGAACATTAAGATGACCTTAATTGGAGAAATCCCGTTTAAGATTGTCTTAACTCTAGATTTCCCTTTGGTTTTATTCCTGGTGGGGAACCCCGATGAGTTAACAAAACCAGGACGATTTGAGACTAAAAACTCAGTTGGACTACGGGTTTCTCCGGGACAACTACCAGTAGGACTACGGGCTTTACCGGGACTACTAGAAAAAGACAATAGTTAAGCAGTGGGCTTCTCCAAGCTTAACACCTAAGCCAGCAATGGGCTTTACCAAGCTGGAATAGTCCAAATGGGCATACCAATGGACTAGACCTTAACCAGGGATCTATAGCCTAGTAGCTTTCTTTATCTCTAGTGCTCTAGGATAATTTGGGTCACTCTCTCCTCCATTCCAATTCATTACGGCAACCCCTGAACTCTTATCATACCCCTGTATATGGTATTGTAATATATTTATAATGCATTTGAAAGTAAATGCGTATTGCTTAAAGTTATATTAATCAAACCATGAGTGAATACAACTCTGTTGTGTTAAACTGAGCGGGTCGTGTGTAACGGGTGAGTCTGATTTTCTTCATTGTAATTTCGGGCGCGCCTTGGCCAGTCCTTGTTAATTAACCGGTGCTCTTGGGGGACTGCCCTAAAGTTCAGGCACCCACGTGCCTGTAACACAAGCAAATGTACATCTATGGGTACATGAGCCTAGGTTGGGAACTCCTGCCCTAGACCCTTATTTCCCGAAGTAGCCTATGCGTACCTTTTTAAGTGTGGTCTGCATGTGGCAGAAGTATAGAAATAAAGTTAACTCAGTGCAAAAGATGAGATTTATTTTTCAGTCGAAGCGTGTGCTTGCTGCTGAAATTAATGTACTCCCGTTAAAATCTAAAATATCTGGAACTCAAACTTGCCTACTACGGCCAGAGGCGGGCAATTGGGGCATTCTCCCCCTTAAACCTACGAAAGTAACTTTATTGCTATAATTTTATACAATTCGGAAAACAACATTCGCGATAAAACGCCATTTTTACGTCGATCGTTTTTTTCACAGCAGTGTTGTGAAGTATACTTCACCTCTCTTACGGTATGGAAGCTATTACGAGACTGACTGCCAAATATTACTGAAATCGATCCCCTAACCTGACTGGCTGGATCCGCCTCTGTTTACGGCATCACAGTTAAATGCTGTGATCCAAAAACTGAGAAACAATCGAATTTGAACTTAGAGAGAAAATTAAAAAAAATCAAAAACTCCTGCTCATTTTAAGCAAAAGTACAACCACGTGTAAAAGTATCCTTACGATATACACTGCGATGAAAAAATATGGGGAATCGTTTTGTAAGAAAAAAATCTAAAAGAAAAATACAAAGATGTACTCCTGCTCGCCGACAGGTGACTATAGTCGAGCAACGTTTGTGGACTGGAAAGTACTGCTTCATGCGCGGTTTTCACGGCATTTGCTGCCCGAGAACGACTTATCGTTTTTGGGGCACCTTTCTGAGAGTTTGCCTCAGGGCCCTAAATTCTAATATCCAACTTTGTCTTTGAGGCTGGATTTTCAATCCTTGTCCACATTAAAACAAAAACGAAGGTATAGACTCGACGTTAACAATAACTGAAAATTAGTTATTATCAACACGCTCCCTAGAATTTCTAGACTAGTTGCACAGTTGCAAGCTCAGTCGTTTCACTGATTAGCATATTCGCTGTTTGTTCTGCTAAGAATGTAAATACAGTGAATTCAGTATTTGAAATGATAGTGTTTTTTATTTTGTTGGTTGTTATTTGAACACGTTTAGAGCTGTAGGTAATGGCTGGGGCCAAGCGCTTTATGTACAGTAGAACTTGTCTAATTTGTCATCGGTTAAGTCGTGAATTCGCTCAATTAGTCACTTTTTCGTCGATCCCGGAAGAATTCCTATCTGTTGTGTACATTTCTGTTCGTCTAATTCGTCCCCTCTTACTACTCCTCAGAAGCGTTTTGTTCGGCTAATACGTCATTTGCAGTTTCGCTTTTGATGTTCAGGTAGCTACAGTTTAACACGTGTGGGAATTCAAACAAATCAAGGATCTTTATCTGAGAATTGTTGCACCTCGCAATTAGTTTATCGAATTTATACTCGAGGTGCGACCCGACTCCCTACTGAGAACGGGGGAAGTCTGCAGTTTGTTAAAGATTTCAGAGGTGCTAGATAAAATGGAAACGTCCAGATAGAGGGATTTGTTGTATTCAACCGTAACGTCATAAAGTTGTATTTTACTGCAAATAAGACCACTAGGTATACGAGTTACTTTGATAACGTACAGGAGCTTCTATGACAGTTTTCACCTGTTTGCATAAATCGTCACTTTTCTTATCCCCTTGATGTGACGAATTAGGCAAATTCCACTGTATTTAAAAACTAGCGTTGACATGAAAACAAGTTTGAGAGAAATTAAGTCCATACATAAAGCAAACACAGGGTGTTAGTAGCCTTACAACAGGAAAAATCATCTAATTACATTTTAATTTCTGCTTTTTAACTCTTTGGACGCCCGGGTCCGTCTCGCCCCTCGGCACGCTACTGTTTTGGCGCTCAAAAAAAAATTTTTTTCGATTTATCGGTTTTGTCGCAGATCTTACTGCTTCAGAAACTTACGTTTTTCTTTGGAGGTAAACTGCAATTACTATTAAGTGTGCAATTACTGATATGGATCAAATTAGCTCTCAACACACCATCTGCGATCGAGTCCCAACATTTGTCAGGTCGATTCGATTGCCATCTTGCATAAAAAAAAGTTACAAAACCATTAGTTGAATGTTCGAAAACCGACATTGAGTCCTTCGTCGAGGTGCAATCGACTTCAACAGCTACGTCGCACTTGGTCACGTGGCCTTCCAACAAAACTCAAAAACACTGGATCAAAACCGCCCTGATCACGTGACTCGTTCCATCCACGCACACGCGATCACGTGACTCGTTCCGTCCACTCAGACACGCAGCAAACTTTGTTGCCATGAACGAAGACTGCTCGAATCTTTCAACAGTGAAAAAAACGTTGGCGACGTAATTTTATGTCATACGTAACATTGCATTTCAAGAGAACGACATGAACCACAAGGTGCTGCTAACAGCACAATTCAAACGACGCAACAATCTTCAATTGTATTGGGGGGGATTGGCGCGATGAAGTACGGGTGATTTTTAAACTGACGTACCATCACCAGGCCCGTAACCAGCTTGGGACACCATGTGGTGCGAAGAGTTTTCTGAGGAACCCAAATTTTTAGCCTATGTCCAACACATTTTTCTAGGAGAAAAATTTTCCAAGGAGGGATTTCCCCAGTCCCGTCGCCACGGGTGGCTTTGGTGGGCTTAGCCCCCAAACGAAGCTCTAAGCCCCCCCCAAATTGAAAAATGATACACTATAAATCGGAGGGGCTTTTGTCAATTTTTAGTATGTCAAGCCCCCCCGCACAAACACAAAGCCCCCCTACTGAAAACTTTCTGACGACGGTTCTGGATTTCCCCCTAGTTACGGGCCTGACCATCACAACGACAAATTGCACGAAGGGAATTTCCGGTGAAGCACACTCGGCCGTCAGCTTCGAATTTTGCGAACATACACATTTCCTCATGGGTGAAAGTACTTGAAAATTTGTTTTTCATAACTTAACTGTTTTCGCGACCGGAACCAGCTGAAAATTTCGGAGGGAGGCCAAATTATTGTGACTTGTTGTTGTACCTAAGAACTGAAAACTTATTGGCGCTTTCAAAATGTTTTTCAAAATTTCGGGGGAATTGCCCGGTTGCGGGCCTGACTGTTTTAATTGCTCGGCAATAAGTCCATTCACGTGACGAAAAACATGACTGGGAACAACAAGTTAAGAAAAATGAATAGCAGCATGGCGCTTTGACACTGATATATTGCGGTTGGCATCCATTAGAACGGATTCCGAATACAGCATCGCGGACACGTCCATCCAAACCAATGTAGGATCAGGGGCGAATCCAGAGGGGGAGGGCGATCGTCCCCCCCTAAAACCTACAAAAATAACCTTTTTCACTATGATTTTGAACAAATCGGAAAACAGCGTTCGCGATATAAGGCCATTCTGTCATCCATTGTTTCGTCACAGCAGTTTTGTGAAGTATACTTTATCTCTCTTACAGTAGTGAACCCGCAATCAGACTTGACTGCCAATATTACTGAAAACGTCCCCCTCCATAACCACCCCCTTACTGGCTGCATCCGCCCCTGTTTGTTACGTCACATTCCGCCACAGGAAACAAAGGTAGGGACATTGCATTTCGACAGTTGTGTAGCATAGCATGTGGCCGTGCAACAGTGGCGGCTGTCACTTTAACGTAGTCAGTTGAGTAAGGACAGCAGCGAGTACACGTTGCTGCTAAGTTTCTCGGCACATTCATGGAAAATTGGCCATTAACTGTTCAGGCACGCAAGCAGCTATGTACGAAGTACAAGGTCAAGGAGAGCCTTGAAAAACTATTCATAGCTGGCTTCTCACCAAACGAAATAAAAAAAAACGGGTCACATATTTCAGAAGGATTGCGCGAAGAAATGAAAATTGTCGCTTGGTTTCCTTTTCACCGACAAAAAAAGATTACATTAAAAAGCAATTCATCGTCGTTCTCAGCGAAAACAGAAGTCCGCATCACTTCCACGAAAATATGCACCGCACACGTCACACTACATCCACTTTCAACATGACGTCATCTCCCCCTCTCCTTTTTTTGAGTTCGCTTCTTCTCTTTATCTTTTCGATCCGCCTTCTTTATCTTCTGCAGTTCACGGTCTTGCTGTTAAAAAATATACAAGATACAAAAAATCTCCACAAATCACAATGTTCTTGGGTGTTTCAGAAAAAGATCGTTCTTTTCAAAAATTTTCCGGTTAAGAGACCGGAGTGGAGTGATTACACTTTCACAGCAATACAGGCGACACGAACATAACCGCAGACGCTTTTTTCTATGAGCTTATGAAGATACGACGTCTCCAGTTTTAGTATGAAGGCTGGTTCAGACTGTTGCGTACTTTTGCTGAAGCTAAACGAAATTCTTTATTTATTCTATTGTCTGCTGCAAAGACCTGCGAAGCAGGGAACCTCACCCTGTTTCGGCTGGTGTTGGGGAACCTCGCGCTATTTTGGCTGGTTTCGGAGAACCTCGTACTGTTTCGGATGGTTTCTTTCGCTGCACTTCGACCGCACTGACAGCACTTTCGTCAGCTTCGCAGGTAGTTTTCGCAACAACTCGCACCTCCAGCATGCCACCATAGGTGCTTGTGTTGGGCTGCATCAGTTTTTTGCAGGAAAGCTGGGTCAGGAATGTTGCTGCGCGTGGCCTGCTTGTTTTTTCAAACGTTATCAACCTGGTTGTGCAGTTCTTGATCTGTTTCATCATGTGGCTGGCTTGCGCTGCTGTCTCTAAATTAGCTGTGGTGCTTCGCTTGAACAGTATCGTAATCGTCGGTTGAGTCTACTGCAGGCTACTTGTTTTTCTCTACGCTGCGTAAGGCCAAATCTACGCTATCAACTAAATGCAAAGTTCTTTTGCTATAAGTTTTCTGCTTCGCAGGTTGTCAGCTTAGCTATAAAGTAGCCTTGTCCACATTTGCCTTTGTAGACTATTACACTGGACCTATGTACTTCACAACATACCTTTGTCTGCAATGGGTTGTTTCCTGGCTTACTTGGGGAGCTTAGCAAAAAAAGAGCAAAAAAAGAGAGCAACCATAGCAACGGATCACAGCAAACTTAGGGCTTGTGCTTCAACCTGGTAATAGAAATATAGATTTTATAAGAAAAGGGCACTTCAAATTTGCTGATGAACATGACTACAAGAGATGAATGCAAGTTGGGTTTGATGTAGTAGAGATTGATAACTGCTGTAGTTGCAATTGCAATTCTATCAGCTTTTTTCCTGCTTGGGGTGCGTCTTGGCACATGCCACTGACAAATTATTCAATTGCATGTAAACTTTGCTTGATCTTCGCTTGTGATTAGTTATCATTTGCAAGTCGTCATTCGCAGTGATCATCTGTTAGGCCGTGATATTGATTACTGTGGTATTGTGATATTAATTGAATTTACTTCAAGCTGCAAACAAAGTGCTAACTCCCGCATCACGGTTTATATTCCTACAGCTGTTGAATAGTGTTGTAGCTTTGCCTGCCAAAGCATTTCTAATGCCTGAATGTTAATCTCTTAAATTGTTTGTGCTGGTTTTTGTTTTATAGTAGTTTCTTGTAGAATGCAATCCGCTTACATACTGTAGCACGTAAAGAATCATTTAGTGACAAAGAGTTGGAAATCCTGATAATGCAAGTTGCAAAATGTTACGTGAGAGCAAGGCGACCTACATAGACAATCTACGCAAAAATAATGTTTGGGGAAAGACTGTATGCCTTACCTGCCGATTGTGAAGGATTTGACATCCCACTTCAGTTCACGTATGATTTGGTAAATGACAATTGGGCAAAGCCAATTGTTGCGCAATACACAATCCCTGACAACTAAGTTGTCAAATACCTTTCATCCAGCTTTGGTTCATTATTTCGCGGCATCTTTTGTCAAGGCACTTATCATACACTTTTCCAGAGAGCCTGGGGAGATAAATGCCCCGGTAGTTATTGCATTCATTCCTGTCTCCTATTTGGTGTGTGGGGATGATCACCCAAGTATCTTCCAGAGCCCTCCCAGAACACCAGGCCACTTGACACACACAAGTGAGATAAAGAACTCCTTTGTTCAAGGCTTTGAGCATATCAGGTCAGATCTCAGTATTCCCAACTTTCAGTGTTTTGACAGCTAGGCATGAGCGCAATTTTCTTGTAAAATGTGAGGGGGACAGCTTGGTGTGAAACCAATGTGGGGGGACATGACATACTATATCCCCACTGTCTCAAAAAGCGGTGGGACGTATCCCTCGTGTCCCCTACCTAATTGCGCCCATGCAGCTAGGACGTCGGCTGCAGTGATGTTATTTTCCTCACCCAAATGTACCTCGTCAGTGTCCGGTGGTGTGATAGTGACTGGGTTTAAAACATATTTGAAATACTCTTTCCATGTGCCAAGGATGTCCTTCTTATTGCTGAGTAAGACACCATTTTGATCTGTGACGGATCTAGCAATATGAGATCTTTTGCCGCGTAGACGCAGGACGGTTTTCCGGAACACTTTGTTGACTTGCCAGTAATTGGAACCCAGTTTATGCCTGAAATTCGCCCAAGATTGCATTTTGGACTTTTTCGCCGTTAAGGCTTCGGACTTTCGCACCTCTGCGTACCGCGAACGTAAAGAAGATGCGGCTTTGGTTTTAAGCCATGATTTCTAGGTTACTTTCTTCGCTTGAAGAGTTTTTCAGCTCTTGGCTCCACCACGCGATTACTTTCTTGCCATTATTCGCCACATCGAGCCGCCCACATACACGAGCAGAGCAGATGAAGCTACATTTGCTTTGAACAACCGTCACTCCACCTCTGCGTTCGCTGTGCACTCTCGCAGTTCTCGGACGATACGCTGGCTACAAAGGTCTTTATTTTATCGTTGTCCGCCAGGGCCTCCCACCTTATTGGGCAGGACATCCTGGTCCTGAAGGTTTGCGTATCGTAGACCATGTTGGATTTTCAAGACGAAATCGTAGACCACTAGCTGGTGATCGGTTGACAGTTCCGCACCACTTTTGACACGAACGTGCAACACGGAACGGAACAAGTTAGCAGCTGAAACAACGCAGAAATAAAGACACACAGCCTTCCTCCAAGTGGTATCCATTCATCAACACAGTTGAGAGCTAGCAAGCATCCCCATCCTCATCCCAGCCTGGACAAGCTTTGCTGGCTCAACGCCGGAGTAGAAGAGTTTCCACCCGTCGTCCAACTCAACAGTGTTAGAACCACGATGCTTTGTCAAAGAGATGCCAACAACATCCAGAGAATATCGTTTGGGTTCCTTAACCAGTTCGTGCCTGTTTCCCGTGAGTGAAGTTATGGTCCAGTCTACAATCGTGAGCTTATGGCAAGATTGTCGTTTACGCGTGGCTTTCAAGTCTCTCGGAGTAGAAGCGCTCTGCGCTGTCCCCATTCGCCTCCCCAGATGCGTAGCGGGTCCAAATTGAGGCCTCCAGTTGTGGATAGTTGACGGGGTCGCGATGTTTCCGCAAGGGCCCCTCTGCCTCAAACCCAACTCGGTCCTTGGTCACGCGCGCGCCGAACAATGCACGAGGTTTTGATTGTTCTCCGCATTTAAATGGTCTATTTAACCGCCGAAATTATAGCGTTGGCCAGACAGGTCGCGTCATTTACACAGAAACTTTTGCGATATCAGGAGGTGACACGGGAAGACGTTGCTGCGGGCAAATTTGTGGGGAGCGTTGCACTGAGTCTATTGCAAGCGTAGTTATGTGGCAATCATTACTGAATGAAGAGCTAAGTATTGCGCTATCACGTTTCTTTGTGGGACAAGCTGGACGATGTTTTTGATCACTTTTCTGCCACACCCTTGGCATGGTGTTTTCTTTAAGTGTAAATGTCGGTGTTTCCATCTTAGATCCTTTCTTAAGGTTGGGAAATAACCCGAAGTCACTGAACGCGTATACCACAACGTGCCTAGCACTTCGAACAGCTTCGCAGTAGTCTAAACCAGTGTTTACTTTCACATGTCTGATGGCAGCGACATGTAAAAACCCGCCTTTTGTTACTTTAGTACCAATCCTCGTGAACCAGTACTCCAGCCTAAGAGGCGTATCATTCCCTGCCCACTAAAATTACATTGGACTCCAGCAAAATTATGCAGAGGATGAACAAACGCGTTTTCTGAAGTCTATCAAACACGGCGTGCACCCAAAACACAATGTTGATATCTTACACTGCACGTGAGTCGCAGTAAAGGACCCCCCCCCAAGCAGCTTCATTTCATTTCTTTTTATCACCTGCAGGTCCCACCTTCAACTTTTTCATTTTATTTAATTAAGCAACATAGAAGAGAAATCCTGCAAACAAGTATTACCAACCAACTGCACTTGTTTTAAGCGTGCTGGGAGAATAAGTTTGTATTGGATAAACTCGTCGCTTTTGAAAGCATGCAATGGAAAGCAAACCGTAGTTCAGGTAACTATGAGTAAGTCTCAAATAAAAATATACAGCGAAAGTTCTGAACAAGGAACAACAACGCTACTTCCAACAAAATTGCCGACCGAAAACGGCGAAGGTGTGAACTAAATTTCTCCATAGGAATAAAAACATGATATAAGCAAGTATACGCGGTGCTTCACTTCGTTTAGGATGGTTCCATCTGCAGCCTTTCTGCACAATCGATCGAAATTCATTTTGAAAAGCCTTCGTGTAGCAACAAATCAGTCATTGAACAATTGTCATACAGACTATCAGAGGTGTACAGGAGCTGGAGTGCCGGTGTGGATCAGCAGCGGACTCCAGCATCAGGCTTATACAAATCTCTCCAAATTTTAACGTTGGATAATATGATAAAACTAACCTAAGTACAATCGCTCACTCGTTCCATCATAAAACATTGCCGAAAAATTTTGACAACCTATTTAAATACCTAAAAACGTCGCATAGTTACAATACTCGAAGTCGCTCGAATCAAAATTTCTTTAAACCATCAGTAAATACAAATATCGGAAAGAAATCAATTGAGTATAGAGGAGTAGAAGGGTGGCAGTCTCTTAAATTGGACATCAAGCTACTGGGTTCCACTAGTTTTCGAACACAGGTCAAAAAATACCGTCTTGATATTGATTAACAAACTTAATCCTGATCGTCTTGATATACGCTACGTGCCTTGTGAATGTTCTGTATCCATTTGGTCTTTGTTGTTGTTGCCTTTTTCTTGAAGCATCAGTTTACTACCAATTAATATTTTTATCTTGTGCCATTGCCAATTTTCTAAAGTTGTGTCTGTCCTTTGCGTATCGCTGCTGTTACAGCTGAGTAGGCATACAA
>JGI24158J21664_10002447_pt1 | contig 22521 bp, 18 predicted proteins | sample Ectturendosymbi3_FD_21664 | JGI IMG/M metagenome (IMG submission 21664)
GGGGGGGGGGGGTCAATAAATTTCCAGCGGGGCGCGAGCTCTTCGCGCTCGGCAACATGGGAAGTTCTTGAATGGGGAAGTGTTCCGTCCAATCCACTTTTTAAAGTCAGGGGACTTGAAACAAATGAAATTTCTTAAGGGACGCGCGATAGAGAAAAGGTTAAGAATCACTTATCTATAGGTAGCAGCAGCAGAAGTCGTTCACTTACACTTTTCGCAACGATATCACATCGTCACTCCTGTGTGACGATGCTGCGCTACTTACTCGTATCATATGTACAACATTACGCTTACTGAAGCCAGAAACAAAAAAACAAGTAAAAACAAAGAAAAACGACAGCAATTTGTGTAAAAAATTCACGGAATTACTGCAAGTTCTTGTTGTGAGCAGTATAGCCACACATTTCGAAAACGCATTATTTAATTCGACGTTTCAACCAGATCCGTTTTTTTTTATACTGCAATATTTCGACCTGCTTTGCAGCCCAGCGGTTGAGAAGCGCAGAGGTAGATGGCTGTGTCGAATCGAAATTTAATCTATGCGTACAGAACCATTACAACTAACTTGGGAAACTTGAGCCCACCCCATGCGCTGTTGTATCGTATGATTGGAATTCGAAACAATCTAATGAACATCTATGTATTGACATGTATAACAATACGAAGCAATATTTAAGATCAGTCGTCACAGTTGCAAGTTCTCCAGATTTAACATCGGTCGTCTCCTTAGCATCTTGTCATCTAATAATGTGATGCCGGTAAATATAAGAAAAATATTATGTTAGCCATTAGGCAAGTGAGGTCTTAGATTATTTTTAGATATAGTATGCACATTTGTTGAAGTTACTGGTAGCACTGATGTGAGTTATTATACATATTATGCTAATGAAGAATGAATTCTCGGTTTTTCTTTTCGCTGAGGTATTTCGGTTATTTGTCTTAAATAGCTTAAAACCGTCTGTCATTTTTTCGTTTTCGGAAATTTTTTAGGACTGAAAAAGGCATTATGACCGCATTGACTTAATTCTTTACGGTCATTTAAAAAAAAATTTGGTCAGTGACGGAAAAAAAACGAATTAATTGCGCATGGACAAAATCGTGTCTATGCACTATTAATGTATCTTCGTTTATACATCTACTGATATATGACATACCGATTTTCTTCATGTGGAATGATCTAGTAGCGTGAAATTGTTTATTTTTAAGCTCATTATGGTAGCAAGCCCTCAAAAGACACAAAAACGCAGAGACACATCATTTACGCTATCAAGATGGTAACACAAGTCGCCCATGTGTTTTCTGTTCTATTTTCAGATGGCGGAAATAAAAATGCTTGTACAGATTGCCTGCTGAGATTTCTGAATGTGCTCCAGTACGTAAGAGAACATGAGCAAAACGGCAACAGCGATTTACGTAAGTAGGACTCTTCTGACTGATCTGTCAGGCTTTGTAACCCCTTCAGTCAAGAAACTAGTGCCACCTTTCAAAATGTGTAATGATTCCTTGCTTTCATACTCTTGCTCACCCAAAGTTCCATACTATTGTTGCTTGGGAGTTGGTTACATACCAAGTCGTTGGGTTACCGAAGAATCTTCCTTTGTAGTGTAATTTCGTGACGTATTTTTGCAATGAGGATCTGCAACAGACTTAATCCTCCGTGGTTTCTTATGCGATGTCCTATGTTTAACAGCTGCCAAGCGTCGAAAGAGCAATTCTCATACTCAGGCAAGTAATGTCTTCGATTACTTTTAGATAAAATACGCACATTTGTTGAAGTTGCTGATAAAACAGGCATTTCTTTCCTCAGGGTGAAGTGCGCGCAGTGGACAACCTTGCATTGCTGGAAGTTGATTATTTGCTCGCTGCAAAAGTTTCGCTCATGTGCAGGCGACCTTTCATGGCGGTGCTTTTTGTTGAACTGTGGGCAGGTCAGTTGATGTGTTCTCGTTCGTTAAAGGCCTGTCGGTTTGATAAAAAGTTGACTCCACTGGAAGAGTACACGAAGCAACAGCGTGAGCGCGTATGGGCAACAGCTGCGCTCATATTGTAGTTGTTCATGTCTCAGTAGCGTGGGCTTATAATTGTTTCATGTGTTGTGGAGGTCGCAGTTATTTGAAATGAAATATATGAAGTCGTCCATTGGCCAACTTGGATTCAAGGGCCTCGAGTGCCACTGCAGGGAACTGAGACATTTTCGGCAATAACTCGCCGACAGATCGCGCTAGAGAGCCAATAAAGACATCATAAGATGCAGAATTTAATGTTCTTTCTGTTAAACAGAAAACAGGTACCTTTGCATTTAAATTTTGGGCTGGTAGTGTGACGTCACGACGACGTAAGTGTGTCGTCATTGTGACGTTTTGAAAAATTTCAGATTTTCTCGTCATTTGAGAAGCAGTGGTTTAGTCGAAAAAGAGGGCACCGCAACATCCACATATTTGAAAGGGTGGTTTTCTCTTGCTCTGATGTTACATCAAAACGTCTAGGTTTTTTCATTTAATTTCTATGAAATTCTCCACAGAACAGCTTACTGACTATTTGACTGTAGCAAGGCGTAACCAGCGCCCAACTTTGCTTTGTAGTCTAACAAGACGAACGGATTAAATCTAGTGGTAGTGAATTTCAGTTGGTATGTCGGTCTGTGCTTGCAAGATGTTAATACTCGACTATTTTAAAGGTCATTACGAGAAGAAACTACAAGATTCGGTGACATCGAACTCATCGTCAGGTGAGTGTGAAAGTATTTGATCGCATGCAAGGGTTGCACTGCGACCGACATAAAGTTCATATGTGTTACTCTTGAGGTTTTCACTTGCGTCTGCTGTTTTTCTGTAGCCGCCATGTCTGCCAGCCCTGTTGTTCGGTATGCCTGCCAGTGGCACGTCTACCAGCCCTACTGTCTCAAATTGACACACAAAGAAAAATGGTTTAAAATGTGAGGCGCTAACAAGATGATGCAGTAGAAAGTAAAACCAAATACAAAATGCTGTGTGGTGATTGATATATAGGAGTCAAAATGTTCATGTCCATAAACACAGTAGAAAGGAGGGATAATTGGTTTGGCCTTAAACGTTGTTGCAAATGTGATCTAAGGATACCTACACTAGAAGAGGATCTACTAAGTTTCTTCATCTAAGAAATGCTGTCTTGGCGTAAGATGCTTTGGACACAGTCGGTTGCCTGAGAATCAGTTTCATATTTCAGTGATGTATCGTTGGTGTCACCACTATTAATGATATAAACAAATTTGACGGTGTTAAGCGTTTGACAAGTGCTATAAATTACAACTGAAAGCATAAAAATTTGTTTTGGATATTTATGTATATCTCCACTAATACTTTCCTTACCTTTGTTTGATCTAATTCCAACAAATTCACAATCATGAAAGGTGGTTTTAGATCAATGGCTCTTAACCTTTTCTATGCCACGCCCCCTAAAGTAATTGTCCTTTGTTTGAAGCGCATCTGAAATTAAATGGTTGTAAAAACAAATGTATTTATTGGTAAATTTGCTGATCACACTTTCAATGTTGTAGAGCGCATTTAAGAACCACTGTTTTAGATCATCTCCAGTAACTAAAACCAGTCTGCACTGAATGCATGTTCCAATGCTACCTGCATTTATTTACGGTGATCATACGAAAAGCATACTGAGGAACTCTAACGACACACTAAGCATCAGATCTTGGTTTCATTGCAGATCTTGTAATAAGATCAGGGCAGCATTTGCATTAAGAAAATCACGTGTCGCGAAAATTGTTCTGAATTGGTATCGAGCGAGAGGCTAGATACCGGTCGGTCCTCTTCACAAGTCTGCAGCAACCCCGAATTGCTTTTGATTTACATTTTGCCACAAGTTTAGAAATCGTTGTCACATTCCAAAGATGCTTACAAGTTTAGTCGCAAGCCCGCTTGGAATTGCGCCACAAAACAGCTCTAAAGCATGGAGTGAAATTTTTTCAACTGACAGGAAAAGTATCTCGAGCTCTTACATTCTCTGCGCCTGACGACGAGAAGCGAGTTACTGCGTCACAAGAAAAAAGCAAGCAGCTGCTGGTCTCAAGATGTCAGGGACTGGCTTCTCCGATGTCGTTGCTGGGACTCGCATCTTCTGTTGGTGAGTTTTAATTCGTTTTTTTCACCTTGAACTGCATCTTGCTAAACATGCACAGCACAACACTTCCGTTATTTTTGTATTTGTAACCCACATTCTATGTAAAGCATGCAATTTACTCAGCCTAACTTTCGTCGTTTTTCTTTCTCACATTCCGCAAATCAGGCAGTGAAGCGAAATCGGTCTTGATCTCCGCTTACGACATGATTGGGGAGACAGACTGTTTGCACGGGTGCTACTCGTCCTCCCCACTCAGCTCTGTGCACGACCGAGCCTTGCTCCATGTTCGTGAGATGGAAGGGAGATGGAATGAAGTGCTCAAAACGCACGATCTAGTCTTGTCTTGCAGTCGCGAGGCAGCAAGCCACGCTGTACGTTGTAATTTTTTAGCAGTTTATTTTCTGTTCTGGTGCACAAAGTGGTGATATCGCAGTTGTTGTTTGCATTATTTTTTGTTTTCAAACGCATGGGGCGGCAATAGCTTAGTGGTCGAGTGTTCGTCTCTCGATTGAAAGGTTGGGTGTTGGACCCACGGCCCTGAGTGAATCGCCGTAGCGCTCTTTGGGCAAGAGCGTTCACTTCAAACACCCCGGCAAGAAGCAAAATTCAGTCTTTGACCAGCTACCAATTGTTGTCACCCAAAGCCATAATACACAAAAAAACTAGGCGATAATTCTTCTACAAAATAGGCGCATGGTTTGGACAACTGGTTTGTGAACCCAGTGCTTGAGTTTGCTCAGAACGAGGGTGAGCAATCGAGATTGCGTGAATCGTGTATCGCCTCTGACGGCTCGTCGCTCGTTCACGATGGGCATCAACTGTTCTCTTACTTGCCGAAAAATAGTAAGCTGCAAGTCGGGGGCTCTTCTCTTATCCGGCTCAGACGCCTATGACTTGGTTGGTTTTTCAGAGCAGCGTCATTGAAAGTTTGCAGCAAACAGGATTGGATCATTTGTGCGACATCTATCTCAAGAACTTAGAAAACGCAACGAACACCAGTGGAACGGAGCAAATAGACGAGGTTTGTGAGCAGATGATATTATTCAATTTTATACGTATGTGTACGTGTGTTTTAATGGGGTCGAAACTAAAAAGTGTTTTGTTTACAACTTTACAGTAAGATGGTCTGGCCTCCGTGCTTTTGACCTTCAAATATTGAACATGGTATAGTGTCTGAGGTAAAACGTGCCCTCTTTTATTGCAAGACTTTTTTGCATTTCAACAGTTTTAGCTACTTTGGTAAAGTAAATGAAGTATCTGCAAGATATTATAGCAAGACAAGTCTCAAGTACATAGTCAACTTTAGTTCTGGTGGTAACTTTATGTCTTAACTTATCAATTCAATATAGTTTTAGTTGTACAGTGAACTGAGAGCGCGCCCCACAAGCTAGTAGACATTAGACAACCTGGGTTCAATATCCGGTCGGGCCATACTGAAGACGTGAAAAAGGTATTTGGCTCCCTTTCCAGCCTCGTGCTCGGCGTTAAAATAAGATACGGGATGCAAGGGAAAGCTTCACACATGCTGCTCACATTGACTTGCCAGCAATGCAGCATTTACTGCGACATGATCCGCTTGGCCCCCGTCGCAAGCGGAGATTGGGGCCGTTCGTGACACTCCCAAAGGTACAAAGCGAGCACAACGCAATTCATGTAATCTCATTCAGTTAAACCAGCAGTCAACGATGCACTTCCAATCTACGATACTGATTTTTGTAGTTGTTTCCCCCATAATGATTTAATTCTCAGCAACGGGTAATATTTGTGGTGCATGCGATTCAACAAAAAGCAGTGGGTGCCACTTGACCCCAAAACCTGGAATAACGTCCCTGAAAAATAGATTTGTTTTGGTATGAATTGGTTTTCATAGCTCATTATGCTTCAGTTAATCTACTCAAGCAAATGCATATCGTTGTGATATTTTCGCTGAAATTCCATCCTCTCACCCCTTAGTCTATTCTGTGACGAATTTCGCGAACTGTCGCAGGGAGCACAATACAACACCAAACAACTTGCAACCCTTGTCCTTTTGTGCATGACTTCGATTAATTATGGGCTCATTCCGTGGCGCACGAATGCGCAACAGACTGGCTGCTACTGTATAGTCATAACACAAATCGCTGATTTGTGTTATGACTAAACGCTTGCATGGAAGGTGTTTAATATTTTAATGTCGCCACGTGTCAAAACTTAAGACTTATTGCAGCAGAGTGGAGAACTTCGTATTCGAGGTAGTGCTAGCTTGGTGCAACACATTGTCAGTTGAAAAAATAACGATTTTCTCTGTGGCTTGTATTTATTGCACCTTGCTTTATGACGAGTTTGAAATAGTTTTATGTCATACACTGCTTATACTGGTTATCAATGACTTTTTCAATCATATCTGCCAAACTTATCTCCAGCATCTGCAAGACCTGCAGTACAAAGCAGCATGGAAGGCTGGCCAGTGGGATGAAACACTTCTTACTTCCCAGAAGGATTTATCCCACTCTCAAGCTGGTTTTCACCAGAGCATCTACCTAAGCATGTCATCTCTTTTTGGTGATGGCAGCGAAGATTTCGGACAAACCATCAGGAAAACACGTGTTAAATGTGTCGAGTAATAATCCTTTCCTTTGTTGCTGTTCATGACTTTTTAATTCTTTTTTGCATTTAATTGCCTGTTAGTTTTTCCATTGTCGTGCATAACACCTGCATTACTATCTATTTGACAATGCGTGTGTTTGTCACACATGTTTATATCTGTTTTGCCAAGAGGACCTTGTTTTTTACCGTTCTGGTTTGTTGCAGGAAGTTCAATGCATCCAAGTCAAATTACGTCATCACTTACGATTTGTTCAAGATACTCAGTCAGTTGCATTGTCTGAAAGAAATAGATGACGTGCACAGGTTTGTTTGTTGATTTTGCGCAAGAGATATGGTGTCATGCAGACACGTTTGCAACCGGCCGCGTGGTGATGCTTTTTGATTTACGTCATTCAAACTTGACGTTACACGGCTTTGCATTAACCATTTCTCCATACATTTGGTCTAATTTTCTGGTGTTGTGGATGTTCGGGTTTTTGAGACTGCAACTGTAGGTATTCCATCAAGTAGTAAGTCGTAACGACAGTATATTGTGGGCGTATCATTATTAATTTTTGCAATTTGCGTTACGTGATCTTAGACGGAGCTTGCTTTTGCTTAGGTGCGTCTCTGGAAAACAGACCGTGGACTCTGTACTTCGCTCATGGTCGGACTATGGGCATGATGACAGGACTTTGGAGTTCGGATATGACCAGATAGGTTTGGTCCTACCAGTTCGCACCGCGTTGCTCAAGCACTGGGTGAAATGGTGAGTCGCCGAATTTCTTGTGTGCAGATGAAGTAAATAATATGTCGATTAGCGCATCAAGGAGAGACCGTTTGTCGCATGCAGTTTGCATCTTGGACCTTGTAGCTTTATGTTCAAACTTGCCTGCTGTTATCGGAAAACTTGAATGCAAAACTGCTTCGAGCAGATTCTATTTCTTTGAAGTCAGGTACAGAGAGCTTCGTTCATCATCTCGGCCATGGAAAAGCACGGTAGCAACAAACACAAATAAGGGCATACGCATATGCTGCAACATCGCGAGACTTCTGCGCTAGTTTTTAAGCACTAATCCGAACAAGGATATTAAACTTTGTGTAGTATATTTCGAGCATTGTGCCTAAACAAGCGTTGGCTATGAACGAAGAACACTGAATTTTGGCCAAAATGGTCGCTAGTGTGTGGAGTACTGTTTAATGCTTTAGGTTTGTATGAACGGCTCGAATTGACAAATTTGCGTCATTTCAAAACCGGGGCAAGTTCTGCCAATTTCACCTTCACCCTACCCAGATACGCTTGTTTCTGTTTGAATAAGGTCTTAGCGCTGACGCTGTGACTCTGGTTATTACGCGAAATCTATTGTGTTAAACAAATACATTTGTTGAGGTGACCTTAACACCTGAATATGAGGCCGCTGCTTACGATATGACCAGGTCTGAATCGCCGGCAGTTACGGAGCGGCTGAATTACGCGAGATTCCTCTTTCAATTGGAGCTTTTGCACGTATCCTGATCCAGGTGAAAATGCAGTCCCAGCAGTGCAAATGCTTTTCAGTCGTGTGTGACTTACACTACAGCCATAAAATAGCACTGATTTTGTTTCAGTTGCGATCGAGCATCTGACCAAGAAGCCGTTTTCTGTGCGTTCCGCAACCATCTGTTCGATTACTTGCACGTTGCCTGTCGTCATCACCGCCTGCAAGACGCACAAAAGCTTCTTGTCGAACTGAAGACAACTGTGAAGCTGAAACCGGCGAGTTCGTTGGAATGTGACGCGGATGACATTGTTTTCTCTTTTGCTGTGGAACTGGAAGAGGCGAAGATACTGTGGAAGCTGAACGTGGGTTGATTCGTGTGTTAAGCTGTGCGCAGCAGAAAATGTTAAGCTTGACACGGGATAGTCAAAGTTCTTTTTAATGCGACGCTCGTTTTCAACGTACTCGTCAACGACTGGATCTAGATGTGATAAACACGGGAATTAAAAACTTCTGCGCAAAATAACTTTTCTTGTCAGGAAATAGTTCTTGATCGCAGCCACTGCGCGTAATCTGTAAATTCCAGGGCTTTGGAGCCGGTACTCAAATTTCAGGCGGGCAGCAAAATCAATTGATTTTATCCTAAAATTTTACCTATATCTAACTATGACAAAGAATGACTTCTCTTGACTTACTATCTAAGTGCCTGCTTATCATGGATCTTCGTTTTGACACGATGTTGTGCTATAACTTGTGTATCGAAAATTCTGTTGCGGGCCATATCAAGTTCACGCGGGCCGCAGGTTTCCCACCCCTGATCTAAATTGTTTGGCTCCGGCTCCAGAACAATTTGGTCCAAAAAATCAGAAAAAAACATTGTAGTATTTGTGTAACTGCCTTGTCCCACAAACTATATCTGTGGAACTGGAACCCAAATTTCAGACTCCAGCTCCACCGTCTAAAAATTTTTGGCTCCGGCTCCACGGCCCTAGACTAAATTCACAACTCATTTTCGTCTCCAAGGCGACCGTCGTCGTCCACGTGTTGTTTCCATTCAAGCCGCAAGTGAGTCGTTGTCTTCTTTTCAGGAAGAAACTTTCGCTCTAGCTTCAGTCGAAAACATCCAGAAGAAGCTGGAGAAGAGCGTTGCGCAACCTTCTGCCGGAGTTTTGGACACATCGCCCTTGAAACTGCTGCTCGCAGACGCGCTCCTGACACGAGGCTGCTGGTTGCATGCATCCCGATGTGAGGGGCCCTCTGTGATCATGGAGGAGTATCTGGAAAGGGTAAGGTTTGCTTGAAGCTTTATTCACGTAATGACTCCAGAAATCCCAAAAACAACGCGTATTGTGCTGCAATAGTTGTTTGGTATATTTCGGCCTGATTTGCAAAGTTTCGTTTTGCTTGTAATGCTTGCGGTTGTTTGGTTCTAAGTGCTGGCTCGTTCTTCGAATAACAGTTGATCATCTGCGAAGTTATCATTGCTGCTGTTTTCCGTGCATTGCTTGGCCAGTTAGCGCTGTTTCAAGTCACCTACCTGCGTTAGCAAGCTGACCGTAGAAACAGTCGTGTGACCGAAGCATTACGGCGGAGTAACGAGGGAATCGCCGCTCGTCCAGTTTTCATCCATCTTGTTTGCACTGCTCACTGCCAAAGCCTGAAATTTGCAAGATAGCGCCTTCAATTGCAATTCACTACAGAAAAAGCTGTGTGAACATTTTGCTGTCACATTCTTCCTGATAAGTAAAAAAATATCTTTAAATCGACAGTGAGTTTAATACATGTCCGCACAGAATACTCTTGCAATTTTATTTTGGTGTGCGTGCGCTGGGTTAAAAAAAAAAGATCAACACCCAACTTGCCACAAGTAAGTTTTGCGATTGTTGAAAGCAAAATGCCGCCCTCCTATAAAAACGGCCTGTTTTGTGTTTCGTATATTCTCAAAATAAGTCTCAAAGTTTGCAAATATTTACATTTTAAACATGGGTTCCTAGCTCTATGTGACTCCGTTGAAGAGGTGGTGACGACTGTTAAACGAAAGTACTCTTGTAATATCTAGATGTAAACTTGCGAAACGTGAACAACGCTTGATATGTTTATCTCTAAAATATCCTCGCTCTTACAAGAGTGGGCTTTTGCAGGAATCGGAACTGGGAATGTTGCCCTTAAACGTTTCATGAAAAGGTCAAAACTGAGGAAATTTATTGGAAGTGTAAATTTCTGTTGATGTCACTTAAAAGCATAAAGATTGATTGTGTTTTCGGTAGAATGTAGTTGTTTGAAGCTGAGATGTTTGATGTTCAGCGCCTGGTGAATATTTTCAGCTGTGATTCGTGAACATCGCGTGCAATTCAAACTGTGTAACAACCTTTCGGCGCTGTATTCCCCACTTTGTCCATAACGGCCTGTTGCGGCCTTCGATCCTGCCCGTGTCACTCTTAGCCCCGTTTTTCAAACTCTGTAAATGCTTCTGAGCTTCCAAGGTTTATAATATTCTGCTAAGTGCAAAAAATATTAAAAATGCGTTATATTAGGAAAAAATTGCAAAACAAGAGGCAAGCAACTCCAGTTTGTTCCCAATAGACTTCTGCATGTGTATGTGCAAATTCCAATGGCAATGAAGCTCTGGTTATTTTGACGACGCTATTTTCAGTCGGTCGACTTGGTTGAAAAAGCCTCCGCGCAGCGCGCAAGAGAACAAACGAAAAGACGTCAGACAGAAAAAGAAAGAAAATAACAGACCAACTTGTGGCTAATTTCTGCACTTTGGCTAAGTTTGCCGATGCGCAGTATCAGCAGGTAAGAAGACTCTAGCATTTTTAGTTATTTATTCTCTGTCGCGCTAAATGGAACGCTCCTGAGCTAGAGGTTGCTTGGTGATGAACTTAATTGGTCGCTCCAGGTTTGCATCTGTAGCAAAGTCAATATGTCCGCAAGTAGCTTTACCGCGTTGTTTTTGTGATTTCGCCATTGACTTATTTTTTCACCTCTTTAGGTGATCAAGTACAAAAAGTCCAGCGAGTATGCTCAGAAGCGACTCCTAGCGGCTGCACCAAAGGAAGAAGTGCAGAGCATGCAGAAGAGCGGGCAGGAGCCTGGAAGAAGGTATTGCAACACATGAACCTAAAGTCGCGCATGTTTGCTTATCCCATAATATTTCGCAGTCTTTGCATATTTGAAAGTGGCTTTCCCAGCAGTAACGTTTGAAACAAAATGGAGTCGCATAATTTAATTTGCTGTCAATCATGACGTCACCTACTGTAATTGTAACACGTGTCACAACAATCTTTCAAAACGTGTTGCTGAATTTTGGAACCGCTATAGTTTGGAAAAGCATTATGTGCAAGTTTAACCTTTTGCTGTGATCATACAAACATTAACTATTGCTATCTGTATCCATACAACGAACCGCTATTTTACAGAAATGACGTTGATATAATCGGCTTTTTGTGGTGGCAGTTGGTTTTTCTCCGATTCAGTAACAAGAAGGATTTTTTTCATCCGCCATGAACTGGCCTGCTATTTTGAAAAACCACATACGCTCCGCTGGAGCGCAGGGTTGACTTCCTGCACGGTTGCCAAGCAACTGTGTCGCAGTTGACCCTGACAGAATGTGAAGCTTGCTTTCTAATTCGTGCTTGCGGAACTAATGAGTTTGAATTATTTGCTTTGTCAATTTTGGCTTTGAATCGATTTCACCCGAGCTTCCGTTAAGTCCACAAGTGATGTAGCGCCTCGAATGCGCTGCTTCTCTAAGTTTTTATTTCGCTACTTTCATCGCAATTCATCACTTCGTTTGTGCAGAACGATTGTAATTGTGGAGAAAAACCTGAACATCGACAAAGAGGAACTGGCACGCATAGAGCAACAGTCACTGGAGTTTGTTTGTTCTGCCCTTGCCAACTACATCAAGTGCTTGTGCTTGAGTGACCGACACGATATGTTGATGCATCGGTGAGTCTATTTGACTACATCCGTTGTTTTGAATGTCACGCGTGCAGTCCCACACGCTCACTCCCATCATTTTGATCACCCCCAGTAAAATTTGCTTTGGGTGTGTACACCAGTGTTGCTTACTGTCTTGATCTACCAAAAGAGTTTTTGACCAACCTGGCGTAGGTTTTGGATGATATTGTCTTGTAATTTATGAAAATAATTTGAAATTGTCGTTTGGTGGTATGTAACTGAGTAAAGCAATTTCATATTTTAGCGGTGTAACTGTTCATTCACAGTTCTTAGTTGTGTTTGATGAGCGGTTGACGGTTAGGTCAGAGGTCAGCAACCTGAGCATCGAAACCGGTGCACAAGCAACAACTAAAGCAGAGTTGATCGAAGCCATTTTATTTGGCATGGTTTGGATTTTTCGTGGAAAATATGGCACTGAGGTCAAGATAGTACAGCGAAATTCTCCTAAACACTTAGCTTCTGCAGTGTTTAGTTTTTCATTTTCAGCAACTTGCAAACGCAGGTGTGAAGGTAATTAAAGACTTAAAGCGAATGTGGAAAACGCTTGGTATACCTGTGTGTTTGGTGCCGATCCTGACCCTAAAAAACTATGTCATGTTAGCAACATGAGAAAGAACTGTTGCGGTTTCATTTTCCCAGCTGAAAAACAAATGTAACCCTACTGCGTTATTACCTAGCCGGCTGTATTTGCAGGATTTGTGCACTGTGGTTGGAAAACCAAACACTAACAAACACGAACAAGCTGATGCAAGAGAGGCATCAAGAGATCGCCTCCCACAAGTACATACCCCTGGCTTATCAACTTGCTGCTCGGCTGCATGGATCCGTAGCTTCTGGAACCTTCCAGCAGACGTTGAGAGACGTAAGGTCGCATGAGGTGTTCTATGCTGCGTTGAAAGACCTTTATGATGCGTTGCCATTGTGTCCTACCCAGGGTGCGCATTTGGTTTTCCCATGCCAGTTCATTGACGTTACCTTCATTGTGATCATTCGATCACGTGATTGCTGTTCTGCGAACCGTGAAAAAGTATGAATGAAAATTGACGAACTGCCCTTTATATGCGTTTCTCACAATAATCGCTGCTTGTCTGCGATCTTCTCGCGGTAAGCCAGTCACGTACAGTGGGTTTGTTAATTTTCGGCCGTCGTGCCAGCTTGTGAATGAACAGGCGCATCGTGACAATGGCCGCTGCCAGGAGGCAGGTTAATGCGGTGCGTCGTTTGCGTTCGACTTGTTATTCCCATCGAGTGCTGCTTATTTCGAGCTGTCAGCGCCCTGTGTTGTGATGACTGTCATCCTCTTGGATTAGGACTTGAAGGGTTGGTTGTTTCAGTCGAGTCGAAAAAGCAAAAACATTTTGCGCGCAAAGTAGAGTTTGTGTGTACTGATCTTTTCCTTGTCATCCCTTCAATTCTTCACGGAATAATGTGAAAAAGCGAATCTTATTCCAACCAAAAAACAAGAGCGTTGTCTTGAACACTTCAAACGAGCTCGCGGCCTCCCTTTCATCCGGCGCAGGCGGAAGATAAAGATAAGCGACATTCGAATGTAGGCAGGGCTGCTCGAGTGGGTTGTCGCTGATGCTGAAGTGCACCGCACACCGGAAGACAAACAGCTGTCAGTTGTTAACGCGCGGCGCTTTTGTTGTCCGTACTCCAGCAATCGCATCGGCGTCGTCATGCCAGTCGCCATAACCACGTGCTTCAGTGGACCGGCAGTGTTTTCACTGCTCTATGATCACGAGCTGAGGTTCAACTGCACTTGGTGACTAACGTGTGTGAAGGTGTAAGCGAGAGCGCATGCGCCATTTTTCTGGAAATAAGTCGCTCCGTGCTTTGCAGATACTGTTTCGCGTGTGTGTGGACCATCCGTATCACGTTGTGGCTGTGGTACTCGCTTTGGCCAACGCTAACCGAGACGACGACTACTCAAACAAGCATCCGTCAATAAAGCGGAAGTCTACCACCAAGAAGCCCGCTCCAGTGCGTGCTTCAGTTTTTTTTTGTTTTTTTTCTGTTTCCATGCTGATCTTGCTCGTAACCGCAAAGCCCTAAATTCTCCAGAAATCGAAGATGTCGTCGAAAATCGAAGCCGCAGTCGCCTTGTTGGAGAAAGTCCGCCGGGAAAGGACAGCATTGGTCACAAAAACCGAGTTTGTGATGAACGCCTACATAGGTAGAGATATCAAAAATGGTTGATGCACTTTTTTTTACCGAAATCGCTTCGAAAGTTTAACGACGTCCTTTATTTGTGTCTTGAAAGCATTNTGTTTTTGTACAAATTCATATTCTACTTCGTCTTAGGGTTATGTTGGCATTTTTTGTTTTCCGTTCAGAATTTGCGAACTTCGACGCTACGCCATGGAAAAACCAGCCAAGGCAGAAAATCTCTATCCCGTCTTCCTTGACTTTACAGCGCTTCTGCCAGGAATCGAAACCACACCATGACCTGCAAGATGTCGCCATACCCATTGTAGCCACACCTGTGGACAGAACTTGTCGCTATGACAGCGCAGGTCCGTGCTGAGTCCAGTATCGGATTGGCTATTGTAGACAATTGTTCGTTCACCACTTGTTTGCGCAAAGATTGGTTTATCCGCTTCGCGTTTGAATTTTTAAGAAACAGAGGCCGTTGCGGTCTGGAAACAAGCGTTGTCGAGTGCGAGTTGAACTGCATGTGAACGAGGCTTCCAGCAATGCCCAGCGCACCTGTTATTTAAAGTAAAACACTCGCGTTCAGTGGTATTCGAACCGACACTGCTCTTTTNNTTGGCGGCACAGTTCGCTTAAGGTTGAACTTGTCGCTCAAGTTACAAACATCATTACGATCNTCGGTTTACTATTCAGCCAAAAACGACTTGCATTTAAAACAAGTTGTGNTGACTTGCNGGGATGCTTGCACTTCCTGCATCAGCGCCCATCATCACGTGATATTGCCTGCGACAGGTGTGGTCAAGTATCGATATTTCGAGCCCTACTTTGAGACGTGCGGTGGTGTGAACCTTCCCAAAGTTGTGAAGGCGGTTGGTTCCGATGGCGTCACTCGGAAGCATCTGGTGAAAGGACGCGATGACCTGAGGCAGGACGCTGTCATGCAGCAGGTGCTTTGCGCGGCAAACTGCAATCAAAATTTGATTTTTTTCGGTAAAGCAACGTGTTTTTGTTCTCCTTGGGTTCTTTTCTTTTTCATCAGGTGTTCGAAACTGTCAACAGTCTTCTCGCGGCGGAAGAAAACACGTCTTCTTTGCGAATGAGAACTTACAAAGTGGTCCCCCTGTCGCAGTGCAGCGGGTTGGTGGAGTGGTGCGGGGGCACCCTGCCCATAGGGTCGTATTTGATCGGAAAACCCCAGCAGGTAAATGGTGTTTGAATCAGGCAAGCGTTGTTTGATGTCTTCGCGTCAGGCCCGCTACCAGTGAAAATCTGGAGAGCGCGTGTGCAATATCGTTACGGGACGACTTCAGGTTTTCCCGAGCCGCTTCCTTTGCGAATTGTGTTGGTCACGTTGGACTGCCGTTTTACAAAACAGCGATAAAATCAAACGCACGGCTTAAGTCCTCTTATTTCGATTGACGATGGTATTAAAAACGTTTTCGTAGCACAGCGACAACACGTATCAGGAAATACCGCAAAAAAGCAGTTGTGCTTTCGTAACTAGTAGTCGCTATGGTCTTTTCGTAGCAGTTGTGAAAATGGCGGTGGATGGAACCGATCTGTGGCGAGCATCGGAACATTAACGTCCAGAAAATGATAAAAGTCGTAAACAATGACTTATTTGACTGCGTTTCTTCGCTGAACCTTCGGGACACGTGCGGTAGCATGAGTACGTAAATTATGCCCCCACTTTGTTCTTTGCTCATGAAGATACAGATTTTCATGTAAGAAAAATACCTCTGGGCGGCGATATCTCAAGAAAGCTTACAAATAAAAAGTAACGGTTTTCCCCTTCAAGCTCTGTTTTCTTTCAAAAATTCATTGGCGTAGATAACCGGTTCTCCCTCTGGTTGCGCTTCGACCATTGTTTGTCATTGGCTTTTCTTAGATCGCGTCCTTGATTTGTTGCAGCCGTTGCTCCAGATCACATTCATCCGCTTTGCATGAGCAGATTTTACACAGCGTGTCCTTAAAGTGCGCCCTAAACCTCAAACATGCTTAAAATTCCAAAAAAAAACCAACAGCTTTGTTGCAGCTTGCTCGCTTGTTTGTGGCTGGTTGAACTTGAGTAGTAACGTAAACAAAAGTGTGTTATGGCGCTGTCAATTTTACACCATCATATGTGATATGAAGGCCTTTCCCTGCAACCTGTTCGAAACTTCGTCACTGCAGCCGGAGTCTTTCATGACATTCTGCATTGCAGAACGAGCCGGGGGCGCACGATCTGTACAGACCGAACGACCTCCCGGCAATAAAATGCAGAAAAGCAATGGCAAGCGTTGCGAACGCAAATGCAACTGTGAAGTTGGCCAAGTATCGGGAGATCTGCCGCGGGATGTTGCCTGTTTTCCGACATTTCTTCACCGAGCGATTCCTCGACCCTGCGGAGTGGTTCGCAAAGAGGTGCGAAGCGTTTCTGTGCTGACCGACGCCATCTTTAGTGCAAGTTCTAGGAAATGTTGAAGCCCAAGTGCTAATATACATCACTGGTCGTTCTTGCGCTGCTCTGGCTTTGAGTTCCGCATTTTATAACGCATCATAAATGTTTAGCTGTACACCAATCTGACTTGTGTGCTGACTGTCGTCTGATTAGGAAATGTAACGCAGTGCCTTATTACCATGGTTATTTTATCGGTCGATGACCGAATTGTTCTTGGAATGACCGAAAAAAATTAGGTACATTCGGTCATATTGCCTTTTTTCCAGTCAAAAAATATCCAAAACCGAAAAAATGACAGACGCTTCTCAGCTATTTTGGTTAAATAACCGAAATGTCTCGGCGAAAAAAAACAGCCAGCACATCTGAAACGAGTCGCGATTTAAGCCAAAGTGGCCAAAATCTTGTTGCAATATGCTTGTCGTGAACAACCTTGTCAGTATTTGCGATTGTTAAAAGATCCAATGGACAAAGAAAATGAAGTTGCCTTGCCCGTATCCTCTCTAAGTGTTAGCGAACTTTGGATTTTGAGTGAATGTGTAAATCCGTGCTTTCACTCACAGTCGCATGTACACGCGAAGCGTCGCTGTTTCTTCCATCGTCGGATACATTGTTGGACTTGGTGACCGGCATGTTCAGAACATATTAGTCGACTGTGAAACTGCTGAGCTGATCCACATCGACCTTGGTGAGAGCATTAGGCTTGTATTGTCTTTATTTGATGCCTACGTTTTTTTCCGGATGGCTTCGGTGACACCGTTTAGTAAATTGAGATTGTCAGATTGTTGCGGATCCACATAAACAGCACGTTTGCCTTTTTTATCGCTTGTTTACTCTTTTTTATGTGTGACACGTGGCCGTTACTTTTAAATCTTAACCCTCAAGTTTAATTTAAANTAGAACGCGAGATTTGANGGCATTTGCGTTGTTGTCTACGCGATCGATTGTTGCATTGAGTTCGCGTGGAACCGTGTTTCTAGAACGAGCNGCTGGTGCAGTCACCAGGTGTTAGTGGTTTACCGGTAAGTTTTATTTCATCGCCTTTGTCTCACATTGTAGTTNGTTGTTTGGTCGTTTGCANAAAACGGAGCCGAGAGAGTCGCTTATTTTATTGCAGCGTCATAAGTTACAACAATGTTGTAAACAGACCCTCATAAGTATCTGCTCTNGTCGTTGACGAATGACCGTGTTTGAACATTTCCTGCTGCCCACGTCTAGGTGTCGCTTTCGAGCAAGGCCGATGCCTTCCTACCCCCGAAACTGTTCCCTTCCGCTTGACCAGAGATATTGTTGATGGAATGGGCATAACAGGAGTGGAGGGAGTGTTCAGAAGGTGGTTTCAATTGAAACTCATTGAGTTTATCACAATTATTTTTCCATTAAACGTGGATTTGGTAATTCACTTATTGTGCCTGAAAGGTGTTATTAGGCTATGTATGTTTCAAAGTAGATGGTCGACGTTGTTTTTTATTCTTAACGACAGTTGTAAAAGTGTCATTGTGACTTGTTTCTTTTGTTTCCGGGTACTTGCAACGTAACAATGTCGAACTGCGTGCCCGCGTTTTCGTAATGTTGAGCAGCCTTAGCTGAAATGCAATTTTCTTATATTTTTTTGTAATAAAACTGCTATTGTAACAACGACGGCGTCATAAGTGTGCACCATTCTCTTCCTTGTTCAGATGCTGTGAGCGCACAATGCAGGTTATGAGGTCATCCTATGACGTGATAACTACCATTGTGGAAGTGTTGTTATACGACCCACTTCATGACTGGGCCTTGACACCGAGCAAAGCGCTGCTCAAGCAAGTAAGCTTCCACCTGGAATTGCTTTTCGCACCAACGCGTGTTTCTCAGCGTTTACTTCCTTGTATTTCAGCGGCAAGCAGCAGACTTGAATGAAAGTGTGAACTTAACCAGCACGCTTTCCAGTTTGGCCCAAGGAGACTTTATGCAGAGAATCGATGAGCAAGGGTAGGTTTGCTAACCTTCAACCGGCTTCCTCACGTGTTGTTGTCTTTCTACTGTTTTTCATTGATCTGAAAGCTGTGCAGTCGTTTGTGTCTCAAATTTACCCCAAATTTCGAAACAGATGGATCTGGAAAGTTTAGCCGATTGAGAACTAAGGCTGATGGCGCAGAATGCGAAGCTGAAATCATTATGGAAGAATTATTATATTTGTTACTCTGCTGTAGCCACTCTTATTGACTTTGTCTCTTCACCGAAACCAAAAAGGTGTATCTGAACGTATTCTGCGGAAAGTTCTACCTGCGTATGTAACTTTGCCATCTCAAATGTCAGCTGGTCGACGCTTTTCTGTTTTGTTTTGTGATAAAATCCGTGAGATTTACATTAACATGGTTGATTTCCAAGATAGTGTTCTGTGGGATGTTGGATGAGCTCTTTGTACTGTGCTTGGTTGTTGTTTCAGGGCTGAAGAGCTGAACACTAATAAATTGGCGGAGCGCGTGCTGCTGAGGGTGCAGGAGAAGTTACGTGGAAACGAGGATGGCTCAATGCTGAGTGTGCGTGGACAGGTCAACATGCTCATACAACACGCCACTGATCCTGTTCGTCTTGCNCAGCTTTTTGCTGGTTGGCAACCGTATCTATGAGGAAGAAAGTTTGTCGCGTCTGGGCAGAGTACGATGCCCGCCGACTCTTTTGTCAGANNGTAACGAAGTGGCAAACTCCATTAGTTTTTTAACATACCCAATGAATCGGACCACTCCTGCGATAAGATGGACATGGCATTTACAGCCGCGTAAGAATTTGTATGGGAATTTAATTTGGAACAATTTTGTAAGCCTGTGTATATCATGGCATTGATCAAGTCATTGATCACGAACTCCTTCGTGAAAATGCGGTCTTTTAGATTTTTAGTAAACGACTGAGCGCGGCTGCTGCAAAACATCCTAAAATACCAGATTTCTGCTCATCCACTTGTTTGCGATGTATTCCTTGCGCATGAGGTCAGATCACCGAAACGTTCATTGTGTTCTAACGATTTTTGCAGTTTTCCAACTGGTGAAGCGTGGTATACTTTTCGTAAAGCTGCTAACTTGTCCAAGTCCCTTTCATTGTTTCATGCAGCGGCAATGAAGACCACGTTAGCTTGTGCTTCCATCGAGAAACGGTAGTGCAAGCGACATTGAACCTCATTTCGAGCGACTTGTCGCGTCAATCGGTGCTAATGACATTCTATCCCCCCACTCCCATCCACGGCCGGCCGTTGTTTGACTGCAATCGCAAATCGTGCAACTGTCCTCTGCATGCAGTTTGTCGATTTCAGCCACTGCTTTCACTCGCTTGCGTTTCTCTACTGCCGTTCATTTTTGGTGCGTTGTTTGTCGTTAGTGCTGCAGCATTAAAATCTGTCGTTAACACAGACGTTACAGTATCTTCTGTTGCAACTGCCATTTTGGTGAGGCACATTTTAGAAAGGTTTGCGCTGTTATAGATGTTAACGTTGCATCTTGGCAGGGCCTATGAGAGGGGGGTCCAGCAGGTGCATTGTTCCGGGGCCCGACAGCTGCAGAGGGGCCCGAGACTGAAGAAACATTTGAGTGTTTGTTACTAACAAACTCGAAATAATGTAGTGAAATTAATCACGGTGATAAAACTGATTTGACCGAAAGGATTTAATAAGTGAGTGTTATGTATTTTAATTTGAATTGCTTGAAGTGCATTTTCCTGATATGATGCACTAGTAATTAATTATTAACAGTAATTATTTTTGTTGAACTTCAATGTTAGCCTACTTTGTCGAATTTAAGACATTCACGATTACTGTCCCAGTCTGTCCACTGAACTGCATTTTCCTTTACTACGTGTTTCATTTTCAAACAAATCTTCAATGAAACTCTCCAATCAACCAAGAGTTTCAAGCTAAGAGATACTTCATGCAGTTTTTTTTAAGGAAAATGTTAGGTACCCAGTATGGACATGTAGAGACCCGATCTTCTCTGACTCTGGGGACCCGATGATGATTTTCTCGGATTCTAGGGACTCGAATCGGGTCCCTAAAACGCCTTCAAAAAACCCCTGCTTCATGTGAAATTTTAATGGACTCAGGCCAGTTCACAAAATCTAATCCAACACCAGTAGTCCTCGAATGTTGCGCGTATGTGTAAGATACTAAAAAGTTGAAAATCAACAAGTAACTGTAGTGCAGGACGCCATACAGGAGAAACTAACCACTTACAGTACTTCGACAGAATGCTTTGAAGCAGTGGTCGCCGGCCTGTGGCTCGCGGTGAAAAATACAAGCAATAGTTGGTTGACAAAATAGTTCGTTCTGTCCCGTCATCCTTGTAATAATAAGTACGCTTATTCCAAGGATGCAGTTACTCAATGAAGTCGTAGTCTAATTTCTCTAGCAGCGTTTTATTCAACCTCGATCGACTCCGTTCATTCTTAGACTGCAGCATTTTTTTCGAATTTCTTCCTTGATGACATTTACTACGAACATTTGAAAGTCGTGTTTTTGAAAAATGGTAATATTGCCACATTAGTTGAATACCAGTATATGTTTTAACATAATGTTTCGTATGTTCAATAAACGAGCACTTCTTGTTGAAGTTTGATGCACATTAATTAGCCTCAATTTCTATTTATTTCAAAAAAAATTTGCGACCCTGGGGGCCCCAAAATGGGTTTTGCTCCGCCTAAAAAGGTTTCTCTTGGAGGCCCTGCGTCCTGGAAAAATATATCATGGTCGTGAGGCGTTGCAAATTGTAAAGTGCGAAATAATTTACTGCTTTAGTTGTAACATCTTTAACGGTGATGATCTGTTGATTTGCATTGACGTACGACATGAAGTTGTGTAATAAGAGTTCGGTGAAAGAGTTGAGCAAATATACTGCAGCCATGAAGCGGTCAGTGGTCTTAGTTCTATTACGTGAGTTGCACATCGAGAAGCATGGATACAGTGTCAGTTGCAGTGTGGAGGTAGTAGGGAACCGGGAGTAGTTTTCATTTGGCAAACGTTGATTCCAAATGGCTTTCAGGCCAATCGTCATTGCACGTTTGTATTTGAATGCGAGTCAGCTTAAATCTCTTGACATGCTTCAGGTCTTCCTCGCAGTCTTGAAAAGGCGTGATTTTCGGACCTACTTGCCGAAATGAAAATGAAGTTGACCGAAAGTAGCTTGCCCATCGAAGCATAGATGTAGGAACAGGCAATTTTTGGGGGGTGCAAAGGATATTCTGTCCGAAAACTTTTATGCGACAAACTTTCTTCCTACAAAATTTCTGTAGCTGTTTGTACATCATATTTTCCTCTACCAAGTTGCCATAGACTTGAAAATAGAAAATTTGGTACTTGAAATTTGGTTCATAATAACCCAACTGAAACAAGTACGCCAGACTGTGCAAGAACTTGGTCAGAAGCCAGCTGGCTCGGCACTCTGAGCATCTGCCTCACAGTTTTGAAGTTTGGCGTTCCATTCACATTCCAGCTGTTGCTGTCAGCAAGAACCTCACACCTAGCTGAGGTAGGTCTAAAGTTGCTTCCATCTCTGAAGACATATGTGGCATGTATCATATTTATATTGTGACTATGCCGTGAGTCTCACAACCAGTGCCGTACGCAGAAAATTTTAATGGGGGTTTGGTTCAGGGTCATATGGTGGTCATTTGTATTTGGTGTGCGCTGTTTGTGACGTCACAATTTGACGTCATGTCCATGTTTCCAAACAAACGTTTTGGCGAAGTTTGTTGACATAATAATGCATATTTTTCTACACGCACTCCCCTTATTTCATGTGTCATTGCACTGAATGTAAACTATCAGCGCTCCAAGTTAGGCTA
>JGI24158J21664_10002449_pt1 | contig 22515 bp, 19 predicted proteins | sample Ectturendosymbi3_FD_21664 | JGI IMG/M metagenome (IMG submission 21664)
GTGAAAACGACCAGAAGCCGGAGCCATGAAAGAAGAGAGCTCCGGAGCCAGAGCCATGTTCATTAAAACCAACATCTCCGGAGGCGGAGCTGTGTCATTTTTTTGACGGCTCCGCAGCCCTGAATAATCCACACTGCAATCGGGCACATAGACGATCCAGAGTAAAAATGTAACAGATAAATTGCTGTAGCAACAACCTCCAACGATCATCACAGTAAAACAAAATTTGCAAGAAATGAACAAGTCATAATATGAGGCAAATGAAGTTAACTCAGTGATCGATTAGTGGTTGAGCATTTTCGCCCCCTTTATGTTGTTTCGCCCCCCTGTCGCCCCTTTTGTGTTTTCGCCCCCTTGCCATTCAAAATCGCCCCCAAGGGGGCGATTCCGCCCACTTTGAGAAACACTGGTTTAAAGCAAGGCAGAGAAAAACGCGTTTGCTTTATATAGTTCATATTGTCATCGCATAATGACTATGGGAAACCTTGGCCAACATCCAGTCCAACACAGAAATGGGCAAACGTTTCAGTGCATGGACCGCATTCGTAAATTCACAATTAATTTAAATGGCCGTATATTATATCAGATAAAACAATAATCGATTTTCAGTCGAAATAGGTGGTTGCGTTCCGTGGAAAGAACTAACTTCTTTCAAACACAGTTTGTTGCTGCTTCGAAGTTTTTACCAAGTAAACTGCTTTCTCTGGAAATTCATGTTTCAATAAACGTTGCCCAACGTTAGCTTGCTTGGATTGAACGAACAGTCATAAGATATTTTGCTGAAACTTAGCAATCGTTGCACGACAGACTATACCAGTAATGAAGCCTTGACACACGGACAGTCGCCTTAATACTTGTTTTGGTGAGTCTAGGTCTCTACCGCGTCGCAAAGGACGAAGGTCTCAGTCCTGAAACTCATGCATCTAGAGAAGTGCAAGCAGTGACCGAACAAGACAGGGTGTTTTTGGGAGCAGTCCAAAAAGGGTGAACGAAATGCATTACCTACTTTTAATGCGTTTTGACACTATCGTGGTGTAAAAATGAAGAACAAAAGAGATCACCTATTTTGTCAAACCAAAACATTACCAAAAATATCATCGCCTTCCCTGTCGCCCAAAGGTTTTAGTTTTTCGGTGAAAACTCGTAAACACTTCCAGCCTTCGTTTGTGACATAATGTAAAAAAACAAATACGGGACAATGTTATTGAAGCGGGCGCCACTTTAGTGGACGCAGTGGTCACTAGGGAATTGCTCCAAATTCGCCCCATGGATCGGACACCGCTTTCAAGACTTATTCAGATACTACATTTTGTTGGAAACACCATTTGGCAGAGCGGTTGTCTGACTGTGAAACTCAAGTCTTTCGATTTGTTACATTGATCTACGGGCAAAAACCAAAGACGAAATTGGTAAAGTTAGACAAAATGTAATCAAGGTGGAAACTGAGAGTGTTGATTTCTTAGTCATCAGCTTAACGTTGCTCTCAAATCCTGGTTACTTCTCTTACTGCAAACTCATACTTTCAAAAATCTGCAGAAATGCATCGGTAGTCGCGATCCCAAAGCGTAGCAAGCCACTTAGGTATCCCAACAGCTTTTTTGCCTGAATTGTGCTTCTTGCCGGGGCGGTTGAGGTGAATGCTCTTGCCCAAGGAGCGCTACGGCAAGTCACTCAGTGGCTGTGGATCGAACACCCAACCTTCCAATTGGGAGGCAGACACTTTACCGCTGAGCTATTGCCGCCCGCATCCCAAGAGTTTTGTCCCCAATATCACTCATACGCGTCCCCTTTCAAGTTTCCCAAAAGATTAACCTACACCCGTGTCGAGCCCATCATTAACCCCCAACTCCCGATAGAGGAAGCAGGCTACCAGCACAGGAGATCAATTGTAGATCAAGTCACCTTGCTAACGCAAGACATCGCAAAAACGTTTTGGCACATGACACCACCATATGGCACTTAGGCCTTGCCATTACCTGCAATCGTCTGAGGCGCATAAATGACCCCTGGTCCCTCGCAGTCTCCCATCACCCCCTGTGCATCTTATAAATCGGTGCATGTGGAAAGTCATTGCAGCGCTACATTATAAAATAGTGATGGCGTCAATCATGTGCATGCCCTTTATTCTTGTGTTCCATCAAAGTAAATGTATCAGCGCCATCAAGCGTACACTTTTTTACTACTTCCACGTATATATCTTCGAGTTCATACATGTTTTTGTGTGTTCCTTATCACTGCGATGTATGCTTGTACCTCGCGCGTTGCGTGTGGGAGTGAAGACGTTATGCACAATAAACCAAATAACCATGGTCTGTTTCGGCTTTTCTGACGAAGTCCCGACCTTGAAGTTTGAACCAGTTCTCGGTTTCGCAAATTAAGATCTTGACTGCGTGTTGCTGGATTAAGCATAATGTTTTGGTTCTTCAAAAAACGGAAAATGTTGTCGGTTCACTGTTTCAAAAAGAAAATAAATTCCGGCTCACTGTTTGTTGAAAGTTGGGACTCGCCTTTAAATTTTCGATTTTTAGGTAACTTCAAAGAAATCCTTGCAGATATATTTTTCATATAATAAAAAGAAACTAGTCAAATGAAAGCTTTTAAGTTACAGAAATAAACACAATCCGAAATAAATACGACGGTAAAACGAAATCTATGATACGTTTTGCTTTCTATCATGGGAATCGACTCAGTGAGACAGTAAAACCACGATCTACATTTTGTGAAAACCATCATATTTGATTTAATATCCCTGTCTCCAAATAACGTGAATAACTTCCATTACGCGGATGATGTTTAATGACAACTGAAAACAATTCTCGTTGCAAAACAAAGCCATAAATACAGTAATTATTTATCAAATGCAAGCGAACGACAGTGAACTTGGTTATCTTTTGTGAAAGTATGCGCCATTGAGTTTGACACAATGCGAAACGTGTTTGAGCGTAGGCCATCGAAAAATCAGGACATTTGCGCCTGGCCACTCGGTGATGATTCGCACCCAATTTTTCGCGTTTGACTTTGAAACGTAGGCTATCAAGCAGTAGACTGGCAAATACTTGTGCGCATACTTAAATACTAATAGCTTCACAGGTAACACAACGGGTCGGACTTATGTTTTTGTAGTGCTCATAAACTATCCAGACAAGTGTAACGTCACCATTATTGCTAGGAATGACAATGTGGCAACACCATAAAAGTTTTTCAGAAACTTACTAAATATTGTTAACTGAAGTGTTCTGCTAGTGTTGTTCTGAATAGTTATTAGTATTCGTCACAGTTTCCACTGTAGGATATTTCCTTGAAAGAATAATTAATTTCATGCTGCTATAACCTTTTTTTAGCTAGTCCGCTAGGTGGACGCCGCGAGTCACTATCAACAGCTGACTATATTGTGCTTTTGACGGACGGAAGGTCAACTCAGGGAATCATTGACAGCACCCACATCGTCTCGAACATCAGCGCTTTGAATAGGTACGTTGTTACAAAACCGTCCAATGCCACGGTTATATCAAAGGGCAAAACATCCCGCAAAACTAGGCTTTTGCACTTTCTGAACTCATAAAACTGCACTTCATGTTCATATTTAAGAAAAAATTGTTCTTTGCAGGAAGATATCCTCTGATAATTGTGTGCAAATGTACGTAAATTCGACAAATTACCAGTAAAGACTTGTAGTTGTATTCGGAAAAAATTAAACATATCCGCCTCAAAAAGTTACGGAAGCCGACAGATATGTAGTGAAAACAGGATGCGAATGCAAGTTTCACATCAGTATTTCACTTGAAATTGAGACTGAGAAATTCATAAACAATGTCGGTAGTGCATTCCACCATTGCTCTCTAATTCTCTAATCGCAATGCACCGTGAAACCTTTTGTACAGGCAGAATTTCGGCATCCATACAATTGGCTTCGGCACACTTGTGGACATGGACGCTTTGTCGAAGATTGCAGCACAAAACTCGGGATCATCGACTCAGATCTTCGTCGACATAGACGCCAGTACCCAGGTTCTTAACCGGATACGTTACACTTTTTTAAGGAAATCCTTTAACACTCATAGTTTTCCTTGCGCTGGAAAAAAACTTGAGTTTTTGCGCGTGTAAAGCAAGGATAACAACAAGTGTAAAGCAAGGATTCATTCTTCACCCAAAAATGTCAAGTTTATAAATAAATCTGGGATGTGCATTGTGCGATAGTTTTTCCTATATGAAGCTGGAAATGACGAGCTTCGATCTTTGCAAAAGTTATCTAATAACCGGGATTTGCTCGGAACTACGAAGTTTACCAAAGGTTAAGAGGAAACGAATCGCGCATTTGTGGTCCGGAAATATCCTTCAAATTTCTCAAACGGCCAAACTACAGCAAAACGTTTTGCAATCACGCACTGCACTGACTTTTCAGAAACCACAAATCTAGAATCTTCAGTTTCTACCATGAAGAATTTGCTTGAGTGTAAACTGAAAGTAAATTGTCAACATAAACCAGGCAAACATGATGCAATATTTAATTACTAATGTGTTCATATACAATGGACATATTTCGAATCGTTAAGCATATACAACCATTCCATGACTATTGAGACCACGTTCTTTTGAGACCTGTTCATTTGAGACCACATTCATTTGAGACTTTTTCATTTGGGACCACATTCAGTCGGGACTACATTCATTTGATACCACATTCATTTGAGACCACATTCATTTGCGATCACATTCATTTTACACCACGGTAAAATGAGACTGTTTCGATTTACCAAATCACATTTTTATGGTCTAGCTTACACTTCTTTGCGGGAGTCCTGAAGTTTTGCAAGGCGACTCTTCATTTGAAGTTTTGCAAGGTTGCGCCCTTCCGTGTCCACGTTGACTCACGCTGGGTTGTAAATGCACTCGCACTTGAAAACACCGCAGAGGACAAAAAACTCTTCATACCTCGGGTTTGGATGGGAGCGTTGCACTTTGAAATGTCATTTTGTGAGACCAAGTCAAAGAATTGTATGTTTTGCGTTCCTGCCGGTTTCTTTCATATCGAGGCGCAGCAACAGTTTCAGTTTTTAACTGAGAAATGGAAGACAAGAAAAGAAAAAATGTCTCTTTGCGCTGGTCGAAACAATCACAGGAGAAAACGAGTCTCACATGAGTGTCGTCTCAAATGAACGGGTCTCAACTCAACAAGTCTCAAATGAATGTGGTCTCAAACGAACGATGAGTCGCAAACCAACAGGTCTCAATGAACGTGGTCTCATATGAGTGGTCTCAAATGAGTGGTCTCAAATGAAGTGGTCTCAAATGAGTGGTCTCAAATGAAGTGGTCTGAATTGTCTGCACACCATATACAACGCTTCTCTCCATAGTTTTGCATTGCTCTAAATTTATTGTCTTAAAGGGAAAGTCTCAAAAGGTATGCAGGCAATCGCCGGAAAGTTATATTTTTCTTGATTATGTAAATGGAACTGTTGGAAATATACTCTGCAATTCATGAACGATTGACATTTTTGAGGACAACCCTAAGTGTAGTGAAGCACCGAGTGATGATCTTTGAGATTTGATTTTAAATAACGTAAAATCTGTGAGTTGCACCATGGTAGCAAATCCCTTAAACAGTATGTAGCTGGACGAATGCTTTGTACTTTTTGCCAGATTTCAGACTTTTATGAAACTATCTCAAAGCCGATGTTACACAAAGTAGCGGTAAGCTATCCCCGTGGCAAGGTCGCCCGTTCGGGAAAATCCAAATTCCCTTCGTTTTTTGGAGGAAGTGAGATGTTGATCTCGGGGGTGCTGAAGAAGACCGGTTCCGGGTTGGGTCGGCGACCCGGGCCAGGGCGCAAAACCGCCGTTTCTGTCACCATCACAGGTGTGGACAATGTGACTGCATTGTAGTCAATTTATTTTTCCATAGGCATGGTCGTCGGAAGATTTTTTCCCAGGGGGGATCAATGATGGATTTTTCCAGAGGTAACCAAGAAGCGTTTTCCAGGGGGGGGCCAAAATTGGCAAAATTTCGTTTTTCCCTCTCGAAACTTAAAAAACAACCTTTTTTGCAAAAGTGTAATAAAAAAGTGTAAAATTACAAAAACCAGTGGGAACCTTTGGCCCCCATTCCGACGCCCGTGTCTATAGGTATTCAGTAATTTGAGTGTTCTTGAAATTTCAAAAAATCCACCTTTGTGTACTATTCAAGTTTTATGATTTCTGCCACCCGGGCAAAACATATGATCACTATGGAAACAGTCATTCAAAGAAGAACACTATGCCCTGAGGGACAGGATGATTAAGGATGAAAACTTGTTTAGGGAAGACAGCTTCTCTTTTCTTCCAGAAAACTTTTAGATACGATTTAAAACTCTAAAAATTTGGATTGTTACAAAACCTGGAATTTCGACTTTCACCTGTTCTGAGTAAAAATCACTCTAACTGCTGAAGTCCTACGATACCCGATGACGCACATTCCAGTGGAAATGACAGATCCAGTAGAAACGCTTGAAAAGCACGAAAGTGGTGGGACAGCCATGAAGAAATGAAAAGAGTGAAGCGAAAAATCTTAGGAAGAGACTGTGTCTCAAATTTGTCACCTCGAAAATTAGAAAATTAGCTGTAATTCCATAAAGAACATTGTCGCTTCCAATTTTTTAGGTTTTAACGAAATATCGAGGTTGGGAATGTGGACGTNNTGTTGCCACAACNCTTTTCCAATTTCCCCTACATGTCTATTTGGAAATCACCATTGACAACCAAAACGGACTTGTGGCTTTGCTTTCCTCAGGGCACTTACGAATTCTCTAAAACTCAAGAGCGAGGGGCAATCATCAGTGAAATGACAGCGAAAATCCGGTGTGTACCTTGAACTTGAACACATTTAACAATTTCGTTACAAGTCCCAATTTTGCTGAAGCGCAATGGGAGCCGTCGGAAAGACTGGCAAAAACTGACACCAAAGTCCTCACCAGCAGTGTACGGACTCTACCATGCTATTAAAAAAGCCATGAGTGATTGACACGCCGTGGTCGAAAATCTGACTAACACTTTATGAAAGAAACAGTGTTTGCTATCAGGAATCCGCGATTCATCGAAATTGGAGTTGAGATTCAACTGTTAGGAGTTGAATTCGAGCCAAAAAAGGTCAAGAATGTTTGGGAAACACTGGGTAGCAAAAATGGACGGAAAGATGCCAAAAAGTCTCGCTAGAATAAAACTGGATTGTTAAAACTCAAATTGTTGATCTCTTAAATAGCAGTGATTATAACTGAACGAAGCAAGAACACCTCAAAAGAAAAACAAAACGTGAAATGACATTTACACTTTAATTGCTGTTAAAGTTTTGCCTACAAGCTTTTTCACTGTCTTTTTATGATATGTACTGCGAATGTGGGGAGATTTTGAAAAACCTAACTACAATATAAAGGGGGCTATTCTTCGCTTGAAGTCCAAAAACTTTTATCTCGACAAAACAACCCCCTTGGGAAGTCCGAGGTATGGGTTCAAGCAGTTTATCGACACATGTTTCGCTTCGCAATTTCGGTCGTTCCAGGCGCACTGCATGTACGTCTCGCTCTGTCGTGAAAACTTGTGTCAACTTCACTGCTTGAAATCGTTCAGGTTTTACGAGGAAAAGAGAAAAAAGATTGACTCACAACGTCGAGCCAAAAACTCTGAGCTCTTGTGGTGCGACCGATCAAGAGGTAAGACAACGTTCGCGCCTCTTCAAGCTGGTTAAATAACTGGTGTTTGGTCAAGTTTGCACATCATAATAAATATTTAAACTATTCAACAAAAATTTGGAATAGCGAAGATGTCTGCGTTGGACACCCACTGAGCTACTTTGCAAATAACCGCGTAATACATTACAAGAACCATTTCTGCTTATTTGTGCTAATTCCAGGTTGGCAGATCGTAGCACTTAAGGTTTATTGAAAGTTTTTGTTTCTGTTTAATGGTAAAACCCGATTGCAAACACATTTGCAGAGGCAGAAGACTTAGAATTGCTTTCGTTAAAAGTCGTGTTTTCACAGGTGGAGAACTTTGGTGAAAGAATGCACGTATTCCTGCAATTGAAGAGCTTGCTTCGACAAATAGCCGCGACAACGAATAGAACGCAGGAACAGCAGCTAAAAAAATTGGCCTTGAACCAGTCTTTGAGGTACTAACATAGCGCATTCTTGAAATGCGACGAACAGAAGCAAGAGCTTTATTGTTGCCCATAATCAGCAAAGTATATGACGCTGACAGTTTGCATTCGTTACACTCGTCTGGCGCTAAGATTTAAATAAAAGCTGCCATGAACAATTTCAAGAATCGCCGTCAAGTCATGTTTGTCAGATCCTACTCGACAAAGCAGCTCCTTGCTGAGGACAGTGTGGAAAAAATATTCTGTGAAGCTAAACAGTTCTGTCACTGCCGAATAAATAGGAAAGATTCGAGGTTACGTTCTAAAGATTGCTATTGAGCTTCACTGAATGGATGCCTGTTGGCAAGGGCAAGATAAAGAGCTTTTGCGTTACAGTAAGCCTGTCTCAATAATTATAATGACATGCCAATCACTAATATAAAGTCTATGGAGTAATTTCTTCAATTTTCTATGACACCAAACCCTCAATAAACACAGTGAATTTTTGCATATAAGATGATGAACTACACGTTTGTTTTAACAAATCATTGACTTATCGCCTTTTTTCCTGAGGTAGCGCCATCTTTCCGCTCTAATAGATGAGCTATTTGCAATAAAGGTGTGGTCCAACCTATGCTAGATTCTCTTTCAGACGACGCATTTACCAACGTTTTTTTATGAAATGCGCAGATTTAACTTTGTCACCCCCGGGATAACGTCAATGATTGTCCTGAAGCCCGACGACGTGCGGGAGATCGAAGAAGCGCTCGCTGCCAGGCGTGGCGTCACGACGCCTCCCCCAACAATTTCTCCTACCCCGCATGTAGGGGCAGGAAGAGTTGTTGCATCACACGTTCGACCACATCTGGTAGATTCGCCTCCTCGTTACTCTGGGTCAACAGCAGAAGGGAGGACCGGTCTTTCTGTCGGGCCTGCCCTGATCGGACCTGGGTTGCTGGATAGGTTGTCCGGCAGGCTGACAGGCTCGTCTTTTTATCGCCCTCCTCCTCCTCGTCCTCGTCCGACGCACAGGATGGAAATCGCCGGAGACCCGCACGTTTTTGTTGACCTGAATGACGATATCACTGTCTGCTTCAACTGGCTCGGTCGGGAAGGAGAGGTACGTGTAAGCATACAGTATTTTCTCTGTCTAGCGTTCCAAGCAGGACCTCCGAGTACTAATTATACAAGACACAAGATGAAAACGAGCGTAACGTAATTGAATTTATATGGATTTTTGCCTTAAAATTTAAAAAGCAAAATTTTCGCTTTGCTACTTTTTTAGCCTTGCCTCCCAATTTACTTTCACAAACTTCATACTTTGAGTGCTTTGCTTTGAGTCAACTCAAAGAATGTATTGAGTTGACTTATGATTTCTGACAGGTTTTCGAAATACACCTTAATTTTTTTGCCTTGTTTTACAAATAATTTACACTAATGCCATATATGGTGGTAAGGTGAAAGCTGATCAGTGGTTGCTGCCAACCGCAAGATGTTAACTCTCTTGTTTGCACAAAAACAGTGCAGAGAATCAAACAAACTAAGAGACCCGAGTTTTTATTCAGGTAATTGGCAGGTTTTTATTGTGGAAGACTGGCTTCAACGATGTTGATATAATACTTAAGTTTCAAACTTTGAAAAAATGGATTGCAGTAAGAATTACCGAAATGCATGTTTTCTAAGTACGCCACGCATCTCATTTTAAAGAGGTATTTACAACGAGCATTGTGCTTTTCGAAACAAATAATAATCCACCATAAGATGACGATCAATTTTGGAATAAATTGCTGTTCCAAAATGTCGTGTTTTGTTTTACAACTACACGTAAAAAAACAAAGTTTCCAACGCTAATGAAATAATGGACAGTTCTTTGTTTATCCACAAAGCCTACTCGGCCACGTAAGCAAAAGGTTGGGAAACAACGTCCTTTTTAAAGATTGGTGTGTTTCTCTAACAGATTTACAACATTCTACATGACCAGTCGTCTGGATTGACAGTTAATGCCAAGCTGATTGATTACCGCTCGTCGCCGGGTAGCTCCATCATGCGAGTGACCTTCATCGGCGAGATTGGAATTGTGATGAAGGCTCATAATATGACAATGCTTGTGAGTGGATAGCGTGCTTTGTGCTAGTGGTGATAGGCAGTAAAGACGCTCTAGATGCTAGAGCTAGAGTCTAGAAGGTCAGAGTCTAGAACCTTCTAGAGTCTAGAAGGTTAGGGTAAAGCTTTGATTATAGCGCTTGTGTTTAACTATATAATCATGATTTGGCATACGAGACAAAATGAAGGCGAACGTGCAAATTGCAAGCGTCCATATTATCTGGCTTGTTGAAGATTCACTTCTGCAGCATGTGCAAGTATTTGCAATGAACCAAGCACAATTAAATTAATACTGAATGAATATTTCAACGCAATGTTTTTCTTATGAAGCTTTGCTGGTCATGAATGCAAAACACGTAGCCATTACACACCACGCCGAATGTTCGGTAATACTTTCTGAGGACAAACGCGAAACTATAGGGGTGAATTGCTGAAGTATAGGTGGTGTTGGTGAATTGCGAGTTTGGATTTGGACTAAATTCTGGTTTCCATTGATTCGGAGTTTCTTGATTGGAGTCGGGCTCGGTCTCCAGACTTTCGCAAAGTTGTGGACATGGATTTGACCTCGGGGCTCGGGTCATACTACTATGGACTCAGACGTGGGCTCGCCGAAGCGAGCAAAACTAGTTAGAACAAAAGTTTTATAATTTTACGGGGAACTGGAAAGTTCCTACACTTAGATTTTGGCTGAAACATACGTAAGAGGCAGTACAAGGATTTTAGTTCCACGACCACGGCCGACGCACAGTATAGCACATTTGAGGATTCTGCATATGTATCGAATTTTGTTGACTGAATCGTATTACCACGAGCGACTGGAGTCAGTTCACTATTTTGAAAAATCAAATGGAAAGGCCACTCATCGTTGTCAAATGCGTGTTTTATACGCAGAGTGGTTTCAATGCCATGATTCGTCTGTGGCGTACCAGGTGATTTGCCGTCCAGGGCAAGTTGCAGAACTGCAAACAACTCCTGCAAAACTTTTGAAATAAACAAATTGTATTAGGTACATAAAAAATCATATTTCATCCATCTGTTAGCATGTTTGTGTCGTTACTAACTACAGCGCTACAGTTTTGCAACCAATTTTCCTGTACCTGTAGTCGGATTTGTACTCGAGTCATTGAATGCGTTTGGACTCGGACTTGGCTACTCGAGTCGACGTCGGACTCGGACTCCTTTTTATTGGCAGTTACCCAATACAGTCCCGTCGCCATGGGGGGTTTTGGTGGGCTTAGTCCCCTCAAACAAAGCTCCAAGCCCCCCCAATTAAAACGTGAAACACTATAAATAAGTGGAGTTTTGGTTAATTTTATAATGTCAAGCCCCCCCGCACAAACGAAAAGACCCCCGCAGAACTGCAAAGCCCCCCTATTGAAAACTTTCTGGCGACGGTTCTGACCCAATACCGAGTATGGGAGTGGATAAAACCCAATCCAACCGTTTGTATGTGTAATTTGAAGCAGCGTTCAGCGGAAGATTACCACTTTACCTTCCCGCATGTATTTTACACTTACTAGATTAATCCGAAAGAAGCCGTCATTTCTTACAACGATGGAGACGTCCTGAAACTTCCACTTAAAAAGCACTTGAAGACGAGAAGGAACGGAGTTGTGATCGAAACAGTTCTGAGATCGAAGTTGGCTTTGTTTCTCACCGTCACAATCGATAATGCTACTGAGTTCAGAGTACGTCTCAGACCAGTGAAACGTTTTCTTACTATAGGAAAACTATATAGTTTGTGAAATCATGCCGACGAGATGATGGGTAGTAAGGAGAGACATTCCTAAATCATTCTCGGCTTCATTCTGTCCTTTTGTTTAATCAAACATCAACTCAACAGCTGTTTAACCACCACGTGCAGCCCAAACGTTTTTTGAGAAAAAAGGATCGCCTGACATAGGTGGATCCACGGCGGGCTAAGAGAGCTTAAGCCTTCCCCTAAAATTTCCATTACATTTTTGATCGATGGTTTCCCGACGCATAAATAAGCGTTGAGGTGATTTTTGTGGGAATCTCGAAACCAGGTTTTTTTAAGGCGTTTTAGGGACCCGATTCGGGTCCCTAGAATTTCAAATCGGGTCCCTAGGATCAGAGAAATCGGGTCCCTACAGATCCATACCGGGTTCCTAACATTTTCCTTAAAAAAACCCTGCTCTAAACAACACCTTTCTTTTCCAAAGGGTAGTGACTAAAATCTTAACAGAAAGTGTATTTTACTTAGTTTGAGTAGTATGAATGTGTCTATTTCACTGGATATAAAATTTCTTACATGCAATATTTAAGAAAAATATATCAGTCTCACTGCCACATAAACCGTACGTAAGTATTTAATCCCGTGGTTCCTAACTTTCTCAACAGGGACTCCTATTCCTAAATATGTTGGTTTGCGGACCCCCGTCTGCAGTTTTATACCATCAGTCAAAGTGGTGGTCGTTGCTGTATGAACATCTGAGGGTTAAAAGAATACAATTTGGTATCCCTTCTTGGAACACCCCTATTTGTCCCTGGGGATCGTGTTAAGAACCACTCATTTAACGCTTGTTTCATTTTATTAAAATCGGGTTACTTAGTAACTGGACAAAAGTTAAATAAGCAGCAAGATGGTGGCTCAAGTTAGCATAGACTATGCTATTTCTTACTACAAGCTGTCGTGGGTGCGGTAGCTCATTTCATTAGTCAAAGGAAAGACAACAAAAACACGCAACGACTAGCTACATGTAATTATCGACTACGCTGAGCTGGAAACGAAATGACGCTGTTGATATCTTAACAAGACATACTCCTATGACATGAAAGTAACCGACCGATCGGAAGAGACAGTAAATTTCATGCGAATGTCGATTTCGGGATTTGTGTACAATATAATCTCTCTAGTTCTATACATTATTTCTTGCATTTCTACAGAAAATGCTCCGCCAGAAGACACCAAATCGGTTCTTTTTTTAATTTTCTGGGGGCGAACGTCCCCCGACCATCATCGAGGTGGTTGACCCTTAACGTGATTTCGCCGCTCCGCGATCCGGAAACACCCGGATTCCGATCAACTCGACCCTGAGCCTCCCTAAAATTCGTGGATTCGCCTTTCACCTCTTTGATTGAAAATTAGAACGTTTATTTCAGTTTGCTTCTACCCGCGTCAGTGGAGGGCTTAACACAGGAAGAAGCAGGGGAAGATGGGTTCCGTGCATTTATCAACCCCATTTTCACCCACCGTCGGATATAAAAGTTATACCAATTTAGCGCTTATTTAAAGTCCTAGCAAACGGCTCCTTTCCTGCCTCCCCCGCAAGATTTCGCGACTGGCCGAAAGAATCAAAATCTTTTCTGGCTGTTGCTGCGTTTCATGAACGCACTTTCATTTTCGTTTAAATGCAAGAATGTGCATCTGTGAAAGAAATTGCTGCAAGTCCTTGTGGTCTTGGAGGGCATTCTGCTGGACTATGTGTAACGCTATTTTAGTGGTTTATAATAAACGCTTACTGGTTATTGATCGGTTAGAAAACTGCTTAATTCTAATGTTTGAATGCATATCTTATGGTTAGCGATGGCCTTTATCAAGCGGCAACGAAAATATAAGAATGCAGAATGCTTTTATTGTTCCAACATTTTCAACCAGAAAAAAATGTTTTTGCTTCTGATTTTCTTTTGTGACAACGTAAGGGTAGTTGAATTGCAACAAGCCTGAATTTATGACGACGCAAGGTTAATTAGATTCCATTGGCGCATTATCCTAATTGAAAATCATGAGCAAGCAATGTTATTTGTCGAGGTGGTTGCCGATAGTACTTTCTTTTACTATTTGCGTTTAACTCATACATGTCCTATGCCAATTACGATCTGATAAAAATATGACAACCATGGCTCAAATAATTAAATTTTTGAATCATTTTCATATCAAATCAATGAAAGGTTTTCGTTGCCTATACTTCCATGAAAACTTTTGTGGTTGTGCAGATATTGGTCCATCATGGGTCGGTAGGTACTGGATCGAGAAGTCATCTTGATTTTTCTGTGACCAAAAAGGAAGGATTGTCCAAAAACCTTTCCGGCTTTCTCGGACAATTTCAGCATAGAAGTGCTGCTGCTATAAAGCACATTCCTGAATCGAAGAAGGCATGGCTGATGTACAGGTGCGTCTATTAATCTTGTTGGTGCTGCTATCAACCTATTTAGCCTTGTCGCAGTGTTAAGCTCTGTAACTAAAACCGTGCCTACGGCTATACATTGAAGGAAGACACAGCGCCTGCAGATCTTATATATTTTAAACAATTCGATTAGCGATAGAACATTAGTCCTTTTCTACGATCAGCCTTTTATGAAATGATATTATCATAGGTCTCGTGCTTATGAGAACCAGCACGTTTACCAGAGTTCATACGTTACGTTAAAACACAACGAACATGTTGTACAACCCCAGTCTAAAGGGAAATGTGCGACACGATTTGGATTAATGCATCACTTAACGTTGATAACAGATTGTGGAATTTAGAGAAAAGACAGGGTCATCGCACAGCTCAATGTGACCAACTTGATAGTGAGCTTAAGCAATAGCAATGCCAGCGTCCATTTCGCTTAATAATATTATTATAAATTAACCACAATACAAAGTCGCCTGCTTAGGTGACTTGTACTCATGTGTCACGCACGCGTGGCCCTATACAACTTGTGAAACGTTCATTTTCAAAAACTGCCACACAGTTTCATTGCTATGCCTATAGGGATTTCCTTGGGGATTAAATTATTGTTTTTTGGCCATAACGTGCCAACCACTAATCCTAGGTGTCCCATCAAGTGCGAGTAAAGATGCGGATTTTCACCTGGTTTGTTCTAAAAGAAAAAACAAGGAAATTGCCACATGAAATGTTTTCTCAAGTCCCGATGACGCCACGGGAACCACCCTGTGACGTCACGTTGCTCCACAAAAAGTTCAAACCCAAATGTGTGCGGATTTTTTTAATCGAAGCTGCGGGAGATTTTGTGCATCTTTTAAAGTGTTTGAATAGCTCTCTAGCGCTTTCGCTCGGCAAGTTATGACTGAACAAAGTCCGAGCAACAAAAGTTGCTTTGCGGTCCGTAAAGGGTTTTAAGCAAACTTCAACAGCGGTCTATTGTCCAATAAGGTTTCTGAACCCCAACAGAAACAAAACTAAGAATTCTACCAACGTCTCGAAATTGAGCAAACAAACTTCACCATCGGTTAGCCGAGAGCGCGACAAAGAATTAGCCAAGCACACAATTATGGTCATTTGCAGCAAACTAAACGCGCAACTTGCAACTTGCTTCAAATGAGACACCAAACTGGTTTAAACTGGTTTAACGTGTACACTAGTTGATGTGGGCACTAAAATTTCAACTGCAGAACAGTAAGACGCAATGAATAAGTTACGTAGCGAGCAGTGTGGTTTACCGCAGCTCTGACATTCGGACTTACATTTTATCAGAGCGCTCGTTGTTTCGAATGGCAAAATTTATGCTATAAATGTTAATGAGTAAAAAAGTCACTAAAAGTAGTAGAAAGAGCGGCAAATTTATAGCGTCTTTTGCGTGCGGAGAAAGGGGTAACACAAGTCGCACAGAACACGCAGATTGTAGTCATCGCTGCCGCAACGGTGCTGATATACACAAGGGAACGAAACCGTTGAACTCGGAAATGCGGCATTATACATCAAATTACGGAAATTTCCGTGACCAAGCTCGAAAAATGCGAGGCGCCATTAACATTGGCTGTACCATGTCAATTCTCTTCATCACCACTCTGCGCATCCTACGTGTTCTAGGTGACTTTGCAAAGGCGCAGTCCCTCAAATCGCATATGACTGGTTAGGAAGTGCCCTGCTTCTGTTGGTCACAAGCAAATAGTGCTTGCTGCTAAAATGGTGCACTTGAAACAATTAAAAGAAATCACAAATATTTTTTGCACGGAATCCGCTAGCAACTGTCAAAATAGCGCTCAATTCAAGAGCTTTTCAAAACCTTTTTGCAGTCTTGAAACAGCTCACATGCCGAATCACGTGACCTGCTGCTTCCATTGAACCATGAGCGCTAAATGTGTTTCGTTCCATTTTGTCGTCAGAGATTCAAAATTCAACGCTACTTTTGGATCTGGCGTTCTCTCGCAGTTCAGAAAATAATGTCTTTCAGTGAATAAAAAAACTACGCTCAGACATAACAGTATAGAAGTAAAAATCTTGTAGGTGCTTTCATGGACAGTTTTTTTCCCAGAAAATATCCAAAACTTTTTAAAAGTTGGGAGAAAGCGTGTTGAAAACCCAATTTAGTCGTGCGGATAGTATCGTAAATATTGCGGAAATTAGTTTGCACAATCGAATTTTGAAATAGGCCTACATGGCTTTTACCAATGTAAGGTCAAGTGCAAACAATATTTTGAAAAAATTAGGAATTCTTAAATTTGTGGTTTGTAGCAATTTAATTTGGCAAAGCTAATGTACAAGTATAATTCCCGTAGCTTGCCCCCTTCTTTTGATCATTTCTTAAAATATACGCAGCATACATGATCATGGCGTAAGACAAAAAGGAAAAGTTTATCATAAATATATCACTTAGAGCTTTTATCACTTAGAGCTTACTTTTATCACTTAGAGCTTATTATGGCAAGAAAAATTTGCAATATGTAGGACCTAATTTTTGGGGCATGTATTTCTGACAAAATCATATCTACAAATCGCTAAATACGTTATATCACCAAGTAAAATCGCATCTGCTTGCTGAGTAGCCTATTGACTTTCGTGCGAGGCAGGCGAATGGTTTGCAAAATCGTTTCCAACTTATAACGTCCACATTTTTTTATTTTGGATTCATGTTTTGCGTCTCGCCTGTGCTTTTGCAATGCGGTAATTAATAAATGTAGGCTGGTCTTGATAAGGTGACTGCTTTAGCCATCATTTGCCCGACCTGTGCTGATTTTTTGTTTGTTGTTACAAAATGAATAAACTGTTATCTGCCTACAGCAGCAACATGACTTGGCCTGACTTCATTTGTCACGATATGTGACCAGCACATTTTTTGAAACAAATAAGTGGAATTTGTTTAAATTTTCATTTTTGAAAAAGGTAGTTCCTCCCTGAAGTTTAAATCTAAGTCTTCCATTTTGACTTGAACTGAAGTCATTTCGCAATCCCCTTAACAGACCAAAAGCCAAAACGTTGGGAGTCCATAGAACTCAGTTCAAAGAACACCTTTTTATGGCAATGCATGCTAGCGAGAAACCATGTAATACAGCTTATCGTGGTCTCCAGCTGCGAAGCACTTTTGCTGACTTTAAACCAGCTCTTACTCATACCAGTGAGTCTAAGATGATGTGACTGCAATGCTTTACCACCTTGCTTTTATGCTCTCAATTTTCAACACCATTTGTGTGAAACTGTTGAAGGCAAACTAACCCGTAATGGTCGGTGATCTCGGAAAAATCATTTTTAAGATGAGGATGGAGGTGTTTAAGTTTAACTCCAGGCCATGTGCCTTCACTTGAATATACACATGGCAGTGATTATCACTGCAGTCCGTTTTTGTACAAGAGACAATGCAGAAAAATTCACAATATCCATTAAATGTTTGTGTGCCAGCAGAACCAAATTTAGCTGGAGGTCATAACAAAGTGTTTAAATAAAATGGAAGCCAATGGTGAAAACCTAAGAATCACAAGTAATTTCCAAGTGCCTCACTAACAATCACATGTAAAATATTGTCATCACATTCCGAGTGGCAATCAAAACCAATATTTGTTTTTCAACAGAGTTTTATTTAGTAGGAGTGAAAACAATCACGCTGTTGAGCAATTACTCCTCACAGTGACTTGACAAGACTTTCGAATGTTTTTCATGTTTCGAACAGGTTCATGAAGATAAGAGTAACCAAGCACGCCATGTACGAAACGTACAGCAATAAAACGATCGACTGCTGGTATGTGAATAGTTTCGCCGATCTAACGGGGCTGTCGCAAGATGCATTCAAGATATCGTCTCTGCTTGCCACACCAAAGATGACAACATTGCCTCGTTGACAATTTCGTGTTTGTGTAACGCTTTTCTTTGCGTATTCTCCATGATGAACTTCTGCGCTTTTTCAATTTTAATTGCACTCCTATTTCATATCAAGCCAATAAGCACCACAACTTCTCCAAGGGTGACAAATGGTTTCGGGTTTGGATGAAGTTGAAAAGTTAATGAAAATCCTTCGAAAATCGCAGGAATGCAGCATACACTTTGAGGCTTTCATAAACTTCATAGGGTGCGATTGCCAAATTTCCATTCTCTGGTTGCCATCCTAGTACATGCTTGCCAGATATTTCGAAGCTAAAGTACTAAGACTTTTCCAATTTTCAGCAAATGTTCCAGATGTTTCGCAATTGCTTTGCGCGTGTATACTGTGCAATGTATAATACAACGTCTTTCTCAAATGTGATGATTCTTGCTGGATTTTGGTCTCGACTGGAGAGCTGCACTGTGGTGGTCATTCAAATAGAAAATGTAGGCATGGATCCGGAAGGTGAAGTAGACTCCGGCCAGAGTTTGCAATTTTTTCCGAGCGGAAAATGGATTTGAAGTCAAATCATTTTGAGTTGGATTTAAAATCGGAATGAATTTTGCAAAAATATCAGAGAAAAAGCTTTTTTTGCAACGTTTGGGATGAAAGATTATTTTAGTTCTCTGTTTCTTCTGGATTAAAATGGAGCTGAATAAAAAATACTGAACATATAGGCTACACCAGGTCTGTTCAACCGGTTGTAAGGTACAATACTGCTGTGTACTGGCTCTTTCAAATATGGCAGGGGTTGCCAACCTGGGTCCAAAAGGTTAAACCATAATTTCAACAGTACATTAGTCAATAGAGGTTAGGTACCAGTTGAAGTAATATACGCAGTCATACGATGATTTAATTTCGCTGATTCCGGTTCTGAAATCAGAACTTCCCCATCGTCCAGGAGCTTAACGAGGGGGGACAAGAGGGGCGCAATTCTCCGGGCGCCGAATCACTGCGGGGGGCGCCGAAAAGTCCCTACAATGTCGTGAATACTTTCTTCAATGCAGTACATTTGCTTCCGAAAGACCTCAGGTTCGAACACGGGGGCGCCAAACTTGCTTCTTGTCCCGTGCGCCATCTAACCTGGTTACGCCCCTGCCATCGTTTCCTGTTTTCAAGATATTGCAACATTTGTGTGTAAACTGTTGAATGAGTTCTAAGCTTCATGATAATAACTTACGTCATCACCATAGAAGAGCTTCTACTTTGCTTGTTCAGTTGTGTAATACAGCAGTCACAAGACAATGTCTGCGCCTGCTGATGGAGGTGAGTCGTGTTAGAGCAGTGATGGGCAAACCTTGGCACATGAGGGCAAAACCAATTATTATTGCTTGACCCTTTAAGGACCGCAAAAGCCGAAATATTGTCTCCTACCATTTCAGCCATAACTCAACAGTTGATAGAGCTAGTGAGGTGTTCGAACCATCTACGGATTCGGCAAAGACTGCTAGTTTCGATGATTTTTTTTCAGTTTTGGGTTTGGGGATCTCTGGGAGGGATTTCACAAGTGTTATTGCATTTTCTTTGGTCAACTTTCACGGCCCTGGGCGCCAACCCAATGAGCCAATTTTTTGGCTCAATTTTGGAAACTAGACTCTCATCCGAGTCTTTAGAGCCATAGATTGGCCTTCGAGCATATCTGGAGCCAAAATTATGGCCTAACAAACCAAGAATTGGTGAAAATTTCTACCCCCACAAACGCTAACCTGGGGTATATTACACCCATAGCATATATGGTCATAGCTCGCCAGCAGCTTGAGCTAGAGAGCTGTTCAAGCCCTTTAATGACTCATGAAGTCTTGTAGTTTAGACTGAAAAAAAATTTAAGCTTGGGATATCGTTTTTTTGTTGATGTTTACATAATGAGAGGATGTTTATGCATATTTGTTTACATTCGCATGACGTCATCATCCCCTAGGAGCCGAACAATCGAGCCAATTTCGTGGCTCAAAATTATTTTGGATTGTAGGCTACAATACGAGTCTTTAGAGGATTTGATGGACTCTCTAACATTTAAGGTTCCAACATTTTGGAAGAATGACCGAAAATTAATTAGGGAAATCCCCACTAATCCCCTATGGAATGGTTTAAAAAATTGGGATCTTTTGGCCATAGCTTTGACACCAAAATCGCTAGGAAGTCGATCAGTGCTCCAAAGACTCGTATTACAGCCTAGAATCCAAACAAATTTTGAGCCACAATATCGGCTCATTGTATGGGCGATGACGTCATAAAATAAAAACCAAAAAAAGTAAAACATGCCCCAACCCTGAAGACATCCACCAAAAACCCCAAACCCAAAAAGTTTTTTTTTCAGTCTAAACTACAAGACTTCGCGAGTCTTTAGAGAGTTTGAATAGCTCTCTAGCATAAGCTGCTGGTGAGTTATGGCTGGCTGAGCTAGCCGTTAGTGGGCGACTCATGCTTTTTCTGCAATCTTTTGTTTTGTGAAAAATGGGGTTTTTGAACCACAATTCTGGTCCAAGTATACTAGAAGGTCAATCAAGGGCTCCAAAGACGCGGATGATCGCCTAGTTTCCAAAAAAGTTTGAGCCAAAAAAATGGCTCATTGGATTGGCGCCCAGGGCAAGGTAGAGTTGATCAAAGATGCAGAAACATGCCCTCATTGTGATGTCACCAACAGAAAACCCCAAACCCAAATCAAATAATTTTTTAAAAATCGAAATTAGAAACTTGCCGAATCCGTAGGTGGTTTGAACACCTTTCTAGCTCTATCGACTGGCGAGTTGTGGCTGAAATAGTCTGTGTCAGCAAATCGACTTCTGCGGTCCTTCGGCGGTCCCTAAAGGGTTGAACATAGCTTTCACATGCCACCTCAGCCGAAAAAAATTGTTTGGCAACCTTACCTAGTTTCCAGTGCATTTTTCACGTGTCAATTTAAACCGAATCTTCGGTTTGGAACGTGACGGAATAACTGATTTTCGGATAAATCATGCTGAACCGCATCGCGGACTTCCTGCATTTGGTTGCTAATGCGCAAGTCACAATATCTTTTAGTTTTACGGTGGAACAGCTGATAGTAACAAAAAAGGCTTATAACACGGATTTTCTGCACGAGAAGTAGGATCAGAGCAGGTGGGATTTACCCAACCCTTTCTGTCACCCAAACGCTGACCAATTGGTTTGTTTAGGCAAATGCAATTTTTTTCTATTTGCAATGGTACACATACCATCACATGTGGAAATCCCCAGAAAATGATGCTACGCCATATGCAAGGGAATCACTTGATAAAGAGAAAACGAACCACAAATACAAAGACAAGATACCTCAAAAGTATATAACAACGGCCGAACTAAGCAGTAGCAGAGTGATCATGGCATTTGATCTCTATTGCTACTTGTAATATCATTGTAACGTCACCAGACCTTCCCGACTACAAAATATTTTATCAAGTTTTTGCAAACTTTCTTTGTTTATGAAATAATTTTTCAAGTTTATGCAACAGATATTTATCTAGACAACACAAGTTGCGTTTTGACAAGGGCATACCCAGGGGTCTGAATCGAATCTCTTCCCGTTAGGTTACAGCTGATATGATTAAACGTCACATTTATCCAATTCAGTTCGCCTTGTCAGTAGCTATTTGGGCAGGCCTGTAGCCACGGGGGCATTCGAGGACATTGCCCCCCAAATTTATTTTGTTCCCCTCTAAATTTTTTGTGCTCAGAAAATTTTTTTTTAAACATATAATAAAAACAAAAACCTTGGCCCCTTACAATGTATTTCCCCCCAAACCTTTAAACCTGGCTACAGGCTTGCATTTGGGTGCTTTTAATCTTTATTTAGCATTTTGAAGCCCCGAAAAAAGTATTACGTCACAGAACTTCAACTCTACTTGAAAAAGTCGGTTTAAACGTTTAGCAATCATTGTTCATCGTGATCAATAACAACCGCATGAGTGGAGTTGTTTTTTGTGCTGCTGCAATCATGTGCGTGTGCTCAGGGTCGCAACCAGCTGATTTTCTCGGAGTGGGAAATGATTGTAACTTGTTGCCGTACTTAACAATTATAAAAGTTATTGGCACTTTGAAAATTTCGGATAGAGGGAATTTCCCGGTTTTCCCCCTCGCTGTTTCCCTGTCTGAACCCAAGAAAGCCTCACATAAGCAATGTCGATGCTCTATTGTACACGTTTGTTCAGATTGGTCGTACCGTCTTACCAACAGTGGCGAAACTGACGGGGGGGCAGGGGGGGCGGCCGCCCCCCCTGGCCGGTCATTTCGAAGTTTTGGGCCCCCTG
>JGI24158J21664_10002451_pt1 | contig 22504 bp, 14 predicted proteins | sample Ectturendosymbi3_FD_21664 | JGI IMG/M metagenome (IMG submission 21664)
GATATCTTCACGAAGTTCAATGAAGTTAATTTGCAATTGCAGGGGAATGGTGTTAACCTCATTAAAGCCAAATCAGCAATCTTCACCTTCTTGTCCAAGTTCAGTTCAGCTTATTTTTGTATTCCGACCACGCACAGAATACTTGATCAGGAATACAGGGACAGGAAGCGACGGCCGTTGCTGTCATTTAAGTCACTGCCCCCACAAGTTTGTCCAAGTTTAATGCTGTTCAAACGAAATCGAGCCCTTCACGATCTCTAATAGTCTTCAGATCATTAACTCTAACAGTTTCCGACTGCTAAATGAGTTAATTTACTAAATTAAGTTTTATAGTGAAATGCATCTTTGCGCTCATTGTTGTTTCAATCATTTTCAAACAACCCAAATATACAATACGAAAAAATTGTGTTGATATGTGTGCTAGGCGTGGTAGAGGGCGATAGAAATTTGTCAGAAAAGGGGGCGCTAGCCAAAAAAAGATTGGGAAACCCTGGTCTATATGAATTGAATAAACTATCACAGCCTTGTTGACGAGGTGGCACCGTTGGAAGCTGCAGGATCAACCATTTGCTTTTCGTGGACGGTTTGAAGCAGCTTGCATCCTCTGAAGAGGACGTGTATTTGATCGCTGCTTGCCAGGTCTTGCGAGACCTCCTAGAACCACTACCCCGGCGACCCTCTTGGTAGGAAAAGCGGGTGTGAAAAGTGAGTAACATAAACTGAAGGACAGTATGTGAACGTGGAATAAGTCAAAGTAACTTTGCAGACTACATATGAGGATTGACGATTTTATAAGTCTTGAACTGTACGATTATTGCAGCAAGATATTTGTTGAGTGGATCTTGCCACTACTTTATGGTCAAATTCTTACAGAACGAAATGGCATGCTGGTTTTTACTGTACTAGCAGTCTTGGCATAAAGCCATTTTTCTGATAAGGTTAATTGGTGGTTTTAGAGTTTGGACGTTTTTCTGTTTTGCTCAAAATTCTGTTTGATTTTTAATCCCACATAATTAAAATAATGATCTGCAGACTTGCTTTTCCCGCCTCTCACGCCTCTGCGTGACAGCTTTCGCAATCCTCAAACTCTTTTCTTTGAAACCAACACACAAGCAAGCATTCTGTGTGCTAAACTCTAGGTATTCAAAACCCGTACCATACTCAAACGCACTAAGTGTTTCTCTTGACACGGGTCAAATTACTATAGCTACTGTATAACCTGCTTTGTTCGCTCATTTTTATGAACAAACCGAACACTTTAAGAAAGTAAAACTCGCACACAGCAACTTCATTCGCGAATATAATACAAATCTCGCAAATCTTGCATGGAATAACCCAGAAAAGTCCATTTACCCATAATGCTTTTTTCCCTGGCACGGCTTCGTTTATTGTTTGCTCATTCCGAAATAAAACTAAGAACTGAAAAAAATCCTCGTTTTTTGCCTTTTTTATCATTTTAGCACGAAATTCCCGTAAGCGCTGGTAGTGCACATTCTTTACGCCATACATTTGCAGTGGTGTGTTTTTCATTTGCTGTGCTTTTTTCGTGTATGGCAACTCCACCTCTTCACTCCTGCGGATTAACTGGTGTATACGTCAAATTTAACTTACGCTTAAATTTTCTTTTGCTGTCTAATGATTTCTTTCATTTGTTTCATTAGGCTTTCATTGGGTAACTTTCTTTTTGCCATTGACATCTTTATACGCTTTCGATGCTTTCGCGTCATAAAATAGAATGTGACCATTTTTACGACGGTCACTTCAAGTGCCAGAGCCTGCCACACCACCAAGTAACTCCACTAACTTATCATTGTACGGAGTTGAATATGGCGATATTATTTGATGAATGCGTCTTGGTTTTCTGCGTCTTAATAAGATTTCCAAGCTCTAAGCAACTTTTTTCATCAACGGCCGTGATAAAAATTTCAGCGCAATTCTGAATCTTCTTTCTCTATTTATATCAGAAAAAGCGAACCGGTGAAGTGAAGTGACCAACTTACGTCAATTTAGTCTTTGTTTATTTTTGAGCATTAGTTGCCTTAATTTGTCGACAACTAGGAGGAAAGTTTCTTTATAGTTTTTGAATGCACTTTCGTCGCAATTCCCTGCAACTGACACAATCGGTCAAGCGTGAACGACACTCGGTCAAGCGTGAACGTCACTGCTTCGAAGTTGTGTGAGCGTGCTTTTACTGACTTTTGTAAATCTAAAAAAGTGCTGGATGTTTTATGCAATTAGATTCACAAAGACAGCCAAGAGGCAATATAACATTTTCCTATCTCTAATGGCCAAAAGAAAAATAGGATTTCGTTTATTTGTCACAAGAAATAATATTTAGAAATGAATCTGTTGCAAAATCTGATGGAATCTTTGCTTGAAATTTACAGGCCTGACACGAAGTTGTTAACCTTTGTGAACGTACTCTCACAAGTCAGACGTCGAAAACATTGATCAAGACTTGTTCTTTTTACTTTGAAACGAAATCGTGCTTGAGGATACAACGCACGAGCATTCCTTTAAAATTGTCTTGTTTTTTGTTTGGCTGAATAAAACAAGTCAGTTTTTACTGGGAAGTGAAAAGGATGCCGTAGAGTTCATTTGCTGCACACGAACAAAAGCGTTTATTATTATCTGAGTGTGACGAAAGCGTTCATGTTTAGAACAATAGTATGCATGGCTTCTCAATTTATAACAAATCTTATAAATACAACAGAAGCTGTTCATGTCCAAAAGATTTATCAGGATCGGTAATTTTCTGATAATTATACTTCCGCAAAATACTTAAACAGGGTTTCGGTTGGTAGCACATGCGTAGCTACCTTACTTAGTCGTTTGCCTTTCGTCAAGTGCATTGCAATCATGGGCACAACAGCGTTAAATCTTGCCATAAACGTCAGAACAAACAAAGATGAAGGAAAAAATATAAGAAAGCAGTGCAGATGGTGTTGAGTAGGTAGAACATTTTATTCTTGTGATGCGATCAAGCCAGGTCGTTGGCTGTAACGAAAAAAAGATGGAAATTCGATCAAATGTTTTGCGGAGATAAATCTGCAGCAAAAAATCTAGTTTTCGTGAAGTCTGAATCATTCCATTTCTTCTTTTTTATATCATCTGATCAAAATATTTCGTTACAAGGGCAATAAAAGCCCTCATCACTAAGTTTTTCAATTTGTTTTAAGCCAAATAAAAGTTACAAATTTCAGTTAGTGGGCGCCTATTGATAGTTCTGTATTCTTTATTTTCGTCAGTCATGCATTAAAAGTGTTAAATGGTAGGTTGTACTAGAGCGTTTCTATGTGCAACACAAATGAAGGAAACGATTTTCTTCTATCTGCGAAGTAAACAGGTTCAGCAATCTTGTTTTCTCATCGCCATCGCATTGCAAAATCAAAGAAAGCGGATGTAAACTCAGATACCAAACACACTCTTTTAAGCAAAACTTGATATTTTACGTAAGTTCTATAAAGAACACTTACGTCTTGAAGAAATCGAAAAAACCGGGACTTACTGAATCTGCACGATGTCGCCCAGGCCGACCGACCGTCATATGTCAGTTGACAAGTTACTTCGTTGTTTTCATGATCGAGTTCAGCCACTATCTTCGCGGGATTCAGTCGAACCTGCGATAAACCGAGTTGAACCGGGTTAAACCTTGTTGGAAAGGCGGATCTAATCAAAACTGTGAGTCGAAAAGAAGCAAAAAGGAAATAATTATTTGCTGTTGCAATTTCAGCTCTGCTTTTTTCTTTACGTAGGTCAGTACTTTTCAAACTTTTTGCTCCTTCCGTAAATGTTTGCGTAGCTCATGGAATCCTATGCAATGATCCAAGCGTCTATATTGCTACAACGGCATAGAACTGTGGTTGCAAATTTCGTGCGAGGCAAGTTCTGTCTGTTTCGTCAGAACCCCTGGCAGCCACTCGCTGAACCTCAAGGTTTTGCGAAACCCTCGTTGAAAAACACTGACGTAGGCATTTCCATTTTTGTAAAGTGCTAAATTATTAAACAAGCTATATGTTGTTCCAACCACGTCACAGATCTAGAGGTAAAGTGTGTTTTTGATTGTACGAATATTCTTCCTTATGAACATTATCACTTACTCTGATAATGTAATTGCCAGGTGAAACGTCGGTGATATCTATCCATTGACAGTCGTACCTTGCGCTGCAGAGCAAAATAATTACTTTGATCAATGGTTGTACGTAATAGTTATTGAGGCAACTTGAGCACCGCACCAACAAATAGCTTTCTTATATTTTAAGTCTTCCGAAATTTGTTAGGATTTTACCATTAATCACAAACGAAATGTTTAAATTTCCATTGATTTTTGAAAGAAGTCAGCAATATTTCTTATTTCGAATTTCAGAGGAACCTTTACATTCAGGTTTGTGTAAATGAAACTGTGAAAATCACGCTTTTTGACAAGAGTGCTTTTACACAGAATAATGTTAGAATTTCGCCAAACCCGAAGTGTTCGCTGTTTCCAATAATGCGAAACTATGCGATGTTCTACACAGTGTACGGTTATGATATAATAACCGCATTTATCGGTTCGTTTGCACTTACTAATAAATGTCTGTGCATCCGACTGAGATTCCTTGTCGAGCCCTAACTCCTGCTTGTTGTGAGCAGACATAGGTTTTCGCATATCCAGGCTCGCACCGGGTATCCGACAGGCAGAATGAAGCCTTGTGACCTTGCGCTACGGTTTGGCCTGGATTGGAAGTGGACAGAATGTCGTAGTGCGCAAACTCTCCCATGCTGTGGTAATGCCTGTGCGATAATTCACAATAGATAAAGCGTAGAATTCCGTGCTAAGTCTGCAGTGGAAGTCCACTTGTGTAGGGTTGAGAATAACTCTTCTGATGTACGATTTCGAGCAGAAAACCCTGTCAACGATTGCAGTTTTGTTCGCAAGCAGCGACGTTCCATTCCAGTTACGGAGTTTTTCAAAGTGATGACCCGGTTTAATCAGGTGCATTAAAATAAAAGCTTTTCAGTTTTGTGAATGATAAGAAAGACCTATTTTTATGTATAAACAAAATCACATAACTGATATCTATATTTGTTTTTAACAATATGTCACAAAACCAAATTGAGAGTTAATGGTATAACTAGCAACAACTACGAATAGGTTGCAAGCTTCGTTTTCAAGCAACCTTATTAAAAATTCTCGTAGAGTTTTCCACACTATATCGGCAAAAAGTTTGTTGGGAATGTGAATCCGTCGTTTCTAGTAAACTGGCAAGTATTCTTGTTGCGGCAATTGCTTTGATATGGTTGAGCACTTTGCCGGTCAACAGCCCAAGTGCTGGGTTTTGTTCGGTCGACACTCAAATGCAGGCTTATCCAAATTGACCAACTGGGAGAGAAACTTTACAAGCAAAGCGCCGGCATGTCTGCGCTAACTTATTTTGCTAAGTTAAAATTAGTGTGTGTACATCGTTGAATAAAATACAATTTTTCAAAACCGAATATCGTACGCAGCTCACCGATGACACTGATGCCACTCCCACTGGTTGGGCTCCTTCGCCGGGTAGAAGTCTGACGTTCCTCTGTTCCAAACGCTGGTAGTCATCCGTAGAAGCCTCCTAGATGATCCACCCCTCATGGAATAAGCGTATGATGCTGAATAACTTGCTGAAGAACCCAAGCAATTTTCCTCGGCTGCGGAACAAAGAATTCTTAAAAGATAGAAAGTGAAACAAAACTACGGCAACTATTGTGCAGAGCAGATTGTGTCCTGCCTTGACTTCGCCAGGATCCTTCGCTAAAAAACTGATAAATAAGATGATCCGGGCTAATATTGCAACGACGGCAGATGAGAATCTATTAAATGACAAAGCTGAAAAATGAAATGAATCGACTTGCCTGCACAGCGAAGGGCTTGCATGGGTTTCACATCAAGGTATACTGATCTTTGAAGCTCACCAATGTCAAGCTGCAAGTCTGGCAAGTCTGCAAAATCGTTCCAAGTCGTTGTTAGTGGAAAAAAAGCACTTCGCAGGTTTTTTTCTGTTTTCTTTTACGAAGGAATTCTGCACTCGTTTTCATTTTAGTTTTTTACTGCTGTATGCACTGCAGAATTTTATTCTACAGTGGGCTGTTTGGTTTTAAGCGAACAATATAAACTTGTGCATTGTTTATCATTCGCAAATGAAAACACTTACTTTTGGTGCATGCCACTCCTACGTACGAAGCTCCTTGGCCACAGTTTTGAAGACTGTTTCCGTGGTTGGTGTCGAACTTACAGTCGGTCAAACTGTTTTCAGTGCCGGTGCACCTTACATTGCTTATCAAATTGCTCAAATACATTCCGCTTGATGTCATGTAGGAGACGTCCTTGACAAAACAGAAAACGCATGAACTTTATTCCTTGTCGCTGATCGCGTAAACTGTTACAAACGCATGTGGAAATTTAAATCAAGGAGTAGTCAAGCACTTAGCATGGTTTGCAGAAGTAAAGTAACATTGAAAGTCTTATATATACGTGTCGCTTTGGTTTGAACTCCATGTATCAAAATCTGAAAGAACTATCCAGCTTCGCAAGCTTGGCCATTGCCACAAGTTTTCACTGCGTCCTTTGTCACATCACGTATATTTTGTCGCCCGACGTGACTTATAACAAACAAATATTTTTGGCTTTTGTTTCTTAATGAAAAGTGTCCTCTTTTCAAGAAGGCATTCACTCAAAAAGACATGGTCATGGTTCGGTCAAGATTATTTTCAGCTCACCTTCAGTGCTTTGGAGGCGTAACCGAGCCCGAGCTGTCTGCAAACCACCGATGCTTCATTCAAACCCCAGTTACCCCCGCAGACGCTCCCCCACGCGCCTCCAATGTTGACCGTTACTCGTCCAACCGTGCGGTCATAACCATCCAACAATTTTATCTGAAAAAGTTGCAAAACGCCAAAGTTTAGCGATTGTTCTGTGGTGAGTAGTAGGATGCAGAGCATTTGCTGCTCTAGTAGTTAAAAAGCTTTGTTTATAGCTTTGTATGGAAGGCGTTGTCTCAGTGAAATACAAAATTAATCTTCATCTTCTTTTTATTTGCAATGATAGGTTGACTTACTCTATGGTTGCTAAAACATTTATCTATTACCAGGGTTTTTAAAGCGTTTTAGGGGCCAGATTCGGGTCACTATAATTGAAAATCGGGTGCCTAGAATCAGAGAAATCGGGTCCCTACAGGTCCATACAGGGTACCTAACATTTTCCTTAAAAACAACTGCTATTACTGTATGCCAAAGGCATCCGAGCATTAATAACCGTGAGGTTTTGGTGAAAAAAATTAAAATTATATCCCACAGTTTGCTTGAAGGACATTGCTATGCGTATGACAATTAACATATACCGGCTTCGCCCTAAATATATATATATACATTAGGCATAAAAATAAAGAAAAAATTTTGAAAAGTAACTGACTACAACACTGAGTATTTCTTAAAATTTGATCAGAAGAAATTTAAACATCTAGGTTAAAATATAACGAAACGAATTTTGTTTTTGTTTCATCACAGCTTCCACAAAGCCATTTTGATGGGTTTGAATGTCAAACCAGGCGGAGTGTGTTTATAACACGATCTGGTATTTGCAGATATGCAACATGTCTTGATTCGGTGGTTCAGGGGACTGTAATTTGTTATAAACTATATCGCGTGTACTTGCGATTATTACTCGAGTAAGCTTGCGCATTGCAAAAATTGCTTCTGTTTGAAAAAAATAAAACGATTGGAATAGAAAGTGCTGACGTTATTCAAAAAGTGTTGCAACTGCCAAGCTTCTGTCGTACAAACTTAGGAGTGGCGTTGTTCATTTTTCCTTCAAACAGCACATTATACTGTATATTTCAAGTTACACAGTAAATATACAGTATATTCATTCTCGCAGCAGCATATCTGAAATCACGGAGTGTGCTTGCTTCAGCGCATTGACATCTTTTCCAAGCTGCAAACTGCACTCTCCGTCTTTACCTGGTCTTGGTAGGCACCGTAAGGTGTATGGCATGACACTCCAGCAAGGTTCCGGTTCGAGCACCCGTTTTGGGAGTAACTCAGGGAATTTTGGGCGGTGGCGAGGTCGTAGCTACAATCGGTGAGGCGTTTCTCCTTTCCTCGGCAGGTTACGCTTTTGAACCAAATGGTGAAGTGTCCTGAATATACAGAAATCGTATTGTTGTTGCGCAGGCTCATTCCACTGTTGTTGATTTTGCAAGCGAAAATAACTCAGCTAAACGTAAATGCAATCCGTTTTGAAGTAAAAGCTTATAAAGACATATTAGCTTTTTCTTAATCTGCACATATTTTAAATTAACACTTGCTAAAACTATTGCTAAAATTTTAAGGACAAAAGGCATCAAACTATGCGCCAAATTAAGTGCAAAAGTCTATGCGCTACAAATTAAAATTTTCTTGTTAAAACATTTATTATACTGAAACCAACAAAGTTACTGTTCATGCAATAAAACAAATCACAACAGTGATCACAAACATGATGTGTGACCAACTTCAGTCGACTGTAGATTGACTAAAAACACAGACAAACCAATCCGGCGACAGCAAGAATGTGATTTTCGATATTTTTATGAGGTACTTTCAGAATGAAGAACATTTAAGATTTACCTGAAGAAAAATCAAAAGAAATAGATTCAAGCTTTTATTGACAAACTTAACTTCAACTCTATAGAACCATATTTCTCTTCGAAAACACGGTTTGGGCAACGAGCGTTTACATTAAAAAATCAACGCTGAGAATTTCAAATTCGCCGTTTTTGAAGTTGAACTTTGCGTTCCATTTTTTAATTCTCTGTATTTGCATCGAAGAGGCAATAACAAAATTTAAAAAAGATGAAAAACAGGATAATTACAAGCTTTTACAAGGGTGTTAAAACCCGTCTGCGAAAGTCGAAATGTTTGCTGTTTGAGGCAATTTCGACCATAACTCGCCGACCGATCGCGCTAGAGAGTCATGAAGACGTCACAAGATGTGGATTTTTATGCCTGTTCCGATAAACGAAAAACCAAGGACCTTTGCATTTAAAGTTTTTCCAGGCGTAGCAATGGCCTCTGCCAGATCAAATGTCAAATGCAGAGCTATCTTCCTTTTGTTTATCAGAAAGTGTGTAATATCATGCATCTTATGATGTCTTCATTGACTCTCTAGTGCAGTGGTTTTCAACCTTTTTTTATCTCGACCATGATAACAACCCTCTGTAACCCAATGACCCCCATCTGAAACTTGGATAAAGCAAATGTAATACAGTTATGTTGATAAAATATCTACTCGCGACCCCTCCAAAAATGGTTAACGACCCCTCTGCGGGTTGCGGCCCCCAGGTTGGAAACCATTGCTCTAGCGCCATCGGTGGAAAAGTTATGGCCGAAACTGCCTCAACATCCACTGGTGGGTATCGCGGTCATTAAAGGTACATTCTCGATGCAGTCAGATTTTGGCCTGTAACAATTTAAGCTGATAGGAACTTGCCAAGACGCTAGAAGATTGACGAAATCCATGCATGGCAGTCAAAAACTATCCTACTCTGTAGTTTTTCACACAAGGTTCGATGCAATCGTTCAAGAAATACAAAAATAAACAGACAAATTACTTCATTGGGATTTAAACCTAACGAATTTGGGCTGTTGCGTGCTTATCATAATCTACAACCAGTACAAGTGCTTCTTAATGCGTTTAAACCAGTTGCAGTGGTTGTAGATTTTTTATGTCCACCAAATAGCTTGCATCAGCGTTTTCAACTTGTTTTTAACTCACGTTCATTTTTTCATGTCACTGATACATGCACAAGCAGCAGTTTTTTATGATCCCGCTGCAGTGGTAAGCGCAGTGCAGGCTGAACTCTGTTGAGGCTTCAAAGGCCGAAGTGTTATTGTCTGGGGTTTCATGTATTTTACCAGCCATCATCGTAGATTGTAACCAAGATTAAGTTTTATGATATGTACGGTCAGAGATGGTAAAACAAACCATTCATATTTGGCTCTGCAAGATTAATGTGAAAGCTTTGCATACATTTGGTAACATATGGTTTGGCTGCGAGCTGACATTGGCTCTTCTGATAAAGTTGCTGCTACAAATTTGCACCACATACTTGCAACAAAAATTGTCCAATAGTTTAGGGTCACAACTGTTGCAATCAACCAAAATTTTATGGCTAGCAAACAAAGCATGAGAAACGACCTACGAAAAATAAGACATCAATCATCGACGTTTCACAATTGATTTGGTCGCGACAACGTTTCAATTTATACCACTCTAAACACATCAGCAAGAGCTATCGGTCATGGTGCGTGATATTTAAGGGTCAAACCTTCTCGAACTTTCGGCTTTTCTTAACATTATTTATACAAAGCGACATCCTTGGACTTCAGCGATAATCACACCTCGGAAAAGCCTTATATGGCAAAACGTTCAGTTCAGGCATTGAATGTTACTGCTTGAGCAAGCCAGCTATAGCAAAGAATGTTTTAATTACAACAAGCTACGCGACCGCCCCGGGCAAAACTAATGGTAAACAATAATGGTAGATTGAAAAATGTCGCCTCAGCCACAACTTCCAAACAAATGGTGTAGCTGCTATCTCTCTCCACATTGAAACGAAACCTCATCATGTATATTACTTTAAAACTTATAGTGTTCAATCCTGTGGTTATCTGAATTTGGGGAAGGCGCGACATGTGGAGACCACACGGAGCGCTTAGTTTGTTGGATAAAAAACGTACAAAATTTGTATCGCATCTTCACCATGATTTAAGCAAATGTGAAAAAAGTAAAGACAGAAAGCAAGTTTTAAACCAAACTACAGATCAGTTTAAAATCACTTTTTAAAAATCTTCATGGGTTGTTAGCCATGCCGGGCTAGCCAAAGTATCCAGTGATTTCAATGAAGGTATTACTTCACACGTGAACAGAGGCAATCCATCAATGAGACATCACAGTATTGTCAATCGTCTTTTGCTTTTGAACGATATCATCTTGAGTAAAGCAAAACAAGGTTTTAAACAAATTCTTGTTACCTTGCCCGAACTCTGATCTGGTGTAAATTCGCCGTGCTGTGCCGAAGCCAAGTTGCCGACAAGCCACGCTGGCTGTCTGCAGATTCCACCCGCTGCTGCAAATGCCTCCGTACAAAGAGTTGTATGCGACTTGAACTCTGCCCTCGCCGGGAAGGGCGCCACCGCGAAGACGAATGCCCTGGCAGATGACAAGACTTCACTTGTACGCCAATAATAATAATCAGTCTCCGGAAAGGCGACACATCGAATTTAACAGCGAAGTTTTTTTAGTCATCAAGTTTTAATGTGATTACAATACACTACGGCTACGCTAAGAGGATGAAACGCCACTTGACTATGGCGGCAACTGAAATTGACTGTCGCTGTTTCAACTGTGATAAAACCGACTGAATTGAGGAAAAACAATGTTATTTTGCGTGTGCTGTAGTTTCTGAGAACAATATCAAAATACACACCGACGGTGTTTGTATAAAACTGCTGCTAAATAAATATTGAAATCAGTTGAACGCATAAAGGTTTGCCCTGATTTTCCGCTAGGCACAAAAATTAACAAACCGCTTGTCATTTAAAACATGTCCAAAAAACAAGTTTCTTTGCCCCGCATAACCTAAAACGTTTGCCGCATCGTCGACAAGCATTGGTGAGACACAAAATACTCCGTTCAAGTAGCGAGGAGGCTCTTTTTCAACTTTTAAAGTTCTTTGCCTCAACAAACACCACCCTGAAGTCGATTATATACCTCAGCTTTTCTCTGCCGGCAGCTGAGCGTGGCAGCAGTTCCTGAGGCGCAGGATGTGCTCGGGGCAACAACGCTCTTGCACTCCGTCAGGCGCGTCTCTGTGCCGTAGCAAAAAATGGCAGCGTACTGTATGTTTTGGTCGTAGCGGCGTTGATACCTCCTGAAAATTTAAATACAGATTTTGTTTATGTTAACGTTTCTACAACAAAAGTGGAGCTATCTCCTGGAAGTTCGCCGATAGCTACGTAACAAAGGCGACATCTCAGATTGTGGGACCACAGATCAGGCGAACGTAAGTGTGAATCAAGTGGACGAGCGCGGTTATCGCCTGGCACGAGATCCGGTCGGGACGAGAGCAGATACTTGTGAAACGAAAAGAACACACGTTCCCTGAAATTTCGAAATGAATTTGATGCATTTCTTAGGATGATTCGCCTTCAGGGAATTGGCAGCTCAGAACGCCTGAGACGGATGAGTTCGTCGATTAAAAGCGGGTCAGTTATGCGCAGCAGTAACTTTCTCCCTTAGAGATGTTGAACGAGATCTTAGCGAGTTTCGGGAGTACCAGGACTTTTGCAACACCACAAAAATGTCTAACAGTTTGTTCAGATAAATTTTGACCAAATCAAGATTCATGTTATGCTGTGAAAAATCTTTGTTTTTATGAAAAATCCACAAGCCCACGCTTATCTCTGTGCAGAACACGAAACTCCACCTGCATTCTTCCAATCACTTATCTGTACTGTTACCACGAATACCGATCGCAGGGTTGACACCAAGCAGATTTTATCAAAAGAAAAGCGGCAAAACGTTACGATANGCATCGTTAACGAAGGCGGTTGATTGCTTTCCTCTGTGAAATGGTTCAAAAGCTTTTAATGTAGTGAGACTGACCAAAAAAGTTTTTAAATTGCCCAGATGTGCTTTCCTCTGTGAAATGGTTCAAAAGCTTTGAATGTAGTGAGACTGACCAAAAAAGTTTTTAAATTGCCCAGATGTTTCCCAGAAGGACGGCCACATTACTGATGCGATTTTCGATTTTTGCCTTCATGAAATTTCATTCGTACTTCGGCAGCGACTGAAACTGCAGATGAAGAATTTTTCCCATGCGATGATCCATGCAACGGTAATTAAAAGATATGAATTTTGAAGTCGATAACAAGTTTACAAAGCGTTACAATGGGTTATAAAAATCATTTTGTGTTGTACAACGCGCTCAACACTGAGCAATGTTGAAGAAAAACTGCAAAACACTTAATAAAGCCTTGCAGTCAAGCTACGGAATGAGAGCATTTCTAAAATAATTTAAAAACTGGGAAACCAAATATTAAAAAATAAATGCAAAAAAGCAATCGAATTTTGTGGCTCTCCTATCCGGGCATTGTTTTCAAAAAGCTCGGAAAAGGAAAAATCTAGACAGCAGCATCTTGAAAAAATTGGCGCAGCATAGAAGCGACCCCTTGTAGAACTAAACGCCAAATACGAAGAGGAATTTTTTACGAATATGCGGAGGTGTGGAGGGGCGGGGACGCGTTGGAACGGCGTTCCCACGTTTTTTTTCCAGACAGATTGCATGTGTGGAAAAACTGTGAATCTTTTCGTTTGTAGTGCAATGAAAGTGAATATTTCATTTTAAATACTAATTTCAAAATGAGTTTGAAGTGCTCTTGAAAATGGCTAAGTTTTTGGGTGCGCTCCCACACTTCCTTTTTCAGCACTACACCATTGCGAATATATAAATATTTTATCAAATAACATTTCTCGCAAAATCAGGTTCTGAAACGTCAATTCGTTTGCGAAAAGACTAATCTTTTCGTAATTGATCCATTTATCACCGGAGCAAAGCGTCAATTGAAATCAAGCATACTCCCCACAAAATAATTTATGCTGGAAAACTGTCCCCGCGCATGCAACCTAACAAACGATAATAATTAAACAACACTTACTGGCTTAGCGAGGTGTCCGGAGCGGCTTCGGAAAATCCAAGGTTGCCGCAAGCAACAAACGACTCCGCTTTACCCCAGCCTTCCTTGCACACTCTAACCCATTTACTTTCGTAAAGTATTTCCACGACTCCCTCTCGGACGATGCCGGATCCAGGAGCTCCACTGAACGGTGCCAGGCGTACGTCTCCAATCTTTAGACAAAGTTTTGGATTCGAAATTCGAAAAGAAAGATTTGTTTGATTCTCTTGTGAACTCACGGCCTAAAAATTTTCACGGTCTTTTTCGAAAAGAATCATCAGGCCATACATTGCAGATAAAATGGGTTATCGCAAACAAGAAACTCTCGTCCTACCTCAGCTAAGCGCGCATTGTTGTTCTGAGATGATCCCGTGCCAATCAGACCAAAGACTACCACGCAGACTGCGATTAACTTCAGCAACATCTTTCCTGACTTAGGATTTTTTTACGGAGTTTGAACAAATCTGCACCAGCAGTTTCGTTCAAGATGGGGAGCGATTAGACCTTGTGCGTAAAATTGTCGTTCGCAACAGACACCAGCAGATAGGCACAGGCAACGTTTAAGTACCCAAACAGGTACCACCGAAAAAAAGGTTTAAAATAGCGATGTTAATTTGTTTTTCAAATAAGACAGTCGAAGGTAGCCCCGGGGCACGAGAACTATCAACCGTTTCTTCGTGATAAGTTTCAGCAGAACAGGTTGTGGTTACCGTGGCTGATGCCTCAGGTGCAGTGGGTGGAATGCAGACAAGGAACCGAAATGCTCGCAGGTTGTAAAACGCAAATGCTGGATGGTTCTTTTTTGACTGCGAAAAATCTTTCTTAGTTCCTAAACGGGGGCGTATGGGTGATTTTATTTGTTAAAGTGAGTTTAATGGATGTCTTGTCCAATACATTTCAAGTTCCATGGAACACAAAAATGCATATCTGCAAAATGTTAGATTGTTTTTGCTACTGGAATTCACTGAAAGTCACACTCCTGATGGTGACAAAACGCTACTTTAGACATCAACCGCATTACTTTACTGATCGGTATTACTTGTTTCGCACTAGCCCAATTGGCTTTGATCGTTACAAGAAATAAGAAATTATCCACAAAGATACCGATATACCAATATTGTTCACATAGTTCTAAAATCGTTGTTGCCAGCCGTTTCACAGGCTGGATGCGCTGTAAAAATATTCTGACATCTTCCGGCCGATCTAGTCATGAAAAAGTGAGAACGTTCAAGAAAATCAAAAGTGGGAAACTTTGGTTGCAACACGGTTTTTCTCAGTTGCCAACAAGCTATGCCGCGTGACGTCATCTAGTTTACCTGGGCTGCTTTTTTCTGCTTTGATACTGAGCATCACGAGCACCGCTGCTTTATCGCGAGGTTTCCGTATTTGTTAAACATGCCAAGCAGGTCACCGATCGTGTACAGATTTCGGTTGCTTGAAGCCGCTTACCGGAGCTGTACACCGTACCAGCCGTGGATGAAATTAAGGCTTGAGTGGTTTTTCTAAAGATGAGCACTTCGGTTTTAATCCTGCGAAGCTATGTTTGGATCGTTCTCCGAAAGAGTGCTGCTTTTACAGCATTGAGGCAAATAAGAAGTGTGGTAACTCATTGCTTTGTCAAAGCGTTTCTGCAACAGGGTTTAATTTCAGTTCTGAAACTGAATATAATCCACACAAATTATAATAGAGCAATAAATCATTGGGGAAAACGTCTCCGATGGAAGTATTTATTGCGTGAGTGGGAACATGCGCCAAAATATCAAAGTACATAAAACATGAAAGCTTTTCAAAAAGTCTACTCCGAAACATCGTCTATTTGAATAGAAAATGTAAAATTTGGAGATATTGGAAGGCCTGGCCATTGAGTTGCTTCTTCCGCAGAAAGCTTTAAATTACATCTTTCCGAATCTAATCGCCATTTCCCTTCCGTGAAACGCACACTTTGAGGTTACAATTCTGTTCTGAATTTTGAGGATACAATTCGGTTACCTTTGAGGTCTCAATTCTGCATACGATGGTGCAATTCTGTATAAAATCGTAAGATTTGTGGTAACAGTTCTTTATGTGCAATGCACACGCCCAGCAGTGAGAAACATGGGTTAGGGGAACGAAGAAGTAAAGACATCGCTTGACCATGCATGAAATAACTGGACTGTAGTGCTTTCGCACCCGTGCAGATCGAAAACCAGGAACAGCATGTATGCCGATTACATCTTTAAACTCATGTTAAAAACTGTTGTTTTTCTTATTGATCTTTTCAGTTGTTTGAATCATCAAGCTGCGAGATCTGCATAAAAACAGACAGAATTTTGCGTTGGCGGTCTTACACGTTCATGAATTTTGCTAATCATCTTACCACAATCAGAGAATTTCAAACTAATAATATGCTACACCTTGCGTCGATATGTTTCAACGATTTTTACGGTATTTAAGAATGTTCCACCGGACGTTTGTGATTTTGCATGCTCATACGAAAAAGTTCTCCTGGTGATTTATGTTCAGTTGTCCTGACCACTGCTTAGCGGACTAAAATAACGCTTGATATTACTTTTGAAAAATAACATTGTCAGAAAACTTTGCTACACACTCAATCTAAAATCTTCTTAAGAATTGGAAGATTTAAAGCTTAATACATAAAGTACTTGCGCAAAATACAAGTTATAAATTGTCAAGCATCATTCAAAGTTTTTTAAACCGTTAATTGTTTCTTTACCTTTTCAATCTTTAATGGAAGTATTACCTTGCTATGAGTACTTTTTCTTGCAATTTCAGTTTCTCCAACGCTTGTAAAAGCATCTAAAAAGTGAAACTGAAACAAGCAGAGTCGTGATGGCGGATGCGAGCTGTGAGAAAACAATCTCGAAAATGAATATAATCAGAAAAGTTGTTGTTGTGCCAATGCACCTGCCCAGTTGGAGGTTAATTTTTTATCATTTCTGAGCTTTCGCAGAGGGTTTTCTCCTTTCCTGTCAGCTTATTTAGATACGCTGCTAAAAGTAGGTTCTGTCAACAGCGTTATAAAATCACAACCACAAGCAAAATCTGCGAAAGGATCAGTTCGTTGAAAACATTTACGACTGTAATTTCACATTTTGCGAATGAAACGCAATATAGGCGCGTACCGAGACCTAGGCAAGTTTCCACATTTAGCGAAAAACTGGCAGTTGGCAGGCCACTGCTATACTCGGATCTTTGAGAGTGCAGGTGGAACAGGTCGCCTTCAGCAAAACTTGTCAGCCACGAATAAAGGCAGCAGTTCTGTTTTCACCTGCCAGTTTTTCGCCTGCCCTTCACCTTCAATTCAACTTACGAACTCAATACTGAATTTGTCAAAATTTCTTTTAACGATGGGTTTGTTTGTTTCCAGTAACCGAATGCTTTAAATTTTATAGACAAAGAATCAACGTGCTCAGTGTCAAAAAATATTTTTGATTGTGTAAATTCCCAATTACCTTTGCCTACTGCTTAGAAATGTTTGGGAATGAGTAGGCACTTCTTTTCTTTTCCGGTAGGACTGGAGACTTGCTGCAGTCTGTAAACAAAGGCTATGGAAATATTTGAAAGCACGCTTTTTTCTATAAACTCCCTAGCACCTGCTCTCAAATATAAAACTAATCCAAATAAATCACTGTCCTTCACATTACCTCTGACCAAAGTCTAAATCGGCACTGTTTGGTTCAAACCACGGATGAATTCGTAAATTTCGAATGATTACACGACTGAATGATGGTGCAGTTTTAGCCTTGTCAAGGTTTTGCTGGGTGTGGATTTATCTAAAATACTCGTTTAACGTTTAGTTTCCAAGATTACGATAGGAATATAAACATTTCGATAAAGTTTTAAGGAGAAAAATGATAAACCCACGGCATACGTTCTAAATTTCAATTTTTTAAAACTATATTAATAAGCAATTAATATAACTGATCAGGAGCAAGTCACATTTCGCAGCTTGAATCCTGCGAGACTCTGCATAGAATACAAATTACATGTTGCCTGGTGGTCTGCACGAGTCCAAAAATGATTAGGAAAGCATCGAAACAACATTGCGTGCCCTCTTTCCTTTTAATTTTTCAATTTAATATCTTTCTTTCCGTCTGTTGAAACGTTGAAGGAATACTCGAGCAGCTGTGGCCCTGATTCTCGAGCAGCTGTGGCCCTGATTCTCGAGCAGCTGTGGTCCCAATTCTCGAGCAGCTGTGGTCCTGATTCTCGAGCAGCTGTGGTCCAGTGAAGTCTTTACTAACCCCGAATCAATGCAAGCAAATGTACTGGACATTAACTCAGCGTTGGTAATTCACTGACTAACGGCTGCTCAACATGAATAACGCCTGCTCAACATGAATTGAACCTGTTAAAGAAAAGTTTAGTTTTTAATACATTACGTTCAGAAAATAATTCCAAGCCCGTAAAAAATACTCCAGCCAGTGTATGTCTTTTTTAATTTTAGCAAAAAGTGTTTTAAAAAATATCGCTATTGGCACACTGGCACCTTATCTGGGTAAAACCAACTAACACCATCGATGTTCAAACTAAATGAGAAAATTTGGCAGTGAAGATGGCCTTATTTTAGTGAGTACAATATTTGGTAAAAATTAGCCACTGTTTTAAAGATAAAAGGGAATGTTCTTAGAGGTTTAGGAACCCCTAAAATAGTTTAGAGATTCACCATATTCAAATGAAATTGAAAACAGGAGATATATTTGAAAGAAATTAGAAAAATAACTGCCACAGTTTTATTCCTTTCAAGGGTGTTTTTTCTGGCTTATCAAAATGTAGGAATTTCTTTTCTGGGTTAACGAAATGCAGGGAACATATTACTGAAATACCACCAAGTATGGGCATGCAAAGGTCAATATCGCAAATCCGGAATAAGTGTCGATGTCAGGGCTGATAAAAAAGATTGTATGAGTTGCGCAAAAAACAACGATTTCTACACCAGGGAAGTTACAGATCAGTTGCATATTCAAATTTCTTTGCATGAACCACAGCGGGGAATGGTTGACATTCATGCTTCTGATGTAAAAAATAAAGGTTGCAATTGCTTGTTGGTGCCTTGTGCTTCATGGTTGTGTTTGTCGCAAAGCTTGTTGTGCTGTCTCATGTTGAATTGTGCAAAATTAATTACTGGTTTTGATCGTCAGATTTGAAAGTTTTTTAATTTTCGATTATTTCTGCGATAAAATAATTTCAAAATAACTTCAAATGGGCTGAGGTCCAAGAACAAGCGCTTTCCCATGCAGATTATTTATACATGACAGGACAGATGTTTAAACTAAAAGTAAAACTGGTCTGGGATTTTAAGAAGCGTTTCCGAGGTGACAACCGAGCATTAGGCAGCTTTCCCCTGAGTGTGATGACGGAGTAAACTACCAGCCTTGTCGATCAAGATACGCGGAAAATTTATTTTCTTAAAAACGTTCGGTTTTGCCGTGTTTTCGATTATCGTAACTTCACAGGTTTCATGTTTTTGCTCTTTCAGTATTTCTGTTTTCATCCCCAGTGATTTCAGACAACGCAATGACAGTTAACTTTAACATTCAATGTCACTCAGACTCAAAAGCGTTTATTCGATTTTTGCATTTGCTCAATAACTACAGAAGCAACTTCAGTAGAACGATTGATTTTAATCACTTTTGTTCATACAAGGTAACGTTTTACACTAAACAAATATTTTTGATTTACTTGGTAGGAAAGGGTTTCAAGTTCTTCTTAAATAGCCAACCTGTTTTCTCGAAACTGCACAAAGGCAAGACCTTGTGCCATCTCTCGAACTCGTATATTACATTTTTAGCATTGCAAATAAACATTGACTGAAGCATTTGTTGTTGATAGTTCCACCTTTCTAAGATGGTGTTTGACAATTTGATGAAATAATATTTTGTGTGTATTGGCTTTTCATAGTATCAACAAGTCAGAAACGTCAGATGAATAGCAATGTGTTAGTGCAGTGGCTTTAGGTAAAGTCTTGCCCTAATTTACCTAAAGTATGGCAGTATAATGAAGTTCACACGTGGCAACAGCAATGCACACTGCAAAGTAAGACGAAACTGGTGGCGTTCAAAGCAGGGCCGGGAACTGGTGACACAACGCGTTTCCACACATTTTTCATGCTAACCTGACTTGAAGATGTGCATTTTTACTCGGATTTCTTGTGTGTAGCTCCAGACGTCGCACAAATAAACAAATGATAAATTATCTCTTGCTTAGAACGTTTTCACATAATTCTGTAATTACTGATAATGGTTGGTTTTTGGGTACGATGCCACGCTTCTGTTTATGGCACTACACCTCTGGGAGAGAGTACCAAACATTTGCACAGATATGATGAACGTGAACTTTACTTTTAGAGAAAGATAAAAATCTTGCATCAGTCAGATCTGTCTCAGTGCCCCACCGTCCTATAGCAAGTTTTGGTGTTTGTTTGCAAAAGAAGCTATGCACAGCGCGGCTCCAAAAATATGCATCTTACTTGCGATTTAAAAATAAGAAAGTGGATGTCTGATCTTGTTCCTCCCAAAATCTCGGTGTGGTTAGACGGATTTAAATGCGAATTGCAAGCTTTTAACTTTTTCTTGTAGTTAAGCAGCATTTGAGGAGCGTTTCGCGGTCTCGTCGGTACGTTTGCGTCTTGGCCCGCACAGCAATAACATATATTTTTTGGGAGGAGCGAGATTGTTAACACCGAAGGCGATGTAACCGGGTAAGTTGATGTTGTCATTGCAGATCAAAAAGATTGTCATGCCCGAGCTGCGTGTCATCCAGGGGCGGATCCAGGGAGGGGCGATCGTCCCCCTAAAACCTAGGAAAATAACTTTATTCACCAAGGTATTGTACAATTCGGAAAACAGCATTCGCGATGCAAGGCCATTTTGCCGTCCATTGATTTGTCGCAACAGTGTTGTGAAGTATGCTTCATCTCTCTTACAGTAGTGAACCCGTAATGAGACATAACTACCAAATATCACTAAAATCGCCTCCCCGCTAATTTTACTGGTTGGATCCGCCCTTGGTGTCATCTTCCGCATTAGTTTTTTCTGTTTTTGGAAGACGAAGCTGTCACAATTCACGGTATCTGTCTATTTCTGAAAATCTGCCAATGCTTGTTTTAAACAAATCGAGGAGTGGCTTCTCGCGCCGGTATCCGGGAGAACAGCAAAACAAAGTCCCACGCAAGACGCGTCAGTCCACACATGAATTTCTAAGTAAATACTTCTTCGTCAAGGTCAAAACTCGCGAATCAGCCCGAAGCGCGGCATTACCGCGTAATTGCTAAATTCCGTTCTTGTTTTGAGCAACGACAAGCGCAAAAGTTCAGTAAGTGATAATTTTGTGTTGCAGTTGCACCAGCGTTCACACCACTAGCTCATTGTTAGTTTTGACGCTAAACACATAGGTATTCGCTTTGGATCCCATGTAATTCCGTTCGTGCTCTGCTGCATCGGTTTCGACAATTGATCAGCTCGTGCACTTGAGACTCTCTGTCATGCCCACTGCGCCCAGTCTGCAACTTTGTCTGACGCAACAAATTAAAGCACCGAAGGCCTTTGTTGGCGGAGATATCCAATCGACGCGACAAATTTACCGAGTATTTTCGAAGAAGTGACGTCAGATGATCGGTGCCTCGTTTTGTTTTTGTTTGCGACATGCGCTGTTGCTGAAACAAAACAAGTTCTGAAAGCTGTTGTTTTAATCTGTGTTCAAGTAAAACTACTCTCCACATGGGAGATAAGCAGGGATCTACCGGAAAATTTTTAATAGGAAATCGATTTCGGGTAACATTGCGCATCGTCAGTCCTAAAAATTGCAAGCAATATTTACAGGTGAAACGTTGAAAGGTTTAAATAAGAACAGAGGAAAGGAAACAAGCCCAAGACTGAAGTGAATAAAACACAAATTGCGACGATTGAAACTGGAAAATACGCCTTTCTGAAACAATTGCGTTCACTGGAATTTCAAATCTAACTGATGCCAAGTCATTATTGAGCAAGGCAATGGACCCACTCGCCAGAAACGACACATCGTATGATTCAGAGCGAGACAGAACGGATAAGCAAGACTGCATTGGTAGCTTTGGCAACCAAACTCTAAGGCGAGGCTTTAAAAATGATGTGATGGATGTTATCAACATTGGTCAGCACGCTGGTGGTGAAAAAGGTCAAAACACATCAATAAACAGCGCAAAAAAGTGCAAAAATTATTTCACACGACGAAGGATCATGCTTTGAGTATCAATATGTGCGCCAAGTTGGTGATTCCATTTATCTTCACACTCTCCAGAGAGTGAAAACTAGGTTCTTCGGCAAAAGTAACAATGTAAGCTTCGTAGGGATAGGTGGTTTACTTATGATGTCATGGTGCACTGAATAGTGTAGCGATAAGACCATTTAGTCTTTGTCATTTTTACAATCTCGTTTGTTCCAATTACTGCGGTGCAATGACCATCTCGCGGAAAATTTGTTCATGGTTTGCCCGACACATTTTTCATGGCATGTGACAAAAGTCGCTGCACAAATACGTACCATAGTTTGTGCATGTCAAGGTTTGGTTCAGCGGGAAAGGTTTATTTTTTGCCATTATTTGTGAATCACATGGTACAGGGTGACACAAAAAAATGGTCATCACCTAAACTTGAATAACTTTTGAAATAATTAATCAATTCTTTTTATTTTTCAGATTTTCCAAGTAGAATTAATGTTCTAAGAGTCTACCAAAATTGACCTTCGAGATGCCATGGACTACTGAGCAAAAGATATTTATAGTTGAGGCATATTTT
>JGI24158J21664_10002452_pt1 | contig 22500 bp, 20 predicted proteins | sample Ectturendosymbi3_FD_21664 | JGI IMG/M metagenome (IMG submission 21664)
TTGTAACTTTTCATTCCTCCCCTGTTCGGATTTGTAGGCTAGTATTAACTGCAGTTGGAACAATGGTCTTTACTGACGACAATAACTTGATTGAAGTGGGAAAAAAAAGATATGTTGTCCAATAATGGCACTAAATTTTGTCAACAAAACGTGTGATAGTCCACTAAATAATTTACAAATATAAAGTTATAGAACCGATTGCAAGAGCCAATGTCAACTTAAACAAGACGTACAACACTCACAATGAATAGGTAACTTTTATAAAGTGGAAATTCCTCCCCTGAACTCATGAAATTCCTCCCTGGGGAGGAATTCCTCCCCGGTTGGGAACCACTGATCTAACCTATCAAATGATTTGAGATACTCCAATCTAAAGCAGTCACTCAGAACAGTCTGTAGCTGTTTCTGAGAGCAACAGCTGGAATAGAACATGTGGCTTGATTGGTCATCCTAATTTTAGTAAAAAAAGAGTGTTCAGATAAATACATTTTGCAGAACAATGAGTTTTTTTGTTTTATTCTGACGTAGTACGTAGACTTACGTGAAAGGGTATTTTAGCCTAACCAAATCAAATTGGAAAATTGCAACAAACCTTCAAAATAAAAGCAGTTGTATTAATTTTTGTTGTGACGTTGTGTTAAGATCAAAACAGCCTCAGGCATTTTTATGACAAAAGCTGTGTATGCTTTAGAGACCAGGGGTGGGGAACCTGCGGGCCAAATGCGGCCCGCGTGAACATTTGACAGGGCCCACATCAGAATTTTCGTTCGGACGTTAGACCACAGTATCGTTTCAAAACAAATGTCCATGATAAGCAAGTACTTAGATAGCAAAGAGTTTTAGCGCAAAATTAATGGATTTGCGACCCGCCAACGATAATGCACGATTTATGCGGCCCGTTTATTAAATAAGTTCCCTACCCCTGCTTTAGGCCGTGTTTAAGAGTTTTTTTTTCTTGGTTATTAAGTGAGTTTACTCCTGTGGTGTCCATGTCCTTAGTTTTGTTTTCAAGCCCTTGGGGAGCGGACTGTATTCTTCAGGGCGGCGAAACTATGTGACAAGTATGTTCTTGCTGCAGCCTCAACCGCCGCACACTGTGACGTCAAGCAACGACGCTGTGCCCTCAGTGCATCCCGCCTACAAAACTGAAGCCCAGACTACAATACCTCAGCCAGCCGATTTGCCGACCTCGACAGCAAGTACTACGCAAGCCGCCAAACCTCAGGTACGTTCTTGGCTTACGATTTGGGGTTCATGACAAAAAGATTGATAATAATTGACCACACAAGAAATCAACTGTCCTGGGTTACTTCTACAGAAACTTTGTTTCATGTTATGTTGTCCATCAATCCAAGTTTTATTTAAGTTGAAGAGTTGATAAAATCGTACTTGCGTTCAGGCGGTTCAGCTGGCTCCCACGATGCCCCCCAAAGCCAGGAAGGGGGTCAAACGAAAAGCTGACACGACGACCCCGGTCATAACCACCGTGGCCGGGAAGCACCCGACCGCCCCGTCCCCTGACCATGACACATCGCACAACGAGGACTCGTCCATGATCGACGAAGTGGACGCCACAGAAACCACGACACATGTACCGGGAAGGCTGCAATCTTTGACCCGGCGCGAAAGCTCCGGACGAACGATTCGGCCGCCACGATCACGTGACCTCGATTCTGAGGACAGCGTAAGTGGTGTGCGCTTTCCACTCTGAATGAGCCCAGTAAGAGTTTACATTGTGTAGTGTGATGATCGGGAGTGCAGTGTGTTACTTATTGGTCTATTGTTGTTACTTGTTTTGTGAATATGCGTAGAGGCACAGCTCTCGTCGGTCGCGTGCATCATTTGTATCAAATTGAACAAAGCGATAAGAGTTGTTGTGTACTGTCTCTTTTACAGTTCGTTAAAAGCATTTAGCTACAATTCGTAAAACCCATAGGTGCACAATTGATCGCACTGCAAAACCTTTTGTTCTGCAGCCGTAGAAAGCCAACTGACCGTATGACATGCGGGCTAAGTCGATTCGGATCTTAAATATTTTATTCTTTTTGTTCGATCTATTATCGCAAGTAGCGACATTTTACCATCTTTGCTTCGTGATATTCAGTGACCGTCGTTTTTGGTTTTCTTCATTCGCAATGAAACACCGTAACTTACACAGCCAAATAAAAGTATCTTGTGTGTCGTCATGTTCATGTTCAGCAGCGTGGCTTCTGCAGAATTCTGAATGTAAGTAGGCATCCCACTTGTGAACGAACCATCAGCCGTGATTCTATGCGCGGCTGAAATTATGGTATTTAGAGTAAAGGGCCAATGCAACTGTTCCACCACAATGTTCAGCTCATTTCTCTTTGTTTTTTTGAAGTGGAAACAAGTGGGGGATTACAAAACCTTAGTCTCTAGCATTAATTTTCATGTCTGCGACAATTGGTGGAAAGCCATGTTATCATGGTTTACGGAAAGGCATCAGGTGTTGGTTTCCGTGATGCCTTCTTTCGTTGCGACAACGCAGCGATATTTTCGCCAAGTCGCATTTGTGCGCTTTACAACCGGTGCCCGTGTTTCGGTTGTTCGATGGACTGTTGCGCCGTGAACTTGTTCCTGCGCAGAAGCGATAGCCCTACAACGCATTTATCAGGGTTCCCACGCCGTATGGAAAAAGTTGTAAATTTCAAAATAGGTTTTAAGACCTTGAAAAAGTATTGAAACTGGCCAAAATATGCATTAAGTATTGACAAAGTATGGAAATTCTAAACTGAAAAGAAATGCGAAGTATCTGAACAGAATTTCACTGAAGGCAAAGCACTTCATTATTTATGCAATGTACAAAATTGAGTTTCATGATTAAGAATTTCAAAAAATGGAGAAAAGTAATGGCATTGAACTTTTCAAATTTAGTATTGAAAAGGTATTGAGAAAGTATGGAAAATGATATTTAAAAATGTGTGTTGGGGAACCCTGATTAATTTTCGACGGTAAAAAAAAGACTAACCCTGTTAATGCCTCGGCCACTCTTCAAACAACGACAGTTTTTTTTTTATACAATGGTCGCTTGTCCTTTTCCAGGAACATCACACGAAACGACGCAAAGCCGGAAAACTTTCCGAACAAATGCAATATTGCGCCAGTGTTTTGAAGGAACTCCTGTCCAAGAAACACGCTGTGAGTACTTGCGCCAGCGTCGCCAGTGCAATGCAGTACATTGTCGCTTACACGAAACTGGATTTGTTTCAGAACTTCGCATGGCCGTTCTATAAACGGGTCGACGCCGAGTCGCTCGGCCTGCACGACTATTATGAAATGATAAAACACCCTATGGACTTAGGAACTATGAAAAAGAAAATGGACAACAGGTATTTCGACGCTTCAGCGTTTTTTCATCGTAACAGTTGAATGTTAACGTATCAACTAGTTGCAAAATAAAATTGTCTGTATCATTTGTCCAAAACTTTAAATAACTAGTCAACTTGAGCAGTCGTCTTTAACGGCAGCTGTAAGCTTTTGTAATGCTGCTGAAAGGCTTTCCGTTAAAATTGGCAGAAAGTAAAGACTGCTTGGCGGTAATGATTTCGTTGCAGGGTTGTTTTTTCGCGGGCAAGTTTAAAATTTCATGACAGCAGTGTTTCTTAATTACCATATGAGATGGGGAAAATTAGCGAATATGATTCGCAAAATTCGATCCCTGTTTGCGATTTTACTTTGAACGATGTGCAGATTTATGATTTTAAAGACCGGGCATGTCCTACGATTGCTACTTTCTGGAAGCCTTGTCTTTCGTGATAATCGAGTTCATTTCTTCGCAGGGAATACGCAACCCCCGATGAGTTCGCCTACGACATGCGCGTGATAGTCACCAATTGTTACAAGTACAATCCCCCTGATCATGACGTGGTTGCCATGGCGAAACAGCTGTCCGACGTATTTGAGATGAGGCATGTAAAATTAAATGTTGTTTTTATTCAGGGTTTCTACGCAGTCTTAAAAAGTATGGAAAAATTTTATGTCGTTTTCTAGTCTGGAAAAAGTTGTTTTTTGTCTGTTAGTACATTTGACATACATTTTAACAATATTTTATTCAAGATTGATATAATTTTAGTTACATCATATTACATATTACCGTACCTGTATTTGACCTGAGGAAATGTTAGGTCTGGAAAAAGTCCAGAAAATATCTGGAAAAGGTCTTGAAAGTCTGAAAATTTATTTTCAAAATTGCGTGGGAACCCTGACTTATGCAAGCGTGCTGCAAAGTTCTCTTTTTCGTTTAATAAGCTATTCTGAAATATTCAAGTGAAGTTGGCCAAGACTTCGGCGATTAACTGTGTCGCTTGCACAGTAGTCGCGAACAAGAGCATGTGGTCGTCGGTTTGTTGAGCTCTAACCCCCTGACTCCTCATCAGGGCCCTGTGGCTTCAGAAGGCTTGCAAAACTGCTGCTGGCCTGTGTTCGGAGTGTGGCCTTCTCACTTTTGCCCTCGGGCCTGCATTGCACACAGGTTTGCCAAAATGCCCGACGACCCAAAGGAAGCGACGGCCCACACCACCTCCCCCCGGCCAGCGGCCAAGGCCGAGCCCCCTCCGGTCGCCGGCGAGAAAGTGAAGAAGACGAAGGATCGCCGGAGAAAGAAGCACCGTCACGCTTCACCTGCTCCCGCCGAGGAGTCGTCGTCCGACGAATCCGATTCGTCGTCGTCCGACACGGATGATAGCGAACGGAAGGAAAAGCTCGAGCTGCTGCAGCAACAGGTAATGATTGCAGGATTACTTAAAGGAGTCTCAAAGTATGGAAAGTATTTTGGTCATTTTCCAGTATGGAAAAAGAAAATAAATATCTCGACTTGATCTTTTTACATACGCTTTCATAACATTTTATGAAAGGTTTAAAAAATTTTATTTATATCATGTTAAATATAGTGGCTGTATTTAACCTGGGTAGGTCATTCGGAAAATTTAAGTCTAGAAAAAATCCGAAAAGAGTCTGGGATAGTCCGGAAATTTATAAGGGTTTTTTAAGGTGTTTGATTGAAAATCGGGTCCATACAGGGTACCTAATATTGACCTTAAAAACTGTTTATATTAAAAATGGAGTAAGAACCCTGTGGCTGGCGCTGCTTGTGCGTAGTGGACCGTGACAATGATGGAAAAAATGTTATCGATCATCCAAACGACACCGGTGATTGTTGTTGTTTAGCTGAAAGCGTTGCACCAGCAGCTGGACAAGGTCACGCAGCAGCAACAGGCTTTGCGGGAGGAGGCGTCCGCGAAAAAGCGCAAGAAGAAGAAAAAGGAGAAATCGAAATCAAAGCACAAGCAGGTGGGAGTGCGCGTGTGGTGTCCGCCAAGTTATTGCAGTTATTGTTATTGGTGTCTGCTGCAGATGGTGTAAGAAAAACATTGCAGTGGCTCGATAAAATGTTTTTTTTTTTTCAAAGACGGCCTGAATTTCCGGTGATTATTACCTTACCACGTCCGTTTTCTTGTCGAAGGATGATGATTCGAAATCGAAACGAAAAAGCAAAGCCAAGGCCGAAGCTGCCGTCGTGACCCCGGCCCAGCCAAGTGCTGCCGGGCCCGGCACTGCGGCCAAGCAGGCCGCGACCAAAACGAAACAGGAAACGGCCAAGAAGGGAAGAAAAGGGTGCGTGTTCTATGCCATCGAAAACGTTTCGCTTCGTGAAACTCGTGTATCAGCGGCAGCGCCACTGATCCCTTTATGTTTCAACAATGCCAGTGACGCTGGCAGCATGGCGCCACTCGAGTCGACCTGGTACTGTAGTACTAGTCATAGTAGTGCTTATTACGTCAGTGCGAGCGCAATTGTTTGCAGATGAGGGCGTGTTGAATAGAAGCAAGTGCGCCGCTTCGCACGTGGTGAGCGCTTGAACGCAACGGTTCAGTCAGGCTCTGGCTTGCGAGTCCCCTTCTCAATCTCTCTCTTGCGCGCGCCCGCGCGTCTTTGTTATCAGTGCGATAAGCGCCCCCCCTTGTTAGGGACAACTACAAATACGCATTCGAGCGCCACGGATGCAAATTATTCACTGTGTTTGCGAATATTCTTGGACCTCACGACCACCGGCCGACAATGCCAGCAGGCTTTCCTGTGTGAACGGAAGGGTGCACGTGTTCAGCGCAGTGGAACAGCAGCCCTGTTTTTGAATCTGCAGCCAACTGGAGTTGAACGAACAATTTTACGTGTGAATGTTCATTTTTTTGCAATAACCACTAGCAACAGTAGCATCCTGGCTAAATTCATGCTTCGAGATCTTGATGTCTTTTTATGTAACTGAAACGCATCTTGGAAATTAGCCGATTTTCTGTTGTGGATCGGGAAATAGGACCCAGGACTCACCTATTATCGCGCGAACAATTATGCATTGTGACGCGTTTCTCAAGTTTTTCGTTGTCGTTTTTCCGCATTATTTCATCGTGGTCCCCACATACAATTGCACTACGAGCTGAAAAAGGTTGGAAAGCATTAATTTAAACGACATATTACGCGTTACTGGAATTCTTTTTCTTTGAATTCAACATAATCCTTGCGCGTTTCGTTTCTTAAATCTGCCGGGGATGAAAACAGTTGTTTATGAAAGGTTCAACACGATTTCAAATAATTTATTGATGTTTGCATTTATTGTTTCGAATGTGCGCCAATTTCCTTGTTAAGCTTTGAACTTAATGGCATCTCAAATATATAAAATCATCCTCACACAGGCTGCATTATTTGCGCCCGTCTTTTGTTTTCACTCTGTGCTTTGTGTTAATCACCAAGAAAAGTGCCATTCCACCCCGATGATGAAGTTCTTTTACTGTGGTTCAGCAAAAGCAACAAGAAAGAAGCTGCCAACCAACCCACGCAGTCCGACGTATACCGCTACGAGAGCGACGAGTTCGACAACCAGGATGCTGAACTCGCCAGGCCGATGACGTATGACGAGAAAAGACAACTCTCACTTGACATCAACAAACTGCCGGGTGATAAGCTGGGTCGCGTGGTGCACATTATCCAGGTGAGATGATGGTTTTGGTTGCTTCTGAGACGCTTAATCGGGAAACACTGTCTGTCTTGAGTGGTCCAGGCAATATGTGGATAAAGCTGATGTCGCCCAACCCTAGTTTGTAGTCTGCGTTGCCTCGCTTTTATAGTATTCGTTAACCACAGACGCGAAATTCTGCAAACGAATTTGAGCGATTTTGCCACTGTTGATTTTCCTGCGTAATGTTTTGTTTGCATAACATAATATTTGTCATCAGTGACATGGTCCGCTTCGCACTACCTTTTACCCTGACGCAGTGATTGGTTAACAATAACAGAACAATAAACATTGGTTAAACAATGACCCTGCATTTAGAAGTAAATCCGAGGACGGGTGAACAAGGCGAGTAAAGACGACCCTGCATTTGATTGTCTAACAAAAGTAAAACACACCGTTTATTTCTTTAAAGCAGTGTCGAGGCTTGGCCTCCATGTTGTCTTTACTCGCCTTGTTCAACCCGTCCTTGGTGCAAAGTGCGTCTTAACTTGACCTCGAATGCTGAGCTACGTAGCGCAGGGACGTGCCCTGCACGTACGCTTTGCTAGATCATCAGTTGTGGCTGTGAAATAAGTTCTCGCTTTGTGTCAATGCACGATTACGCTCTGAATTCAATATCATCCCGGAAGCTTAATCCATTCCTGTCCAGACAAGAGAACCGTCGTTGAAAGATTCCAATCCGGATGAAATCGAAATCGACTTCGAGACGTTAAAGCCGTCGACTCTGCGAGAGCTCGAGAAGTACGTGATGACCTGCCTCAGAAAGAAGCCACGAAAACCTTACAGTGAGTAACACCGTCTGTGGCAACCGATATTGGTGTATCTCAGCTCATTAGAGGGGAAAGCTAGTCACTTACACGACTTACTTGATAATTTCGGATACGAGTTGTTAAGGTTTTCACCACGTTTTTCTAACTTTGCTGTCGCGGACCTTGATTGCGTATACACATTATCCGCACACATTAGGGGGATGATTTCGTCAAAATTCTGAAGTTTCAAATAGGAATCGCAATGTTCACGCGCAAGTAAAGCAATTGCGAGCGATCTTTGGCAGCGAGTTGAATCTCGTACTGTTTTTGCGACCTCACGGGAACTGTTGCTTGTATTTGAAACTTTGCTTTTGTTGTTGTTCGGAGGTTTGACTACCGGGGTTTTTATCTGAATAATCTTTCCTTCGTTGCAGCCAAAAAACAACCCGCGACCAAGGAGCAGATTACACAGAAAAAGAAAGAAGAGTTGGAGAAGCGTTTGGAGGACGTCAGCGACAAGTTAGGCATGCCGAAGAAAAACAAGAAAAGTTAGTTATCGTTGTGACCTTAAGGAAAAGCTCGCACAACTTACGTTTTGTTGCAATCTTTTCTCTAAACATTCGAGTTCAGCGAAATGCAGTTTGTAGGTTTCCTACGGAGTCTTGAAAAGTACGGAAAAAAAACTTTTTTTTTGGTCTGTCAGTATGGAAAAAGGAAATAATTTTCCATACGTGATCTTTTGACATGCAATTCCGGTAACATACTATTTTGATACTTTTGATCAGATTGATAGTTTCACTGCTGTCGTGATAACTATTGCAATTCGACCTGGGTATGTCATTTGGAAAAGTAGTCTGGAAATTTGTATCAAATATGCGTAAGAACTCTTGAGTTTAAACCAAACAAAACCTCAACGTGGTTGTTGCATGTTGACAGCCTGTCGCCCTTTTCATCAGTGCATCTTTAAAAAGATTATCATTTCCAAGATTTGCCTACACTTCCCTTTCTTCATCTCTGCTTTTCGTCATTAACATCAAGCATGTTCCACTGCGCAAGTGGTCTCCTCGCGCACTTTGTTCGTTCGCAAAGCGCGCGATGTTGCATGTCGCACGTTCTCATCCACGTGGATAAAATGTTTGTTGCCTTTTAAGTGATGTAACAGACCTTATATGACGTGATAATTGCTTCTCCAGGTAAATCAGCTGCGGGAGGAGAGAGTCGCTTGTCTGCCAGCTCGAGTAGCAGCTCCGACTCGGACGACTCGTCCTCGTCGAGTTCTTCGGATACTTCTGACTCGGAATCAGGTAGTTAAGTGGGGGAAGCCGGCTGAAAGTTTTGCGCTTGGTGGCGCCACTTGTTTCCGCTTCCGCTCTACCTTGTTCACTCAAGCGTAGAATAACCAGTCAAAAGTCGCGGGCCGAACGAAGCGCACGTGACCGCGCTGGTCACGTGGCACTGCCCGATTGGCTGTAGCGTGGGCGTCGTCGGCCCCGGCCCGCAGCAGCTGCGAATGAAGCTATAGCAGGGCTTATAGGCAGGTACGACAGCAAGACAGCTAGCCGTGGCACACACACGCACCTGGCATTTTGATACAGCAATGTCCATTCGCTCGTCAATTGTTCTGTTTCTTACAATACACACTGTATTTTGCCCTCGATGACCCGGTTGTTATTGCGTCTTCGGTGATGTTTTTTTTTTAATCGAATGCTGGATTCGAAAATTTTCGAAATTCAGTGCTGACTGTGTTATTTTGAACGCGATGAAAAAAGGTCTTCGAAACTTCGCCAGCCTCAATCTTCGCCCCCACCCCCCCGTCATCTCGTCACCCTGTTCTCCGTCGATTGTTTGGCGGTTGTGAAACTGGAAAGTCGCGTAAATTCGCTCCGTCTCGTCTGCGTCGTTATGTAACCAGTGTCTTTACAAGCGTATTCACGTTTTTTTTGCGCTCGAACTACTTCATTTGCGTTTGTTGACTTTGTTGCCTGGCTCTCAATCGTTATCGTAATGTTGGTGTCACTTTTGATTTTAAAAAAATGCAACTCTTTTCGGAGCCATTATATAAGCAAATTGGAAATTTTGAAACTTAGGATAGCGTCTCGATTTTCGAAGCATTTTTTGCAAGCCTATTACATAAAACAGTTCACGCCGAAAAGTGTTTCAGACTTTAAACAGACAGTTCGAAAATTTCGCCGACATGATTTGACGATTGAGAGCTGCGTGTGCCAAGCTGCATGAAGCTGAACAAAGCACAGGATGGGGTTTCCGCGCTGATTGACCGACGCATCTGTATCATTTGCCACGTACGGTGTGGATGTGCCAATTAGAGAGAGTGCCTGCCTATTCCCTGGACCTAAGCCATGGCCGCGAGCTGGAACCCAGCGCAATGTTGCGGCGCCCACTGCCGGGCGGGCGTTGATGGACGCTGTACACGTTTCTGCTGCGCGACTTCGTTCGCTCAAAAGAAACAAAATAACTCCGTTTTCTTTGTCAGCGCTGCTTCCCAAGCCAGGGCTGGGCTCGGGGTAGCAGTGCGCACAAGAATGATCTCTCTTGTTGACGTTATTGTCGCGCCCCGCCGTCTTGCACCATTCGATTCGCATTTTATACATCTATCTATATATAGCAGCTTGTCAACAGTAATTTTTAGTATAGTAGCCAGGCGGTGAAGTTTTTACGTTGCTGCGACACGACGTCATTACACTGTTGCGTCACTTCCTCTTTTGTGTTTCAAGCTTCTTACAAACGTCCACGTGTCGCCGACTGCGCCATGTACATAACAATATCCGCGCGAGCGTGGTTTGGTCTGAATCGGTTGTTGTTCGTTTCGTTGGCGCTTGTTCCGCTGCGATGCTTCAGGCAATACAACGAACCGCCATTGCGTAAGCAACCTGCAAGTGTGCGTGTGTGTGCCGGCCAGACAGGATTGGACGAGCCCTTCGTATTTTAGGGGATTCACGTGCATCGAAACGTGATCGTAGTGTTTCATCGCTGTAGCGCGCGGCAGCTGGTTAGGGGGGAGGAGGTAGTTGTGCGAAAAGATGAACGTCAATTAGTGAAGGTTGGTTTGATAGTCCATTGCTTATATGGCTCGTGCATGCAGCGCCGTTTTTGGCTTCCAGGGGGTTCCTGGCCAACAGTTCGATGGATGCTTTGGACCCATCAGGTTCTGATCCAACTCCTCGTCTGTTGACAGTGACGTAGCCAGCCCAAAATATTGGGTGGGGGCAAAATGTTTGATTTCAGGCGAGCAACAGCATTTGTTTGGGCAATACTTCTCAAAGCACAATGACTAAATATGCAAAAATTTGGGGGGAATGTCTCCCTCGCTCCGCCTATGCCTGTTGATTGCATGTTTTGCGCCCGCTGACTTCGTCAGCGAACAGCTGTGGTAAAGAAACATGAAAGGCAGTGTTTCTGGCGCGGGCTTCCACGAACTGTGATTCCGATGCTGTTCCAGACAGCACGACCAGGTTTAGTGCAGTTTCAGTTACTGCTGCGTTGTCGCGGGTTGGTGCATCTTGCCGACCGTTCTCCCCCTTTCAAACAGTGGTCAGAAAGTCTTGAAGTCCATCTAAACGTATGTGCTGTATAACGGCCAACGCACGAACTACTGACAAGCCAATCGCAGGCAAAGTCACGCCGTGTTCTGTGCAGGCCCGTAGCGAGGTTTTAGGGTTAAGGTAAAAATGCATTTTATGGGGCACGGTTATTGTTATTATACGTTTGAAACAAATTTTTCTGGGTGCAACGTAATTTGGGGGCACTGCCCCGGAATGGCCCCTCGTGGCTACGGGCCTGGTCCTGTGCACGCGCCAATGAAGGCACCGGCTTCGACTCACTGTCGGGTCATAGTGAATGCTTTAAAAACAGTACTTGCGTGCTCGACGTTATCGGGTTGGGTGCACGGAAAACAGTTCACGCATGGTGCTGCCACTGACTCGCCACCAGTGCAGCCTTTACTAAGAAACTAGCAGCTAGATCCACCGCTGAATAATCGCGGCATTCCAAAAGCGAATGCAGTGAAACAACCTAAGGTCAAACGATTCGATTCATTAATTCTGATCAAATTTTGCGAAATCGCAATCAACGCCATGATGCGTAAGGAGTTGTTAATCTCTGCTGGCCGTACTCGCCAACCTCCCGGCTCAGAGGCGATTTGTTTGGCAAGTTTCGTTCGAACAACACTTAAAACTTACGTTTGCGTGGCAATGGAGGCTTTTATTTTGGCGGTAAAACAGTAATTCGCTTCAAAGAGGCTATGAACTTTTGTGTTGGAAAACAAGCAACAGATGAATTATTTGCGAAAATGCTCGGTCTTTGACTCGCTATGCTTTTCAGATACTTCTTGTTTCTGGCAAACCCTCCAGGATACCACGTGAATAAAGGGTGGTTTCACCGTATAGTTGGGAAAAGAAATTGATAGTTAACGCAAAAATAGGATTGTTATTAAGCTTTTTTTTCATCAGCTTTGACTGGTGGAATGTTCTCGTTCAAGTCATAATATGTCCATAAAAAGAGAGGTCAAGGGGGACAATTCCCCGGGCGCCGAAAAACCCCAACGATGTCACAAGTACTTTCTTCAGTGCAGTACATTTGCTTCCGAAAGACCTCAGGTTCGAATATGGGGGGCGCCAAACTTGCCCCTGGCGCCACCTTACACCCCTGCATATTGCAAGTCGATTGGTTAAAGGCACAGCAGACCCGAATTGACAAATCCCATTTGGATGTGGAGAGCATCGGGTCTGATAACCCGTCACTATTGCTGCTCTCGGAGTCTGTCTTGACTTGTCTCGCCCTTCAGAATGTGCAACGTAACTGTTCTGTAAATGTGACTACAGTCGTTAGCTGCAGTGACTCAGATCAAAATGATTAGAAGTGGCATGTTTGAAAACGTTCCTCCAGGACAAGAACATAAGGCGGTTGCTTGTGTGATGTAGCAAACAACTGGCCGTGCGATATCATCAAAGTTCATAAACGCTCGATTTAAAACGTTACCACACTTTAGTCACAAGAAACGATAAAATGGATTTTGAAAGTTGTTTTCGGAGCTTGAACCGGCGATATTTTAAAGCAAAGATTTCGTTCCAAAGCTGCTGATTGGATTTGATAACCGACTGGATTTGTTGCACTAATTCTACCGTGCGAGCAAATTTAATAGCACTGCTTGATTGCTTGGTTCCTTTTAACAGTAAAATCATGCTTTTGATAAGTAATACAGTAGATCCGCCCAAGATTTTCCATTAAAGGTGGGTTGTGTTTTGAGAATTAAAGTTTTCATGTTTGTGTCTTTAGTCAATTTTAACCTTTTCTAAACGCACGAGACCGAGGCTGGAGAGACAAAGAACCAAAGCATTGTTGTCGAACAATGGCTTGAAAATGGCTTTGCTAAAATCAGAATTGGCTCATGGAGGTGCAAGCAGCAATTGTCTGTCACCGTACTACTTCAATATGAATTTATGAGCTGGCCACGTTAATCTTGGTACGTGACGCACGTACAAAGCATACAACGACGGAGTCTAGAAAATCTCTCGCAAATAAGAAGTACGGAAAGTAAAATGACCACATTTGACATTACATTGTGCTCGTTGTCTGCAGGCATGGTGAAACAAATATACGGCAGTCACATGTGCTTGACTTCAATTACATAATTGAAAGCTAGGTTGAATGAGGTCGTCTCCGCCTCTTCAACACATGTTCACTGCTCATAGTAACTCTGTGTTTCCACCGCTGGCCCAGTGATTGCAGCGATTACGTGGCCAGTATAAATTTACGTAGTGTCTCTCTCAGAAAAGGCAGATATTCTGAAAAGCAAAATCTAATCAATCTGAACCGGTTTTTTTTCAAATCAAGTTCGCAGCATTTCAACTGTTTCAACACAAATTTTCAAAAGTTTGTCCAAAGTAAAAATTGCTCTTGCTGCACAAGTCTCTCTCAAACGTGTTTTTTTTCAGAAACTGAGATGAAGAAGAACAAAGCTCATGCTGTCCCTAAACCGCCGCCAGAAACGTACCAGCAACCACCTGTAAGTAGCTGCGATGCCTACAAAGCGTCTCCGGTTTCCATAGTCACTGGCGTCCAATTATGTTCTTTTTTTTCAGTTGGCCCACCCTCGGCCGCACCAAACTACGTCACAATCGTATCCGAAAGATCGCGTAAACGGCAACGCCAACGTCACAGAACATGCGATGCGGGTGAGTTGCGTTGGAAATTACGTAATGTGCTGGTTGGTCGCTTTACGGTTCGTCCTGCTCATCATTTCACTTTTCACGGTTGCCAAGACTTCAAGGCGATAAACAACAGCAGAATTTGTTGATTTCAAGTTCAGACGAAATGTTTTTTAGAAAAGACTCGTTTTGAAATGTCCTATTTTTACGGCGAAACAATCGAAGGAACAACTTCTGCTTTCACTGGTGTATTGCGAAACCAAAAATATTTTCGCTTTATGGTTTCTGCAGAAATGCGAAATAAGTGGTTTTACGTTGATGTTTATGCACTTCAATTAAAAATTTCGCACATCAAGAAACTGAGTTGTCGTTTACTTAAACGGATAGATCCGATGCTTCCTACGCAGTCTTGAAAAGTATGGAAAAAATCTTCTCATTTTCCAGTTTGAAAAAGTCTGGAAAAAATCCTTTTGGTCTGTTAGTATGGACAAAGAAAATAATTTTCCAGACTTGATGTTTTGACATACATTTTCATGATATTTTATTCAAGATTGGTATAATTTGCTTAAATCGTGTTAAATATTACATAGCTGTATTTGACCTTAGGTCATACGGAAATGTTAAGTCTGGAAAAAGCCCGGAAAAGATCTTGGAAAAGTCTGGAAATTTATTTTCAAAATTGCGTGGGAACCCTGTAAACGAATAGATCCACAAACATAAGTTTGCACTGTGGAAACACCTGTTTGCTTTCAGTTTGACCGATGCGCGAGATGCACTCGTTACGCTGACAGGGTATCACGGAAATGCTGCAAGCCTGCAACTCATCTCAAGGCTCGGTCCACTAAGTTAATGTGTTGTTACATTCCTCAGGCCACGCACATTCCAGCGACTAACGCTCGGCATGTTCCGCCTTCCAAGCCACCGAACGTTGTGGCCCGGACCGAACCGGCCCCTGCCTCCCCGCTTGTCACCCCCACAGTGCCTGGGAATCATTCAACCGCATCCTCCGCTGCTCAGCCGTCGCTCGCGAGCACCACCGTGCGGCCCGAAGCTGCCACTGCGCAAGTGCTCTCGCCGAATGACGTAAGACAAAGTCCGTGACGTAGTTAGTACTTTGAAGTTATTGTAATTGTGGTGCTTTAATCTTACTCCTCTCCTGCGATTTGCAGACGAATGTTTGGTTACATACTCGCTGCAATCAGTGTTGATTAGCGAGTTACTGATATCTTTGCCAATGTTGCTTGTTTTGTGGGCTGCAAATGTTAGTAACCCTCCTCCTTAGGTAAAAAAACGGGTATTGGCATGCGCGGCTGCACCCGCGAGATTTTGGACAGTTGTGTGCTGCACGCCTGCTTATTCTTGGCGTTCATTTCGCACGCTGAGCTGTTTGTCGCTCTTTCATTCTATTTACCCGCCGTTGCAGCAAAATGATTGCCGCTATTCAATTGCGAAGGGACAAAGAAAGGTTGTAAAGAAAATAGCCTTTCCTTTAGTGACGCAAACATAACATTCTACCTTCGGACCAGTGGCTCTTAACGAGGTCCCAGTGATAATTCTGGGGAGGTAGGAGGAATGGCAAAGTGAACAACTTATCTGCATTATCACTATTTGCTCTTTGTTCTCGCAACTCGCTTTGTACTGCTCGCAACTCGCTTTGTACTGCTCGAAACTCGCTTTGTGCTGCTCGCAACTCGCTTTGTACGGCTCACAACTCGCTTTGTACTGCTCGAAACTCGCTTTGTATTGCTCGAAACTCGCTTTGTGCTGCTCGTAACTCGCTTTGTACGGCTCGCAACTCGCTTGGCACCGCTTCGAAGTCGAGTTTGTATTACTCAGCGTCTGGTGCGAGTTGCAAAACTTTTTTACATTTTCAAGCGCGGCGATTGTTACGCAGGCGAACAATGCGACGCTGGCGGAAGAAAACTCGAGCAACATGAAGACGCCTTCTTTGACGTCGCCTGATGGGCCACTCGCTCCAACGCTCCCCCCCAAGAAGCCCGCACCTGCTGCTGTTTTTGAAGAGCCCCGGCCGCCCGACCCTCTCGCCAACAAAAAGGTCAGCCGCAGTGGGGGGATGATTACGTCAACATGTCGTCTGTGAAAAACGAATACTTATTTCTAGAACGATCGTAGTGGATAGATCGTAATTTTGCAAAGTATTTACTCGAGGTACTTAAGATTTCAGCTGATGTTTAAATATATTCGTGCAAACACACCAACCTTTGCCAAAGACTGAAACCAGGTTCTCTTTAGTGAGAAGTCTTTAAAAGGAATAAAAAACACCGATAACGTGAATGACCGAGGGTGACAAATAGTTATTTCCTTGGTGATCAGTGCCGGCAGTTTACTTGGAACTTGCTGAAAAAACAACTCAGTTGAAATGAATAACTCGGATGTTTTTAAATCATGCACGTCGAACTTTTCTTAAATCGCGAAGCTTCTGTGTGCGGCGCATCACTAGGTTGAGATATTCCCAAACGACTGTGATTAACGTCAGTGGTAAAGCTTTTGAATTCATAGCGATTGCTTTGCCCACTGTCAGTGACTGGTGGGAGTTTGGTAGGCGTTGTCAACAACGTCTTTGTTGCGTCACTGAATGTCCTTGTTGCGTCAATAAATGCGCTTGTTGCGTAAATGCATGAATGGTGAATTTTACGCGTAACAAGAGCGCGGACCTGATTTTCTTTCTCACTCAGGCGGAGATCAAGATGAAGAACCGAAACTCGTGGAGCAACCTCGCCCAAGCCTGGGGGGTAAAACCCGGGGGGGCAGTAGGCCAGGGCGCTGGTTCCGGCATGATGAGCGCGGCGCCGCAACTGCCTCGGCCCACGAACGCGGCCGGGAGCTTCGAAACCTTCAAGAAACAAGCGGAGGAGCGGAAACACATGATGACGTTGCTCAAGCAGCAGGAGGAGCAGAGGAGGATGGAGAAGGAGCAGATGGAGAGGCAGAAGCAGAGGTGGGGGTGAAGCAGATTCGCGAAACTTGTAGTTGTCAAGCGTCACAGCCGACACGTGGAATAAACTAATGCTTTCGATATTGGCGACTGTATAGTTCGCAATAAGAATCTACGGCAGGAGTTCCCAACCTTTCTCGTGCCATGCACCCCCTTCAGCGTTTCAAAAGATTAGCATGCACCCCTTCAGAATCTCGGCAGATGAACATGTGCCCTTAAAATTTTTTATGACAAAATATTTTATTTGTGATTATTCAGATATATTCAACAATAAGCATATCAGGATTTTTGTGAATATTATTCAGTGATATATGTGTAGCAGTATTTGGAAATAAATAATATGTAAATATATTTTTCTCTTCTGTTGCCAACCTGAAATGTACCCCTTCGGTTTGACCAATGTACCCCCGGGATACATCTACCCCAGGTTGGGAAACCCTGATCTACAGTAACTCCGTCACTGTATTTCATTCCGTGATATAGAAATGTTACTTCAGCCAAGGGGCGTGGCAGGGGCGGCTGACGTTGACGCATTAACAAGAATTTAATTGGTGTTTGGTTGCTAGGAAACCGAAGTTAAACGTACACAGAGGATATTGTGATGCGATCGACTTCTGCAGGACGTCTCGAAGGTTCTTTCCTAGTTACCTTCGCAACGCACATTAAAGTGTCGTCGTGCTGGCAACTTATGCTCACGGCGTCTCATTGATGTGCTAAAGAAACCTACAACTTGCCTGCCTCAGTCGTTGTGATTCTTGGCTGGGACCGCAAAGCGTAGAACAGTGTTTCTCAAACTGTTGTATTCCATCGCCCCGTTTTCACTCTCGTCACGTCGTTTTCCCCCCAAGCCTGATAAAGCAAGCCCAAAGCAGTATTTTTGAATAATTTCATTTAAAGAAAGTATTAAATAACTGAACCAAGCCATTAAATAGCTGAACTAAGCAATTGTATTACTCACGACGCTAATATTACGTTTAGAATTCTTGTGAGAATAATCCGCACTGTAGCCGGCACATACGACGATCCAGAGTAAAATTTAACGGGTAAATTGCTTTAACAACAACCTCCAACTATTATCAGAGTAAATAAAAATTTACTAGAAACTAACAAGTCAAAATAGTAGGATACTGAAGTTAACTCAGTGATCGGTTAGCGGTGGAGCATTTTCGCCCCCTTGCCTCTCAAAATCTCCGCCCTCTTTGAGAAGCACTGGCGTGGAACATGTAATTGTTTGCCAGTTTTTGCCAAGTTCAGAATAAGTCCGTCACAAACTAAGAAATAAACAAAGGATTGAGAGCTCCGTTGAAAGAAGTGGCGCAGAACTGGTGACAACGTTTTGGTGTTTTGTGCTGAGGGCGCCTTTGGGGGGAGCCACGCTGACTAGGCGCTTGAGAGACGTGTCCGCACGACGAAAAGGCAGCAACTAGTGATTGTTCTTGGGGGGATCCCGCGTCTTCGTTCCATTCATCCTCCCAATTCAAGTTTTGTTGAAAATTAACTTTTTTCAATTGCAGAGAGCGAGAGGAAGCCGCAGCTTTTCACACCGGGCGCCATCAAGCGGCCGCCGAACCTCCTTCGATCGGTACGCACCAGGGCGCTGCTGAGTCCGGCGACGGCGACCGGCAAGGCAAGATCGCCAGGATGCGCGAAGAGCAGCGTCGTCGCCGGCAGCAGATGGCCGGGCAGATCGACATGAACCAGCAATCGGATATTATGAAGAGCTTCGAACAGAACATCCTGTGACGGAGCCGTTCGAAAGTACAATTAGACTCGCTTGGTTGATTCCTCGTTCGTTCGCAATACAAGCCCTCACTGCTGAGAAGCTGCTGTCGCCGTTTCCGCAATGCCCGCGCTTGAGTCTTTGTCTTCGCTTATGTAACAAATGGCAGTCGCGCCGGTTAACATCCCTCCCCCCCACTCCCCTCTCTCCCGCCGCGCCCTGCTACGATTTGTTCGAGTGAGATTCGCGCGTTGTTCTTGTCGGCAATTGTGACGTCATCGACGGATGGCGTAACGGATTGGGAAGCGAAAAGTCGTCGCGGAACTTTCGCGTCAGCAGATCGACGCGCGATCTGTGGTGCTCGCGATTAGGTCTTCTGGGGGTGGAGGGGGGGGAATGCAAGAGCGCGAGATCCCGTCGACTGACGTTTCCTTCTCTTTCTTGAAGCATTAACGATGAAATCGCTCGAGCAACCGCTTGTCGGTATCTTCGCCAGCCGAAGCAACAAGCGAACCTTGAACGTTATTATGGCTGCTGTTTCCGTGGCAACCGCCCTCCCTTCTGGCGCGATGCTTCTGTTTGTTTTTCGTCGTTTGGCCAATTTTGTTGTCGATGTGGTGCGGGTGGCATCTGCGTGAAAGTTGTTGAGAAAAAAGAAAACAAACAACTTAAAATCGTTTGGAACGAAAAGAAGGTTCTTTCAGTTTTTTCGGAAGCGGAAAAAGTCCAACCTGTGTTCCTTCATTTTGTTCAACGACAAAAATCAAAAACGGGGACAAAGCCTGGGTGGGACAAGACTTGTTCCGTTGTTAGCTTTGACAATATGCCGCATTCTTTTACTCAGTAAAAACGACTGAAATGCCGGTTTGTGTACGATGTCACGTGTCTTTGTGTTACCTAGTAACTGCGCCATTGTTGTCAGTGAACGCTTTTTTTCCTTTCTCACATCCAGAGAATGTTGTTTTGTCGTAATCGGAAATGCAATCCTTGCTGAAAAACGAGACGTTACTGTAAATACCTCGCGCGGCGCGAAAGCACAACGACGTTGCTTGTGCGACGTCATGTCCGGCGCTCGCTCCGATCCGTTTCTTGTATTTATTTTCGACCGCTCTCGACATCGCCACCCGGCGGTCGGTCGTGCGACGCCGCAGCGTGGGCGCGCTAGCATAATTTATTGATTCGCACTTGTCCAGGCGTCGCGTTCGCTTGTTGAGACGCGCGACCTGCTTCAAAGGTCTGCGCCCGACTTTTTCGTTCTGTATTTCGTTGTCGCGGAATCCTCCTCCGCTTTTTTTCGATTCGTCGTTTATTTCTTCTGTTGCTGGAGAGCGTGCGATGCGCGACTTGTTCACACACACACACACACACACCTTCGGTTGTAGCTGTTGTGGACAGTTATGACGACGGCGAATAAACTTGTTTTCATAATAATCGCACCGAGACTGCGTTCTGGTTGACCGCCTGCCAGGACAGGATACGTGGAATCAGCAGATTATTTTAGGATGAGATGTTTTTGCAGACACTGCCAGGTTTTTTTGAAGGATTTACCTTAATGCTGACCGCAAAGACATTTTGAGAGACCTCAACCCAATAGGCGTTGCCAGGGGGGGGCCTACGGGGCCATGCCCTCCCCCAAATTTTTGGAACATATAATCATTTTGTGCTTTCAAAGGCAGTAACCCAAACAAAATAGTGTTATTCGCCTAAAATCAAACATTTTGGCCCCCCAAAATTTTTGGGCTGGCTACACTACTGTTCAACCATTTATCTGAACTCTGAGAACAAGGCTTTAGTGTATTTTGGTGCTGGTAGTAAAGCGAGTTTTTACTGTATATTGAGTCCGTTGAAAAAACTAGAGAGACGGATTCGGTCTCTCAATGCACCTTAAAAACTACTGGCCACTAGTATGTCGGTGACGCTGAAGAAAACTTGAGCAGACAAATGCGGGTTGTTTCAAGGCAGTCAGCAGGACCATGGCAACACAGAACTCAACTTCGATTCAGAAGCGATGGTAAATTTTAAAGACTTCGCTCAAACACCCATTAGCGCCAATACCCTGAAACACTTGAGCAAGTGCACACCGTCGCGTTATGTTTCACTTTGAGAATCCCTATTCAGCAATACTGGAGTTGCTGTGCCGCCTGATATGGGCACCTGCATGTCATTCGCTGTACTCCAAAGGGAGTAAAAAGCAAGTTTAATGAAGTTGTATTTCTTTGTGGTTCAAAAAAGCGAGACCAGTTTGGCAGGCAGCATTTTGAAAAAAGTCTAGAAATGCCCAAAACTTTTCACCCCAGCCGTTGAGCTCACAAGATTCAGCGTTTGCGCTATCATACATACAACAGTCTATATTATTTCGTAAATGTGCTTGAATCTTTTATTTTATGTCAGGAATTATAAAGGTGCATTGTCTAACATTTTGCTTTGAAACAACCTTTACTTTATAATACTCATCCTCACACGGGAGCGTTTCAAAAACAAAGTGTACGACAAGTAGTATATCACTAAATGAAAACACGAAAAAGTCACGCATTTCAAAATAACGTATTCAGAAGATGTTCAAAGCCTTCCAGTGGTTTTCCTCTTTAATGAAAAACAAAGAGCAACAATACACTGACGTCACTATGCCACACAATGAAAATCAGTGCATCAGGCTACACACTATTTCATGCATGCAAGAAGAAAATGCATAATACAGTACAATCACTTGGTCGCCAAAGTCAGCTTGTTAGATTTTTCTCACCAACGGCACTATGCGCAAGTTGTATCTCACTCTCTATAGTCTGTCAGGTAGAGAGCTGCAAAATATTTTTTGAAAAAACCCGTGAAGATTCCTCTAAAAACCCTGATTGGATCAGAAACAGTGACGTAACTGACGGGGGGTGCGCGCCGCCCCCCCTGGCAAGCTAAATGTAAAAAATGGGCCCCCCCTCAGAGATTTCATGAACTGCAGAATATGAAAGTGCTTCTACAAGTTTTGGAAATCCGCTGCCCTTGACATTTTAAATAGTGCAGTGCTTAGCAAACCAACAACCATCAAATGAATCGTAACTTCAAAGTTGTTGCAGTGCAGCGGCGTGCATTGTACAGTACATCATCTTGAACGTGCATATTGTTTGTGACGTAATAATCGTTTTTTCTGGCCATCCCAGCGGATACCGCGGCTTTTGTCTGCGCAGCACACTTTACAGCTCCTTGAAGTGAAGTATGCGATTAAGTCCATTGAATGGGTCGCGACCTAAACAAGGGTTGCGATTTCGCAAAGGGTCAGAAAACAGGTGGCGCCGAGGCGATCAAAACCTAAACCTGGGTTGTAATTTTACAATCTTGTCTGTGTCTGTTTGCAGTGTAGCGTAGGCACTTGAGAAAAGAGTAGAATGCTGACACTGAAAACGAACTTAGCAACCTACGGCCAAAAATCATCCATACAATCAACATTTTTGTCATGTTAATAAACGCTGTTTGAGGCTTGGTTCGCAAGATGTTCACCAAACTCAGATTTCAGTCACGCTCGAAAAAGTTTTGGGATCGCTGGTCAATTAAGCGATATGCAATTATTGTCAGGAGTCGTCTGATAAACACCCACATCCGGATTCATTATCATTTCTCAACTTTTTCTTAGTATTGCGAACGCTCTACACGGCTGTTTCGCACTAACGTTATCAATCAAAAATTTAGGTGTGTATCCCATTTCTTTATTTAGTGATCTTTGTAATGTTGATTATGCAGTACAGATTGCAGTTTTGACAACGAAATACGAATATGTGCAACATAACTATTCGAAGTTGGAGTAAATATGAAATCTGGTGCTCAAAAACGTAAAGAGAAAGCACAACAGCAATTTCAAAGTTCTGCTGCAAAGTCCAGAGAGCCGACGGAATTTT
>JGI24158J21664_10002453_pt1 | contig 22498 bp, 15 predicted proteins | sample Ectturendosymbi3_FD_21664 | JGI IMG/M metagenome (IMG submission 21664)
AGTTTGAGGTCCTGGTTTTCAGCCTGCAAAACCTTGACTTCTTCATCTTTGGAATGTAGCCTCTGCTTCATGTCCTCATATTGTTCAGACAAGAATTGTTGTCTCTTTCTAAGCTCTTTGATTTCTTCAGTTAACTGAAGTAGCGAGGTGCTGTTATCAACAAGAGACCTAGATATCTTGTCAAGCTTATCTGAAATGTTCTTTACATCATTCTTTGTAGCAGGTGTTGCCATCTTGCTTCTTAACAGCATCAGAGCACACAATTTGATATTTATAATAAGCCTACAAACCTTATTCAAATAGAATGAAATTGCTATGGACTGTAGTAGACACAACAGATTAAACCCTTCTAGTCAAACAAAGCTGGCTGAAATGGTCATGTGACAAGTACAGTACATAAAGAAAGAAGGGTGTAAGTTTAGCCTACAGTTTGCACAATGCAAGGAAGAAGCTCCTTACAACTTGCCAGCACTGAAAGCATAACATTACTTGTCTATCAGACTGTGACCCATTTACAGATGTCACAGTCAGCTGAGACAGTCAAGCTGTCCAAACTTGTCATGTGACCAGTTCAGCCAATCATGTTCGGCTGGTGGCAAAATACCTCCAAGAATGTATATTTTGCCTCATAAGGCAAAACATGAGTGTATATTGTGCCTCATAAAATAATTGCAAATTGTGAAATTATTTTCTTTTTATGTGGCCTGAATAAAAACATGTGGTGTAATGTCTTTCAGCTGTAGTTTGAAAATATTTGGCTGAAGGCAAAATAGCTCCAGAGTGATTATTTTGCCTCATGAGGCATGAGGCAAAATACGTACTGCTTGAGTAATACAAAAATATCGGCATCGGATATCGGCAATGAAAATTGCAAAACATCAGTATTGGCACAAAAAAAAACATATCAGTCAAGCTCAATTAAAGGTCAATCAAAATACTTCATTAAGCATTGTTTAAATTATGTTTTGACTCTTGCAGGTTGCTTCACTCCTGAACATGCATGTTTTTTGAAAGCAGTTTTGAAAGAAATTGGTCAACCCAGGAGAAATTCAGATTTGGAGAAAATTTCACTAAAGCTTTTAATGTGTAAGTTGTTGATGCTGTTTTGACAAACTGATCAGGAATTGACTTGTAAGAAGCTTCAGTTTTGTTGATTGAGAAAAATTATACTTGCTTCTCAGTGAAATGAAAGTGAGGTGCTGTAAATGGTTTAGTGTTTGATTTCCTTTCAGCTATTATCACTATGTGTTGATACTTCCAAAGAATAATGGCACCCTACTTTTTTTAATGTGTAAAGATAATTGGGCCTTGCTCAATGAGATTTATAATGATAATAATAATTCTTTATTGCAGACTCATGGTCCATATCACAGACACGATCAAACAACACAAGAGCACAAAAAATGGTTATCCATAGTGCCTCACAGAATAGGTGCTTGCACATGACCAACACTGGTAGGAGCAAAACACTTTAACAGCACCCCAACTGTAACGTCATTCACCCATCATAATACAGGGAACCAGTATTGGGGGAGAAATGTAGGGATTATATCATCAAACTTTGAGATAAAAAAGTAACAGGGAAAAAAAGTAAAAGAAAAGTAAGGTGGTGGTGCACATTGGTGTACAGAGGCATGCAAACCGTTCCAATCAAGGTTTCAAATGCTTTGCAACACATTTGTCATGAGATCAAAAGCCAATTAATTTTCCTGAATTTTAAAGTAGGATTTGGTGATTAATGTTTTACCAGTCATATGTCTTACTTTTTGTATGCTTGGTTTGCACACTTCATCTGCATACTGGATCAAGTTACTAGAGAAAACCTAGGGTGCCACGAAGCACATGGAAGATTTTCATTGTTATGCAAAAAGAAACTGATGAGACGCGTACACTGGTACAATGCATCAACAACTATATCAGCTGGTCACCATCATACAGGGGCGTTAAATAATTGTGGAAAAATGAAGATTTGTAAAAGCATCAGACATTTGAAGAGATTGGATAAAAAAGTTAGATGAAGATACACAACGTGAAAAGTGATGCAGATTATCTCTCAATAAGGCATGAAAAGTCTTGACATGATGGTTAACGTGGTGTGGGTGTACACTTACAACTCTGTTGTATGTAATGCATAATTCAGTAGGCATTATTGTATGCAGCATGTAAACACGTCATCAGGTTTTTTTAAAGGAAAATGTTAGGTACCTGGTATGGATCTGTAGGGACCCGATTTCTTTGATTCTAGGGACCTGATTTTCTGATTTTAGGGACCCGGTGATAATTTTCTCTGATTCTAGGGACCCGATTTGAACATTCTAGGGACCTGAATCGGGTGCCTAAAACGCCTCAAAAAATCCTGGCTTCATACTAGTGTGTATTTGCTCCACAATTGGCAAGCATACATTGGCATGCAATAGGCACGCAATAAAGTGGCATGCAATAGGCACGAATTTGCAATTTTCATTGCCGGCATGCAACAGGCACGAAATAAAACTGTACACCAATACTGCAGGAGAGCACTGATCAGATGTGCCTTTTGGCTTGTTTGCTACACAGTACGGCGATTTCACTTGTCTCTGAATATTATCATCATCATCCTACAGTGAGGCATTTAGCAACACACCAAGGTGTTTCACTTGTGTCAAAAAATTGTAGATGTAAACCGTTCAGAAAAACATTTGATGGAGCAGATTTTTTATACTGTTTTGGGCAAAAAAAACACCAATGTTTTGTTACAACAAAAGGCACTTTCGTTTCAGCAGCATAGTCACCACAAACATCCAGAAGACATTGGAGTCCACTAATACTGGGGCTGAAAACACACATGGACGGTGATTAGCCCAGTGGTAGAGTGTCTGCCTACCAATGGAAAGGTTGGGTGTTTGATCCACATCCACTGAGTGAATTGCCGTAGTGCTCCTTGGGCAAGAGTGTTCACCGCAACCGCCCCATCAAAAAAGCATTATTCAGGTTTCGGCCTGCTGCCAATTGTTTGATAAATCTGTTGCATTTCATGTGATCAATAACACACATTAAATACACACATCATCAGCAAACATTAGATGATTCACAACCGCAGTTCCCACAGTGTATTCCACCCTGGCTGAACCCAGTTGATCTGAGAGTTCATCAAGGTAGACAGCAAACCTGCTTGCCTTACCCCATTGGTTACAGTAAAAGGGGACTTCTTAGATTCAAGCTGGTCATTGTTTTGTTGGAACACTTGAACTAAGGTGGATAATAGTAGCAGTTTTTATGGTCAGTTACTGTTAAACTAGAAATGTGCAATGTTTTAGTTCCTTCTTCAGTAGTTTTTAAGAAACAAAGGTACACATTACAACTACAACATTTCTAATAGGTGTTGAACTGCAAGAGGATGAACAAAAGTGTTCATATTGGTTTAAATCAAAATCATGTTCTGTTTTTAGGGTGCTATCTAGGTTTCCTGCATATACATGCTCATCAGCCACTAACAAAAATTTGAAACAGAATTTGTTGTAAGATGCTCTGTTAATAAGCATCAAACACTCTAATGCAACATGTTTTCCAAACCAATGAAGTTAATGAAATCATGAAAATGTACAATCATCACTAAGACATCACTTGGTTTCCTACAAAATTTTTGAACCTACTTTTACAGTTGAAAGTAGTTACAGTAGGTCAATAACTCAGTGACCTGAAATAAGCAAACATAAGGCAGGATGAAATCAAGATTTTATAAATCCTTTTTTCGAGTTTCTGATATAATGTAGCTAAAGTAAGGGATGGGATGTTTGGGTTTAGATTGAAAGCAAGTTTAGCGTTGGGCTTGGCATGCTTTAATTTTTTTTGTTGATAATTTGGCAGAGTGGTTATTCACGAAAAGACTACTGCTGTTTTTTGTTTAGAATGATCAACAAGGGCTTGTGCCTACCTGTACTTCAATTGTAAATGCTATAAAGCATTTTTTGATTATATGTCAGTATGTTCTACTGGTCCATACTTTTGATCACTATGCTATTGTTATTGTGGATCAAGTATGATTGGGAACTGCTATTTTATTGGCAACTACTGATCCTTGGCCATTTAGTGTTGTTGATTTGCAGCTGTTGATTAAATATTTTTATCTCTGGATGTTCATACTTTTAGTTTGTTGTTGAAAAAAAAAAGAAAACCAACACGCTTGGTCTAGTAGCCTTTTAACTGTAGAGCAGTCAATCTCATCAACTTGGACTTCCAAGAGTCAGTTATTAACAGTCACTGATTTTGCTGACCTCATGTCAGGTATGTAGAATACTTGCCCTCCCCTCTTTGGGTGCAAAATAGATGCTGCGTTGAGAAAGAAAGGTAGAAAGGTCAGCACCCTCAGGATTGGATTACGTCTAATGTGTTTCAGAGGCCCTAACAGCAAAGTTGTAACCACAAGCAACATTTAAATTAAATTGAGTGTTCTTCTTAGCCACAGAAATGCTCTGAATGTGCCAAAACATTTGTAGAGCTTTTTGCGATAAGGTAATTCTCAACTGGCCATGGTGTTTTTTCCTAACAGTCAAGGTTGTGAAGTATTTTTAAGCTGGTCTCAGCTATTTTGCATGAAGCGTTTATTGAATAAGAAGCTTTTAAATTGAGATGCAGTTCTGGGGATCTGGTTGGATTGTTTCCACCATCATTATTTCAAGTTGTTTTGGGGCATACTGCCTTACAAACACAAAACGTAGCAATGATTCTATGTCTTCTACATGCTTTCATTTTTCGAGGATTTTCATATTCCTTAAGAGTTGATTGTATCTCCTCCGCAAAAAAGCAACGACAGTAAATCTTTTCTCCTCTTTAAAGATTGTTGTCATGACTATTCCAGCAGACTTCTGTGACTTAACTTACCAGTTCCAGCGACGTTGGACCACGCCATTGCAATTGTGTTTGGATTGTGGTTCATATTGATGTATTTAAATTTTGTCACTTGTTTTAAGTCTTCCAAAGAATGATTGTTCTCCCATTGAGTTCATTGCAGCTGTTAACCCTTTGAGCTTTGGGTCATCTGTTACCTGTCATGTGACCCAGCAGGCATGTCATACACTTTTACATTTCCAAGCAAATCAACAATGTTGAGAGTGCTGCAATGGCTTACTTTGAGCACTGATGCCAATTCATGAATGGTTATGCACCTTTCACCTCTGATTTTAAAGTATTTGCTTTTGCTTTGTTGGCAGGGTTGAAATGTCTGTCTCTTAAGCTTGCATTTTCCAGTTCTTAAGACTTTTCTAAATTCTTCATCAGATAGTGGACCTTCACACATTCCTATAGTCTCAGGTTTCATATTTGTAAACACTTCACAATCTCTTGTGAATGTTACTAGGAGTTCCTCCTTCAGCAACAAGAATTGAATACTGTTTGCTTCAGACAGATTTCTAACAAAGCTACCGTTACGAAAAAAACTCAGTTCAGCCGATATCCTTACCTAAATCTGACAAAACACAGTTATACACTTCTGTCTCATGAGTATGTGTGCCTCAACATTGAAACCAAATTTCAACAAATAAAAAATCGTGCCACGTGTGACAAATATTGCGTTGTTTGACCCATCCGAACTTCAAAATTTGCTGCGGTAGAAAAAGGCGAGCATGCAGCAGTTTTGCAGCGTGTTAGATAAGGGCTTAATGTTTGTTTCTAGCATTGAATATCGTCTCAGTGCAATCATTGGACGTGTCACGCCATAATACCAATCACTCGCACCTGCAGAGTCCTCGTATGCAACGATTAACACTCGACCAGTGACCTTGCGGTAATGATTGGCTTCTGCGCAGATCGTCGACGTGCGTGGTTGCTTTATGAGTTCATGGACCACTATTCAGCTGGTAACATGTGGAGGAGAAATGTGGAACGGGGAGCTTTAGGGGTTCCCGACAGTGTAATTGAAGAGAACCGTTACAATTTTCCGGATAATTTGAAAGAACAAAAGTATCGCACCATGTGGTATTGGATAAAATCGAAAGGTTATCGTAAGTGTAATTCGTTTTTCTTTATTGTTAGTTTATGGAGGCATATTTAACAGCGTTGTGGGTGGTGTATGCGTTAAACGAAACTGTTTTTGAGGTGGAAATTGTGAAACAGTGAGTGGGTGGTGATTATCCGGCTGCAACTAATGTGCTTTAAGCAATGGAAAAAGTGGCTTCCAGAGGCTGAAAAATACACGAGTATCTGTACTTTTCAACAAGCAATTTAAGCGATGATAGCTGCGTCTGACCAGTGGAAAGTGCAACTGGCTTAAAATAGCTTTGTTTCGTAGTGCACACAATTTTTATGTTATTACGGTACCCATAAAGTGCGTTTTTTGTTATTGCTTTTGTAGCATGCACTTTCGATACTGCTTTTTCGATGCCGACGATACCAGTTAATCAAACCAAATCATTTATGTTGTATTTTAAGTAGGCCTCATTAGTTGACCACCGTCGTAAACTGATAATCGATGTCTTGCGTGTAACTTTTTTCCGGAACCACTTACAATGTATGCGAGGTTATTATTATCATCAGATATGTTGAATTTTGAGTGTTGTCTGATTTCCAAGAAGACCAACGTAATGCTGTAAATTCTTGGAATTTGCAGGTACTGCTTGGGAAGTAGCGGAAGGTCTACGAGCAGTGAAGCTGTATGTCCCTCCAAATTACCCAAAGGATGATTTTGTGGAAATAGCCTGTGAGTGTTATTGCACTTTTAAAAGCTTCATCGGTCTATTTGTGAGAAAAAGGTCGTGGGAGTCTGCGAAGGGTTTTGGATATTGCTGCAGTGCGACTGTCTTTATAAATATTTTCTGTTTTCCGAGCGTCAGTGTTATAAATGCCTGCATGAAACAAGAAATCAATTCTAATAGCACCTAAAAGATTTTAATGTGGCGGCGATAGAGTTGAAGGCGCTTCAAAGCCTAGTTTAGTGATTACCAAAATGAGTCTAAAAATAGTTACAATCGCTCAGATCTTCACAACTCGCCGTGTCTGCGAGTCAATCTGACTTTCACAGTGCAAAATCGAATAAAGAGCAACAGGTTCTAGAGCAGGGGTCTCAAACTCAAATTGCGTTGAGGGCCAAATTAGTAACCCGAGGGCCGCATTATGACGCTGACGCTGCAATGGCGGTATCTGAATCTTGCTGCGAACACCAGGTTTCCTTTCATATGTTATTTCCTGCGAAATGTATCGTGAGTTACCGACAAATCATTTCTAGCCGTCTCTACATTCTTTTGAAAGGAACTTGTTCACTCGCTGGCCGAGAACTTTTAAACACCGATGAATAAACTGAATAACTTAAATTTTGATTGCATGAAAATACCCAAACGCATCGCGGGCCGCATGCGTGAGACCCCTTTTCTAGACCACTTTCCACAGTCGCAGCCTAACAAGTCGTAAATCGCCAGGTCGGATTAGTGTCCTGCGTTTTACTTGTTACAAGCAAATAGCGCCAGCTGGACTTTTCTTTTTGGTTAACTTTTAAACAATTAACAAGAATCTCGTCTCATAATCCATTAACATTCGTCAAAAACTGTGCTCAGTTGATGCACGTTGTTAATCCACTGGCCAGTTTGGAACCACTTGACACACTGATTTCACTGAACCTGGATCGCCAAGCGTGTTTCTTTCTATGTTATCGTCAAAGAGACCTACGCCGTTATCACCCATTCAACACAACACTTGTGTCATGAGTAGTGTGTTGCGTCCTTAACTGTTCTCCGGTCAAAAACAAAATTTTCACAAAGATCTGTTACAAGGTATGCGGGTTTACGCGTTACCTGTTGTTTTAGATTTGGACAAATGACATTCATGTGGCGCGCGACTGTGTAAAAAACACGCATTGGGTTTACCACATTAGAAATGCTTACTTCCATATTTCTGCAAAGTAAAGTCAAAATTCGTTATCATTATTTCGAAATGATATGGAAGTGGATCATTGCCAAGGAAGTTGCACCAAGCAATCACAGGTTCATTAAACTGTCCTGATTGACAAGAAGTTTGCAAAAGATCAAAAACATTGTAAAATTTGTGTTCGTAATGTTGAAAAGGCTTCAACATTTCTTTCTAACATCGTTTTGGACCTTTGAAAAATGTTTATTAAAAATCTACTATAGAGCATGGTTCTGTTTTAAAGAATCTTGACACGCACCGTTGAACTTCTATTTTATGTTGCGTTTTCGAAATTGCTCAACTTCATTCAAGATTATCAAAATAACGACAGATTGTGAGCATGTAGGACACTTTTACTACACCGAAAACCTAAAGTGGGCCGCGGGTTGGACATAGTTGGTCTAGTAACTCGTGATGAGTCTGATCATTTCACTGTTTATACCATCTTGCGGCTCCCGGTTGCCACTATTACTTGTCATCCGCTTCGACCACTCTGCAGTCCACATGTGAGCAAACTCAGGAGTCTTTAACAGCTGCCGTAGCATGTGTGTGTACTACCACTATGCTCCGCACAATTGAATGACGCGCACGAACTGCATATGAGCGTTGTACAGCTCCACCCCACCGCCGGAAGCAAATACATACCAGCAATTGGTTCTAAGGAGAGTGCGCAGGCTAAAGACAGTAAAAAACAATATTTGCACCAGTTTCGTCCGGGTAATTCTCAGGGAGCATTGCTAGGACATGAAAAGAGTAAATCTGATTTAAACAGTATATGTCGCAAAAAACAAGAATTTTCTCGCATACAGAAAGATGTTTCCCGTGATGTGACTGCCGATATTTTGGACCAGAATTAAACAACTGAAACCCATCCTATCTTCACGAAACTTCGAAATAAGTTCATGAATTTGGCTTAACATCGCTGACACTCATCAATTCTGACACAATCTGTCACTTAACGGTATTTTCAGAAATATTATTAATTGTACGTTTGATGCTGTTGAGCTAAAGCTTAATATCACCACATTGATGTCAACAAAGCAAGTGCTTCAGATGATATTTCTGCGCAGTGTTTAATATAGGCTGGGGACGAATTGTTCTGTCAATAGCTTTTGTTATGTTTCGCATGAAGCTCAACATGGTTAAAGTTGTCTTTAAACTTGGTTAAAGACTAATCTCCACTCTCGGTTGATTCTTGTCAGCGTTTCCAGCCGAAATACACTTGTTTGAGCTTTCACTGGCTTCACTGCTGCGGTTCTCATTCTCCCTGTTTCGTTCTTTCGCACTACTTCGCACCTACTCAGTCCGGTCATTACATCCACTCTGCCTGATGTTATGTGTCTCACACGCGTTCCTTTAGCGTTCCACTGCCCGCGTGTTCGGGACCAGAGGCCTTCCAGTACATCATTCTTAAACAGATGATTGCATATATTGCTAGTCAATAAATCTGTTTTGGTGTCTCACAACACCACTGGCACTGACCTTTTGTGTTGCTTTTGCCAGGGCCAGAGCCTTCTCCACCAGCACCACAACCCACCCCGGTAAGCAAATGACTTGTTGCTCTTCATATTTTGCAGTCCTTTGCGTTTTGCAATGACAGTAAAAGTCAACATATTGTCGCAACTATCATACATTTGTTGTTTTCTGTTTTGAGTCGTATACCCTGAGTGTCCACCTCGCAATTGATGGTGCTACGGGCCCATCGTTCATGCGAACCAATGCTTGTCAGTCGTGTAGAGAAAATTGCTGGCCTTTTGCAACGGCGTGTTACTACCGCCCAGGAATTATGTGCGACAGCTAGTGAGGTCAGAAGCGCTTCATGTGATCATTAATGAGTTCACTGCATGTGGGGTTGACCTGCTGTTGTCAGTTGGTCACTTTGTAGCGTGATGTTTTGCTATTCCCAGGTTCCACCGAAACCGAAAATAATGGTGAGCTACTGCTGGGCACATCCAGCTATACCGCGAAAGGTAAGGTGCTTTTAAACAACTACAAAATTTCTGGTTTGCACGTTGTGACGCTTGCAGTTTTGTGACAGAGGCTAAAGTAAAGGTCTGGTAAACACGTAACGTAAATTAACTCGCTTGAAAACAGGTTTGGAGACTTAAAGCGTCATTTCTTCAACAAGTTAGCTTACTGTGGTTGGTGGCAGAAAAAGTACAACTTTATAATTTAGTCGTCATCGCTCTAAACTTGTTTTTCATCCTTTTCTCTAAATAGTATTGCGTACTATCTTTGGTGTTTGATCACACAGATTTCTGCTAAGCTGGAGAAGTTAAACTATGAGGTCTGGATCGACACACAAGAGATGCGCGACAACATGTACAGTAAGATGGCGGAGGCGGTCGAAGATAGCGACATCATTCTGGTGTGCATGTCGAAAAAGTACAACGAAAGCTATCACTGCGAAAAAGAAGTTTGCTTCGCAAGCGATCGAAAGAAGAAATTGATTTTCTTGAAGCTCGAGAAATTTACCCCAGAAAAATGGCTAGGTTTGTAATATTGTAAGCTGCTAACGTGGTTTGTTTTTTCTGCAATCACTCTCTTACCTTGTCACCATTTTTGTGATTGTCCGTATGCATGATGAAACGGTGTGTAGGTGGTCATGGCATGGTACAAGCGTTCCTATTACGGGCGCCGTAAAACGATGTATTATCTCCCGACGGCTGGAAACGTTTTTTTTCGAAGTCAGAAATTTTCACCAACCGGTACATTTTTGCCCTGACAAGTTCTCGTTGCAAGTATTACTTACTCAACGCCCGGACTTAGTTTCGAATGTAGTGAAAAGTTCGGGACGAAATTTTACCTCAACCTCAAGTGATTAGCGACATTTTGTCAGAGCTGCTGAAAACTTGTTCTTAATATACCTGCCAGACGAAATCACGAAGTACAGCACAAACTCATTGCATTGCAAGGCAAGCCGTTATAAGTTATTTTTTGACGCAGTTGCTGTCTTGCTTGTTGCGGCAGTCGAAAGTTGTCTATTCCTACAAGCTGCTGATTCGCCAAGCTTCAAATTATGAGAAAGGTGGTTAATTAATTCTTATTTTCACAGTCCTTGACTGCAGTGGTCTGTGATTTGACTGTCCCTGGTTATTGATCGGTTTCTGGGTTGATTAACAGCAAATTTGTTCCAACTCAGGCATCAGCGAACTTCCTTCACAAAGGGTCAAGTAAGTGTGCAAACTGACGATCGCGTTGCCGCATACCTATTCTGCTCGATACGTTACAGTGGGTACAAACAAAAATAAACTTAACGGACATTTTATTTACCAATACACTAAAACAAAAACGTAAGCCTGAGATAGAGCTGGAGCAAATAGCTCCGAAGATGGAGCAGCATCATTTTTATGCCGACTCCCAAAACCCTGGTTTTTGATAGCCAGTCGGGATCAGACATAAGTGAATCAGCGCTATCCTTTTGGGCGGGAAAAGTCTGCATTTCTATTTAGAATTTACCAAAGCAAAACACTAATTTAAGTGCAAGTGAGCCACCTAAATGCTGTATGATGAAACAAGTGACAAACTACAGAATCAATTTTATTAAGAAAGAATTCGGCGACGATTAGATTAAAAACATGACCCCGAATGAAGTTCACCATAGAAAGGAATGGCATTAGCAGGCAGGAAATACCTAATTTTTGTACTGAGTGCTTACTGATGGTAAATACAATGTAAAAAAGAGCTTTCGGGAGTAGAAGATCATCCAATCTAGACATGATCCACCTCACCAGACGTTTCTTTCCGGTCTTGTTTTTTCCTCTATCAACTGTAACACACTGAAGTTGGATCCATTGAAGGTGTAACTGCAAGGTTTTCTGCATCGCAAGGAAAATATCTTTTCCAGTTTTGTTCCATGCATGCTGTAAACAGCTGCCAGCTGTTCTGTTATGTGGAAATCTGCTCAGGTAGTGTAAAAAACTTCTACTTTTGTGGGTGTTGGTCAAAGCGGGCAAAAAATTTTCTTAATATCACCGAGAGTTACTGAAGCGTTTCATGTTCACAGGCGGATTTTTCAACAACTCAGCAATTATTCTCAAGCTGATCTGACCCAAGAAAACACCTTACTGCATTTCGTTAACTCTTTATTTTGTCAAAAACAAACATAATTTCCCGAACAAAATGATGGAGGTACGAGCAGTAACGCAACGAAAAGGCACGAAAAAATAACAAATTCTGCCAGTAACCCTTATTGGAGGTCTGTCGAAGATACATTTCGTATTCTGTTTGAAGATTGCGGATGTACATGCCAAAGAAGTAAATTATGTTGAAGCACGAAAAGTTTTTATTTTCAGGATAGTTCTGTAATTTTCAGGCACATAAGTTACCTCTGGCCAAAAAAAGAACAAATTCATTAACGACAATCCCTGGCAATCAGCGGCACACAAATGATCACAAACAAGCTAAAACCAAGTGATCTCATGCATGCAGTGGCGCCAACGCTTCTGAGTTAACGCACGTGCACGTACTGTAGTTAACAGCCAGTTTGTTCAGACACTTGACAGACTGATCTGCTGTTTATTTTGATGATTAGCATACGGCACCCGACAAAGTACTTAGACTTACGGCGCTTGTAGAAGAACTTATTTTGTGCAATTGCAGTGTTCAAACATGTACAATGGAATCCACATCGCGAGTAAACGCTTGCGTCTCAGTAGTCTTTGCAAAAGACTCGAAAGTGGTCGATGCAGACACCTCGACACCTTTCGTTGCGATGGGCGACAGGGTTTGCAGCACTGTCTGTTCGGCAACACTTGATTGGTTTACGCCGATGTTGCTGGCATCAGTTCAGGAAAGGTGCTTTCTAACAACTACGTGTAGGCGTTCTCTGACTAATCCACTTCCACAAACTGGCCAGTGCAAAATCAGGTTGACTGTCTTCCCGAACGCAGTTGCTGTGCTGTGAAGTAGCAGAGTCTTGGCACAATCCCTAACCTCGTCGTATGCTCGTTACTGTTTGTTACTATCACCGTAAGTCGAACAGGATGCATCGCATCACCACATGAACTTATCGGAGCGACTGCGTCCATGTGTCGCAATAATAACACATTGCAGTTTCTCTTCCGTGCTTGCTACATGTGAAAATTCGCTTTGGCCAAAGTGAGCCACAGTTACCTTACGCACAGCATTTCTTGTAACACGACAGGCAACCGTGGGTCCAACTGGGCACATCTCCACCTGCTCCAAAAATATGATACCTGTGCAAATTTTGACAGGACAAATTTTGACAGAGCACATAAAAATCAACTACTGCAAAAAAACAGCCTTAAATGCGAAATGTAAGTAGTTAAAAAATTAAGTTGAAAAATGATTTGGCCCAATTTGGGCCTGTTTTCCTGAGCAGGATTCACCACGGGTGCAAATTAGAGGTTGTGACGCACGTGACAGATTAGGAGATATATCCAGCTCCAGAAAATTTCACAAGAACGTCTCAGTTTAGCTTTTCACGTATCTGTACTGCTATGTTCTGCTCCTACTTCTCTTCTTAGCACAACTGAACATGCCAAAATGTTGATACTAGCAAAAAATCGACTTTCTTTGGCACAAGTCATTCACTGTTTGCTTTATACACTGTTTGCAGTAGTTGCCGTCAGTAAACGGCTTCCCTCTTGCCTTCACCAGCTAAGTGGCCTGGGCAGTGGTTCCCAACTTGAATGGCATGAACTGCCGACGCACTAACTGCATGCATGAAATCAAACGACGCATTGCACAAAAAATATTCGCGGTTGTTATTTAATGCGATTCATGAACTTGCCTGTGGCACAAAATGCGGTGTTATGTTTGAAACAGCTGAGCGCATTTCTCTTCGGCGCTTATTTTCGAGCGACACTTTGCTTTGTTAGCGGAACAGCGGAAACGCCAGCCTCCCACAAGAACGACGCAGCAAATGGAGTAAATCTGGAGAACTTCTTCAGATGCAAAAGGATCTAAGCTGGACATAAGCTTGCGATGTCCTAGGCAATGTCAAAATGTCCCGCCAATCGGGAACCCCTGCAATGTAAAAATGACGCCCCGGTTGGGACACCCTGGTCTAGGCGATACCGCGCACGCCGCAGATGCTGGTACGTCAACGGTTTTGTTGCACAACAGGTAACCACTTGTATGGTTATCAGCTTCCACAGAAACACTACTTTATCAATTTTCGTGAAACAGGCGATCCCTCGTTTTTTGTAGCCGTTCTGATGGCTTCAGAAAACAATATTTAATCAAGCAAGAAGCCAAAGCATACAAATGCAGTACTGTACCTGTACAAGAAGATGCCGTTTGACGAATATTTCCGTATCATACATGGTCAACTACCGTTTATCCGATATGCTGGAAACCGCTTACATCCCGGGTTTTTCAAAATACAGAGGGGTCCAAAAAGATGTATCAATTTTTGATAAAGTATCAACTTGTAATTAAAAAAACAATTCGCAATTTTTTCGTAGGCCTGACTGACTGACATGTAACTTTGGTGTGGAGTGAGTTTTTCCTCGTACACCATTTTTTTCAAGCACAGCTCAATTCGTGCTTGATCCAAGCTCCTTGGACCTGAATCGCTGTGGCTACCCACACATTGAAGTTTGTGATGACCCTATCTAACATCTCACGGGGAACTCTCCTGATCTCCGTTCGAATGTCACCAATGGTGATAGGTATGGAAATTTGCCTCGTTACTGAAAAGAATGAAGTCCAATAATCCAAGATGGTCATCGGTTCGCTGAATGATGGTTTGCACAAAAACACTTTCCTCAACCTTATTTGCATTGGCTTGAAGGCGAAGTTGCAAGATTTGTATCTTATACGGAAACAGGTGAAAGACCTGGTGCATTGTGCGCATTACTAAACTCCTTAATAGATCTGTCTCCTGGGATAAATGTCTTTTGGATTTCCGTAGAAACTGCTTCAAACGTTGTCTCACAGTCACGATGTGATTTTCTCTCCTGTTAGACCGTGGACGGCCACTGCGACCTTTCAGGCCATCGTGTACACTTCCTGTTTTCCTGAATTTGTTCAGGAGGCGCTTTAAGATGAGTCTGGTTGGAGCAGTTGCGAATACAGGGGGGAAGTTTGGGGCAACTTCATCCCCAAAATATCTGTGGCACTCGGTTGCATGGCGCCCCTTTGACTGATGTAAATGCGCCCATTTTTGGTGTGTATCCGAGTAGAAGCAGAGATTAAAAATACTTTATACTGAACAATGCTTTACACTTTGTTGAACTTCAGGATTTAAGTGCCAGACTTTTACCCAGCTTGTCCTATTCTTTCTTATCCTAAAAGTATTACAATCCTATTCTTTCTGAATATTACTGCTGTTACGTTATTTCTTTCTTTCTCGCGTAACTACTGCTCAGCCGCCAGCCTGAAGGTTATCGCAAACACAATTGTCGACTTGGCGCTGGGCTGTGCAAAATTTTTCTGTTTTTGTTACAAGCTGATTTCTTCAATGCCTTATGGCTGCCTTGACAAGAAAGGCAGTAGTGAAAATAGGAATGCAATACGGGAAACTTACAACGAACGCAACATTTTAGAAGCCTCCAAAGCGAAAAACTAGTTTAAGGACTGTTGCCAGCAGGATTGCCAGGTTGGCATTTTTTGTGCCTAATTCCAGAAATTTTGCCTTATTTGAAGTTGTTTTGCATGAAAAATTCCTGTTTGGCATGTGCGTCAGAGTTTGGCATGTTTTTGGCCTTTTTTAATGGTGTTAGCAAAAAAATGTTGTTCCCATGTTTTGAATACGTGTCTGTGTTTGTTTTGAGCTAAACTTCTAGATTTTTACAGCCTGTTTGGCATTTATTTAAATTATCTGGCATATTTCGCCCAGCGATTTGGCGTATATGGTCCATGTGAACCTCGAACGCCTGACATTGTTTCCGTGGGTTCCCTTTGACTGCATTTTCTAATAGGTATTTCGTGGAATTGTGACATATCTAATATATAGAAGATGCTTGCGGAATTGTTTTGTTTTTTTGTGGGTATGACTCATGAAACTGACTTTGCTGACTCATTCAACACATGAACGAGTGAGAATTCTGAATGCCCCTGCCCACGAAGATGTGTGTGACAACAATTTTTCAAAACTGATTATTTTTAAACCACGGAATAGAAAATCATCCGACGAATATCTTGAAACACTATCGTTTGCATAATGCGTGGTTTTATGCCAGGGATGGTCAAAATACGGCCCGGGCAGCCACACGTACATAGATGGTACATATTTCGAGTCAAAGTCGGAGTAAATTTATCGATTAGAATAGAATTCTCGAGATTTATTCCGTCTATGTGAACCACAGTGTCAGTGTGAAATATAACAACGCAAGGTTATAAATGTGAAGTGCAACTGAAGTAGACAAATGTAATATATGCGGCCCCCCGGTAGCAATGAAGTTTTCAATGTGGCCTTCCGTAGAAAATGTTTGCCCACCCTGTTGCGTGAGGATGCTATGGCGTATATTCACTGGTTTTCAAACGATTTCAACCTTTTATTTAGACCTGAGTAAATGCACTCCACTTATTTCGAGTGGGTTCTGAGCGCATAGGGTTAGTTTATGTCTTTTGACTCGCCTCTGGGAATCATCATGACATTGACATAATGATCTATAAATTATACTTAATATCCCGTTACGTACTCCTGTCGCTCTGCTGTTGGCATGTCGCAAGGTGGCCCTCTGACCAAATATTTGCATTGCACATTGCAACACCTTTTTCCCATCTTGCCCAAGTGCCACCAGGAATGGTCCATCGCATCGTGTCGCGATTGTCCTGTTAAAATCTTTATGGGATCATTCAGTTGTGGGCAGAGGTGGCCGGAGTCACTTTTGCAGACTCCGGCAATTTTTCCGGAAATTTTTCAAATTTGAGAATCCGACTCCTGTTCAGACTCCGGCTACAATCATCGAGCCAACCATCATTTACCCATGTTTTTACTTAAGATATGACCACACAGACTCCTGCTACCGTCGAAATTGAAAAGTGACTCCGGGTCCGGTTTTTCACAAATTTTTGACTCTGGGTCCGAAAGAAAAACGCAGAATCCTGCCGGAGTCGACTCCGGCACTCCGGATCCGGTGCCACCTCTGATTGTGGGCCCTTACAGCAATATATTTGTCTTTTTCTTTTGTGTAGCGCTTGAATCGTAGCTACTTGCGTTTGTTGTCCACAGGTCTCATTGCTGCCGGGAACCTTTACTACAGCTACTTCGATCAGGATTTCGACAAGGTTTTCGCTGAAATGCTTAAAGCTATCGAAGACTTCAAGCCGAAATAAAATATTTCTTCCGTGTTGCATGTTGCTGTCAGTTTTTCAGACAGGCTGTAGCGAGTATAGACAAAATACTTTATCATTTCTTCCCATTACGTTTGTTTGTAGTACCTGCCCCTAATTACCTGAGGTTCTTAAACATTGCATACTTTGTTTCGATTTGTACATTGTGTTACGGACTGGTTTCTCTGAAGGATAATAGTGCCTTTTTTGCAAATATGCTTGCTTTATTTTTGTCAATAGCAGGCAACGTTGCCAAAGTTGCTGCTGTGCCAAACTCAGGCAAGATTATTTCATGTGATGGTTTCGGTAAGTTACGTTGCTGCGGTGCAGGCCGACAATTTTTAAGTCTAGAATAGCGTTTTTTCAACCAAACGAAAAGATCGCTTAAAAATTGTTTTATAACGAAAAACGTTTTGATGTCAGCAAAAAAACCTGCTACGCAGCGTCATTCGTTTTTGTTGCAAAAAATCTTGACATTTCAAATGGTAGGAGGATTATAGCGTCGTGTTAACACAAAACTGGTGCATTACAAAGCGTCTTAGACTTGGTTGTTCTTTCAACGGAATATGTTTGTTTGAAACGAGCGTAGAACCGTTTGTTCATTATCAAGTGCGTACACTACAGTTTTGCACGGACGTTTGGTGCATTCTTAAGCTCATCTTTTCAATTGTAAAAGATGTTTCCCGTTTGCGCAGATGGTATGATTTTGTGGCATTTGAGCAGTTTTGTGAAAGTATCATGAAGTGCATTGCATATTTTGAGTCAATGTTTTTCTTTTTTCGGTGAAGTTTTGATGTTGAAACCTGAGATTCGCAGGAAGTATGCGAATGTTGTGGTCCTCGCTGAATGCATAAGGATGAAAAACCAGCTGGTTTCTTTACCGTTTTTCACTGAACGATCTGATATGGCAATGGAGCTGGGGAAGCAGTAGAGCTCGATAAGGAAAGAAACGCAATGTTTAATACTAAATTGCTAATTCATTTTGTGTATTGTAGTTATTTGCCGGACTGTTAAATGTTTTGCGTGGTCTCATTTAACACATGTATCTTGCTGTTGTTGTAAAGTCCGGAGCGACTGCGCTTGTGTCGAAGTGTTGCAAAAAACAGGGTGGTTTTAAATTTCAAACCACAGTGCAAACGAGATCCCCGACGATGTCTGAGTTGATGAGACTCAGTGAGTGCTAGTAAGCCATCCAATGTAATTACCCGCTGTGCGAGTTTCTCTGTTAACAACATACATGAATGGGTGCCTTTTCCATTAGAAAGCGATGATTTCCATCCACAGAGCAAGCTGTAACTTAAGACATTTTGTTTTTGCGACATCAATTAGAACTCTTGCTGTGAGTTTAAGTACTGTTGTATGATTCACTCCCGTTCCTCATATCTTTCCAGGATATGTGAATTGAATGGCTTGGCATTTTTTTCCTGTCGCTTGGCACAAACTTCCAACATTTTGTGAAAGGTGAAGTAATCATGGAGTTTAACAAAGACATGCAGTGCATGTAGTGGTAAAAGAACTGGTATCTCAATGAAACCAAACTCTTGACGAAGTGGCTCACAACCTACCGCGAGAAAATTTGTTTCTCAAGAAATATGCCTTGGTTCCTGATGCCTTTCAACCGTGAGTCCTTGCCAGATTGGTCTTTTTAAAACTGCTTGAAAGTTTAGAGTTGCTAGTTGGAACGTGGGAACATCAAAAAGTCTGCCAGGAGCTTGCTTCCGAAACTATTTTTCAACATCCTGTGAGTGCTACGGGTTTGTGGAAATGTTGAAGGTGTTGTCCTCGACCTTGTCATCGTGGAACATTTTCAGATTATTTTTTATTGAATAGGAATGTCGAAATAAGGTTACAGACGAGCACAGCAAGAGTAACTTGTGCATGCCATATCTCCGTTATAATGTGTCAGGACAATCTGTGGTTACGGCTGGGGTGGAAGTTACTCGTTTTCTCAAGCGTCTCTTGTTTTTGATATGCATTCAGTCGGTTTCAGTCCACCGTTTGTTGCGCAATTGAAGTTTCGCAACAATGTGGCTTCTGCGATACTTGATGCAGGTTAACGCTCTGAGTGGCTTTTNTNAAAAGGATTGGCAGGCCTTGGCGTTGAATACCCGAGCACGGCGNTTACATAATCCCAGGATGTTAGGACGAAACTAGGTAGGGCAACTACTACACATTTTGTAGCTTTCTTCAAAATGTGTTATGTTTTTTTTCCAAAACGGTCCGTGGATTGCAAACGGTTTCAAAAGAAAGAAAATTTGGTTCGACTTATATAGTTGTTTGAAATGATGAGGCAACCAACTTCAGTGCGCTTCCAGGTGTCACCATCCATCCAGAGCTCTCCAACGTGCGCCCACGGGTCCTCCCAAATGCTCTTACGGCACCCGCAGTGCCTTATTGAGTTTAAACCACGTTGTGGCTGTTGGTACTGCCAAATTCTCAAGATTGGTGGTCAAAACGCTTTGCAATTTTATTGTGATTTTGATTCATGTTAGACGCATGTGTTTTTGACACAATTATTCGTTTATCATTTTACTTAGTGAGAAGTATATTTTGCAGCAGCAACTATATCACTGTATATGTGCTCAGAGCTCTTCGTGTGTGTAACTCTTTTTCTCATTTGCACGTGCGACTTCAATCCAAACTGAAAAGTTTGATTTAATTATTTTAGTTTTGAGTTTGTTTGGTTTCTGTGCTTTTGTTGTAGCCTTTCAAGCTTTCGCTTGGAAGCATTGCTTGTAGATTTTTTGACTGAGAACGCGTAGTGTTACGTGAAATCCATTTCCTACAAAAATTTTGCGAATGGATTCAACTCAGTCGCTTCGCTAGAGACTAGTTACTTGAACAATGAAAACTTCATCGCATTTTCAAAAAAGTGGCATTATGTATTGCGGTGAGGCCCTACGCTCCTTGTTCCCCTCACCGAAAAATATATACACCCCTGATTTATACGGCAGCCTGGCGGCTCATTCAAGTTTATATCCGAACGGAAAATTCTCTGAGTTTCTGTGGCAGAACACATGCGGTGCAAAGGGCTTTTGATGAACTTGATGTGTACCCCAAGAGCTTGCTACAACAGTGTGATTGCATGTGNTTGGCCGAAGAAATACACTCAGAAAATNCAACAAAAGAAACTTTAGCCTGGCGGCANGCTTCTGAGGAATCTGCCTGCTTTCTGCTTTCGTAATTCTGCGGTGATTAAAACTTGCAAGCATATCTGTTTTCCATANTTATAAGNCAGAAAGATGGCGGCTAGTAAATCAAGGTGTATTTCGCACAGTAGATGCAAAATTCACTGTCATATTGCAAGATGATGTTCAGTCAGTGACAGTACTTTTAGGTGGGATTTCCCCAGGTGTCCTGTTTCGAGTAGAAAGTGCGCAGAGCGATTTTCTTCAAACTTCAATGAACATCATGGTGGTATTTTATCCATGCAATTCTAAAAGTTACGAAACTGCTGTGACTAGGGCGATCAAATAACTGCACAATTTATCGTTGAGCTTGGATTTGTTTGTATTGTTTTTTTTCGGTGTCCCAGCGCCTTAGGTTTAATTTGTATGAAATTGTTTAATGTTTGCGCCAATAAACTCTCTCTCTCTCTCTCTTTCTCTATTGTACTTGCTAATCACATCGCATTGCGAACGAATCGTATTTGAGCTTCCTTATTTACTCTGCCGTTCATTTGCCGTGTTCACCTGGCTCATTGTGTATGTTGGAAGTTTTTCCTAACCGTTTGTACATCGCTCCATTAAAGCACTTTTTGAACAAGGATGTAGCATTTGCAGACTTGCGTGAAAAATAGTTACTGTATGATTTCTTGATTTAAGATGCCTTTATAATTAGGGCTTAATCCAAGCAATTGCTTTCATTTCTTTCAGTCAAATCGCTGTGGTTTGAGCTTGTGTTGGTGCTGGGTAACTTGTATTATAGTGCAATGTGGCTGCTACAAATGTCTTGAGGCATTTGCAGTTTCTGGTGATAGATTCATCCGTAAAGCAATCCACACAAGTACGTTGAAGAGCGGCGTTGATCATATCCGATGTCAACACCAAGTGAGGTCAAAACCAGGCGAGTGCTTCATGTTACTTTGAAGCTGTAGTTGTTGCAAGTACACGTGAAACCTCTTAGTTGACCGAAAATAGTGGCGGTGTTATATTTACTCCTATTGATAGGCTATACAATTAAATTTTTTACTTAATTTTGATGAACTCATAACTAATTGTTTGATTGACTTGCAGTTCCGACTTTTCAGATTTTCCGAAAAAGATAAAAATGATTGCTTTAAAATAATCAAGAAGAGGGTGAACAGAAATCAGTGGCCGGAGTTCATGCGGAAATTGGGATTGCCGGAAGATGAGGTGCAAGCCGGTATGGCGGAAAATGAAGATCGGGAGTTTTATATGCTCAATGGCTGGCTGAAAAGAATAGGTTGGTGTAAAGCAGAATGGCGATGAATTTGTATTGGTTTTTCAATGTTTTGCCGGTTTTAGTACTTGGCAAATGCGACTTTGTCCAGCGTTGCAGTCACTCTCAAATTACGGTTTCCGGACGCTTCCGTTTTTTTCAGAAATTTGAACTCTAAGGGCTTAAAGAAAGTCAAAAGACGTAATAGTACTGTTGCTTTATTAATTCTATTTTTTCTCAGAAGTAATTACCAAGTTGGGAAGCAGTGTATCCATGCAAAAGGGGTAACTGCCAACTGTTGCTCGAGCTTTCAATTCAAGGAATCTGCATGCGATGCAGTTGATTGTTATTTGATTATCTCTTGTTGTGCCATCCATAAATAGTTATACGTTGTTTTGAAGAAATGATACAGCAGCTCTTTGACAATTCTACTGTTTCCACTGTAGTAAAAAATTCATGTCGTGACATGAATTTTAACCTTGTTCGATTGGTTTATCGTGACGTCAATCATGTTTGACGTCACGATAAATCAATCGAACTCATGTTTGGTTCTATTTTTAACACTTATTATGGCGCTCCGATTTTATGCTGCGTCACCACAGTTTTAAGGATTTTTTGCTACCAATTACTTTCCGTAATTCTGTCGGTCTGTCACACCTACATACGAGCACGTTTGCCCGTCATCTTTTTGCTTCAAACTTTTTTGTTTTTTGTGCGATGCTTAACGAAAATGGCATTGCATCTAGTACTGGAGGTTTGTGGTGGTTATCTCTATGCATTCCATGGTTTATCAGTCTTTATTTGTTTCTTTGAAACAAAACGTTGTATGCAAGTTAAGAATTTTGTGGCGTTTTGCTGTAACGCCCGTAGTATGGCTACAAAAAAGAGGCACTTGCGCTTTGCTGAGCACGTGTCACTTTTTATATTTACCATCCACACTAGTGTATGTCGGGTGTGAAATTAAAAGATATACTGAACA